>Ga0164310_10001667_pt1 | contig 12697 bp, 11 predicted proteins | sample GuaBasSedimGuay1_FD_121795 | JGI IMG/M metagenome (GOLD analysis project Ga0164310, IMG submission 121795) | Subseafloor sediment microbial communities from Guaymas Basin, Gulf of California, Mexico - Guay1, Core 4569-9, 0-3 cm | ecosystem: Environmental > Aquatic > Marine > Hydrothermal vents... | reverse complement strand
TCGTTCAGGTTTATGAACAATAAAAAAGCCCCCGAGACGGACGTCTTGGAGGCCACTAAATTATCCTTCCAATCTTTCCCGTCTCAGTCCGTAGAGGATCCAAGCGGTACACGGTTTTCCTAACACATGATATGCGGCAGGTCAAGAGCTTTCAATCTGGAATACCGGCGCAAGCTAGGCTTTCTCTAAAGTTTACCCTTTGCCGCCTTAATTATAGCTCATTATTATTTCGTAGCTTCGAGAAATTTTTCCAGAAGCTCTTTGGTTCTCTTTTCCTGAAACATTGGCAAATCCTTCAACTTAAGTGCCTTTGCCTTAAAAGATGCGATATCCGGGTGTTCATCGACTATCATCCCCGCTTTTTTAAGCTTTGCCAAAAATCCTGCCTCGTTTGTTCTGTTCCACTGGCGTTCGTAATGAGCTGCTTCGATCATAGATTGCTGGAGAAGCTTTTGCTCGCTTTTCGGCAGGGAATTGAACCAGTTGAGATTAGCAACATCTATGTGAGCAGAATAGACATGACCGGTCAATGTGAGATATTTCTGAACTTCGTACATCTTGTACGTCCATATCACCCACAGAGGGTTTTCCTGCGCGTCTATGGTCCCCTGTTGCAGTTCCGTGTAGATTGGCCATCCCATGGGAGTCGGATTGGCACCGAGTATTCGCCAGAGCTCTTTGTGCAGTTCGGATTCCATAACCCGAATTTTAAGTCCTTTAACATCTTCTACCGTATGAACCGGTCGAACATTGTTTGTCAGATGCCTAAATCCATTCTCAGAAAATGAAATTCCTTTGAATCCAGCGACCTCAAGATCCTTCAACAATTCCTTCCCTAGAGGCCCATCAAGAACCCTGTCCACCTGTTCAAAACTTTTAAACATAAATGGAAAGCCCACCACCTTTACCGAAGGTACAAACACATCAAATGGACCAAGGGTGATAATCCCCATTTGTACCGAATTCATCTGTATCTGTTGGAGTATATCGGTTTCCGTACCCAGGGAAGCGCTGTGATAAATCTTGATAATAAGATTGCCTCCAGATTTTGATTCCACCAGATCTTTGAATCTCTCGGCACAAACGTTCTGCGCCGAACCCGGTTTCGTAACCACACCAAGCTTTATAATCGTTTTAGAATAACAGACTTGATTCACCAGCAAAATAAAGGTCAATAAAGATAAAATGGTCAGAAACTTTTTCATAGAACCCTCCTCAACCCGTTATCCAGTGTTCCAAAATTAATTATCAAATTATGAATCCTGCATATCTCAATCGAGGTTTATTTTCAAGAACTAGGATTTCATTTTAATTTCGTCCGAACTTTTTCTTGAGTTTTGATGTGAAAGGGAATTAATAATAGAGTAACATCGTATGAAATGATTTCCACGTCCCTTGAAAAGGAGGAAAAACATGAACTTGAAGATTAGGGGGAGACTGCTGGTTGCATTCTGTCTTGTGCTGGCCATTTTTTTCTGGGTTCCATCTTTTTCCTGTGCCAGCTCCACTAAAAGTAAGGCTAAAACCGGGCCAAAAGCGTTTTTTCCGGAAAAAGAATTCAACGCTGGAGAACTGCTTGAAGGGGAACCTCTAACTCATACATTTACAGTCATAAACAGGGGCGACGAAAAGTTAAAAATCTTAAAAGTGAGGCCTGGCTGAGGTTGCACAGTGGTCAATTATGACCGTACGATTCCTCCAGGTGGGGAGGGAAAGATAACGCTTAAAGTAAACACCAGAAACAGGCGTGGAAAATTAACAAAAAGAGCACTGGTACTGACCAATGATCCTACGAACAAAGCCGTGAAGATTTCTGTTTCCGGTACGGTTAAAGCTCTTATATCGGTAGAGCCAAGATCGTACGTCTTTTTGACAGGTTTACCGGACGAAGACATAATAGAAGAAGTTAGGATCGTCGCAGATCAGGTGCCGAAATTCACTATTAAAGAGATCACGGATAACCTGAAGGGAAAAGTTGAATACAAGTTAACAACCGTAGAAAAAGGTAAGGAATATATTCTCACGATCACAAACAAATACAAGAAAGTGGGCAATTATTACGGAGAGATTAACATCCTGACAGATAATCCTAAAAAACCCAAGATAAGGATAAGAATCAGCGGACGAATTAAAGGAGAGCTAATAGCGATACCCAAAATAGTGTATTTCGGTCGTATAATGGAAGATAATAAGAATCTTTCCCACAATTTGACAAAACAGATAATAATAAAAGACATTAAAAAGAAGCCTTTCAAGATAGTGAGGCTTGATTACAATAAAAAACTGTTTAACATTGATATAAACGAAACAGATAACAAAAATGTCTGGCGACTGAAAGTAACACCTAAAATCAAAAACATGAAAAAAGGTGTTAATTATGATCTATTAAAAATCAAAACGGACGTAAAAAATTACTCAGAACTTTCGGTAGGACTGAGAATTTTCGTCCAGTAGGTGATAACCATGGGAGATGGCTGGGAATTCTTTGGAAAGAATCTCATAATGATCGGCGTTATCTTTATTTTGCTGGGAGGATTTTTTCTCTTTAAAAATAAAATCCCCTGGATCGGACATTTGCCAGGGGATATCATCATCAAGAAAGGAAACTTTGGTTTCTATTTTCCCATAGCTACGTGTATTCTCCTAAGCATAATTCTATCTATAATCTTTTCTTTATGGAAAAGATAAAATAGCACTACTTTCCAGATGTTTCGGGAACCATTTCAATTGCATGGGTGGGGCATTCTGAGGCACATATGCCACACCCCTTGCAATATTCCAGATCAATTTCAACCGGTATGCTTCTTTTAACAACCCCTTCCGGACAATAAAGCCAGCACAAAAAGCACGCCATTCGACCTTTTTTAGAAGGGATACATTTCTCAAGATCAATCACGGGCCGATAGTATCGCCAGTCTCCGGTTCTGCCTGCTTCACCTATTGTAAGTTTTCCGTGAGCATATGTAAATTTATCTTTTCGGGGATCAAATCTGTTGTTTTCTTCGTTCATAGTGGTTTAATCCTTTTTACCCAGGTGAATCCTAAAGTTTCCATTCACCACTTAACTTTGTTGCTTCGTACGTTAACTGGGTTCCTTTAATATTTTTTTCGGCAGCACTGCCAGAAAAGTGGTTTCTGATTGCCTGTTCTATGCTTTCAAGGCTGACAAGGCCTGTAGCCCGGGATATAGCTCCTAAAATGCATGTATTGACTATTGTTGCTCCAGACACTACCAGACCAGCTTCTTCCGCATAATGCGATGCGTCGGTTGTTGCAACAGTAAAAGCAGATATACCAATATCGCCCGGCTCCCTCGTGCTATTAATTATAATTATTCCGTTTTCTTTCATGCCATTAGTAACGTCAATGACATCCAGCAAAGTCTCATCAAGCACCACCACGATGTCCGGCTTTTCAACAAGCGAATAGGTTTTTATCTCATCCCTCGATATTCTGTTAGTAGCAATTATGGGAGCCCCCCTGCGCTCAGCACCAAAAAAAGGAGCAGCTGTTACTCCCTTGTAACCGTCCAGGTAAGCGGCTTCAGCCAGAATCATTGCACCAGTCACTGCGCCCTGGCCACCCCTACCGTGCCATCTTATTTCATAAACTTCATTTTCGCTTTGAGTCATTTTCCCTTACTCATCCAATCATTTTTCACCAAAAACACCAGACGGGAGCGATATTTGCAAAATTCCTGGGAAATATCAAGGGGAAAAATTCTTCTACGGAACTAGATTGGAAATCTACCCTGCTGTTTCAAAATTTCCATCATCTGGGAAAGTCCCAATAGCAGAGTTGTACCAAGTATGGCAAAAATGATCATCAGCAAAATCACCAGTATAATTAAACCAGGCAAGGTCAGGGCAAAGAAAGCCTTGACGGAAGAGGTCTTGTGCACGACTTTGAGACCGATCATGGTTGAAATGAATCCCCAAACAGATGCTGCCAGAGCACCTATGAGGGGAAAAACACTCAGCAAACTCACTGATCCGCTGACCCACGCGATTGTCGCAAAGGTCGAGTGCCAGCTCCTATTTACCCCTCTGAATATGTAAAGCATAAAATGAGTGACAGCACTATAAACAAAGGTCCCCAGAACTATACCGATCGGTGTAAAAAGCGCAGAAACCAGAAACGTAAAGACACTTTCGTATGGGCTTTTTTCAATACTTCCCATAAGACCCGTTAGCAGGTAGAACCAGTACTCATTCAGTATTTTTCCCAGGGAACCAAAAACGATCAAGAATATCAGCGCGTCATTGAACCTCAAATCAGGTTCCCACTTTGAAAAAGCGGCTTCCGGTCTCAACAAAAATTCTTTCGCAGTTCTATAATAAGCCACGATATCAAAAACTGAAGATCTCTCAAGCCAGGACATACTTTCTGTGTAAGTTTTTGTTGCCTCCAGCTCTGGTAATTCTGGTGGAACTATTTGTTCTGCTTGAACACCTCTTCGGGATATATAAATAGTAAGGCTACAGTGAGGGCATGCCACAGGTACGGGCTGGACAGGTAACTTTGACTCGTCTACCCTGGATTTTTTTCTGCAATGGGGGCAAACAATTATCATACGCACCTACAAAAAGCTACAAGATAGAAATTAACAGACCAGAGTGTTACAGAATAACCTTTGATTAAATTCGAACAATGATAATATAAATACCATATCAATGTAAAAAAAATTAACAGAAAATGGATAAAATACACAAATGAAAAACAGTCTGGATAGCAGACTCCCCGATCTTCCCGAAGATATAACCAGCCAACAACTGGGGCAAGCAATAGCGAGGTGGCTTTTCGAAATATCATGCTTGCCGGAACTTTCGAATTTCAGGACGACTTTTCAACTACCACATTTAACAAGAAAATTATACGGCAAGGTCTTAAAAGCTCATCAGCGCTACCTTCAATACAAATTAAATCAGTTAAGAAAACATGGGAGAGAGCCAACATGTAAACGAGGGTGCGCTTTTTGTTGTCAGTTCATGCCCTCAGGTATTTCAGCCCTTGAAGTGATTTTTCTTTATGATGAAATGCACCAACAAAAACATTTCTCCAGAACATTTCGGCGCTTTTTGGAAAGGCAGGAGGTTATAGAAGAAATATCTGCGGATTACAGAAAAAGAGAGCAATCACCAGTACAAAAGGGAAGGTCGGTGTCGGAGGAAATTTTGCTGGAATATCGACAAAAACGCATTCCGTGTCCATTGTTAACCACAGATGGCGTGTGTCTCCTCTATTCGGTGAGACCCTTTGTTTGCCGGGAATATTTCAGCTGTAGCCCTCCTTCATGGTGCGATCCCTCGCATCCTCATTATTCGCAGGCCCTCAGAATTGCCATTCCCCTCCCCGAAAATTGTCAAAGCATACTCGACAAAATAGACAAATTCCTTGGTCTAAATCTTCCCGAGACACTTTCCGCGGCCTTCCTGGTATTCTCCATAAACGTTGCCAGATTTAAACCTATAGTCTGGAATTGCTAATCTACTCTTTCTTCCGCTTAGAATCACGGCTCATCTACCCGGACATTCCGCAGCAATGGCATCACTTACTTTTCCGGCAAAGGATGACTCAAATTTTTTGGCAAACTCACTGGCCAATTTTAATGCGTATTCTTCAAACTTCTCTTTATCATTCCACGTGTTTACAGGTTTCAGGATTTCCGTTGGAACATCCGGGCACGATCGAGGAATCCACACCTTAAATATTGGGTCACGATCGTATTCGGCATTTTTGAGCTTACCCTCCAGTGCAGCTCTCACCATTTTACGGGTTAGATTGATATCCATTCTCTCTCCCACGCCGTAGGGTCCACCGCTCCATCCAGTGTTTACGAGATATACATCGACCCCGAATTTTTGCATCTTTTCACCCAGGAGATGTGCATAGTCAGAAGGGATACGTGGCATAAACGGTTCTCCAAAAAAGCGAGAAAAGGTGGTTTGAGGCTCAACTATCCCAGTTTCTGTCCCCGCAAGTTTTGACGTGTATCCCATGATAAACCAGAACATCGCCTGTTCAGGCGTAAGCTTGGCAATAGGAGGCAAAACACCGTATGCATCAGCGGTCAAGAACAGAATACATTTCGGATGACCGGAGACAGAGGATTCCTTTATATTTGTCAGATATCGAAGAGGATACGAGGCCCTGGAATTGGGAGTAAACCTGCTGTCATTCAAGTCGAAGGTTCCGTCTATATAGACCATCAGGTTTTCAACTATTGCGCCGTGGTTCAAATAGTGATCAGGATGAAAGGTAGCATTGTAAATCTCAGGTTCCTTTTCAGGATCCAGATTTATTAACTTTGCATAGCATCCATTCTCAAAATTGGCGATACCGTAGTCATTCCACCCATGTTCATCATCCCCCAGCAAAGCCCTTTCGGGATCAGCTGACAATGTTGTTTTGCCTGTTCCCGAAAGTCCAAGAAGAAGTGCCGAACTGCCATCTTCTCCTTCATTTGCGGAGCAGTGCAGGGGCAAAATATCGTGTTCGGGCAAATAAAAATTCATGACCGTGAACATTAGTTTTTTTATGGAGCCCATGTACGCAGATCCAAACACAATACCAACTCTCTTGTCAAAATCAGCTACCACTGCCATGTCGGAAGTATTACCATTTGGCAGGGTTCTTAGTCTTCTCTTGTATTTTTGCGACGCCAATTTATTCAGAGGAAGTGCCAGAAGGAGAAATGGCTTATGGTAAAAAATGCTTTTCTCTATATCCTCAGGAACAGGTCTGAACATATTATCCACGAATAACGCATGCAAAGGGCTGTCTGTGATACACCTCACAGGAAGGGCGTATGAAGAATCAGCTCCTACCACCCGGTCCAGAACGTAAATCGTTCTTTTGCTTCTCAGCGTACAAAGTGCGTCTTCAAAAAGCATTTCAAATGTTTCCGGTTCCAATGAATTTGCATTGGGAGACGACCAGTCGATTACATCCTCACTTTCTTTCCTTCTTACCATGTAAGTATCTTTGGGACTCCTTCCCGATGATTCAACAGACGTCCAGGTCGCCAGAGTCCCGGTAACCAAAACCATGGCGTACTTTTCATCCACCGAGTCCTGAATCAATTTCTGTCGAGTAGGATTCTCTATTACCGGATGGAAAGCGTTCAGAACATCCTCAACTTTCTGCATGTGTTCAAGCATGGCGTTTATTCCTCCTTTAATTGTTTTTTGCTAGAGAAGTCCAATTTTCCTAAAAAATGAAACACGAATCCCCTGTCATCGAAAAAGAAATTTCATGAGGAGGTCCAATTATCAAGGATATACTTGGGAATAGCACAGTGAATTGTAGAAATCGCAGCAACGTTCCCAGACTTGGATAAATACGTGTGAGGCCATTTCCTGTTTCACCAAAAGAGCTTTTTTCTAATAACAGCAGTTTCCGTATTCCATAAAATCGTAAAAAACTGAACTATTTGTCAAGAAAAAAGTAATCCGTGGCCGTATTTACGAGTTATTTTTTTTCGAAAGAAGGTCTAACAAGCCTCTAAAGTCTTCAGGTAAAGGTGATGTAAGCGAAACTCGTTCGCCAGTTCCAGGATGCTTAAATCCTAAAAAGAAAGAATGTAAAAGGTGCCTTCCCAATTTTGCTACCTTCGAGCGGACTTCAGGGTCAAGAATCGTTTTTACCCTCTTTTTGCCTCCGTATGTAGAATCCCCTACAACCGGGTGCCCCAGATAACTGAAATGAGCTCGGATTTGGTGCGTTCTGCCAGTTTTTATCACTATCTTTAGAAGAGTGAATTCTTTGAACCACGTTTCCACCATCCATTCGGTAACAGCCCTTTTCCCCCCTTCCAGAGTTACTGCCATCTTTTTACGGTCTTTAGGATGCCTCTGTATGCCGGTTTCAAGTGTTCCTGAGTTTTCTTTCATACGGCCATAGACAAGAGCATAATACCTTTTTTCGACAGTCCCGCTTTTGAATTGCTCAATCAAGCTTGAATATGCTTCGGCTGTCTTAGCAACTACAAGCAATCCCGATGTTTCTTTGTCAAGCCTGTGAACAATTCCCGGTCTTAAAGGAGAACCTTGGGGCGCTAATGTTTCGCAGTGATACAAAAGGGCATGCACCATAGTTCCGCTATAATTCCTTGCTCCGGGATGAACAACCAGGCCCGCCTGCTTGTTTACAACAATGACGCTCTTGTCCTCGTAGACAATATCTAGCGGTATTTGCTCTGGTTTTAGGATTTCCTCGGGAGATATCCTTTCGGGCAGGCTTCCCGTGATAACGTCCCCGTCTTTTACCTGATAACTTGGCTTGGAAGGGCGCTGATTAACAAGAATCCTGCCTTCTTTTATCGCCTTTTTGGCTTCTTCCCTGGAAACAAAACCTGCCTGTTTGGCCAGAAACACATCTAATCTTGTATCCGCGTCAGTCTCGCTTACAACGAGGTTTATCAACGAATCAGCCTCTTCTTGTAACACCCTTTTCTTTTTAAGCCTGATGAGTTTTTCTGTGGCTCTCCTCCTTCAGAGTAGTGAAAATCATCCGACCGGCCGTGGTTTGCAGAACAGAAGTCACGGAAACGTCCACTTCTTTCCCCAAGTAGTTACTTGCATTTTCTACCACTACCATTGTTCCGTCTTCAAGATATGCCACACCCTGACCTTCTTCTTTTCCTTCTTTCATAATCTGCAGGTGCAGCACTTCTCCCGGCAGCACAACTGGTTTAAGAGCACTGGCAAGCTTATTTATGTTCAAAACCTGGATACCCTGCAGTTCGGCAACCTTTGCAAGATTATAATCGTTGGTAATAATCTTGGCATGCATGTCCAGTGCAAGGGCTATCAACTTAGAATCAACACCATGAAGATTGGGGAAATCTTGATCAACTATTTTTATGTCCACATCTCCATTTCTTTGCATTTTTCTCAAGATTTCCAGCCCGCGCCTGCCTCTAGCACGCTTAACCGGATCGCTGGAGTCGGCGATAAGCTGAAGTTCCTGCAGCACGAACTGAGGAATTATCAAAACTCCTTCCATAAAACCGGATTCACAAATATCCAGAATTCGTCCGTCTATGATTACACTCGTATCTACCACCTTAAAAGGAGTCCCCCTCTTTCCTCCCCTGGGCCACAGGCCAAACGTTGGCATGTTAAATTCTTCTACCTTAATGCTGCCAAGTACCATACCAATATAGCCAAACATTACTGAAAGAATCACAAATATGGGAATTCTGACAGCGTTATTTTCCATGCCGCTAAGCGTGTAGCCAAGGAGTTTTGCAATGGACAAACCAAGCAGCAGACCGAGAGTGCCTCCCAGGATTACTTTGAGCGGGACCTTCCTTATGATTTTCTCTATTAATAAAGTTAGTATTGCAAAACCTAAACCAATAGCAGCCCCTACCCAGTTGCACCAGGGACACGTTTTCCATACTTCAAGCTGGTCTGCCAGAAAGTAGCCACTTACGGAAAACACCAGTAGGATTAAGAAATATAAAACATACCTGATCAATCTCATCTATCTTGTTCACCCCCTTTCTTTACAAAGTCTAAACTTCACTTGATAATAATTCAATATAAGATAAATTTCCATTTATAAATTCAGAAAGAAAACGGATTTCCGGCCAATTTCTAGGGCATAGGGAGCACCTATTTCAAAACAAAATTGTTTGCTTTTTCAAAGACCACTCATATTTTTTATTCATTTTACACTCTATTTTGAAAACCGAAGGCACTTTTCGGTTGGACACTTGCGGCAGGAAACAGGTTGAATTGATTTTTGAATTAGCGCAGCAAGGAAAATCCAGATAGCCCAAACCCCCTTAACTCAGCTTCAATATCGGGACCGCGTAAAACTTACTTCTTCTCTTTTCCATCCTTCGTTACACGTCCCAGCTAATACTTGTGATTTTTTAAATAAAGCCCCGTTATGTTAAAACCCCGGTAATTAGCACTCCAATTCGTCCCAGTGAAAAATTCCGTTTATATCTTTTTCGATCTTAGCTTCATCCACATTCTGAGCTATCGACAGTTCTTTCACCAGGAGACTTCGAGCAGTATCAAGCATCTTTCTTTCCCCAAAAGAAAGATCTTTGTCTTCCCGCAACACTGACAGATCCCTCAGTACCCTTGCCAACTCGAACACGGATCCCGTCTTTATTTTTTCCATGTATTCCCGATACCTTCTGTTCCAGGTCTGTCCGTCCACGGAAACTTCTCTACTTTTCAAGATCTTGAATATCTTAGGAACATCTTCAGGAGAAATGAGCTGACGCAACCCGACGGATTCCGCATTAGTCGTTGGAATCATAATAATCATATCGTTTTCCAGTATTCTCATTATGTAAAAATCCTGTTGACAACCCCCTATTTCTTTGCTTTCTATGGATTCAATAACACCTACTCCATGAGCGGGGTAGACAGCCAGGTCCCCTACTTTAAACATATTTTCCCTCCAATACTTTTCTCCGCCTACGCAAAGCTTGGGTTTTTTGCGTGATATTTATAATAGCATAATTTGGCTTCAATGAAAAGGGACCACTATTGGTTACGCAAGGTGATTTCTCAGAAGCATTGTGTGAATTGTTGTACAAAATTCGCCCAAAACTTGCTACGAGATGCATTCATGAGACCGGACAATTAATTGCCCCAAAATCAGATTTTACGCTTGACTCACCTAAAATATTCTTCTAAACTTGCAAGCGGTGAAATAATTTTTCTTCGTTTAGAAAGATAAAACAGTTACAAAGTCTTCCGTTTTGATGTGCACGTTTGATCAAGAAGCAGTACTGGCCTAATTTCAATTCGTTCGCAGGAGAGGGGGTGAGATGTAAGTCACAGGGTAGATGAGGAGGTACTTTGGTTGAAGTGAACAACGTATAGTACCCCGTGCTCTCCTTTGAAGGGAGTTTTTTTTACTAATGCTTCGTTAAAAAAAGCACAAAGTCTAGGAGGTGAAATATCATGGTATCATGGGTTAATTGGGCGCCGTACTTTGGTTTGGGAGGAATATTGATCGCCTTTTTTATATTCCTCTATGTGAAAAAACATCCGAACGGTAATGAATGCATGGTCGAGCTTGAAGATATGATTCATAAAGGTGCCATGACCTTCTTAAGAAAAGAATACTCGGCCCTTGTCGTCTTTATCCTCGTTGTGTTCGGTCGCCTTACTTACTTGATTAACTGGCAAACCGGTACCGCATTTCTGACTGGTGCGTTATGCTCGATGTTTGCTGGCTTTTTCGGGATGACAGCTGCTACCAGAGGAAATTCGAGAACCGCAGAAGCTGCAAGACAAAAAGGTATGCAAGCAGCTCTTGACGTATCCTATTATGCAGGATCTGTAATGGGATTATCGGTAGCAAGCCTTGGACTTCTCGGTATTGGAATCTGGTACTATCTCTACGGTCATGATCCTGCGACCGCCAACATCATTAACGGGTTTGCCATGGGAGCAAGTTCCATAGCTTTGTTTGCTCGTATGGGTGGCGGAGTTTACACCAAGGCAGCTGATGTTGGTGCCGACCTTGTAGGAAAGATGGAAGCGGGAATCCCTGAAGACGATCCCAGGAATCCTGGTGTTATTGCAGACAACGTCGGCGATAACGTTGGTGACATTGCAGGAATGGGGGCTGACATTTTTGAATCGTACTGTGGCGCCGTAATTGCAACAATAGCTATTGGTGCTACAATGGCTCTCGGCAAAGAGGCAGAAGGAATGAGATCTTCGTACATGGCCTTCCCGTTGCTCGTAGCAATGGCAGGTCTTGTCGCTTCCTTACCAGGCGTTGCATCAATTAAGATATTGAGAAAGATGTCGCCACAAGCAGCTTTGAGGTATTCCACGTTTATCGCTGCTGCGGTATTAATCGGCCTTGTCTATTACCTGGATAAGGTAATCGGACTGCCACTGGGTGTGTTCTGGGCAGTAATTTCAGGACTCTTCTGCGGGATCGCCGTTGGTCTTCTGGCGGAATACTACACATCTGGACCTCCAATTCGAAGAATCGCTCAGGCTTCTGTGGCAGGCCCCGGACCAAACGTTATCACCGGTCTTTCAGTTGGAATGGAAAGCTGTGCTCTGCCGCTTCTGGCAATCTGCGTAGCTACTTTTCTGGGTTACAAAACTGCTGGCATCTACGGTATCGGTATCTCCGCAGTGGGTATGCTCGCAACAGTTGGCGCTACAATGACTGTTGACGCATACGGACCCATCGCAGACAATGCCGGTGGTATTACGGAAATGTGTGGTTTAGGCGAAGACATCAGGAAAATCACCGATACCCTTGATGCTCTTGGTAACACCACCGCAGCAATCGGTAAAGGTTTTGCCGTTGGTTCCGCCGCATTGACCGCTCTGTCACTGTTCGTGGCATATACTCAGGCAGTAGGTCTTGAGTCCATCGATATCACCAATCCTTACGTGGTAATCGGTGTTTTCATCGGTGGTATTCTTCCCTTCCTGGTAGCATCGTTAACAATGCGTTCCGTGGGTAGCGCTGCATTCAAGATGGTTGAAGAAATCAGAAGACAGTTCAGAGAAATCAAGGGCCTGCTGGAAGGAAAAGCCAAACCCGAGCCGGAAAAATGCGTTGCAATCTGTACAGTATTCGCCATTAGAAGCATGATTCTGCCGGGTTTGATCGCCGTCGCCACACCAGTAGCTATTGGATTCCTAATCGGAAAAGAGGCACTTGGCGGAATGCTCGTCGGAACAACAACCTG
>Ga0164310_10001665_pt1 | contig 12706 bp, 15 predicted proteins | sample GuaBasSedimGuay1_FD_121795 | JGI IMG/M metagenome (GOLD analysis project Ga0164310, IMG submission 121795) | Subseafloor sediment microbial communities from Guaymas Basin, Gulf of California, Mexico - Guay1, Core 4569-9, 0-3 cm | ecosystem: Environmental > Aquatic > Marine > Hydrothermal vents... | reverse complement strand
CTAAAACCCGGTGACTTTTTCAAATTGTTGTATAACATTTTACTTAACACCAATCGTGGACCTAAACTGGGGCCTTACATTCATACGATTGGTACCAAATTAGCCATTCAAAAAATTCGAAAACAACTCTAATTCAGCAGCTAACTTTTTTTTGTTAGCTCTTCCTCCTTTTTCCCTATTTTTTGAAAGTCAATTTTTAATGGTTGCTTGTCATTTGAGAGAATGACAACCTTGCTGTCTTCCATCTCGTAAACGAGTTTATACTCAGGCAACCCCTCAAGAATCTTATTTGCAAAAGCACGAATTTCTTCATGAAAGGGCATGTTCCCTCGCGTGACCCGGTACTGAGAAAAGCCAACATGGACATAGCCCTTAATTTCTATAAATGCGGGATGAGCTTTTTTAATTAAAGCTACATATTCTACTGGGTTTTTCATGTTCAATTCTTTCGCCATCGTTAGGCGAGTAACCGTTCGTCCGCCTAACTTTCCAAGCAACTCGAGGCTTTTATTTAATCGGTCCCAGCCATTTTGAATTATAGGTTTGCAAACATGTAAGTAGTCCTTTTTATTCGGGGCAGGAATCGTGATGTAGAGTTGTGTCGGTCGTACACCCGTGGTAATCATTTTCGAAATGCTTTCAGGCATTGTTCCGTTGGAAACGAGAAAAGTAGATAAGCCTTTTGCATGTAAAAGTTCAAGGAGTTCTGTAAGGAAAGGATAAAGAGTGGGTTCTCCGGCCAAGCTTAATGCTACATGCTGTGGGTCCATTGCCTGGTCAAAAAGCTCTTTCGGAACAATCGGCTTGTAGCCGGAAATGGCTCGTTTCCATCCCCAGAGCAATCCCTTGTAGACTTCTTCTGGTGAGTCAAATTCCGAATCGGGGACATTCCAGACCGGTTTTAAGCCTACATCTTTTTCTTGGAGGCGCCAGCAAAAAGTGCATTGATGGGTACACAGCAGTGTGGGCGTTGCTTGAATACACCGGTGGCTTTCTATCCCATAAGCGTTTTTATAACAATATTGCTCTTCTTTGAGATATTTGTGGGTCCAAAGGCATTTTTTTACTGCCACTTGTTTTCCATAAAGCTGATAACCCTGTTTTTTCAAGCGTTCTTTGATTATAGGATGAATGACTGATTTTTTCTCAGGATTGAAACGCAAGTTTTCATACGCCACCAATTATTTTTAAGGTTTGGTCCAGACAAAACCGTAATAGCGGACTTCATTGTTAGAAAGAATAGTTGCAATAACAAATTTCTTTTTTACTGAGGTTGCCAATCGCCCTGCACGAATGAGTTCGAGGGCTGTTAATTTACTCCCGCGTGGGAGAGCAGAAATAACATACGGGGAATGATCAATTCCGGGTCCATGTTGATAGACTGCAAAATCAGCACCAAATTTCAAACCAGGCCGGGGGACCAATCCTCTTCGTCGCATGTCTTTATAAATGAGCATCTTCTCTTCGAAGAGAGGGATCGTTCTTTTTCCAATTGTTTCCAACTCTTCTAGAGAAATTTTGTTCTCAGTTGTTGTTTTATAGATAATTATTCTTCGTTTTTCAAGTAAAAAGCATGCTTCTATTAAAGATAATTCCAAAGGACGATCAAAACTTTCGCCTTTTGGTTTGCGAATGCCAACAGGTTTGCCATAAAAACCACTTGCATACAATTTCGAACCTTGATTATGCTCCCAAATCATTACTCTATCTTTCACCAGTTCTGCAAGAATGGGCATGGAACTGGTAGTAGATTCAGTTGGTTGCTTCATAGCCATCAAAGTTCGACCTCTTAAGAGTTATCGAAAATACTCGAGAGTATTTTACGTACTTTACTTTAGAAAGCCCTTTAAATAAAAATGCTTCTTAGTTGCTTGTTTTTTTTAACGAGACATTGCATATTGTCGGATGAAGAGTGCCGCGTCGCGGGCTTTATCAACCATTTCCTCAATACGGTCCACCGCTTCACGAATAATTATCGGCGTGCTGTGTAAGGCTGTCATTCTTGCTAAGTCAATAATTAATGCGCGATAGTTATTGTCAGCATCATTTTCAATCATTTCAATTGTTTCAGAAAGCTCTATCACTTTATCTAGTTTTTGATATAAGGCACGTATCAAATCAATGAGATTTTTTGTCGCGTAGAGAGTTTTCTCAGCCAGTTGAATCATGTTCTCGACAATTTCGCGAGGGGGAATCCAATCAGCTTCCAGGTTGTTCAAAAAAAATGCCGCTCCCTGGGCGAGGTCGAGAATCTGATCTGTGGTTCGAATGATCCACATAAGGTCTTGTCGAAAGAGTAATACAGGCCCAGCTAATGATATCTCTTTCATAATATCTTTTTTAATTTCATTGGCTTGTGCCTCGAGAGAATCAAGTAACTCAACATTTGCGTTAAATTTCTCTCTACCGGGGGATTTCCAATTATCAATTAATGCTGTGAGAACTTCTGTACCTTTTTGTACGATTCTGACGTGATCTAGCAACATGTCTATTACTTTATTTTCAACCAGATTGTTGCCATTTGCTTTTTGGTAAACCATTTCTCATCTTCCTAAAACAATTGCTCTGTTTGCTCGAAAAACACCTCGTTTGCTTTTTAACCTTTTAGATATACTCCAGAAATTTCTCTTAGTATTTTAAGAAAACGTTTTTCATACTTTTTATAACAAGAAAAAAGATAATATTAAAAGGAACTATTATCAATAAGGAATATCTATTTCAAACATGTAATTCGCTTGTTGGATGATTTTCATGAGAAAAAGTACCTTTCAAGAATTTGCAGAAGTGGCGTCCAAAGAATATTCCAACCAAGCAAGAAAATCCTTGGAAGAAACACTCAACCATTTCGCTAAAGAAACAACAAGCGATGTTGTAAGACAGCTGGGGCTACCCCAAGTGTTGATGTTTTTCTCTTCCACAATAGCAAAGCAAAACCAAAATAAAGTCATCCAAAGCACAGATGTTGAAGAAGCATTTTCCCTTTTACAGTATTTACTCGAGCGTGACTTAAATTCTACTCTCCTTGTAAATGATGAGTTAAATCTTGGCTTGCCGTTTGCAATGAGACAACAAAACCGGCTAGCCATTCTTCTCAAAGTTAAGGGGAACATGAAAACAAAGAATAATCTTGACTCCAAGATCTCCAGACTTGTTGATTTCCTAAAAAGTCAAAAATTGGCCCAAAAACACATCAATCGTATTGTCACAGAGTTAAAAGCCACAATCTTGTTTATTGCAAGACTCCTCACTCTCACACGGTCTGCAAGGCGATTGCAGGTTTCCAATGAGGATATAGATTTTGCCTATGACTTTGCTCGCTATTTGATTTTGCGTCTTGACTTGACGAAAATCAAGATTTTGACGACGCTTTATTCAGTGGAAGATAAAGAAATTTGGGGAAAGTTCTCGAAAATTGTTTTTGATACAACAGCTTATGATCATTTGAGTAGCACAGCTTATGCGGGCTGGGAAAACGATCTACCAGAAGCTTTTGAGACCCTTAAACAATACATTAATTGTGCCTCGCGCCTATTTGTTTCAGCAATTTTCGGCTATTCGGAAATTTTTTGCGCGAGAAAGAAGATTTCCAGGGTAACTACCGATGAATTAACCATTATTTTGGAGGATTTTGAGAAAGCTGTCTTTGGGGATACCAATCCCTTAATTATCGAGAACCGGGGTTTACGACTCTCTTTCACTCGAGAAAGTTTAGACCTTTTTAAACACATTAGTGATTGGTTAACTAGTTTGCTTATAAGAATTTTTGGAAAAGATAAATTCGTGTTTGATTTTGCTGCCACAGTTCCCCGCCAAATGTCTTTGCTCTTATTTCTCTCAATTGTTGCCGTGGTAATAGCAAATGATCAAAAAATCGACATTTCCCATATTCTCTTTGCCGTGAGGAAATGGGTGTCGTACCTCAAATTACTGGTGATGGTCCCTCAGTAGCATTTATTCGGAGCAAAATTGAAAGGATGGATTATAAATGACAAAGGTGACACTTGTAGGGATTACACACATCGATGCTGAAAGCCCTGTTAAAGTTAAACGAATTATAGAAGAGCTGAAACCCGATGCAGTTTGTTTAGAGCTAGATGAATTCCGCCTGAATCAATTATTAGAACAATCGCAAGTCCTTCAACATGAATATACTGACCATGCCCAGCCCTCACAGCTAACGCTCTCGGACGAGCTTCCCACCTCCATTCAGGAAACGCTCCATTTTGAAGTAGATTTTTTAGAGGACCTCCCGACCATTTTGGAGGACATCGGGTTCTTTGAAGGTGAATTAGCAAAAATTGCTAATGTTGACTTTCCTGGTTTAGAAATGTTGCTTGCTTATCAAACAGCGAAAAAACTCGGTTCTAATATTTATTTAATTGATAAATCCATTCACGATATCAGTCAAGCAATGGCATTAGAAATTTCTGAAGAAGAATCATTAAAGTTTCAAGAGTTAATTGATGAGCTCATTTTAGACAAAAAAATCGTCGTAAAAAAGACAAGCGATTCAAACGAGACAGCAGACGAGCACCTTAAAGAAGAAGAGATGCTCAAGTTAAATGACGAGGAAATAAATCTCACTGATGTTTTTACACTCTTCCAAAATCAAGATTCCCTCAAATCTATTCTGGAGATTTTTCGTTCTCACTTTCCAAATCTTTACAGTATTCTCCTGGAGGATCGCGATGTTTATATGACAAAAGAAATCCTCAAGGTGGCTTTGAACCATTCAAATATTGTTGTTGTGATTGGTTATGGTCATATTAAAGCTATTAGCGAGCTTTTACAGCAACATGCAAAAGGGCTGGAAATTGTGATTTCTAAATAACTGGTTTAATGAACCACCCTGTCTTCCACTTGGAAGTCTTCGCCACCTTGCCAAATTAATTGAAGCTTGGCATATAATTGGTCAATATTGACATTTGCTTTTGAGCTTAATGGAAAGGTTTCAGCCAATAGGTGGAGGTCGTTAATTATTCGTAACAGGTTTATAGCCATTTCCCGTCGCTCACCGGTTATTTGAGAATTTATTGCATCTTCAAACACATAGTTGTTTTCAAGCCACTTATCAATTTCCTTTCGTGTATTATTATCTATCAGATCAATTTTCGAAATCAAATTTAATTGAGGGAAGAAAAAGCGCATATAAACACTAAGTGAGAGTGTCAATGAGTTAATTAACCCAAACGGCGTTTGGCAAAGATTCGCATCCATGAGATTTACCAGAACACATCGATCCCCACCAAACTCTTTGGCTGCAATCACTCCTGTGGGTCGGAAAGCAAAGAGTTCCATTTGGCCAGGAGTATCAATCAATAAAATGTCGGGAGAGCGATCTTTCAATTCTTCCAAAATTGTCGGCGACTCAGAGGTGATCAAATCCACTGCAGCTACAAGTCCACCATTTGGTCCAAGTTCAAATTCTGTCATGATCTCATTAATATCAATATAATCCCTGACATCTACATCCGGAGCATAAGGTAAGCGAATTACTCCAGGGTCAAGATTCAGAGTTGCAACATCCAGCTCATAAACTTTCAAGTATTCTGCCAATGTTGCTGTTAATTGACTCTTGCCAGAACCCGCCGTCCCGACAAAAAAGGCTGTATACATTTTTCCCACCGTTAACAATTTATTTTATAGTTATTTTTGGTTCCTTATTTTGAACCCCTTTCATCTGCATAATTAGCTCTTGCAATTCTCTCGCAATTTCCTTTAATAATTTTGCCTCATCTTTTGAGCCGACCATTGTCAGATGGATTTCAACTTCGATAATGCCCTTTTTGGAGGTACTTGAACTTTGGGGATGTGTTTTAAAATACACTCGAGGATATTTCTCACGAACCACGCTGATTTGTTTAGCCAATTCACTTTCAGGTACATTATTTACAATTAAAGACTTTTCATGATAAGAACGAGAGCTGTCTTTTGGGAGATATTTCACTATTTCAGAGTCAAAAATACTCTTCATCTCCACAGGGACACCTGGTAAAGAGAAAATTTTGGTTTTTTGGCATTCAACAAACACGCCCGGTGCCGAGCCGGCACGGTTTGGGAGTGGAATCCCTCCTTCTGGAAATAATGCCATTCTTTTTCGTTCTTCTGTTAGGGTTAGGTCAATATTTCGATTCTTTTTTAGAAAATTCAATCTCTCACTAATGAGTTTAAGGGCGTCCTCATTTAACACGAGTTCTACATTCATAGCTTTGGCAATGGCTGTGTGTGTTAAATCATCGAAAGTTGTGCCAAGACCACCTGTAGTTATCAAGACATCAGGCTTTCGTTCTAATGCTTCACGAATAACTTGTACCATATCTTCAAGTTTATCACCAATAGTGGTGATGCGCAATAGCTTCCCAGCAAGAGTGATTAGTCTTTTCCCCAGCCAATTAGCATTAGTATTCACAGTTTTGCCAATGAGAAGCTCATTTCCAAAACAAATCAATTCGGCAGTAAACATAGTTTTCTTCAAACCTTCTTGATCGACTGTTCCTCATGATCAAATTAGTCATAGCTTTATTTGACCAATACATCTGCAACCATCTGCCATTGTCGAGGAGCAGACATCCGAACCTTTCTTACGTTTAAGACTTTTAAAACAGAACGATGGTTCTTTAAAATCTCGCGGGTAACATCCTCGACAATTTTTTCTTCGGGTGAACCTTCCCCACCAACAAATTCAAAGAAGTGAATTACTCCCCCCTCTTTCTTTAGCGTTTTACACGCAACATCCAAAAAGCTGATGGCATATCCCGGTAGATTCATTATTACTCTGTCAGCTACACCAAGCAATTGTTTCTTTTCCACAACATCCCTGCAATCCCCAGCATAAGGGATAACTTTTCCGAGTAATTTATTCAGGCGAAGATTTTCTTTTAGCAATTCAATGGCTTCAGGATTAATGTCAATGGCATGAACAGTTGCCGCCACTCGTTTTGCAATAGGTAAGGCAAAAGGGCCGATTCCACAAAAGAGATCAACAACAATTTCTCCGGGTTGCACGAGTGAAGCAATGCGTGTATGTTCCTCACTCAAACGGGGACTGAAGTATGCCTTCGTAATATCAATGGCAAAACGAAGGCCATATTCTTTATGAATGGTTTTTGTCTTATTTTCGCCTGCTATAAAGGACACAGGGCGTATCCGGGTAATACCATTAACTTTGCCAGTTTTTGCAAAAACAGATTTAATATTAGCATAGGCATCAAGAAAGGCTTTGGCAATTAGTTCTCTTTTATCCCACATTGATTCCGGAATCTCAACAATTGCAATATCCCCAATGGTGTCAAAGCTCCTGGGGAGCAGGGAAAACTCTTCTTTTGAAACGTGCTTTTCTAAGATCTCGAGATGAGAATTTGGTCGCGTTCGAATTTTTTCTAACAATCCACAAGGAAGTGTTTTAATCGCCACTCCGAGGCTCTCGATTTCCGCTTTTTCAGTCTCTTGAATCTCTCGAGACAAGGGAATAAGTAACCAATCCTCTTGTGATTTTATTCTGAAGGTGGTGTTAAGGAGGTCAAACTGAAGCAGAAGCTTTCTGATTTCTTCCGCGGCTTTTTTCGGAACTTTAAGACAGAGGACCAAAACTTGTTACACCTTGCTTACTGTACAAAATCTCTAACAACAGCACCTCAGTTATTCTTATCAAGCTTTCTTTCTCTTCAAAAAAGAGCTAAGGCGTTTTAATTAATAGTATTATTTTCTTTCTTAAATCAAACTCGTGATGAGTTGTTATTTAAAATACGTCGCCATAAATTCTCTATGTCATCCTGAATTGTTCTTTCAGCAGACCCTCGTTCCCCTAAACTACGAACTAGCCGTAAAGCTTTTTGGATATATAATCGTGCTTCTTTTAAATCATCTAAGGCGCCTCGCAAGTCGCCGGAAAGGAATTTCTTATGCGCCATTTTTTTCTTTTGTTCTGCTTTTGCTCTTAGAGCTCTTTTCTCAGAATTTAACATTTCACTCTTTTTAACTTCGTGAGGGAACAACACCCACACCCCTATGAACAAATAATCGTTGTTACTACTATTAAAGATTGTTAATCAAAGTATCAAAATTCATCAAAAAATGCTTGCTAATTCATTATAAAATTAACAGCAATTTTATTATAGCTCTAGAGGTTATACTGCAAGCGATTATCATGTGCTTGGCTGTACCTGCAAAAGTTGTCGAAATTAAAGATGCTGATACTCTCCTAGTGGATTTCGGCGGTATCAAGCGAGAGGTAAAATCGACCTTATTAAGTGAAAAAGTTTCTGTAAATGATTATGTATTAGTTCATATTGGTTATGCTATGGCAGTTGTTGACGAAGAAGATGCCCTTGAAACGCTTCAATTGCTGACTGAAATTGAAACCTACAATCAAAACGTAGAAAGTTTTTCAGAAGAAGGGTAAATACCCTGTCTATTTCTTTTCATTTTGTGCTTGTTTCTCGAGTAACAATTCGAGGTAAGATTTCCGGATATTTTCTTCAGGATTCAACCCCAATGTTATTAGCAAGTCGAAGAGTTGTTCTCTGATAGTTTCATATTCCTCTTCATTATCAATGACTTGTTCAATTTCAAGATACGTGCCTAATGACTCGAGAATGTCGAGAGAAATTGTGGCTCGTTCGAGTTGATAAATCCGTCGCTCTTTTTGCACAACAAGTAGCTGTTGAAATCCAAGTTTTTCTAGGATTTGAGTCATCGTTGCCGCATCGTTTATAATCGTCTCTAACTCCAGGCGCGTTTTTGATTGCAAGTCAAGTTTCGGCCCCTTATAGGTTAAAAAGCATTTGTCCCCTTCTTCTCTAATACGTAAAGCTTCATCTGTTCTCCCGAAATCTCTCTCAGGGTGGGTGAAGTAGATATCTCTTTGGCTGACAATAGCTTGCAAGTGCGCTTTTTTCTCGAGTAGTAAAAATTCCACATCACTAAGCGATTCAATTTTTAGCTTGATCTCGACTTCAATAGGCATGATTCGTCACAGCTTCAACAAAGTAATAAAAGCCACACCAACTTTTAAATGAGTCGTTTCCAAAAGAATTTAATCAGAGAACAGCTCATAGAGTTTACTTGCTGGAGAGGAAGAAACGGTTTCCGGAGCCTTTCAAGGTTTCTGAGGAAGGTCCTCTCTTCCAGGCAAAGCGATATGGCGAAAGCCATTAGGAGAGATCCTAGCTCTGAGAATAGAAACGTAAAGCGTACTCGATAACGATGATGTGTGGCTCCTTCCCGGAGCTCCATGGAGGTGCGAGGTGAAGCGTTGAAACGACTCATCATCGTGGAAGCAAGCTCAAGTTGGCTTCGATGACCATTGCCACGAGAAGCCGGGTTGAGTGCGTAGATTGATACCGTGAGAGGAGTACACCGGTGGTGTTCCTCGACACAGAAAGAGGACTATTTTCCTCTCCAGCAGTAATTTCTCTGTTTTTTAGAAAGAATTAAAAAGCGAATGGCTGTTTGTGAGTCAGAGCTTTCGAGCTATAAGAACCAAACCTAGATGTCGCATTCTGCGGAATTGGTAAGGTGAAAGAGAAAATGTACAAATACGTAGGTAAATTTTGGAAAAACAGAGAAAGCCAAGAGTTCAAGGATTTACAACATCATCGGTTGATCACTTGGCGACAAGAATCTTCTATTCATCGTATTGAACGCCCTACAAGAATTGATCGCGCCCGTGCTTTAGGGTATCGAGCAAAACAAGGGTACATTGTTGTTCGTGCGAGAATTCGTCGAACCCGTCTTCGAAAAAGTCGTCCTTCTCAAGGCCGTCATACGAAAGGACAAGCTGTTCGCAAGATCCAGCCGGGCAAGAGCTTCCGATGGATTGCGGAGGAGCGAACCGCAAGAAAATATCCGAATTTAGAAGTCTTGAATTCTTATCCTGTTGGTGAAGATGGCCGATATAAATGGTATGAGGTCATTCTCGTTGACCCCTCACATCCGGTAATTAAGAAGGACCCACGCATTAACTGGATTTGTAATCCGGCAAATAAACGACGGGTCTTCCGAGGATTAACAAGTGCAGGCAAAAAATCTCGTGGACTTCACAAGAAGGGCATGGGAAGTGAGAAGATTCGTCCTTCTCTCCGGGCACACAAACGAGAAGGCAAATAAGCACTTATTTTGCTTCTCCCTTTCTTTTCTTTTCTTTCTTTTCACTGAAAAAGCTTAAAACTCTTCGGTAGTAAGAGTTATCCGAGGTAGGTGTTGTAATAATTGCCGGTAAAAGAAGACCCTATACAAATTAAAGAAATACAATTTTCAACCAGTGCACATGCAACAGAGGACTTACAAAAAGTTCGAGAAGCATTGCTTAATTTATTACCTGAACATTTGCGAGAAAAGGTGGAAGTCAGAGACACGTTAATTACCGGCCACGCTGGAAATGAAATTCATCTCCTTGAGTTAAAAGTTAGCCAAAAAAAAGCCGTAAAAGAGATTTTGACTTATCTGGGCGAACAATTAAACGAGTATGATGCAGAAAAACTGGGAGAGGAATTTGAAGCGCGAATCGACCAGGCAAATTGCTTCTATCTTAGATTAAATAAACAAGCAGCCTATACAGGACAATTAGTTGTAGATGATAGCGATAACACAATACGATTAATGATAAAATTCATTATCTACAAACCAAACCCCACTCTCATCCCAAAAACACTCGCAGCATTTGGAATTATCAAAAAAGATTGATGTAAAAATGATCCCCATCATCGAGCCCCAAGTCCATCTTGGAAAGAATTTCTCATTGGAGAGAGCGGATGCTCTTGCAGCTCGAGTTGGTTTGGAGGGGTTTCTGCTCACTGAGAAAAAGTTTGGTAAGCCCTTTTTAAAGCAAACCAGTAATTGTTCTATGGCTGTTTATAGTCGAGTAACCATCGCTGGATCAAAGGTAGCAACTGTCCGGCGCCTTCTAGCAAAAGTACGAAAATCATTTGATGTTGTTGCCGTCCAAACAGCCGAGGCAAAAGTAGCACATTGGGTTGCAAAGGATAATCGTGTTGATATTCTTTCAATGCCTCCTTCATCAATGAAAGAACTCTTAACAAAACAATTGACAAATGTTGCAGCACAAATACCTCTCTTCTTTGAAATCGATTTGAAGCCTTTTCTGGAAGAAAAAGCCCCCCCAGAAGTTAATTCAATTTATCTTAGACAAATCTCTCGTGCTCTTAATATTCTGTTACGAGAACGAGCGCCTTTCATCTTTACTTTAAATGTTGGTGAGCCATTTGCTTTTAAAGATGCGAGAAGCATTATTTCTTTTGCAAAAGTACTGGGTATTCCTTATCTTTCCTTAAAAGAAAATTATTTGAAATTCAAAGAACGGTTGGAGCGGAATCGGAAAAGGCTAACCGAAGGGTTTGTTGCCCCGGGCATATGGAAAGTACCGGCGGAAGAGAAAAAATACCTGCCTAAGAAACAGAAAGAAACAGTCGAGAATACATTTGTGCTTTTGGAGGAGTTAAAACCGCAATCATTAAATGAGAAAAGACTCGAGAGACAGCGATATTTACTCTTTGAGATTATTAGTGAGAAAGAATTTGAGCTTTCGGAAAAAGAATTGATGAACATTTTCTGGAGTAAATTCCAAAAGCTCTTCGGAGAAATCAATAGTTCACGAGCAGGCATTTATTTGTCCTATTATTCAGCAGAAAAAAGAGTGGGCATTCTTCGAACCACCCATAAAATGGTTGATCCCGTTCGTGCAACGCTTTTAACAATTGGTGCTTTAAAAACAGAAAAAGTCATTGTTAATGTTCTCAAAATTTCGGGCACAATTTCAAATCTTCTTGCAACTGCGAAACAAAAATCGACTTCAAACTAACTGCTCTCAGATAATCGTTAGCTCTTAGAGTGAGGGTGTTTTGAATTAGAGGTTCTCATTTCAAAGGAGCTTTTTATCATTAAAATACGTAACCTTCCAAGGTGCCGATCGTTTCTCCCGTTCAATGACAGTTGGCTCACAATTTCCAAACCATTCATCCAACTGCTCGGGAAGAACCTTCAGGATTCGAACTAAAATGTGATACAAGGTTCCCCCATGTGCTACTATAAGAATAGTCTCATTTTCTTTATGTTGTGCAATAATTTCAAAAAAGACTTCCTGCACCCTTTCCAGCATTTCTCTATTACTTTCTCCCTCGGGAATTTTTTTATCAAGATCATTTAATGTCATTTCGCGAAAAGCTACTTCCTCAGGGGTCAAGCTTTGTGAACATCGACCGGTAAATATGCCGGCATCTCGTTCACGGAGTCTTTTGTCAAAAAAACAGTTTTTAATCTGGAGCATTTTACAAATAATTGCTGTAGTTTCGGCTGCTCGCTGGAGATCAGAAGAATAAACAGCATCAAAAAGGATTTTTCGGTTTCGAAGTTTCTTCCCCAGATTTTTTGCTTGTTTTTTTCCCAAAGAAGTTAAAGACACGGCCCGGTGCCCTGAAATGATTTTGTGAAGGTTATCTTTACTTTCTCCATGTCGTATCAAGAAAACTCGCATACCTTAACCTCAAGATATTTTCCTTGAAAAAGTTCTTTCACTATAAAAAAATTTCCTTCCCATTTTTTAGTTGTTTATACAGAAGAAGAACCAGAAAGGAAAAAATAGTGGGAACTATACGGGAGTTAATGACAACTATGAGAAACTTTTAGGAAAGAAATAATTAACAACCAAATAAGGATAATTGAAACAATTATAGCTCAGATAGATATACGT
>Ga0164310_10001664_pt1 | contig 12713 bp, 20 predicted proteins | sample GuaBasSedimGuay1_FD_121795 | JGI IMG/M metagenome (GOLD analysis project Ga0164310, IMG submission 121795) | Subseafloor sediment microbial communities from Guaymas Basin, Gulf of California, Mexico - Guay1, Core 4569-9, 0-3 cm | ecosystem: Environmental > Aquatic > Marine > Hydrothermal vents... | reverse complement strand
AGGCGCCGATGATCAGGGCTAACCCGTAGTTTACCCGCTTCACCACCAAGGCGACCGCGACCACGAGGGCGAGCACGACTCCGAGAACCCTGAGCAAGCCCCTTTAACCTCTCTTCCAGAACCCTAATTTTTAATGGTTATTTATATATTAATGCAAAAAAACCTTTGCAAAATACTTTGCAAAAATGCCACAAAGTATGATACCCATTTTCACATATAACAATATTTGGCTTCTTTTTAGGAGAGGAGAAAAATTTAGGCTTTAAAGGTTAGGTTTCTATTGCTGGTATCATACGTATAGCTACTGTATATCTTTGCAAACAAATAAGCCTATTTTGGCTCTCTTTTGTATAGCTACTGTATAGCTATTTTAGGCTCTCTGTATTTTCGTGAAAGAGGCTCATTTTAGCCTTCTTTCTCTAACTCTTTCCTATGCCTTTCAAGGTATTCCTCTAAAGCGAGTTCTACCAAGTGAGCCATACTCCTAATCTTTTTGTATCCTACCTTACTGTTATACTCCCACATAAATCTCTGAGCTTCTTCATAAACGGATTCATAGATATTGACTCCCCTAAATCCTTTCTTAGTCATATATATCACCATGTTAGTATCATACTTCTCCACATATATAAATAGTATGATACTTCAGTAGGGACATAATTTATATATCAGAATATCATACCATTATAACAGTATGATAAAAGAGGTGAGTAAGTTTGACCAAAGAAGGATACCACACAATCCTAGTTAGGATCAAGGATTATGAAATCATATCCTCAATAGCCAAAAAGAAAAACCAGAGTATAGTTAAAACCGTTTCAGAAATTTTAAAGGAATTTGTCGAGAGGCATCAAAATGCCTAACATGATAGCAATAAGACTAGACGAGACTCTCATCAAAAAAATCAGAGAAACATCAAAGCAAATGGGTATAACCCAAAAAGAGCTTATAGTGAGAGCATTAAACCAATACTTTAACCCATCAACAACAAAAGAAGAAACACCAACTCTCAAGGAGATCATCACCATCTATAAGGGTAAGTGTTCAAAATGCGGTAAGATCATTAATGTAGGGGAGAGAGCTCTATGGGGAAAAACTCCTCAAGGCTCTATCCTAATATGTGCTGATTGTCAAATAGATTCAGAATCCGACAAAACAATTGTTAAAAGGCTTATAAAAAGGAGAAAATTAGATAGACAAATAAAAGCTCTTCAGAATCAATTAGATTGGTTGGCTCAACAATATGAAACCCAACAATTTATTTTAGACCATCAAAAAGCTGTAGAAGCCATAAGTGAACTACATAAGTTCTTTACGGAATATCAAACTTACCTATCTAAATGGAGTAAAGAAGAAGAACAAAAGAAAATCAGTAAAATGCTGGAAAAACTTAAACAAATACTCAGCATACTCAGAGACTTTGAAACCTTCTACCAACTGAAAATAAAAGCAAAAATAAAAACCAAAAAGAGAGCCTGAAGGGGCAGTTAGCTTTGATAAGGTTTTATACTTTGCCCCCTAACGGTGTGGAATACCCCTACCTTCTTGTGAATCCCAGAACCTATAGGCAATTATTTAAACGTAAATTTATTCATGCTATTCTTGATTGTGGAGTTGAGATTTTTCGTTTTTCTGATAGAACTGAGTATCCAAAAAGTTTTTTAAAAAATTGGAAGTATAAAACAAAATATTTAACTGAAATATTCGGAGATAGATTATGGGTAACGATTCCTGATTACCCTGATGATTTAGCGAGGCAATTTAACGGTATTAATGTTGAAAAGACTTTGAGAAATGTTGAAGAATTTATTAGTTTTGATGGGGTTAATTGGCTTGTTCCTCTTCAATCTCAATTTTTAAATCCATTAAGTTTTTTTGAGTCTTGTCAAAAAACTAAAGAATTGATTGGAGATTATCCCTATATAGCAATAGGAACAGTATGCAAAACAAATAAATTAAAATTTATAGAGTATTGCTGTAAAGTTGCCCGTAAATTTTTTCCAAAAAGCCATATTCATGCCTTTGGATTAACCCTAAGAGCATTACCCAGAGTTATACGCACTTTATCAAGCTGGGATAGTTCAGTTCCAAATCAAAGAATGAAACTATGGCGGAGACAATTATTAGATAGTTTCGATAGTTTAGCATACACTTTTAATATAAATGGATATGGCAATCTAAGAGCCAAGAATATGTCTGAACGCATCAAATATTTTCACGCCTACATCAAACGCATAAACGAAATATTGAACACATTAAACACAAGGAGAGCTTGACAATTTATCATATAATCTCACGGTATCATAAAATTTATATACTACTTATAAGTATGATACTTTTGTGGTAAAAATGTCGGAAGCGGTTGTAATTCAAACCCAACCTAAACCCAGACTTCCCCGTGAGTTTGAAGTTCTCCTCGATCAAAAACTGAACCATAACGGTAAGGGGAGAACTCACCTAATAAAAGAGTTAGGAAGTAGAGAGAAAGTCTTGAACCTTCTAGGGGATGCATGGATCGGACAAATGAAACCCAGCGAAATAGCCAAAAAGTATAACGTGGGTTACTATCAAGTCTATAGGTTTCTCAAGGAAGTTGAACCATACAGAGAGAATATAATAGCCTACATCAAAGCTAAATCAGACGAAGAGTTCATATCACCTAATAACTACGATGCAAACCCGATAATCCAAGAATGGATAGCGAAGATAAGAAGAAGCGGACACACATCAGCTTTAAGTCATGTTCCAATAATGAGAAATGTTCTAGGTTATCCCCTAACTCCTAAACAAAAAGCTACTGGAGTTAAGAGGTATGTCAAGGGTTTCAGATGCACACCAGAAAAATTCGATCTTGAAATGGCTAAAAAATTCGTGGATGCCTATCTAAAACAACACAAAGTTAAAAAATTACCACAAAAACTAAGATTAGCCATAAGACACTTCTTAATGGTTGCGAAAGAAATCAGCATACCCAGAGGATTCGGTTCTCAACTCGGATTATCAGGAGAAAAAGATAACTACGGTAAATATCGTTACGTCAGATTCTCAGAGGATCAAATAGAGAAGATAAGGGAGTTCCTAAAGGATGACCTTGAAGCCTTAACCTTCTTTGATTGGGGAATCGAATCCTTAGCGAGAGCTTCAACAATAGCCAAAACAAAGATGACCGAATTTTTAGAGGAAAATGGAGTAGTAACAACAAGCCTATACGAAACAAAGACCGAGAGACCGTTTCAAAAGTTCCTAATCCTCTCGATTCCCCATGCAAGGGAGACGTGGGAAGAAATCCAGCAACTAGGCAAAGGTAGGCTATACCTATTCTTTGAAGACACCAAAGTAACAAGATATAAAATAGATCAGTTCCTCAACAAACTCTCCCCTAGACTAAAGGAAGCCTACAAATATGCTGGTGTGAAAGACGAATACGCTTATCGAAAGCCTTTTCACGTCTTAAGACATGCTGGAGCTCACCTTTGGCTAATGCGGTCAAACTACGATTACGGTCTAGTAGCTGAAATGGGTTGGGAAGACATCACAACCCTAAGACAAGTCTATGGTGGTATGCCTACAGAGGTTCTAAGGTCTAAAATAATGGAGATAGGGAGGCGATAAGGATGTTAGACCTAAGAACACAAACAAAAATGACCAGAGTAATCAAGGCTCTTGAGGAACTAGAGGTTATCAGAGAAGTCAAAAATCCACAAGGCTTATACATCTTTATCTTTGATGTAGATACTACTCAATCGGTAGCTCTAGGCTTGTTTATCCCCAACGAAATAACATCAGACCTATTCCACCGAGTTAGACAATTAGCCAAATTTGAAGGTATAACGGAGATGATGAGCTAATGAGTAAAACCAAAAAATTACGATGTTTCTTTGATGCCAATATTATATGTCCTCACTTCAGGGATACAAGAAGAATAACAAACACAGACATCTGTAAAGTCTGCGTGGAATACAACAAATATCAAGCTATGCTCGAAAACAAAGTCATGCTCATAAGACTCAGAGAAGTTCTCGACGAGATCAAAGAAGAACTAAACATCATCAGAACCATCCTTGAAGAACAACAAGAAGACTACCCAAAAGACTACGAAGCTTTTGGAGTGGGAGAGTGTTCTGAATGAAGGTTAATCTTAAGAAAATACGTGAAGAATTGCGTAGGAGATTAAAAGCAGGACCTCCGAGCGACTACCAAGACCTATGGATAACCATGCATGATCTTCTAGTAGATTTCGAGACTGAACTACGGAAGGAGCTCGAAGAAAATCAACGTCTCGCTAATCTTGAAACTTCCCCAGAAGTAAACCGTGTCTATCATAGTGCTAAAGTTGCACTTCTCAAGGCTATTCTTGGAGAGGATTAATAATGGCTAATAATTCACTTAGTAAATTTAATAAATTTACTAAATTTACTAAATACCAGTTTGATATAGAGTCTTCCTTATGGCATACCTTCAAGCTAATAGCCTATTCTCAAGGTCTCAAAGTTAAGGAAGCCATAAGACAAGCCATAATTGAATACATCCAAAACCATAAGACTCAACATCAAAACATAACGGTTAAAATAATAAAGAACATAGAAGCCAAACAAAACCTTTTACAGTTCATTATCGAGGAAGAAACTAAAACCCTTCTTAAATCCCTTATAGATGCTCAAAAACGAGGAGCAAGCTGGCAACACATAAACCAACTAAAACTCAAAGTCATAGACAACATAAAGAAGAACCCAAACATATCGGAAGACCTAGCCAACCAAATAAAAATTGTTTTTCAAAACTTAGCGAGGAGAGAGACCACATGAATAACGAAATATACGGTTATCTCACATGGATAGGTTTGGATGCTTTTGGCAACATACACCTAATAATAACAAAACAAAGCTGGTTCTCAATCCCCAAAATCCTCAGAGAAGTTAAAGCCAAATTTGAGAAGGAAGAGGTTAAGATCAAAATTGAACCCCTCAGAAGATAAGCCTAAAATCAGATTCGTTAAAAACCTTCACTACCATGCTAATGCAATTTGTCTTTACTGGATTGATGAGATTCATATTGATGAGAAATTTAAGGATCATCCTTTACTTAGCGACATAATAAAACATGAACTAAAACATTACATTATCCTCAAAAAAATCATAAACGAAAAAAGCCTATTGAAAAAGATGCTCTGGGGACTCTACAACGACTTTTGGGACTTCTATGACTGTTTCAGACTAACTATAAAATATTACTGGTTGGTGATAAGGAAATGGCTAAAAAACCATTAAAGAAATGGGATTATGAGTTATTATATAAACTATACTTAATCACGGGCATAAGCGAGGAGAGTCTCAAACGTAAAATTGTAAGGCTTTGCAAAGACCTTAACATAAAACTATAAATAAGTATCATACTATGCCACTTTATATATCAGAATTCTCATAATTTATTATGATCGAGGATGTGGAGAAGAGGAATACCCTTAACCATATATGTGACTATCCTTTTGATGTCAACCTTATTATCAATATTCCCTTACCCTGTAAATGCCACCAGCGATGTTGATGATGCAATAAATAAAGGTCTAGCGTGGTTAGACCGAAGATATATGAATATTTCACCAGAAAAAGCAGTAATAAAAAATACTGGTGGCTTACCATTCAGAATATATATTAGAGAAACTGCTGAATGGAGATTAGCTGGAACTGAATACTGCATACCCGAATTAATAACCATAACTTCCACGAAAATCGTGGGTAGATACAAATTTGAAGAAGGAGATAACTGGGATTATAATGACCTAATAATCTACTTTGAGTATTCTTCTGATGATTCTGATACTATGAAACTTTATGTTAAAATGGAGAAATACGGTTCAGCTAATACTATTGAGGTATGGATAGGCTTTACACAATTATGGGTTGGAAACCATGAAGGAGAAAGCAAAACGTTATACAAAGATTATGGATGGTCAACTTTAGCCTATTCACCCAGACATGCTTCAAGAATGGCAGCTCACCTATATGAAGCTCTAGGTCAAACAGAAAAAGCTAATAAATTAAATAAATTAATGGATGATGCTGGTTACACCAAAGATGTTTACGATCCATTATTCGGAAAAAGTAATGATTACCCAGATGACTTCTTCTTCGACCCTACTACGTGGGAAGGTCCGAATTATGCGTATGATCCATACTGGGCACATTTACCTAGAGGAGACTTCTTATATCCTTACAAGTCAAGGCTATTAGCTGCTGGGGCACAAGCATCTTGGATAGGGGACGTCGAGGAATACACACCAAGACATGAATGTTTGAAAGCTTTACACCTAATGAATAAATATGGCTATTCAAGGTTGGATGAAGCTAAGCAACTTATAGATTCTGCTGGTTGGGATGGTTATGGATGTAGAAGAACAATCCATTCTGGTCCGGGTCAAAGTTTAACCTATACCTACACGGCTTATCCAACCTATGTTACGGGTTGCTATTTAGCTGCTGTATCTAAATATGCTGGAATGACTGGAGACCCAGAGTATATTCAGAAAGCTAGAGAGGCATGTGGCGTTATCTTGTCTTGTCAATGGACCTATCCATTTGAAACGGTAGATTATGGAGATGTGTATTTTGCTGATGAGATCGGTGGGTTCATAACAAGTTATCTCCCTTATGGCAGTATAGCGTGGCATCCTCAATGGGGTCCCTTTGTAGATGCCTTTTATGAATTATTAGATAAGATGAATTACTTCGAGCAACAAGCCCCAGAGAAGGTTATAGCAGACTTCGTTAATGCTGAGAGCACAATAATATGTATTCAGGCATTAAGGATTTACAAACAGTATTTGGGGAGCTACTCACCAATTTACCCAGAAGAAATAAAATCTAATGTGAAAGAAGCGGATTACGTATATACTGATGGATGGGGAAGTGATTGGTATGCAGATGGAGAAAAGAAAGGATTACTTGAGCTTTACGCTTCAGGCGACTCAGAAGCTTATGCTTCTCTAAAAATTCATTTTGAACCAAAAGAAACCATCCACAATCCTCAATTCAATATAGCAATACACACCAAAGGGAAATATTTTGGGGAATGTTATCTTAAACTTTGGCTAAAAGTCTGGTTGTATGGAGAGCTACAACTGGAAAAATATTGGATTATCTACGATGGTTCTTTTGAATCAGAACAATCTGTCGATGAATTCCATGAGGTAAAATTTACTTGGGATGGAAATCTGTATAAATATGATCACCATGTAATTGAGATCGGTTGTGAAGTATTGAGTTATTACGGAGCAGAAATAGATTTTTGGGGAGAAGCTACATCATACGATTGGGGAGACAAATATATTGATGTCTTGTGGTGTAGCATCAAAGAACCATAATCCTCTCAGCCACCCATTCTTATTTATGAAAGTTGTTTATATTTTTAATAGGCAATATTGTAATTGACGGCTGTAAGGTATTAAGGGACTTGAACCCTCGATCATCACCTTAGCAGGGTGACCCTTTATCCAGCTCAAATAGTAGGCTTAATGTCTCAGTCTGTAACTTTACTATAATCCTTTACCATATTTTTATATGAAAGTTTATATTTATGATACTTGATTATATTTCTTTGAAAAAATATGATAAAAATGTAGGAGGTTGGATGTATGCTGGGGAAGTATAGAGTTATGGCTAAGCTGGGGAGACTTCAGTATCGGTTTGCCTATGGCTTCTTTGTCGTTAAGGTCAGAATTGCTGAAAAAGGCTTCGGTCTCAAGGGCATCATCAGCTTAGTGGTCTATATAATGATGATACCAATCATTCAGGAAATGCTTGAAGGTCTCTCTGGTAGCCTTACTGGAACTGCTGGAACTCTGTTGTCTGCTGTAATCAGCATAATTCCACTTGTGTTGGTTATGAAGGTCTTAGACAAGCTCAACCTATAAGTAAGAGGTGGTCTAAACCGTGAAGCATCTTAAGGCTCTACTGCTGGGTTTCGTCTTACTTTGCAGTATATCAGTAACTACCTTTGTCTCAGCTCAGACCGTCGAGAGTGTTCTCATTCTTTACACAACCTTTAACAAGACGGAAGACCAAAAGGTAAGCTATGAACTTAACAAGACCTACACGGTTTGGGAAGCCAAAATCTACAACGAATTGGAGTATAACACCACACAAGACGGAGCAAGGGCAATAATCAGTTTCAAGTCTGCTGAAAGCGGTAGTTCAGAGGAAATAAGGATATATATGTATAAACCAACTGACTACGCTCTGACAATTGTTTATATCGATCCTAACGGAAACTCTTTAACTCTCTACACGGGTAATTGGGTTAAATGCAACGAGACGGGTAAAGAGGACATCAGAATAACAGTAACGCATCAATCGGTTACCATATACGTTTATAATGCAACTACGCACACCACTTCGACGGCGGTAGTTGATAATTTCCCAGCACCTTTCAGCATCAACAAGATTGAAGCGTGGGGTAAAGACACGGGTTCAACTGCTGGTGATTATGCTACTGGTGGATATGTGAATGTGGAGTTCACCAGCTACTTAGCGGGTTCTCTGCTTGATCGCATCTTTGAGGTATTACCACAAATTTTAACTTTGGTTATCGTGGTATGTCTTATAGGAGCAGTATTGAAAAAGCTTGATAAGCTCTAGGGGGTTCACTAATTGCTGAAAAAAACCTTAATCCCCATTTTTTTATTCGTGTTCATCTTTAATGTTAGTTTAGTTTCTTCTGAACAAGAAAAACTTGTTTTAGCCTATTATTATGTGTGGTATGATTCTTCTTCGTGGGACAAATGCGTTTATCATCCTAGTTTAGGAAATTACACAAGTTCAGACCGATACATCATAAATCAGCAAATTTATTTAGCCAAAGAACACGGGTTAGACGGTTTTATAATAAGCTGGCACGGACAGAACACTTTTAGTGATAACGCAACAAAAGAAGTTTTTAAAGTGGCTAATGTCATAGATGATTTTAAATTAGCCATAATGATTGAAAGAGTTGGAAATAACGATAATTGGTATGCTTTTGGGCACGATTTTGATAACAATTCTTACGTTAATGCTCTAAAAGACGATTTGCTTTATATCGTGAACACTTACATAAAGCCTTACAACGAAACTTACTTAACGTTTAAAGGCAAGCCAGTTATAGTTTTTTATGCCTTTTTAGACACGGATCATCTTGAAGACGACGAATTTTATAACTATTTCTTCAACGAACTCAAAATTTATCTGTATGAGCAAACTGGTTTAAAATTTAGTTTTTGGAGTCTCAACTCGGTTGATGCTTATGTCTTTGATGTTGTAGCTATGTATCTGCCACAATTACAAAAAGATGGAAATCCTCAATGTCCCATGAAAAACGAAAATTACCTATGCAAAAGTGGAGTAAAGGTCTCAGCAATTTTCCCCATGTATGATGATACTAAGCTGAGACCCAACGGAACAAAAGTGGGGGATGTTTACAGAGAAAAATGGGAGAAAGCGTTAAGTTTTAACCCAGATATTGTTCTTATCACAAGCTGGAATGAATGGTATGAATCCACCAGCATAGAGCCTAAAGCTGGAGACTGGTCTTACCTAAGACAAACAAAATATTATGTGGATCAGCTTAAGATGCCTTCAATATACTGGTATAAAAACCCAACAACCTACATAACAGTTATCGTTATTATAATTATAATCTTCATACTGCTAAAAAGATTGTGAAACTTTTTATATTGCATGATACTTTATTTTATTTTGTGGTTAAAATGAGAAGAAGTATCATACTATTTACTCTCTTAGCTTTTATTACATTAATTAGCTTCGTTAATGCTGATTGGGTTTTTGAAGAGGTAAGTGGAGACTGGAATTATTACAGTCTAGTAAACTGGGAATCTCCATACAACTATACCGTAAGCTGGTTTGAGTATAACCAGACCTTAGAGAACTTTCAGAAATGGGAATTTGGGGTTAAATGTATAGATGCTTGTGTAGGTGGTTATTGGGAATCTTCAAGCGTATATCAAAACTTCTATGCTGAGTTGAATCATTCGGACACGAAAATCGGTATTTTAATCTCTCATTCTAGGAAGATTCACTTTTTTGGGGTTCAAGATTGGAGAACGGACATTTTTGTGTGGAGAGATAATAACTGGGAGTGGAGATATGGCTCTTTAATAAATGCCTATGTTCAAGTTTACATTTGGAGAAACACGACGGACACGGTTTATATAACCTATCAAGTGAAATACTCCCAAAGTGATGAGAATTATATTTTTGGGGAAGACTTAGCCTTTAATGTAGGCTCAGACTGGTTCTCAAATGTTACCCTAAACCAAAGGGTAGAGAAAGACCTAACAAGTGGTGGTTATACTGGAGGTTCAATAAAAGGGGAGAAGTTAGGAGAAGAAATAACGACTGGGACAAGTGGGATAAGTAACCCTAAGACTGGAAGCGAGTTACCCTTAGCTCAAGCAATAGCCAAAAACATTTGGTCTGAACTGGGGAATCTCTTTGAGAACTTTAAAAATGCTCTACCAGAGGAAGTTAGAAACTTCCTTGATCAAGCTGGACAAGCCATATATGGCTTCGGTAATTTAGCCTATGCCTTATTCTCAACCTTATTCGGTCTGTTAGTGAACAACCTACCTTTGATCTTAGGGGTTTATGGAGTTTACTTGATTTATATTATCGTTAAGTGTGTGGAAGGTGGAGACTTCTCTCCCTTGTTTGAACACTTCTTTAAAATTGCTGGATTATTATTTGCGATAGGTAACACGGTTCTGAATGTTATCAAAACCATAATTAGCCTAATCAAGTGGTGGTGAGGATGTTTAGGAGAGGATTAAAAGTTAAATGCGTATTGCTTCAAGGGAGAAACCTTAAGATTGAGAATGGAGTTTATGATGCATCCAAAAAGATGGTTAAAACCAAAAAACATAACTACTCTGTTAATGAAGACCATTTCTTCTATGCTAAGTCTTTCGGTTTAAAGACTTATGTTTTTATTGATGTAAACAAAAGACAAAGTATAGGAGAAACTGAAATACACGGAAAAAGCATATCGCCTAAATTAGCCAAAGAGTTAGATGCTAAACTTAAGAATAAGCTTGATTATTTGTCTGAAGCGTCTTACTGGGAGTCTCTTAATCTTAGGAAGAGAGACGTTATAGAGACTTTAATAACGATGGGTTGTGGAATCGGTCTCTATTCCATCTTTAGAGTCATCTTAGCCATGTATGGCTACTACCTACCATAATGGTGATTGAGCATGTCGGACAAAATGATTGAGGACATATCCCTTGATGAAATAGTAAACATCATAAAGGCTATAACGGGCAAAACTAGGGAAGAAGCTCTAAGCGAAGCAATTGAAACTCTGAGAAGTGAAGATAAAATTAAAATGTTCTCTGAAGTTGATAAGAGAGAAATTCCCTATATTGCTTTAAAATTCCGTATTGCTGAAAGATACGAGTTAAGTTGGCTCAAGGATACTGTTTTAGACGAGTTGCGTCTTAGAGTCAGCATTAAGAGGAGAGGAAGAAATGAATTGGTCAAAGTTGCAACTGGAGTTAAAAAGACCTTAGAAGAGAAGGTTAAAGGATTATTTAGAAGAAAGAAAGAAGGAGAGGATTAAAATGGTTAGAGATCAAGAATTAACTAAACTTGAGTATCTCGGTCAAAGGCTTAGTTCACAAAAGCCTATTTTAAGGGATTATGCGTTTAACCTTAATGCTGATAAAATCGTGGCTCTCGATATTTTGATTGAGTCTTTACCAGAAGGATCAAAGAAGAGGAGAATCCTTGAGAAGGTTAGGGAGATATTGCTTAGACAAGGTGAAGCTCTTTTTATTCAACAAGCCGATCCTTTCACACAATTATGTATCAAAGTAGGCTCAACTCTTAGGAAGGTGAGCTTCAAAAAATGATGGAGACACCAGAACAAATAATATGTAGGCTCTTTAACGATCCAGCTCCAATTGTATTTATTACGGGTAGGCATGGAAGAGGAAAAACTGATTTTGGTCTCTTAATTGCTGAAATTCTCCTAAAGAATGGGATTATCAAAAAATTTGGCTCTAACATTAAGGTTTTAGATACTAAGGGATATGACTATACTCATATAACTAATTTGGTTAGGCTTAAGAGATGGTTAAAGAAGCCTAAGAGGATTCATAAAGCCTTTATCTTAGACGAAGCGGGTATTCATGCAGACCGTAGGAATCCTTTAGGTAGGCTCACAAGAGAATTTAGATATTTGGGATTCTTAGTTAGAAAATACCGATGTAAACTTATTCTCATATCTCAAAGGTCTAAAGATGTGGAATCCACCTTTTTGGATACCGATATTTGGTTAGGAACTTTTAAGAAAATCTCAAAGACTGAAGCGATCTTAATATCTAACATCTTTGAAGAACCCTATTACATATCAGATATTCCTAAGACCAGCATCCAATTTGATACTTATGATATAGCACCATTCACCTTAGAACCAGAGAAATTAAGCGAAGAAATGGACACCTTTGAAATGAAAATATTATGTGATTGGTTAGAATGTGGAAGCTATAACAAGGTAGCCAAAAAATACGGTATGTTCGCACAAGAAGTTAAACGTATAGTGATAGAACAAGTTAAAGCCTTACTATATCGGAATTTTGAAAAATAAACCCAGTTACCCAGTTTTAATTTTAATTTTTAACTGAGCCAAAAAACTTAACAATTTAACAAATAGCAGTTGTTTTT
>Ga0164310_10001663_pt1 | contig 12722 bp, 25 predicted proteins | sample GuaBasSedimGuay1_FD_121795 | JGI IMG/M metagenome (GOLD analysis project Ga0164310, IMG submission 121795) | Subseafloor sediment microbial communities from Guaymas Basin, Gulf of California, Mexico - Guay1, Core 4569-9, 0-3 cm | ecosystem: Environmental > Aquatic > Marine > Hydrothermal vents... | reverse complement strand
CTTTCCTCACGCTGGTAGTTTTTTGTTAACGGTTTTGTTCATGAAGCTTGTCCACATGCCTTTGTGTTCTTGTTGGCAGTTTTCACATAACCATGTTTTGTTTATTTTTTTGAATGGTCGTGGGTATCTTGTTCCAAATACGATTGCGATTCCCATTCTTCCTACTTTTTTTGTTTTGGTTATGGTTTCATTACATCGGGGGCAGCTGCTTTCTATTTTTATTGTTCTACACATTTTTGTTTTTCTCCAATTTGTTTTGGCGTGGATGGGGAACTGTGTTTATTCCCGTTGCCGCCTCTCCCATTGTTTACTATTTTTGGTATTATTTTATGTACTGTTACTTTTTCATTGTTAATCTTAAAACCAATAAATTCACCTGGTTCAGCGTTCAATGCCTCTAAAACTTGGGTAGGCATTGTTACCTCGTTTCGCATCCGTACTTTACAAAATTTATCTATGCTTGTCATCTGCAATCACTGTATTACCTGTAATAGCAATACATTTAAATAGTTTACGGATTATTCAGCTTTACTGAAACATATTAAAATAGTAGGGAGTTGTTTAACGATAGTTATGGAAGAAATAATTGGCGATGTCGTAAAAATAGGGTTACGAAATGTAATCACAATCCCAAAAGATGTACGTGATAAACTGGGATTAAAAATTGGTGACCAGTTATGTTTCAAGAAACTCGAAGATGGGAGGGTTACTTTGTGTAAACCTGAGTTTGTTGATCTGAAAGTACATCAGCAGATTTGATTAAAATCTTATTTTTTTCCAAAATAAAACAAACCTTATCATCACACTCTAGATTCAAACAGTACATTATTTCATTTGGTATGCAAGTTTCAAAATTTTTATTCAGTATAGTTTCTTTTTCTTCCATCATAAGTTTTGTCCTCCACCCAATACAAGGCATTTATAACAGTTGTTATGTATATTATATATTATATTTAATACTTATTTATTGTTTTTTCCTACATCATTCCAATATCACTATTTATATTTTTAGATTGTAGGAATTTTACAGTTGTTATTCTTACAACCCTTTAAAACATATCATGTAGGGGTTGGATGAAAGTATTAAAATATGATAACTGTACTTATAGATATTATATGAATCAGAGCATAGCTAAGGTTTTGAATAACAAGCTGGTTTTACTAGTGGTATCTGTTTTATTTGGTTTTGGTGCTGGAACATTATTTAACATGATGCTTTGGCTTATAGGAATATCTTATGATGCGGGTTTAATGGGTGATGTGATTATGGTTGTAGCATTAGGTGGAGGTTTTTTCTTTGTTGTCGGTGAAAAGGCAGAGATGCAATGTAAAAAAACTAAAAACTAATATCAGGGATTGTTTCAACAAAATCTTTTTTAATTCTTTTTAGTTTTTCAGCACGTATTTCTTTTAATTTATCATTGATGAGTTTAAGATACATTTCACGTTTTTCCATGTATTTATCATATGGTGACCAGTCAGGATATACGCTTTTATCTGGAACCCAGCAGCTATATTTATCTTGAAATGGTACTGTGACTTTGTATTTTTTATCATCAGGATACCAGTTAAATTGATAGCATCTTGCATAACGATCCGTTTTAACATTACTTGGTGCTTTCTTGATTTCTAGTTTATAATCATCATAGTCTCTTAGGAAACTAAGTAGGTTTCGCCTTTTAGGACAGGTCATAATCAATCCTGATAATACAGTACGGATTGTGTCAAATAATCCTTTAAGCAGTATTACAGTATGCAGGTCTATGAAGAACATGTAGCTGTTGAAGTGTACTGTTGCATCATCAAGACATAAGACTGGTGTGATGTAATGTTTTTCTATATTGTATTCAACTAGGTTAATGAGATCGTCAGGGCTGAATATCATATATTCCAATGCTGCCTTGTATGCATCCAATTCGTTTTCAACTGGTATCTTCTCACCTGTTTTCATACTTCGATACCATCCTAATTGGAGGTATGTCTTAGCCATCACTTTATATGCATACATGGATTTACCCAGCCCACGTTCACCCTGTACTACAAAACCTGTGAACCCATTAGGAAATCCTCTTAATATTTTATTTACAGAGCCACTATTCCAATCTGTGATTCGCTTATATGTTGGGACTGGGTGGTAATTAGCCATGATATATACACCTAGTAGTATCTAATGTTATAATTACTATCGAAAGGAGTTTTAAATAAAAAAAGTCGGTTTCAGACCAAATCTTTTTCAATTTGTTTTTGATTTTTTTTAATAGCATATAATAATCAAACTTAGTTTGAGTTTTATTATTCATAGGTCTTAATGTAACTTGTCCGATAGATCAAGTTATCTTGTTCGAGTTGTTCTTTCATAAAAAGCCATAGGTCATCATATAACCTCATTCGTTCACTGCTCATATGTTGATAGTCGCAACGCTTTAAACCCATCTCTGTAAGGCGTGTCTGTCCTTTCTCTGTGAGTTCTTTGGGACACATCAATATAAGTGTTTCTACTCCTGCTGCATATTGACGTGGATCATAGACACGCCATTTGGCAATGTCACCTAGGAAACTGGTCATAACCTGTTCATAGCTAAGACCTTCCTGAAATCTTTTAGTACGTTTAAAACTCTCAGTCATAGAACAATCCATATTTCTGGGCAATAGCCCAACACAACGCTTTCATACTATGTAATGTTTCAATGTCAATATTTGAAAAACCCTGGTTGCCCTGTATACTCTGTTCAAGAAATCCATTGTTTTTTATGTTCTCTTCCAGCTGTATACGTTGATTTATACGGGCATTATAGATCTCATCAAACTTTTCAGTTATCTCTTTTGCAACATCGCTGTTTTCATCTATTGTATCAAGAAATGCATTGAGAGATTCCTTGACACCATCATAGTTTTTTTGAATGAAACTCATGTTTGCAATGTCTAGGTATTTAGCACGATTAAGACCGATCTGAAAGACACCATTTGCTTTCTCTGACATAAAACACTCCTTAGTATTTTATTGTAAATGATCCATCAATTTCAAGGTTCATATCTCTATATGTTTTATCAGATACACGTATAATATCAATGATGCGGTTCTTGCTGTACATCTTTTGTGTACGCTGTACAAGTCCGCCAATGTTTTTTAATGCTTCAAGTGGATCTATGCTTTCCTTTTCAGATACTATACTTTCAAGTGGTCGTAGTTCCAGTTTTTTATATCCGTTGTTGCTTTGTATTCCAACGATTGTATATGTTTGTTCCATTATTTTCTCACCTTATTTATTTTTTATCTAACATATATTATACCTCAACTCATTCCAGGGATTAGTCCCTGTGACTTTAACATAATAAGAACTATAACACCGACAAAGGAAAGTACAATGACTGTACCAATCGCCATCTTCTGACCAGGTGTAAGCATCTTGTCTGCTGAACCTTCCAGGTATCCCTCCTCTTTTTTAGTCTTCAACAATAATGAAAGGGATTTGCTGCTGCTTCTTCTCATGAACTGTTCCATGTCAGCGGGTACAAGCGTTTCACCTGCTATACGGTTATTTAGAAACCTGCGGAACCTTTTTACATAATCATTTCTGCTGACAACTGTCCCATCTGTGAAATATACGATACCCTTTACAGGATCAATATTTTTAATTTCAACCATCTTTATGTTTTTCTCCTTAGAAGCTTGTCAATAAATAAATCATCTACCTTGTCATGGATTGTTTCAAGCTTTGATTTCTGTGGTATATGATCCTGAAACAATACCTTGTCACCATCATAGTTTACCATGTCTGTTACAAGTTTTTTTACACCATGTTCATTGTCATAGTCGTTCATTGCAAGATATGTTTTACCCATAAGGTTAAGATCACTGCCAGATAACACGTTTTTAACATCCTCTGAACTGTTGAAACCAATCGTGTTGAGAAGATGACATAGGTTGCTGTATCGTGGATCAGGGGTATAGCATAGGTTTTCCAGTCCCCAAAGTATTTTTTTATCTCCCCAGTTATACCAGCAGTCCTTCCCTAGAAATTCTACAAGTCCTAGTTTGGGTACATCAATAAATGATTCACCTGGATATGTACGAGATCCCATCATGGGAACTATTGTATTGTCACGTCTCATATATGCGATATAATGTTTCCATCGTGGTGTTTTTTCTGTAAGTGTATATGTCTTTGCTGTCTGCATCCGTATAAGCACGATTATAAATGGTAAAAATATGACAAACATTCCAATATAATCAAAATATACACGTTCAAACAAGGGGTTTAGTTTAGTGAGAAAAACCATAAAGAAACCCATGAATAGACATCCTATGCCTGATAAAATTATCCTCATTCTAACATAGCTCCTTGATTTGTATCTTTATTATTTCTTTTCATGAAACCACTGAACAACCCTCTTTTCTCTGGTGGTCGTGATGCATCCTCCCATATCTTATGTTCTGTCACTTCCAGTTTAGCTGCAAATCCACCGACACCACGACTCATCGCTATGTCTTTAAGTATACACAATGCTGTTTCCTCAGCGTTCTCATTTAAACCCGCATCTTTTTCACCTATGATATTGCTGAATCGTCTGCCTATAAGTTTCAAGGTTGAGGGTTTGTTGTAGTTACCTAGTGGCATGAACTTGTTAATGGGTGTGATAAGGTCTTTGTTACGTACCATATATTCACGGTCTATCACACCTTCTTTGGGTTCTATCTCATATTTGTATCGTTGATGTGCAACAAGAGGATGGATGGTAAGATCCCCTGTATAATCTGTCTCTGCCAGAGAGGTTTGAAGTTCCTCATTATTTGGGGGATGATAACGCAAGAGTTACACCTCCAATAATACCATATGCAAAAAGAAATATACCTGTACAAATAGCAATGAAACGAGGGATTAATGGAAGTAGATAACTGATGAATAATAATATTGCTCCATAACTAGCATAGTTGATGCTATTGTCTAATATTTTTTTTCGAGTTGCTTGTTCTGTCCCATCAATTACACTATCAAGAACACGTTGTAATGCACCACTTTGATTGTTTTGATCGATGGTGTTTAGCAATCTAAGATGTCTTGAATAAACACTAAAATTTTTATGTATTGCCTTTTCAGGATTTACCATTAATTAAATAATCGTGTTACTTAATATTTAAATGTAACACGTGTCTAAATATCAAATTTAATTATAAAAAAGAAAAATATAAGGATTTAAAAATCTGATAAGTTAACATCCATCATGTCATTAAATCGTTCTGAATTAGATTTAGTTTTCTGTTTTGTAGGAGTCCTGCGTTTGCTTGTTTTTCTCATTTATCTTTCACTTCCAGGGTTTAGTATTAGACCAAAGAACTTTATGTAAACCAGATTTACCATCTTGTCTGCCATGAAAAACAAAGTATTTACCAGCTTTTTTTCCGCCTCGGGCTTTACCTTTATATAATCTAGTTACCATGATATGTTTCACCTTTTTTAAAAAATATAAGAGAGGGTTATTTTCTTGTTACAGAAACGCCATAACCTTTCTTTTTCTTAAAGATTGAAGCATGTAACCCTTTTTTTCGTGCTTTTTCTGCTTGTCTTTTAGCAGATGATTTGTTTTTTGCTCTATGACTTGTCATAGATCAGATTCCTCCTTTTTTACCACCAGCACCTATTATGGATGTAGTCCCCTATACTAAAAAAATGATAGAGAGGGATCAATTAATCCCTAATTTCCTCCACCCATCTTCACGACAATACCTATGATTATCGCAGCGACAACTACCAACGCAATTATTGGAAGTAAGTCAAAAACAGTGGTAGCCATTTCGGTTGTTGAATCCATAGAGGCATTAGCTTCTTCTGACGATCCTTCAAAGTTATCAGTGATTTCCCAGAATACTAATGCACCCACCCCTATTGTTACCAATAGAGCTATGAGTCCACCAACTACTTTGGTGTAACCGCTGTTATCTTCAAGGAATCCTTTTGCTTTTTGATTTCCTTTCATAAAACTTGGTTGTGTTATGATTATATATAAATGTAACACGCCTCACAAAGTAGTAAATATTATAGTATAATATACTACACTCCTTATGGAAATAAATAACCTCTTTTTGTTACTTTTGGTTTTTTATTAGGAGGTATAAAAACAATGCTCTTGTTTTTATTACGATCTAAACCAATAAAAATATGTTCTTTTTCACGTAGATAACGAATCTTTTTATCTTTTACAAGTGTACGTGCAAGAAACGTGTCTATATTAGTGGCATTATCTTTCATTAATCGTTTAAATATCTTATCAAAATCCTTATTAGGTTTGTATATTATTTTACCACCTTCACATTATATTGCTATATTTATCCTGCAACATCGGAAAGACAATGGATGTCAGCCAGTAAAGTAAAACAATCACACCTATGGCTATAAATAGCCATGACAAAGGATAAAGACTCTCAACAGTCTGTACCCCCTCAACTATTGTATTGTCGCTTTGTATCGCCACATATGGTATTTCTATATTGTGTACTGCTGCACTTAATATGAACCATAGCATAATATCTAATGCACCTAGGCTTAGACTTCCCCATAGGACTGTAATAATCAAAAATAATACTGCACCTGCGATTAATGCAAAAAACATTGTTTGTAACATCTTTCTTTCACTTCCTATCCATTATAATACCAAGTATAATGCTAACAATTCCAATTACAACAAGAAACATATAAAGGTCTAATATTGCGGGAAATCCTGCAAATATATTAGCTGTACTCATAAGCATACCTGCACCAAGAAGCCATGCACCAACCATTGTAATGCTCTTGGTTTTAACATATAGAGCCGCTGCTATAATGCTGATTGGTACTAGCCAGAAACTAGAACCAAGCATATCAGTATAAGGGCTGAATATTGTAGTTATTGGATCTTCAAGCAGTTCAGAGCCATTAATATCTGCCTTAACCGTTCCTGCAACGATACCAAGTAGAAATATGGTTATCATTACTGCAAAGAAACCATGCATATACCATTTTTCCAGTTTATCAGTTAATGACTCTTTTTTCATTATCCACTACCTGTTATCATTCCAATCAATGCACCTACAAATAAGAACAGTATTCCAACTGTTGCAATAAGAATAAAATCCCCAGGTATCCATCCATTCATACCTATCATGGCGATTGTTCCATTATAGCTAGTCCAAAATGCGACACCAAATAGATAAATACCAAGTGGTGTCAGACTATGCACCATCCAGCTAAACGCAAGAGCCGCCGCCCCTCCTACTGTCGTTATCATAAGCCAGAGGTCAGTACCGCTGCTATCAAGTCCTGTGAGTTCCTGAAGGATGCTGTTATCATTAGTTCCATCTATAAGATTTTGATCTGATGCTGACGCAGTCCATACATCATCAATGCCACGTAAAAAACCCCATCCTAGATTGATGAGTACAAGAAATATGCAGAGATAAAAACATAGTTGAAACATGCTTTTCAACGATAATACCCCCATTCAGGATCCCGTTGAAACACCCTCATTATAAACCAGAAGCTAGGTATACCTGCAAGTATGATAAAAACCATCATATATACAGTATCTATCATTGTAAAGGTGCTCTGTGTTTCACTGTCTGATGCAATATCAAGTCCACTCATACTTGATGTTATCTCATGAAAAGGCTCAGATGTAAATATATAAAGACTGGTTATGATAAACAGGAATACTGCCAACATGATGCCATCACGCATTATGTTCATTAGATTTGTCCTCCATACTGGTTTTTCTCATTGTATGTTCTTATGACATACCAACCACCAAATATTATATATATCAGCAGACCACCAGTCCACAATGCATGTATCAGGTCAAATGCTGCACCTGCGGTATGTACACCCTCGTCTATGAATAATGTAAGTATGCCATCCAGTAGCCAGTAAAGAAAACCGAACATTCCAAGTCCGATAAGGTATCTGCTGACAGGTACGAAACTCATATTTTTATATCTCCAAGTATTGATTTTAGTGATGGTGATTTAAAACCTGTTCCTTTCCCTGATGCTTTTCCAAGTATCTTATCAAGTGTAGGTATCTTAAATTCTTTGAAACTGTAACCTTTACCCAGCCCAAAACCACCCATTCCTTTACTTCCACGACCACCACCGCCATGTAAAGGCATAATAGGCACTCTAAGCAATGGTGAGGGCATTGGAACGTTAGTTGGAACACTGGATGGTGCTTGTGTTGTAAAAGAGATATTAGTAGGGAGGGGGATTGGTACTTCTGTGGGAACCTCTGATGGTACATTTGACGGTGTAATGACATTTGATGGATCTGTTAAAGGAACAATGTTAGGTGTTGGATTATTAGGGGGTGATGGAAACAGGTCAGGAACATTGCTTGGTACGTTTGAAGGATTGACAATCGCTATAATTGAATCATTGCTAGACGGTACATTTGACATTGACAGACTGTTTGATGTTGAAAAATAATTAGTGATAGATGTAGATGCAGATGGTTTTGTACTAAACATCCCAGTTGCATCCTTTGAAAGATTGATTGCACTATTTGGTATTGCTTCGGGTGTTATAATTCTCAATGAAGGGTTTTTCCTTCCAAACTTACCCTTTATAATTGCACCACCAAGAACATCACCAGGATATTCATATGGATCAATGATGCGTGCAACAGTCAGTAATTGTTTTGATCTTACAGGGTTGGTAATGGATTTACGTGCAATAGTTGTTCCCATACCTGTTGCAAATGCAGAACCAAATAGACCAGATCCAATTATACCACCTGGAAGTGGGACACCTGCAATATTATGTGTCTCCCATAGTTTAATGTCTTGCCCTTCCATTATACGTTCTTTTGTATATTCCCCTGCACCCTCCATGAAACCAGCGGGAACTAATGATGCAACCGCTGTTTTAGTTACTCTACGGGTTGCTTTACCACTAAATTTTGTGAAAAAATATTTACTTAGATGATGCCCTAGTATTTCTGATGATGTTTCAAGAGAAATAGATCCTGCAACATCACCAACGCCCTCTGCATAAGTTGATTCAAAGGCAAGTTCACCGAATCTTTTAGCATCTGACTTGCTGTAACCTTTACTTAGATAAAAATCTGTGACATTCTCTTTGATACCGCCTGATGACATTATCTGTTTAACACCAGGTATCCATGATCCAATAGTGCCAAATACTTTACCTGCAACATCCTTGTTAGAATCTGCTTTTTGTTGATTCATCCATTTTCCGTATGCAATTGCATCGTTCCAATGTGGATCGTTCATAAGGTCATAATCTGCCTTGTTTGTAAGAAACGTGCTTTGTTTATGTATGCCCCGAGATAATGGTGCTGCAACCTGTGAAAAGCCAAGTAACCCACCAACCTGCAATGCTGCTGTACCTGTACTGCCAAGTCCAACTGCTGCTGAACCAGCACCAATAATCGGCATTGCAGCAGCACCAGCAGTTCCAACTACCATTCCAGTTGCAGCTACTTTTGTTACAAAACCTGTTGTCTTATCAGCATGTCTACCTGCTGTTTCAACAGTGCCAGGCGTTATTATTTTATCAGGGTTAGTTGGATCGACAATATTAGGAGCTACCGTTGTTTCTGATTGAAACAATGAATAAAAAGGAGTCCTGTTTTTAGCAACATTCTTATCTATAATATTCTGATTAGATGGATCGTTGATATTTGAACCTGCAAGAGCATCAATCGTATTTGATCTAGGAAAAGATATTGCACCAGTATTGCTTACAACTCCCGTGTTTTTAACAAGTGATGTGTTCACGCCATAATATTGCTGTTCACTCATACCAGGAGGTAACATAACTGTTTTTTTGGGTTGTATAGGGATGGTATTTGTGTTTATTGGGTTGTTTGAAGCATTATTATTTGATGATCTTCTAGAACCACCACGATTTTTATATGGTACTTCGGTCTTAACAGGTTCATTCTTTGGTATATTAACTTGAAACTTTCCCGTTTTAGGGTTTTTTTGTATCCATTGTGGCATTTTAATATTCAACCTCCAAAAATTTATTTAACCATTCCTCAGGAAGAAAAGGGATATAAAAAATCAAAAATGTCATAATTGTAACTATATAACTTGAAGTTGGTGTGTCACATCCTCGTATCATAAGAAGATTAAACGCAATCGCTGTGAAACTAGACCACATGAATAGTTTTTTATCTATCTTCATCCACGTGACCTCCGAACCTGCTGCCATTCCACCAAAAAGCCTAGTATAACAAATAATATAGGGATGGTTGTAGAGACAACAAAACCAACGATAAGAAAATTAAGAAACAAAAATATGAAACCTGTACCTAGAAGACTGATACCTGCACCTGCTTCACCAAAAGCAAACAATCCTGCTAACATGATAAAGATAGCTATAAAGTTGATCCAACCAAAGGGGTTATCCCCTAGAATTTCCTCAAACATAGATTCAAGAGTATCAACGTCTGCAATGCTGCCATTCTGATAGTTGACCATGATTGTATGTGTAAAAACACCATAGTCTCCATGATCTATATTGAACTCTACACGATAACCAAAAAGACAACTGACGCCTGTATTGTTATTGAAACTGTTGCTGCTGCTATTATAATAATAAACGGTACTGTTATATGCTGTTCCATTCCAGAGTTCAACCGTGACATTAACACTTGTGGTATTGATTAAGCTATCTGTATAATTTAGATGTAAAATGCAATCGCTGGTAAGTTCCGCTGAAACATCAATAAACGCCATCCAGTTAGATGCGTTTGTATCATCTGTCTCGCTATCTAATTTATAGGTCTTAGTCCTTACCGTGTCTGTCGGTACATAATCAGCAGCCTCTGTGATATATCCTGTTTTACTAATACTGATCTTATAATATTCACCAGGGATCAAAGGTACAGTTGCATCACCATTCCCATCAGTTAAAACACTATGAACACTAATATAACTTGTACCATAAACGATTGAAACATTAATTTTCGCACCATTAAGTGTTTCACCTATATTATTCACAACATGAATGATATAATCCAAAACCGTATCATCACAATAATATTGTACCTGCACCACTGTTGTATTATCATCTAAAACACTATTGACAATAGTGATAGTGTCACCAGAAATTGACCATTTATCATCAGGTATTACATACCAATGACCATACAGTGATTCATTCCATGCTTGAACCAAAGATATTGTTTCAGGTTCACATATTAAATTTACAGTAGCATCCACTGCGGGATTGCTGACTGATATGCTATTGATTTTCATCAAACCACTATTTGTTTCTGGCGGAAGATAAAATGAAAAATTATAGTCATCAACTGCGTTAATTTTATATGTATATATTCTTGTTTCATATCCTTCTGCTGATACTACAAAAGCAACATTATCACCAAAGGGAAGTTCAGATATACTGATGCTCCCGCCATTGTTTACTGAGTCATTTTCATATGCATGACCATTGCTAATCAAAATACCAAATGGGCTTATACCTGTTGATGGTGCTGTTTCATCATAACACCAGAACTCGACAGAACCATATGTTGTGAAATCAAAACTATAATTAAGGATGTTTCCTGCACTGTCTGAAATATTTACATAAACCGTGTAGGTTGTACCACCAACTAGCCCTGTAATGCTACAGGTCTTTGTTCCATTACTTGCAGCAAACCCTGAACTGTTACCAACATCAGGGCTGGTGTCAATGGACCAGTTGAAATCATCGCCCTCTGCATCATTGATAGTTACATTTATCTGGCTTAGACTTGTAGATACCCCTTGTGTCGCATCAACTGGATAAGTTGAAACAATGTTGGGTGTTGCGTTTTCAGAGACAACAATATCAAAACTATCAATAAGAGGTGTACTACCCTTTGTAAGATTATAGCTTATACGAAAATATCTACCCGCATCTAATAATGGATATTGAATTGTATCTCCTGTGCTACTGATCGATGTCCAGCTTGTCGTATCTTTAACAGAAACCCCATCGTCAGACACATCAATCTTATATTTTAACCCGCCACCAAGACTGTCAACACTGAAATTAACTTGATTTAAAATATTGTTTGTACTGAAATCATGCCAACTGCTATTCCATAACCCGATACTTGAATAGTTTGTTACTTCAATGTTCCAATTTTTTGAATATCCTGTAACTCCTACAGGCCGAGCATACATATCAAATGTGCAACTACCCCAATCTCCTGTGTCAAGTATAGAATATCCACTATTGACATAACTGGTAGATGTTACCGCATCGGTTGTATCTGTTGAATATCCGTTACTTCGGGTGATTCTACATTTAACACTACCACTATTAGTCTTTTGTGTTACATTCCATCTTGCAGATGCATATGTAGAAGTATTAAGATTAAATGTTTCTTTTGTGCTCCATGATTCAATAAAAGTTCCTGATTGTGAGTCTTCACCGCTTCTTGTTTTAATACTGAACCAATCACCTGTATTGTTCAATAAAAGACCTGTTGCATTTATAATACTAAAATATGAAGTGCCTTCTGAATTGTTCCAATCTGATTCACTGTCAACACTCCAAACATCTGCCTGTACATTTTGCATGATGCAAACTAACAATGCCACTATGAATATTATTGCTATTGTTGTCTTTTTTGCAACATGCATAAACTCTTTTTCCTCGTTAATCCATCGCTGATGCTTTTACAGTTACAGTGTCACCTGATACTGTAAAATCAGTGGTCAAAGTCAGGGTTGACCAT
>Ga0164310_10001662_pt1 | contig 12722 bp, 3 predicted proteins | sample GuaBasSedimGuay1_FD_121795 | JGI IMG/M metagenome (GOLD analysis project Ga0164310, IMG submission 121795) | Subseafloor sediment microbial communities from Guaymas Basin, Gulf of California, Mexico - Guay1, Core 4569-9, 0-3 cm | ecosystem: Environmental > Aquatic > Marine > Hydrothermal vents >... | reverse complement strand
GACGTTGTTAACTGTGATCGTTACCAGTTCGGAATCTGTGTCTACACCGTCAGTAGCATAGAATGTGACCGGATAAGAGCCGGCCTGGAAGAAGTCCGGGGTCCAGTCAAATGTACCGTTACCGCCACCAAGATCACTGAACGTGGCGCCGGTCGGCAAAGTTGAAGTTGTCAATGTCGGGTCAGTGCCGTCAGCATCTGTCGCTGAGACACCGAAGTTCAAGTTGGAGTTCTCGTCAACTGGCCGATCACCAATAGCCGCCAGAATAGGAGTCTGGTTAACGTTGTTAACTGTGATCGTCACCAGTTCGGAATCTGTATCAACACCATCAGTAGCGTAGAATGTAACCGGGTAGGAGCCGGACTGGGTAAAGTCAGGAGTCCAATCAAATGTACCGGTGCCGCCACCAAGATCAGTGAACGTTGCCCCTGTGGGCAAAGTTGAAGTTGTCAGTGTCGGGGCAGTGCCGTCAGCATCTGTAGCTGAAACGCCGAAGTTCAAGTTAGCGTTCTCATCAACCGGACGATCGCCAATTGCTGCCAGAACCGGCGCGCGGTTGACGTTGTTAACTGTGATCGTTACCAATTCGGAGTCTGTATTCACTCCGTCATCAGCATAGAATGTAACCGGGTAAGAGCCGGATTGCGTGAAGTCCGGGGTCCAGTCAAACGTACCGGTGCCACCACCAAGGTCACTGAATGTAGCGCCGGTGGGCAGAGTCGAAGTTGTTAATGTCGGGGTGGTGGCGTCGGCATCTGTGGCCGAAACACCAAAGTTCAGATTGGCGTTCTCGTCGATAGACCGATCGCCGATAGCCGCCAGGACCGGTGCCTGGTTGCCCGGATCGTTCACCGTTATTGTCACTATCTCAGAGTCCACCAGAATGCCGTCAGAAGCATAGAATGTAATATCATAGCCACCGGCCTGGGTAAAGTCCGGTGAGAAAGTCAGATCACCGGTGCCGTCACCGTTATCAAGGAACGAAGCATTGGTCGGCAGGGTTGAAGTCGATAAAGATGGAATTGTTGCATCAGGATCACTGGCCGACGCGTTGACGATGAGTGTTTCGCCTTCGGTCACCGACTGAGCACCTATAGCCGCCAGAACAGGTGCCTGGTTACCGGCTTCATTGATCGTTATAAAGACAAGTTCAGAGTCTGTTTCGACCCCATCATCCACGTAGAACACCACGCTGATGATACTGGCCTGGGTGTAGTCAGGGTTGAAGTCAAAGTTCGCCGTGCCGTCGCCATTATCCGTAAAGGTCGCGTTCGGTGGCACCGTGGATATGGTCATTGAAACTGGTGTAAGGTCGGCATCGCTTGACGTAATCAACTCGTTGAGGCTGCCGCCCTCGTCTACGAACAGCGGCCCAACCGGATCAAGCACCGGGGCTCTATTAATGTTGTTGACTGTAATTGTGATTAGCTCGCTGTCAACAGCCTCGCCGTCATCGGCGTAGAAAGTAATATCGTAGATACCTTCCTGGAAGAAGTCCGGGTTGAACACAAAACCACCGGTTCCGTCGCCATTATCAGTCAATACGGCATTCGGCGGAAGAGTAGAGGTCGTTAGAACCGAAAATGTAAGGTCAAGATCTGAAGCGCTGATTGCCAGATTGAGAGTGGCGTTTTCGTCAACAACCTGGTTGCCTATCGCAGCCAGCACCGGGTCACGGTTGATATTGTTGACGGTTATCGTTACTAACTCGGAGTCCGTATCAACGCCATCAGTAGCATAGAAAGTCACCGGGTAAGAGCCGGCCTGGAAGAAGTCCGGAGTCCAATCAAATGTACCACTGCCGCCACCAAGATCAGTGAATGTAGCGCCGGTGGGCAAAGTTGAAGTCGTCAATGTCGGCGTAACACCATCAGCATCTGAAGCTGAGACACCAAAGTTCAGATTAGAGTTCTCATCGACCGGCCGATCACCAATTGCCGCCAGAATAGGTGCCTGGTTGACGTTGTTAACTGTGATTGTTACCAGTTCAGAATCTGTATCTACGCCGTCAGTAGCGTAAAACGTCACCGGGTAGGAGCCAGACTGCGTAAAGTCCGGAGTCCAATCAAACGTACCGGTACCGCCACCAAGGTCACTGAACGTGGCGCCGGTCGGCAGAGTTGATGTTGTTAATGTCGGGTCAGTGCCATCAGCATCTGTCGCTGAGACACCAAAGTTCAAGTTGGAGTTCTCATCAACCGGCCGATCACCAATAGCTGCTAAGACCGGTGCCTGGTTGACATTATTGACTGTGATCGTTACCAGTTCAGAATCTGTGTCAACACCATCAGTAGCGTAGAACGTGATCGGATAAGGGCCGGACTGAGTGAAGTCCGGAGTCCAGTCGAATGTACCACTGCCGCCACCAAGATCAGTGAACGTGGCGCCGGTCGGCAAAATTGATGTTGTCAGTGTCGGGTCAGTGCCGTCAGCGTCTGTTGCTGAAACAGCAAAGTTCAGATTAGAGTTCTCATCAACCGGACGATCACCAATTGCTGCCAATACCGGTGCCTGGTTGACGTTGTTAACTGTGATTGCAACGATTTCAGAGTCTGTATCGATTCCATCCGAGGCATAGAAGGTCACAGGATAGGATCCGGACTGCGTAAAGTCCGGGGTCCAGTCAAACGTGCCGGAACCACCACCAAGATCAGTGAACGTGGCGCCGGTCGGCAGAGTTGATGTTGTCAACACCAGGGTGGGGCCATCTACGTCACTGGCCGACACCGGGAAAGTAAGGTTACTATTCTCGTTGACAGACTGTGCCCCAATAGCCGCCAGAATCGGCGCCTGGTTCCCAGCCTCGGTTACTGTTACCGTAACAAGTTCAGAGACGACAGCAGAGGAATCATCGGTGGCATAGAAGGTGATGAGGTGGTCACCTGACTGAGTGAAGTCCGGACTGAAACTGAAATCACCCGTTCCATCACCGTTATCGATAAACGTGGCGTTCGTTGGCAGGGCCGAAGTCGTAAGGCTTGGGACAACACCCTCTGGATCACTTGATGTCACAGTGAAACCATCAGTCGTTCCCTCTACAACGAACTGCTGACCGATGGGATCAAGTTCCGGCGACTGATTGCCGGCTTCGTTGATAGTGACGAAAACCAACTCCGAGTCTATAGCTGCACCATCGTTCACGTAGAAGGTCAAACTGATAATGTCTGATTGGGTATAGTCAGGGTTGAAATCGAAGTTAGCGGTACCGTTACCGTTATCAGTGAAAGTCGCGTTCGGCGGCACCGAGGAAATGGTCATTATCAGTGGGGTGCCGTCCGGATCGCTGGCAGTGATCAACTCGTTGAGGTTACTGCCTTCCGTGACGAAGAGCGGACCGATAGTGGCCAGCACCGGCGCGCGGTTAACATTATTGACTGTAATCGTTACAAGTTCGGAATCTGTGTCCACGCCGTCAGTAGCATAGAATGTAATCGGATAGGGACCCGACTGAGTAAAGTCCGGAGTCCAGTCGAATGTACCCGTACCACCACCAAGATCACTGAACGTAGCGCCGGTCGGTAAAGTTGAAGTTGTCAATGTCGGGTCAGTACCGTCAGCATCTGAAGCTGAGACACCAAAGTTCAAGTTAGAGTTCTCATCAACTGGCCGATCACCAATTGCCGCGAGAATAGGAGCCTGGTTGACGTTGTTAACTGTGATCGTTACCAGTTCGGAATCTGTGTCTACACCGTCAGTAGCATAGAATGTGACCGGATAAGAGCCGGACTGCGTATAGTCCGGAGTCCAGTCAAATGTCCCGGTGCCACCACCAAGATCACTGAACGTAGCGCCGGTCGGTAAAGTTGAAGTTGTCAATGTCGGGTCAGTACCGTCAGCATCTGAAGCTGAAACACCAAAGTTCAAGTTAGAGTTCTCATCAACTGGCCGATCACCAATCGCTGCCAGAACCGGTGCCTGGTTGACATTATTGACCGTGATCGTCACCAGTTCGGAATCTGTGTCAACGCCGTCAGTAGCATAGAATGTGATCGGGTAAGAGCCGGACTGAGTAAAGTCCGGAGTCCAGTCGAATGTACCACTGCCGCCACCAAGATCAGTGAACGTGGCGCCGGTCGGCAAAATTGATGTTGTCAGTGTCGGGTCAGTGCCGTCAGCATCTGAAGCTGAAATGCCGAAGTTCAAGTTAGCGTTCTCATCAACCGGACGATCACCAATTGCCGCCAGAATAGGAGCCTGGTTGACGTTGTTAACTGTGATCGTCACCAGTTCAGAATCTGTGTCAACGCCGTCAGTAGCGTAGAATGTGATCGGATAAGGGCCGGACTGAGTAAAGTCCGGAGTCCAGTCAAATGTACCGGTTCCGTCACCAAGATCGCTGAACGTAGCGCCGGTCGGCAAAGTTGAGGTTGTCAGTGTCGGTGTGGTAGCATCAGCATCTGTCGCTGAGACACCAAAGTTAAGATTGGCGTTCTCGTCAACTGACTGATCGCCAATTGGAGCTAAGACCGGCGCTATCTGGGCAGATGACACACCGGTAAACGCAATCAAAAGCGCGGCTGCGAGAATTACTGTTTTCGTCCAGTTCATTTATTCAATTCTCCCGGTGTTTACTTCAAGAACAACATCTTCTTGGTTTCAGATTCATCGCCCATCTCCAGCCTGTAGAGATAGACTCCGCTGGCTATCCGTTGCCCATATGCATCGGTGGCATCCCAGACCACATCGTATTCCTGGCCGGTCGCCATTGACTCGTCTGCCAGCATCTTAACTTCCTGACCAAGGATGTTAAAGACACGAAGGTTTACGTGTCGCTGTCCGGCACCGTTTGGCGGGACACCGACATAAAATGAGATTGTTGTCGTCGGGTTGAACGGGTTCGGGTAGTTTTGGTGGAGTGAGAAACTGCTGGGGAGGATTGGATTGTCAACGCCTGTAACTGCAATCGATGCAGCTTCGGCTGTAGCCAGCAGTGCCTCGGTAAGTCTGATAGTGGTTTTGTCGCCCGCTGAGATGTCAGTACGTGCTGTTATTGGTATATCTACGAGCTCAACCACTCCGGCTTGAATCAACTCGTCGGACTTGAACGGCGCCATATGATAGAGCAACAGCTTCAGGTGGCCATCACCATCATCCTTCGACTGCAGAATGAACTTCTCGTTATGCTGTGTTAATCTTGGAGTACCGAGCATAACCGCGGATGGGTTATAGTTCAATTCAAGCTGCACGCCTGCTACCTGCTCGGGAATCTCTGAGGAGACAGTCAGGAGATCGGATGAACCTTCGGCAAGGTCACCATACGCAAGAGACATAACTGCTTCCGCTCCGGGTACAACCGGCGAGGGAGATGGCGACGGAAGGATATCGTAGATGAAATTGATATCCGCCACCAGGTCAAAAACATTGACCTCGTCGTTGGTAATAATATCGGCGGTTGCAAATTGCCGCACCGTGAGATCGAAATTGCCGATAATATACGCGACTATGTTGACGACGTCAGCGACGTCGATGATCTTATCGAGGTTAACATCACCGTACCTGTCGATCTGAACAATTCCCGAATCAGTAATTAGCGGGAGTGATCCGACACCCGGATCGGGGTTGATCGACTCGCGACCATCCTCAAGATAGATCGGGTGGTCATCCCAGGGAACTGCGGCCGAGTCAAGAGTCATTATCGCATAGAGAACAGCGGTCGTGTTAGTATCCAAAACGGGTTCGTTGTTGAGGCCGAATGTTACAACTCTGATCTCGCCGGGAGTCACACCGATATTGTCATACACAACGTAGTCCGGTATGCGCACACTGGTGGTAAAAGAATCCACCCTGATTACCGAATGCGGGTACAGCATATCAAACTGAATACCATAGACAGTCTGGGCTGTAACGAGATCTATCGGGAACGCAACGCCTCCGGCGCCAGGGAGTCCACCGGTCGGTTGATTACCCTGCGTGGACGTAGAGTACAGCCGATCGTATGGGAGCGCTTCGATCTGTAAATAGGCGCTGGAATATGACGTACCGTCGGCGTCCGCAGCTACGAATTGAATCGTAAACGACCCTTCCTGACTCAGATCAGGAGTCCAACCAAAGGTTCCACTGAGCGGAGTGAAACCGATTACCTGACCTCCCGTGCCGAAACTGGCATTGGCAGGCAGTGATGAGGCGGAGAGAGTAATCTGTGATGAATTCGTATTGGTTGCCCTTACAGTGAAACTAATCAACTCCCCCTGGCTGTAATTCGTCTGGTTGCCTGTTATCGTGATAACCGGGCCATCACCCCCACCAGGATCCTGAACGGTGACCGTGGCGTAGCCAACGGCTGTGTTGCCCTCACCGTAGGCTGTAGCCATATAATTGTGTGTACCTATGGACAACCCGGATAGCGGGATTGATCCCGCCGTCTGACCATTCGCGGCATGCGTCAATCGCACGCTGGCGCCATCGAGAATCACAACTGAGTCAGCATTGGCTGATGTCCAGATAAGGCTTGTGCTCTGTCCGTAGTCGATCGTGGACGGACTCGCCGCGAAGTTTACGGTTGGAAGCACAGTCGCAGTATCGACATAGCCGGTATCCGCTCTAAAATAATAGGGGAATGCACCTTGTGTCGTTGGATAGAACTGGTAGTTTTCTGTTGAGTCCGGAACAACCTCCCACGCCACGGTCATCTGCGACTCATTGCAACCATTGTACCAGGTTGTCTCCGGTGGGTAGACCGATTCATCTACAGTGTAGATGTCTTCCTCGAAAAACGTAAACTCCGCCAACTGCTCATGCGGCATGGCACTATCTGCGATGAACTTGAGATAAAAAATTGTGTCGCTGCCCGGCGGAAGACTGTCAAAGTCTTCAAAGTTCGGCAGGAAGTTACCCGCCACGATGTTCTCGTGCTCCTGGAAGAGAAGCGCCTGGAACTTGGTGACCGTGTCAGTGATATTGCCAAACGGTCCTGGGTACACTGAGTCTCTAACGAACCGCCCTGATATGAGATGGTCAATGAAACTCGAGTCGATATTCCAGTCGATGCACTCTCCAAGTGAGTCAGCCTCGGCGCACGCCGAGTCTTTAATAAACACCGGGGTCAGCCAGGCTGTGTCGAATTCGATGAGGAACTGAAAAGCCGTACAGATCGAGTCGTTTTTCAATATCAACGGCATCAGGACCGTATCCCCTGGTCTACCCTCAAAGAAGGGGACCCGGAGAGAATCACCGGAGGACTTGATCAGGTCATCGCAGCCAATATGCTGAGCAAACGAAGGGCTCGACAATATCAGAACGGCCGATAGACAAAGAAGCGAGATTTTCACGAATCGCATCGCGACCTCTATATGTTTAGAACTACTTTTTTTCATGTCAAATTCCCACACCGATCACTTCAGCAGCATCATCTTGCGAGTCTCACCGAACTCGCCTGCCTGCAGGCGATAAAGGTAGATCCCGCTGGACACTGCCAGCCCGGAGTGATTCCTACCGTCCCAGGTAACCGAGTGGTGGCCTGCCTCAAGCTGTTCGTCCACAAGAGTCGCTACCTTGCGACCGGCAATGTTGTAGACATCCAGCCGAGCATGCCCTGAGACAGGTAAACTGAAACTGATCTCGGTCTCCGGGTTAAACGGGTTAGGGTAGTTTTGTTCCAATGCATAACCAGACGGCAAACTGCCTCCGGCCTCTGTTCTATGTACAAGGACAGGCTTTCCGTCGGCGCTGCCCATTTCTATCTGCGTTATTTCAAGGTTCTCAACACATTCAATCGAAAACAGCTCGTTCACTCCAGACGGAACCGTGTTGCCTTCAAGTGAATACAGCAAGATGCGTAGCGCGTTCTCATCCTGGCGACAATCGAGAGTCATATCGCTGCGCAGATTGTGTATGACAACATTATCAAGGTCTGCGTTGGCTTCAAGTACGACGAGAGCCGCCCCCATGTCAAAATCGGCATCACAACTGAGAATCATCGTTTCGTGATCCTGTTCTGTCAGTACCATAGCGCTGAGTTCAGCTGTACCTGCTGATTTCGCGACCGGTGATCCACTGACAACCCAGTTAATCAACGCCACCAGGTCGCTGATTGTGGCAGCAAGGTTATCCTGGTTAACATCTGAATTGGCATACTGCAAGGCGTTAAAACTGTATAGAAAGGGATTGATGAAGTGATTTGTGAAATAGATGACATCGCCGATCTCCGCGGCTAACCCGTTCAGGTTGATATCACCAATGGTGATATCTTCCATGTCATGAATTGCAACATATCCGTTGCTGTACTCGATGTCTTCCTGATCAATCTTGTTACCGATACTATCAGTCAGCGTGTTGTCATCATTGGTGGGAGCGTCATGAAAACGGAAATGTACTGGTATGCTCATACCTGCGAAGGCCAGATTGCCGGAGGTATGCAGGCGGCAGAGACCAATGGGGCCATCGCCTGGTTCAAGTGCGCCGGCACCGCTCATATCGGCAATACCCAGTATACGCACATCACCAGCCACGCCGTTCTCGTTGTCGCGCACCACGTAGTACTCAAACGATGCCGCGCGGGTGTCTTCGTTGGTCAGCGAAAGGAGCGACAATGCGCTCGGATCGTAGTTAAACAGGATATTGAACGAGGCGACCGGGAACTTGTTATCCAGCATTAAGTTGAAAACGACATCTTCATTAGGGAACGCCTCGACAGTGTCAAGGGACAAAGCATAGTGCGCTACCGCCTGGATTGCGCAATCTATGTTAATGGTATCAGCCAACCCGTGAGGGTCGGTCGAGATGACTTCGATATTGAATGACCCACTGTCGGTCAGACTGGTCTGCCAGAGGAATTGACCGGGGTTTCCCCCGTCAAACGTGGCACCTTCCGGTAAACCGGTGACGGTCCAGACGACATCTTCAAAGTCCGGATCAATTGCTGATACCGAGAACTCCAGCAACTCGCCAGCTTCAACACCGACAGACTCCGGTGCCGTGATGATCGGAGGTCGGTTATTGTTGATCACGTTGACAAGGAGCTGCTGCTCACAGGAAAGATCCCCATCAGATGCCCAGAAACCGACCGTGAATGGGGAGCCGTCAGCCGAGTTTGGACCTACAAAATTGGGTAGCCAGGAAATGCGCGCCGTCCCGTCGCCATTATCGACAAAAACTGCTCCGGATGGTTTCGCTGTAGTAGCCACCGTCAAATCATCCTGATCCGGGTCAATCACTATAACTGATAAATCGAGACTATCTCCTTCCAGCACATACACATCAGGAGTGATGGCAAATTCGGGGGCGCGGTTGTCAGCGCCAATCACTACTCTGCCTGCCTCGAAACGGGGTCGAATCTGCCCGGAACTGGATGTCTCAACCAGAAGCAGCTCGCCACCCGGTGGGTAGAAAAGACTATCAATAATGGCCACTGTTCCTGCGACAGCCGAGGCTGAAACCTCAAAAAGCGCCGTGAACATCAGACCATCGCCTACCGGAATAGGGTCTTCAAATATCTGGATCAGAGCCACAACGAAATGCCCGTTGATCTCACTTATGTCGTTGGGAGTATGGAGCTTAGTGTTAAAATACTCGGCACGAGAGTCTGCAAAACTGATTGACTTGAGCGTAAGAATCTCCGGGTCATATACAACAGGGATCGAGACAAAACTGAGCGTCTCATCATTAAGTACGTTGAACTTGACCGGGACATCCTCGCCTGGGCCGGCTTCAACCGAGTCAATATAGACGGCATCTAAAGCCCCGTACTCATCTGACTGGGCTGAAGCCGAACCAGCCACCATTATGGCCGCCAGCAGGATCAGCAAATTTCTGAGTTTCTTGTACATCATAATCATAGCTTCCATCACGGACTACTGTCCGGACCCATCTGAGCAATAACCAGACCGGAATCCACTTTATGGTAGAAGTTGTTCCGCCATTCCTTTGCGAAACCCTTCCAGAACTCTTTGTCGTTCAGTGTCTCTTGTTAAGTCCGTTTAAGACGAGATACACCAAAGGCTTACCGCTTCTCTGAACTTACTTCTTCTTACTTCGTTAACGTTTAAGCGATCAAGCTCTCCCGGTATCTGATGATGGGTAGCGCAGTGAGATAACTTGCAGCTGCAGATGTTGATCTGCAAGTTCACGCAGCCCTGCAGAAGATTGCATAGGCACTCCCGAGTCTGTTGCTCGAACCGGTGCTAAACAAAAAAAGACAACCCCAGATTCTGGCTTTGTTCTATTCCTTGCCGAAAACGCGGTTATCATCATCCTCACTCCTGCATTTCTTGCGGGTGTCATTTCTTTCGATAGCTACTCTTCGATAGCGTATCTCCTTTTCTGAAAACAATAAGCACCCCCGGAGAGGGATAAACCTCTCCAGGGATACAAAAAACGAAGACAAGGGTTCTTACTTCAAGAACACCATCTTCTTGGTCTCGGTGTTGTCACCGGCGACTACCTTATAGAAGTAGATACCAGAAGCAATACCGGACGCATTGAACTCATACGAAACCTGACCAGCCTCGGAATGACCATTGGAGGTCTCAACCAGCTGACCGGTGATGTTGTAGATGGACACAGTCCAGTCACCAGCCTGAGGCATATTCCAGGCAAAAGTTGTGGTCGGGTTGAACGGGTTCGGGTAGTTCTGCTCAACGCTGAAGCTCGTAGGAACGTTCTTCGCGGCGACCGGCTGGCCTTCGTAGGTCGCAAACTCAACGCTTGCGAGCTGGCCATCGGCGCGGAGGAAGTTACCTTCGAACGTCTGGTTGGCTTCGGTGCTGAAAACCAGAACGTGAGTCTGGTTACCACGCACGCTGTACTGCATCGTCATGTTATCAACCAGCAACTCAGGAGTCACGGAGCCTTCAAACACGATATAGGCAGCACCCATCTCGGAGTTGATGTTCATCACACCATTCTCGTGATGGAAAGTAGCAGCGATCGGGCTGGTCTTGGCATACGGAAGGGCATCGCCAACGACGACACGAATCAAGTAAACCAGATCAGCAACCGTGAGCGGAATACCGTCTTTATTGCAGTCGGATGCCGCAATCGAACCTTCCTGATGGTTTTCAGGAGTCGGGCCAAATGCCGTCAGGCCAACGATGAAGTAGTTGGTGAACATAACAGCATCAGCGATTTCGTAAGGAATAGCGTTCATGTTGATGTCACCAGGAGCATCGATGGAATCAGAACAAACGATGTCCACGCCACCATTCTGGAAGTCGATCATCTCTTCTGGCTCAACCTTGCAGGTCGGAGGAATGCATGGGCACTCAGCAGGCTGCCAACCAATATAGGTCGGGAAGTCAGCATCACCCTGAATACCAGCACCCGCGAACTTGTCGCAGTACTGTGTCTCAGGAGAATTCATGAAGTCAAAGACCTTGTTCTCGACGAACAGACGATCACCTTCGTAGCTCGAGATGGCATTGTCACCGCACTCGATCCAGAAGAAACGAATCGGCACAAACTGACAGTTCAAGTTACGGTCATTGCTGACCAGGAACTTCATCTTGAACATGGCAACCGGCATATCAGCATCGGGCCAGTAGCCATAGTCACCGTTCATACAGGCTTCAAGGGGATGGTTCGGACCATTGTTGGTCTCGGCCATACCGATGACACGAAGCAGGCCGCTCGGGCAGCCATTGCCACAGTTGCCATAGGGACCAAAGCGGTAGGTGAAGTACTCCCAGCCACAGAGGTCGTACAGACTGCCGATTTCGCCAGTGTACTCAAGTCCGTCGAACGGGCAGTACGGCATGGTCTCAAAGTCCACGATCGCCTGCTGGAAGGCCAGCGCGGAAGCGTCGTAGGCGACCAGGAAGTCAAAACCACCAATACCGGCATCCGGCAACACACCGTGCAGCACAACGCCGACTTCGGTGAACTGGTTCTGGTACTGGTTCGGGATCTTCATGATCTCAACGCCGTACGGAGAACCTTCGCTAACTGTAACATGGAAAGTGCATGGTACAGTTTTTTCACCATCAAAGACTTCAAGTGTAACATCGAATCCAAGAGGTCCAGCAGCAGCCGCGGTCGGCTCATAGTGAACATTGCCACCCACGATGCTCATGTCATCAACCGACGGGTTGATAGCCACTGACATACCGTCACAGTCATCACCAATAGTGAAGGGCCAATCGTACACAGAGCCAGCCGTCGCGAATTGGTCAGCCGGGCAAACGATTGTCGGGGCATCGTTGGTGATTTCGAACTCGATAGTTTCCCAAGGCCCCCAGTGAGCGCTACCGACATCGTCGCGCGCACGGACGTCAATGGAGATCACTGCTGCAGACTGAGGCATGAGAGTGTGGTCATACTCCCAGAATCCAGCGGCAGTTATCGTGCCCATAGAACCATCGTCAGGGTTCATTTCGAACTCAACGATCGGATCGGTTTCGGTATCAGTTGCAGCAAACTGCAATGAATAATCATCACAGTGTGAGATAGCGAAAGCGGCAACCGGAGTTACTTCCGGAGGCAGGTTCGGAATCTGCTTGATTTCATAGCAGAAATCATCGGTCCAGTCTGGGATGATAGCGCCACAACCGGCGTTCCACCAACCCCAGGATCCACCCGGAACACCCACGTCGCTCTTCGCAAGGCAGATGAACTTGCCTTCGTCAGCCTTAAATGACTGGAATTCCAAGGTTGTCAGGTCGCCTGCATAGCCACCCGGTAGACCAGAGAACATCGCCACGGTCCCGTAAAGGACTCCAGCAGAGTCAGCGGCACCGCCGGCAGTCGGACCAGCACCACCCGGATTTGAAAATACGAAGCTGGTGCCGTTC
>Ga0164310_10001661_pt1 | contig 12724 bp, 9 predicted proteins | sample GuaBasSedimGuay1_FD_121795 | JGI IMG/M metagenome (GOLD analysis project Ga0164310, IMG submission 121795) | Subseafloor sediment microbial communities from Guaymas Basin, Gulf of California, Mexico - Guay1, Core 4569-9, 0-3 cm | ecosystem: Environmental > Aquatic > Marine > Hydrothermal vents >... | reverse complement strand
GGGGAGATGTTCACGTTTTTTCCAATGAACCCTATGATTTTCTCCTTTCCGACTTCTTCCACGTCCTCAACGATGTCTATGGCTATTTTACCAGCTGGGAGAATGTTTTTAATCCACTCCTTGTCCGCTACTTCGGGCTTTGAGACCACGATGTCGAACTCGCAGGGAATTCGGCTCTCATCGGTAACTGTTCCTGGGGATTCTACTTCCCAGCCGTTCTTTCTGAAGAACTCGGAGATCATTCGCTTCACCTGTATGGTTGAGATTTGCCGCTCGATTTCCTGTCCGAACTCGGGGTTCAGGGTGTACATGGGCCCTTCGACTATTTTGGCGTTGGCGAGTCTCACCGTGTAGTTGCAGTCTGTGCACTGAACCGAAACGTTGACCTCCTTGAAAATTTTTTTACAGTTCTCACACCTGTTTTGGGCGAGTATCCGTCTGTAGTCTAGGCCCAGTCCCTTGAGTTCTGCTCCGCATCCGGGGCAGTAGTACTTATCGGGTTCCCCGTAGTATATTCCCGAGAAGAGTTCCTCTGATTCCACTGTGCCGCAATTGAAACACTCGATAAAGTTGCTTTTTTGGATACTGAACGAGGAGCAGTAGGGGCAGCGGTACCTTACCCGAATCTTGAAGGAACCGCAGTTGGGACAAGCTATGGCTGAATCGTAGGCTTTCCTGTTCAAAATCTTGTACTTACTGAGGGTCTCAAGCAGAACTCTGGTATCTATGGGGTCGAGTCCAGTAATCCTCTCTGCGTCAATATATCTGAATCCTTCATCCCAGTGAAAGGTCGGTTCAAGCTCCAGCAAAGAGTTGTCTAAAAATTTTTCTAGGAGCCTTTGAACCTCTGGTTTTTCATACAATTCGCTTCTCTTAATTGAGATTCCTGCGGTTAGCAACTCGGAGTAGAGCTTGGGTAAATTATCCAGATTACCCTTCTCCTGTAAGGTCTTATGCGCTTTTTCTGCAACTGCAAAGAGTTTATCCTCGTACTTTTCTCCAATCTCATCCTCATTAAGCACCAGAGCGAAGAGAAACTTCTCGCGGGGCATATAGTAACTTGCAATGCGCCAGCCTCCAATATCCAAAACGGAGAAGGGCGACGAGGAACCAGCAAAGTGAGTAGTATAAACCTTCATGGCGAGATCCATATCAAACCCGATATTCTCAGGATACTTAGCCGAAACCACCGGGCCAACCTTATCGTCCCACTTAATGACAACTAGACCTTTAGGCATCATCATCACCCAGTATAATGTACCATACATTAAGAGAAACCCAAAAATATGTAGAAAAAATCTTCACTCGGGACACTATACGTTCTTCAATAGAAAAATGGAAATAAGATACTGCGCAAACAAGTCTTGGACACGCCTACAAACTACGCAAAAACAAAGTGCTCACGTAGGCTTCGAAAATTTCGAATTTGAAAAAAACATTTATAAAACTTTCCTATAAACTTACTTCTCACCATTAGCTAAACATATACGTATGTTTAGAAGATGGTGTGATCCGTACATTCCTTTACCAACTATACTTAGTCCAAAGTCCTTGAATAACTAAAAATTATAGAAATTCAGTTTGTTTAAAGCCCAAAAAACATATATTATTTCAAAACTACTTTTAATTATGTAGTACATCCCAGCAAAGATACGGGATGACAGCAGATATTTTTCAACGGTCGGTCTCCAAAGAGTTGTATGCGACTCAAAAGAATAACCTCGGTCAAAAATAGTCCTGAGTCATGTAAACCATATTAACGCAAGTTAGGGGATCAAATCATATTGAAGGTTTTCAAATGTGCGCGAACATACCTACTGGAATAAGAGAATTAGACAAAATGCTGGATGGTGGGGTTATGGAGGGAGAGGTTGTCCTCTTTTTATACGATATTGGGTCAGGGCATAATTTCATTCTGTCAAAAATAATTCAGAACCACTTCGACCGGGGAGGGAGCATCATACTCATACTAACATCGACTTCCTCCCCCCAGTTTGTAAATCTAATTCAGGATATTGTTCACTCGGAACGTGTCGCGATTATAGACTGTGTTTCCCCTCAAAACGTCTACAACACCCAATACTACATCGCGAATTGCTCACGCGCCTTTGATATCTTTTTAAACATGAAGAAGGCGAGAGATGAAAGAATCGCGAACACTAGCGAGGGAGGGCTCCCTCCCCTAGTTTGCTTTTACTCTCTTAGCTCCCTTTTTATAAATTTTGAACCTAACGAGGTTGTACAATTCTTTAACAAAAACGTAAAGGAAGCTATGAGGTGCAGAACAGTAGAATATTACCTTCTCTCACACGGAATCACTGAAACAAGTGTTGAGAAAAGAATACAGGCATTAGCAAACACCGTGATCTTAACAAGAACCGAATTCAAAGAACACAGACGAAGAAACTACATACAAGTTTTGAAACACGCCTCAGGAGTTCCCTCCCCCGAAGAGAAGCAATACTCGATAACAAAACGCGACAGTTCACGACCAGAAATAATCTTCTCAACCCCTATACTAGACCGGGCATCAAAGATTTATTGAATAACCAATTAAATCCAGATGCTATAAATAGCTAAATGAGAAATATTTGCCCTTATAAAAACTCAAAATACTTTTCCAACTCAATTATTGGGAGAACGCTCGGGAGGGTTACACCTGTAATTGCAGGTTTTCTAGAATCATTTCTCCTAGGAGGAAAAATGTTTCTTCAACGTTGGTTTGGTCCTTGGCCGAGGTTTCAATGAAGGGTATGCATAAACTGTCTGCCACAGAGTTTCCTTCCTCTGTGGAAACCTGTCTTTCGAGGTCGGTTTTGTTACCAACTAATATCATAGGAACCTCACCACAGTGTCTAATTATCTCGTTTACCCACCATCCGCACTTTTTGAGGGTTAACGGGTTCGTCACGTCGTAAACCACGAGTCCACAGCATCCTCCCTCATAGTATTTTGACAACAGGTTTCTAAACTTTTCCTGTCCTCCTGTGTCCCAAAGAAGAAGCTTCATTTTCGCGCCCTTAACCTCGATGACCCTTGTAAAAATGTTAACACCTATAGTCGAAATATAGTCTTCAGTGAACTTTCCGGTTGCGAACCTTCTCGCTAGGCTCGTTTTACCGACTCCTCCCTCTCCAACAATCAAAACCTTTATGGAATAGTCAAATTGATCCATTTTTACACCATCCAAAGAATAAATTTCATTACACTTGCTAAACTATTCATTTTCCAATTTTGTGTCAGTACGATTTTTAAAATATTAAATAAGGGTTGTGGGTGATTTCATGGCTAGCATTGGCTGAAGGCACCCCTTATTTTAAGTTTATTTTATTTTTTCTATTCTTTGCAGGTGTTTTAGAATCTCCTCTGCCGCGGTTGTTAAGGACGGTAGATCATAGTAGTTTTTCTGGTCAAAAACGATTGTTAAACCTTTTTCTCCTTTAATGATGTTTACAAGGTACTTGTCTCTGCTCTTCAGAATTATGGTGTCGACACTTCCATACGGGAGATTTTTAATCTTATTTGTAGACTTGTAGAATCCGCGAATCGCCTTGACGTACTCTTTTAGTCCCTTGTGCTGATGGGTGGATAGGAGCACTCTGCCCTTATTCAAGTCGAATAGAATTATGTCTTTGGCCTGGAACTGCAGTAGAAAATCGCTTATAACTCCGTTGAACCTGCTGTTATCAAAGTACTTTTCTAGTTCCTTTTCGAATCCTTTAAAAACGTTAAGATTGCCTGACCAGCTGGGTAGAATGTCTCCGTATCTCTCTAGGAACGTGTAAGCAATCTCTGTCAGGATTCTGAAAACAATGTGTTCCGATAGTGTTTCAGACGTGTGAGCGACAAAGAGTAGCCCGCCTTTTTGTATGTAGTATAACCTTTGGTTTCTAAAGGAGATAGATTCGATCTCTGACTCCATGATCTCTTTTCCCATGTGTGCTATGGTTACAAGTAGCCCTGCTAAAAGATTTGGATCATAGTTCCCTTGACCCGCAGCAGCAAGGCACAAACCATTGGAATTTATAATCAGAATGTTCTTTAAATCAGAGTCAAAGTGCTCAGAGTTATTGAAACTCCCTAGTTTGTACAGATCCTTGACCGTCTTGACGAAGAGTCTTCTAGCCATTGAAATCACCATTAAACACTTATTGCACACTAAAAATTACAAGTTAAAGAATACGTAAAATTCAGAAAGGGAAACCGCACGACATTCTCTTTTTGAAACCAGTCAGAAATTTCCACGCAAATAGTGAGAACATACCTTATAAACTACGCAATGGAGTATTCCGTCTCCAGAGAGTTATGAAAAATAAAAGTAATAGTATCCCTTTAAAAACTTATCTTCTCAGCGAAGTGGGTGATGTAGAATTGTTTGGTCTCGTCTGGAAAGGGGGAGTTTATATGGCTTCTTTCGCAATTCGGAGCCTTACGCTAAAAGCGAAACCCGAGAATTCTACATCACCCAGCGAAACGGCAAGCAAAAAGTTGGGAGTATTGGTTAATTTATCATATGGTTTCAAGAAACCTCGCCTTTCCGGTTAAGAAGTGTGAAATTTAGTGGGTCTAGATTAGGTTATTGGTACGAGTCTTACTCTGAAGCCCTTTTCATTTTTTTCAACTTGGGGGTACATTGCTGAGAAGTAAGGGAAGACACCGTTGATTATTATTGTTCCTTCGACGTTACGAACCTTGAAATGGTTGTCTGAAATGTGGTTAATGTAGTCCACTAGCTTCTCTTGGCCATATTTAGCTAAACAGAGTACGGTGTTTCCGGCCTGTTTTGCATCAATAATTCCTCGGGAAATCCCTACAGCTAAATCCATATCTCCTGTGTTACGCCACCCATACACTAACTCTAGGGTATCGCAAGCAAGTACAACTAAAACGGTCTTCTCTCCTTTTCTCTGAGTCGCTACCTCTTTATACATTCTCGAATAATCTTCACGTAAATCTCGCCCTTCAAGAGCCAGAATCCACGAGTCCTTCCTCTCATCCTCACCAACACTTGATTCCCCTGATGTTAGTTGAAAGTCCACCACCTTCACGTGTTTTTTGAATTCCTCCACACCCGTCACTGGTGTTATCATTCTTTTCGCAGCCTGAGCTGTCATTCCCGAGGGTGGAATTAGGAAGACATTTCCACCATTCAAAACTTGGTTAAAAATTGTGGGAAGGAGAAAGTAGTCGTAAGCCTCACCGGTATCTCTCTGAATTTCTATTAGGTTGACAGATCCATGAAAGTATCCTCCCCCCGTAACCGAATCTAGGTACATGTTCCCGGTTGAGACCCTCCCCTCCACATTTTTAATGTAATCAAACTTTTTAGGAATCTTCTCCATTTGAATCAGGTTGTTCAGGGTTAATCCTTGGGGTGGCAGAACCCGGTACCGCCCCCCTTGTAGCGTAAACAAATAATAAGGGTTTCTGATGTGTACTCCTCTGAGCTTTTTTATCTCGGTGAGTCTGACGAATATATCGTCCTTTCTTTCAATCTGTCTTACTATTCCATCCACCAGATAGTCAACGGGTATTATCTGCTCTGTTTCTGAGACTATGATAAGGCCAGTTTCAGTCATTCGGGATAGGTCAATTATGGCGCTTTCAAGGGAATGATCTTCCCTAGGAATATGTAGGTTTTCTCTTAAAGCTTCTAGACTATCGACTATTACTGCGGTTGGCTTCGGACTCTGAATGCAGATTTCGTACATAGCCTGAAGAAAGGCGGGTCTTTCTATGTATTTAAAGGCTATAGCCAAATCCTCTGGAGGTTGATATTTCGAATCCGTGGCGTCAAGAATGTTTCTTGAGGGTATTAAATCTCTCGCCCATGGATATGTGGAATACAACTCTTCTGGTGTTACTCTCGTTGAGAGGTAGAGAGCTGGGCCTCTCTGGTTGAGGAACTCGCAGATGCTTAGCGCAAGGAGCGTTTTTCCGCTGCCTGGGGCTCCTTTTATCAAGAGTTTGTAGCCTCTTAGCAGATTAAAAGCCTCTATGAGTTCCCAAGGTATACATTTAGCCTCCAAGTTAGAGATTCCCCTTCTCCATTTTGAGAATTCTCCAGATTACATATTTTCAAGAGTATATATACTTATTCCCAGAATCTACTACATACCCCCAGCCGAGATTATAAGAAGGGTTCAGAATCAGAACTACAATCGATCATCGGCTAGATTATCATTCTTCCCTCTTTTGGCGCCATATTACCTAGATGCCCATAGAAACATTTTCTTTACAAGCACGGTAATAGTAAGATCGGGACGTAAGACCAGGTCTGCTGAATCGTCTCAGAAAACATCGTAAAAAGAAGAAGGAAATGATTGTGTAATAGGACACCACATTTTAGTTGTTGAATTAAACATACAAGGTGGTTGTGTTGCTATTTCCTTTTTTTAGATTTATACGCCGTTTCTCAGCTTTGAGCTTTTGTGCAGGTCTTACTGCATGTGGTGTTATGGGAAGATATTAGCCGAGTGAAGGAAAAATACGGGGTCGTGCTTATTATATCAAGAAGAATTTGACATTCCGGAGTACCCAAGTCTACTATGGGTTGTAGGGGATCCAGATTTTTGTTAGTGAGTTAGGTGATGTGTGGTTGTGTTATTGTGTGTTTGGTTACCAGATTATTCCTCTTGCGTCCTCTTTGAAGACTCTTTCCTCGGGGTAGAGGACTATGCCGTTTTCTGTTATTCTGAAGAAGGCTGCGTCCATGCTGTGTTTTATTCCACGCATTTTCATGATTTCCAGTGCCCTTATTTTTGTGTTGCCCTGTCTAAGCATATATAATAGGATTACGCCTTCCGCTATGAAGGGTTCCAGGCCGTAACGCCCCATCTCGCGGACGTTTAGGCTCTCTGCCGTGAGGAGCGATGTTACTCCGGTTGCTTTGAGGGAGCGCACAAGGGTGAGGACGTCCTGTCTGAGCTGGAAGAGGTCTTTGTGCTGAAGTGTAAGGTTGGTGATAGAATCCACAGTTATTCTCTGAGCTTTCAGTTCTCTTCTCTTCTCATGTATCAGCGAAACAAGATTTTCTATGTTGAATGACCTTTCTCCGAGAATCGGATGGCTTTCTGCTGCAATTTCGTAGATTCGATCACCGGATTCTGTGCTTCTCTGGATAGGAGCAGCGTCTATTATATCCAGCAGATTCTCGTCTATTAGCTTGTCTAGGTCCCATCCGAAGCTACTTAAATTTTCTTTTATGGTTTTTGCGGGCTCCTCCAAACTCACAATGATACCAGGTATGCCGTGCTGGTGAGCACCGTTGTATATGAATTGTGCAGAAAGAATACTTTTCCCTGTTCCGGGACCACCAGAAACTAAGATAGCTCTTCCCCTAGGAAACCCGCCGTTTAGCATCTCGTCCAAGCCGGGGATGCCAGAAGGTACAGTTTCAACAGGACTCATTTCCGTGACCCTCACTGCTCATAAAACTTTTCGCTTCAATTTGAATTTGAGTTTCTAGTATAAACTGTTTAACTTCCGTATATATTTCTTCCTTATTGCTTAGAAAATTAAGTTCACCTTTAGAGTAAAGCGATTAGACGTAGGTCTGTTCTGAGGGAGCAAAGATGGTCTTGTGTTTCTACGGGGAAGTTATTCGATGCCTACTAAGTCTATTTTGTCGGTCTCGTTTAGTTTTTCGGTGACTACGGCATACACTTTTGTTTTAGGGAGCACCCCGTATATTATTGGGGCTCCTACATTATCCATTATGAAATGGGTTGTCGCTAGGTGTATTACAGTATCCATAGATTTGATACCGTGCTTGCCCAACGCAATGCAGATACCATTAGAAGCTCTTGTTTCAAGAACTAGGGTTCCTACTGCTCTCCTAAAGCTTTCTTCACCAAAGATTCGCTCCATCGTATCTATTTCTAGGAGCCATAGATAGGTTTCAGCGCCAAGCTTCTCCGTGGTTTCAGATACCGATTTCCTAAAGACTTCAGCGAAGTCCTCTATGTTTTCTTTTGAAACACCGATTTCGTTCCCCACAATTTTTTCTGATAAGTTTTTGAATCTGAAGAAATAAATGTACCTTCGTAATGTAGAGATAGCACTATTTTCTATTTCTACTAGCGAGAAAATATAGTCTATGGATGATTCAGTTGCGATGGTTTGCAGAGAGGTTATAAACACTGGGAAACCATTTTGAACAAAACTTGAAATGATTGGTACCATAAGGTAAATGAATTCTGTTCCAGAGCCTCTCGCTTGCTCGACTAGGTTACATGTTCCTTTTCGCAATCCTCCGTGAAGAACCAAGTCCAATTCTTCTATAGATGTGGGGATAAAGGCTCCTTTCTTTTTTGGTGTTAGTATTCCTGCAGTACACTTAATACGGGGGTAAAGCAGTGGTTCAAAGTAGTTGAATCTGCCGTTTTTTAGGGTGAATAGGTAGTATGACTGTTCTATTCTCCCTCCGCGTATTTTTTCAAGATACAGTTTCCTTAGGAGTCTTCCATCTATGATTTCTTTTTCCAGTCTTACTACACCATCGGTTAGGTAGTCCAGTCTGCAAGGTTCATCGGTCTCCGTTATGAACAGCATGTTCGAAGACGTCCTTTCACCGATCTCCAAAAGGATGCTTTCCAGGGTGGTATCCCTCTCGGGAATGTTCAAACTCGATTTGAGGGCGTCCAGGCTGTCGATGATGACCGTCACGGGCCGCTGCTCCGACCTGTGAATCTCTGCGTTTATCGCTCTCAAAAACTCGGGCTGGTCCGAGTACTCAAACAGCACTTTCTTTGGAACATCTGGGGTTATGTAAGACCTTTTTGCATCCAGAATGCTTCGTACTTCTAGGAAGCCCCTCACCCACGGAAACTGGACCAGTATTCGCTCGGGTGAGACTCGCGTGGAGAGATAGATAGCCTTTCCTCTTTGAGACATGTTTTTGACTATCTCCAGTGCTAGGGTGGTTTTGCCTGTTCCCGCGCGGCCCTTGATGTGGAGAGAATATCCTCCTCGTTCTAGAGCATTAAGCATCTCTGTGGGTACACTCTTTTGGACGCTTAACAACTTGTCCTCCACCAGATGAATTTGAGTGTGTGGTTAAAGTTTGGGTAACTAAACTAGGTTAAAAATATTTCGAGAATATATACGATTTACTGCTGAGTTATCCCCACAAACTCACATAGTGAAGGCGCTCTTTCCAGTTTTTGTACAAAAAGAATATTTGCTTGGAGCGTTTTGATATACTAAAGAGCTTTTTGAATGTAAGGTTAGAGGGTTAGAGCGATGGAAGAGCTTATATCCTTTTTGTCGGATCAGCGGGTTTGGTTGCTTATCGAAAGATTGTTGGTTGAGCCGGAGTTGGAGTTTCTTCCCGAGTTTTCGCGTTCAAGCAATCTTGGATTTCGCTACCCATTAGCGGAGAAGATATTGGAAATGGACGTTCTTGAGGCCTTTGAAACACTAAACAGGCTCAGCTCTTTGGATATTCTACACAGAAATGTGGTAGACGTGATGCTTATCTGTCCCGAGTGCAAAAGTTATGATATCCATTTGAGGCTGGTTTGCCCGAAGTGCGGGAGCGGGAACATTACTACCAAGAAAGTAGTAGAACACTTTGAGTGCGGGCTCATCGATTTGAAGGAGAAATTCGGGAAATCAACCATGCTCTTTTGTCCAGAGTGTAAGAAGAAGCTGAGGTCTGAGGGTGAGGACTACAAGATTACCGTAACTAATACATGTGAATCGTGTGGAGCGTTGTTCTCCCAGTCCATGAAGCGGATGCGCTGTTTCAACTGTGGTTCAGAGTTTAAGATTGACGAAGCCGAGAGGAAGGAAATCTACTCCTTCAGGTTTAATAAGGGAATTCGCCCCAGCATTGTAAACCTGCTGGCCTATCGACCCATGCTCACCGAAATTAAACCCTCAAGAAAGAGAAAGGTAGAACTGGACCCCCTAAATGTCCACTTGTTAAACATTCTTCAAAAAGATGGGCGTACCTCTTTCCGTGAAATAAGCAGAAAAATGAAAGTTAGTGACGCAACCATCAGGGACAGGGTAAACAAACTCCTAAAAAGCGGAATAATAGAGGAGATCACAGCCATAGTAGATCCTAAGAAGGTGGGGAAAGAAGAAATAGCCTTCATTCTCCTAGAGGTTGAACCTTCAGAACTCACTAAGAATTTGTCCACACTTAAAGACATGCCCGAGGTGAAATTCGTTTGTGAAACAGCGGGCAAAGAAAATGTAGTGATTATGGTCTTCCTAGAAAATAGAGCGGCGTTAAAGGAATTCATAGACCAAAAGGTCAACACACTACCCGCAACCAGAATAACCCAGATCCTGACAGTTACAAACTTTGAGAAGAGAGATTTAAAAATAATCTTGTAGTCCTAACCATTTAAGTGGAACATTTTTCATTAAACTTTAGTGTAGTCAATGTCATACCTTTTTGGATCAGGTGTTTTTAAAATTAATTTGCTAAATATTTTAAATTTGAGATTTAAGTAATCGGTATTAGTTTTAGTTGTGGGTATCCCTTAGAAAAGTCTACCTCCATAGTGTGTGTACCTGATCTCGGTTTTAGCGATTGGAAAAGTATCACTCCACATCTTTCCTCGATTTTGAGATGATAATTTGCCATGTTGGCAATTTCATCAATGCTTGCTGTTCCGTGTTTGATATTCCACACTGCTAGTAACTTTTTCTTTTGGGTATCAAATATTCCTGCTTCGAGAATTTCAATCACGCGGTGTCCATACTTGGCCATGAGCGAGTCTAAGCCTATAGATATAAATCCGCCTTCTGGTTTTGTCTTCTGAATAGATTTTCCGTGTAAGTCATGAAAATCTTTTAGTATTTCAGTTTCAGATTTGTAGAGCTTCTCATGCGTCCATCTTTTCTCGGCAATATGCACCCTTTCGAGTTCTTCCTTCTCTATTTCAAAATTAGAAAAAAGAGGAAGAATCATTTCCTTGCTAGTTCCCAGGGAGGGTATGATGTTCATTTGCTTTCCCTTCAAAAGAAAATTTAACGCGGTTGGAATTAGTATGTAAAAGTAGGCTTCTCTCACAACGTTTTTCCCTATTTCTACCAGTACCGTTGAGCCTTTTTTATATCCTCCTCCCAGTATTTGGTCTAGGTCTCTGCTTCCGGTTGAAAAGTGTGTTTCGGTGTCTGGTAGGGGTTTAAACCTCCTCTTTTTCTTTGGAGTTTCGAGTTTGAATGGTTCGAAGTGTCTGAAAACTCCGTTCACCAATGTAAACAGATATGAAGGTTTTCGGCAGAGGGTGCCCCTCAGCTTAAGCAACTGTAACTCTCTCAAGAATTTCCCTTTAGAATTTTCCTTTCTCAGTAAAATGATGCCATCCACTAGGTAATCCAGCTTTTTTTCGTCCGAGTATTCGCTTACAAAAATCATGCTTAACCCCATTTCTTTCTGCATGTCCAATAGGTCGTAATAGATCCTCTCACTTGTTGCTTCCTGCACGGCTTCGATAGAATCAAAAATAATTAGAGGGTTCCTTCTACCCTCTAGCATTTGGTAGAGTTCCCTCAGAAAAGTTGGCTTATCAGAATACTCTATGAAACTAAAGTTCTTCTTCACACTCTCCTCCAATGAGGGGGGAGGGAAAACCGTCTTAGAAGCGTCTATGATGCGATTTTCAGGCACCATGTTTTTGATCCACGGATAGTCATCGATTAGTGTTTGTGCTTTTACCCTTGTAGTGACATAAAAACTGGGTGTCCTAAGTACTTGTGGGATTGATAAGGCTAGTATTGTTTTCCCCGTACCAGGTTCTCCTTTAATCAGGAGGGAGACACTGCGAGCTTTGAGGAAAGTTTTCAACTCCTCTGGCATTGTTATTTCTAGGTCCATTGCTCCACAACCTCTTAATCTCAACCTTCCGTGCTAAACCCATTTTTGTGGGTCGTTTTCGATTTCTATCTCTATTCGATTTTGATTTCTATTTGTGAGATTATTTTTTCTATCTGTGGTAGTATTCCAGACTTCTGTATGGCCATTTTTAACAGAGGTAAAGATAGGAATCCTGTTGTGTAAGCTTCGATGGAAACGTAGGCGAAAGTGAGGTTCTCGATAAATTTTCTCAACGAGAAATATAGTGAAGAATCTCTAAAAACATAGTCCAGTTGGCGAAGGCATTTATAACACTCATCTATGAGAGAAACCATTCTCTTTGCATCTTCTTGGATAATCTTGTACTCTCTAAGGAACTTTGTTATATCGATTTTTAAATTGTTTAGGTTAGTGATAACCTTTCTGGCGATGGAAAAAAACATTTCCCTACCATCCATTTTCTGTTCCAAGGTGTCCTCACGTTTTTTACTTTCAGGCCTTTTAATCATGCTATCACCATTAAATTTGACAGCTAAGTTAATGGAAGTTTTGACTTCAACGTGGCGAATCCTACTGAACACCCCATGATACGGCTGCTAGCTTTCATCTTAAGAACTCGTTTAAATTCTCGTTAGTTAAGCGGACTCCGCGGAATATTCTCAAATCTATAACTAGTTGGTTGTTGAAAATTCTAGTATAAATCTTAATTGGTCTACTAAAGAACCAGAACTTCACGCTCTTTAGAAAAGATTTTTGAAAATTACTACGCAATTAATAAGCATAAAATCTCTAAACCAAAAAATTAGCGGAAAAATAAAGCATAACAACGAAATTGAGTCGTTTCATATTCCTTTTTAAATTTTTTGAGAAGATAGTTTTTGATACAATCGTTATAGTATAATATATAGG
>Ga0164310_10001660_pt1 | contig 12727 bp, 12 predicted proteins | sample GuaBasSedimGuay1_FD_121795 | JGI IMG/M metagenome (GOLD analysis project Ga0164310, IMG submission 121795) | Subseafloor sediment microbial communities from Guaymas Basin, Gulf of California, Mexico - Guay1, Core 4569-9, 0-3 cm | ecosystem: Environmental > Aquatic > Marine > Hydrothermal vents... | reverse complement strand
CCCATAGCGGTAGCGCGGGTTGGGCCAATTTACCTCACCCGAAGGAATAGGACGGCCGAAGTAGAAATGGTCGTAGGGTTGAATCGCCCAGGGAGCAGGGTAGGGCGGGGGCCGCCAATCCAGATCAGGCGTCGGTTCAGGCGTGGGCAAGATCACGGGGCGTGGCGCGGCCGGCATGATGGCCTCGCGCCGGGTTCCGCCCTCGGTCTGCTTCCCCGGTGCTTCCAAGGTAGGAGAGGGCTGGGCGAGGGTCGGGCTGGCCATAGCCTGTGCGGGTGTTCCTGGCGCGGCTTCCATGATCGACGGCGCGCAGGCGCCGAGAAGGGCGGCTGCAGCCACAACCAACATCCACTGCCGACACCCTGCTCCCCGCATGGACTCTCCAATCCGTCCTGACGTCTGGCTCATGTTCCCATCATCATACATCCGGGACAGGGCCCCAATGGGAATCCCTCCCTATCTCGAGGCCTGTTGCTCCCCAAAGTGGGGGCTTGCAAGATGGGTGCCAAGGCCATCTTGGGGCAAGAAGCCGATGAGGCGCTGGCTATGAAACGAAATCAGGGGAGATTGTATGAGGATATTCGCCATCTATTCAAGGTGGACTGTGAAGATGGATTCAAGGGCTCTCCCTTTGATCATGCCCGGACGGTGAATGGGAGAAGCTTGGCAGCATCGCCGTGGTGAAAGCCACCCGCAAGATCGGAGAGAAAGAAACGTCAAAGAGGCGCTATGGATACGGATTACCTGCTCAAAGTGATCCTTTTATGAAAACGCGATTGCCTGGCTGTACATCCCGTTGACAAGAATGTAAGGGACGTGCTAATATATTTTCGGTTTTTTCGGCAAGGTGGGATCTCTGTGAAATCACTCACCCGGCGCCAGCAAGAATTCCTAGAGAAGCTTCTCGATCTCTACAGCGAGGAGAGCGAACCGATTCACTATTCCACGATTGCCGAGCACTTGAGTGTGGGGAGGGTGACTGCCTACGAAATGCTGCGTCTGCTGGAGGATCGGGGGTTGGCCCAGGCCGAATACTATCGTCCCGAGGGAGTCAGCGGCCCCGGGCGCTCCTCAGTGGTCTTTCGACCTACGCCCCTCGCTGCCAAGGCTATCGCCGATCTGGCTGGGGGTGAGTGGGACGAGAAGGAATGGGAGCAAGCCAAAGCCCGAGTCCTCGAGAAATTGCGTACAGGTAGGGCGATTGGGTACGAAGCGTTGCTTGAGGAGTTGCTTGCGCGACTTCCCGAGCGGCGCTCTCCGGTCGTCTATGTGACTGAGATGATCGCGGCAGTTATTCTTGGACTGTACTCTTTGAAAGAGGAGGTCGAGGCACAGGGCGTTGCAAGTCTCCTGCACGAAATCGGGCTTCCAGGAGAAATCGGATTGAGTGCTCTGGGAGGGCTGAGCGCAGGCCTTTCGTTAGTGGAGTGCATCAATCGCAGAATGGCGAATGTATTTCTTGCACAGGCGAGGAAGTTCCAGAAGTTGCTTTTGGAGCTCAACGCCGAGAATCGCCGCCGTTTGGCCGAGTTTGCACGGGAGGTTCTGGAGATCGTCGGGATATAGCTTTTTTTGCCGAATATTTTCGTTTTATTCACAGGAGGAGCGGAATGACGAATGTTGCGATACTCACCGACAGCTCGGCCTATCTGCCGCCCAGTCTTATTGAGGAATATGACATCAAGGTGATCCCGCTTGTGCTTGTGTGGGGAAGCGAGTGGTTGCTCGACGGAGTGGATATCACGCCAGATGAATTCCACCGGCGCTTGAGTGAAGACCCAACCCTACCAACGACCACGCAACCTAACCCCGAGGACTTTCTTCGCATCTTTGATCAACTATCCAAATCATGTGATGGGATTGTCGTTCCCCTCATCTCCTCTGAATTGAGTGGCACGGTCGATTCAGCGAAGGCCGCCGCGTCTGAGTTCGACCGCGTTCCGGTAAGCGTTGTGGACAGCCGTTCCACGACGATGGGATTGGGGTTCGCGGCCTTGGGCGCTGCTCGCGCGGCAGCCGCGGGATTATCGCTTGATGAAGTTGAACGAGCAGCCAGGACAGCTGCTTCAAGCGCCAAGGTAATGTTTGTCGTCGACACCCTCGAGTACCTGCACAGAGGCGGCAGGATCGGCGGCGCGTCACGGTGGCTGGGCACGGCGCTCAGTATCAAGCCTATCTTGCACCTGAACGAGGGTCGGGTCGACGCGCTGGAACAGGTGCGCACCAAGAAGAAGGCTGTCGGCCGCATGCTCGATCTGGCGGCTGAGCATGCGAGCGAACACCAGGTACGGGCAGCTGTCATCCATGCAGGTGCGCCTGATGAGGCGGACGCATTGGCATCTACAGTGGAGAGGCTCTTCGATTGCCTTGAACTCTATGTCACCGACCTTAGCCCAGTTATCGCCAACCATACCGGCCCGGGAACCCTCGGGTTGACGCTGTGCATCGATGAGGCCTAGGTGTGTTCCCTATGATTGCGTTGGAGGGCACCTCTTGGCTCAGTGTGATCCTGGACCTCTGGTTGCATTGGGGATATAGCCGATGGCGGATGCGCCGCGCACAGGGGACGGAACATAGGGATAGGCATATGGAGTGCAATGGGAAAAGGCCGTCTTCAAGCCGGCGAATGTTCCCTGCGATATCTCTGAGATCATCGGGTTATGAAGTGCCCGATAAGGAGGTGTACTCATGCGCAAGTGGTTTGAAACAGGGCTGCTAATGAGCCTCGGGGCATTGTCCCTGACGCGCGAAAAGGCCGAGGCCTTCGTAGAGGAGATCGTCGGCCGTGGCGAAGCGCGCCGCGAGGAAGCCCATGAACTGGTTGACCGGTTGATGAGAAGGGGGGAGGAGGAGCGAAAGGCCTTGCGCAAGCTGATTCGCGACGAAACGAAGGGCGTTCTGAAAGAGCTCGACCTTGCCAGACGCAGCGACGTCGCGTCGCTCAGCAGGAAGCTCGACGCGCTGACCAAAGAGCTGAGTCAAGAAAGCTGATAGAGACGAAAGAACCCGGCGTGCGGCTCGTTGGTTCGCTCTTCTTCTCGCCATGCGGTCATTTTTGTGTGGGGCATCTTCGCCAGTGCTCTGGCCGCGCACCTATGATACGAATTCGTCGAATGTAGGTGGCCCTATCACGGTGGAAGCTCGCGGTTTCCATGAACGAGCGCATACAAATAATGGCACGCATCCTTACAGATTTCAGTTCGCGAGAGCGAACGAGCGGGGATGCCGGAGAGCAGGTTGAGCGACACAGCCCTCTGTGCATGGCATCTCGATACGAGGCTGTCTATCGAGTGGTGAGTGACCGGACCTTGCGCCGTCCATGGCCAGGCGCGCCTTCAATAGAAAGCAGCGAGAAGCAGCGAGCCATCCTGGAATCGGAACCCAAGCCGCTTGCCAGCGGCATGTGCACAATATCCGGGAGGCGGCTCAATTCGTCGGTCGATGGTCTCTCTCGCGCCTAGCTGATGCTGGTCAGATAGGACCCTGCCGGAAAGAGATGCAAACGAGAGGGCTGATTGGACCTTTCAGGTGACGCCGGGCGTTGTGAGCAAATCGCGCGAGCCATTTCGAGAGGCGGAAAGCCCGTGGGACGCAATGAATCAAGAAATGCAGCGGATAGTATTCAAGGACAATGGATATTCCACCACCCTTGAAGCGGACGCGCATGGAGGGATCACATGGACAGGGGACATTTTGCTGAAGAAGCCCTGGTGCATGCATGGCCGATATTTGCCCAGATCGCGCCTTTGCGGAGTGCGGCGGTCCGAGCTGGAGAAGCCTACATCCACCTGGCGCAAAAGAGACCGCATGGCAAGGAACATTATCCGCCCGGCGTGCTGGAGGATCGTGCTTGCATGGGGCAGGCCATTCTCCACACCGCAGAGAGGCTATTGGCCTACGACCCCGCTCCGGCTGTTCGGCGAGCCGCGTTTCGCATCCTGGTTCAGAGGATTCTCCTCGAGGGTGTGGATAGGCGCGCCGCGGAGCGTTTCCGGACTACAAGGGGGACATACCCGCCCGGTTTTCTAACGATCAGCCCTGGCAAAGCCTGCAATCTGCAATGCATTGGATGCTACGCAGACGCAGGTCCCAACTCGGAGAAGCTGGATTGGCTCACATTTGACCGCGTTCTCGAAGAGGCCGAAGCGTTGTGGGGTGTCCCCTTTATCGTGATCAGCGGAGGAGAACCCCTGGCCTACCGCTCCGAGGGAAAGGGCATCCTAGATGCTGCCGAGAAGCACCATGATGTCTTTTTCTTGATGTATACGAACGGCACGCTGATTGACGATCGTGTGGCTGCCCGGATGGCGGAGATCGGCAACCTGACACCCGCGCTCTCAGTTGAGGGTTGGCGGGAGCGCACTGACGCGCGCCGCGGCGCGGGCGTATTCGACAAAGTAGTGGCCGCCATGGGGCGGCTGCGCGCCGCAGGCGTTCCCTTTGGCGTTTCGCTTACCGCCACACGGGAGAACGCCGAGGAGATCCTTTCAGACGATTTCATCGACTTCTTCTTTGAGGAGCAGGGCGCGTTATACGGCTGGATCTTCCACTACATGCCCATTGGTCGGCGCTTCACCCTCGACCTGATGCCTACACCTGAGCAGCGACTGTGGATGTGGCGGCGCTCCTGGCAAATCATCCGCGAGCGCAGAATTTTCCTGGCTGATTTCTGGAATCACGGCACGCTTTCTGATGGATGCATCTCCGCCGGGAGAAGCAGCGGCGGCGGATATATGTACATCGATTGGAACGGCGCAGTTTCCCCGTGCGTCTTTGTCCCCTACTCGCCGGTTAATGTGAAAGAGATCTACGCGCGCGGCGGCACACTGAATGACATCTGGGGCGAGCCCTTCTTCGATGGTTTGCGTGCCTGGCAGGAACGATACCGGCATGATAACGGGAAGCACGGGAACTGGTTGATGCCATGCCCTATACGGGATCATCATAGGGAATTCCGACGCCTGCTAGCCCAGTTTGAGCCGGAGCCGACCGATCACAATGCTCGCGAAGCGCTGCTTGATGAGAGCTACGCTCAGGGCATGGCAGATTACGACGAGCGCTATCGGGCGCTGAGTGATCCGATTTGGAAGCAACGCTATCTGCGCCTGCAATCTGAGGGTGAGAGGCAAGATAGATCGCCCTCATCCTAGAAGCCGATATGCCTCGGGAAGAGTGGCCACGGTGGGAGACTCCACCCAGGCGCGGGTAGGCCAAAGAGTAAGGTAACCACAGGGTGAAATGAGTATGAGCCCGCTAACAGCTAACTTGTTTCTTTGGTTTTTCTTGGGACTTGCACTATTCGCGGCGTCCCTGTGGGTTGAGCGCGAGGGGCTCGTAAGATGGATCAGCAATGGCAGACGACTACCGTGGCAATCAGCCTGTTCTTTGACCGGGATGGCTGCTCTTGGGTCGCTGGTTATCCTTCGGGGGATCACAATGCTGACTGTCTCGGGAAGGCCACAGCTATTGGTCGTGCTGGCGCATTGGCTATTGGGTGTCGCGGTCCTTATCGTCGCGGGCCGCTGGATGCACTCCAGTTAGAGGACATAAGATCATGGCAAAAGCCTCAGTGGGAGAGACAATCCCCCGTAACATCGGGATCATCATGGATGGAAACGGGCGCTGGGCTCAGGCGCGCGGCCTCCCTCGCTTTGAAGGACATCGTGCAGGCGTTCAAGCTGCCCGGAGGGCGGTCGAGACATGCGCTCGGTTAGGAGTCGCCTCCTTGACGCTTTTCACCTTCTCGACGGAGAACTGGGAGCGCCCCTCTAGCGAGGTCAGCTTCCTGATGCGCTTGGCCGAGGATTTCGCCCGCCGCGAGTTGCCCACGCTCCAGCGGAACGGTGTTCGCCTGCGACATCTGGGGCGGCGGGAAGGATTGCCCGCTACGCTGCTTTCGGCATTGGATCATGCGATGTGGGAGACCAGGGACAACAATCATATGTCCCTCTTTCTCGCGCTTAACTACGGGGGCCGTGCCGAGATCCTGGATGCGATCAAAGCTCTTCTGGTCTTTCGTGAAAGGGTGGGGTTGGACGCCACGCATATAGGCGAATCCACTTTGGCACGTTACCTCTACGCCCCAGAGCTATTCGAAGTCGATCTCATCATTCGCTCTGGAGGAGAGCAGCGATTGAGCAACTTTCTGATCTGGCAGGCAGTTGGCGCCGTGTTTTGGAACACGCCTGTGCTCTGGCCCGACTTCCAGGCGGATGACATCCTTCAAGCAATCGAGGTGTACCGTGAGCAATGCGCAGAACTCAGATTTCCGTAACAGACCTAAACCCTGTGTTGGGCTGGCCCTCAGCGGTGGCGGCGCGCGGGGTCTAGCGCATATCGGTGTGCTCAAGGTGCTCGAACGTGAGGGCATCCCTGTGGACCGGCTTGCTGGTACAAGCATGGGCGGCGTCATCGCCGCAGCCTATGCCGCAGGCATGCGTTCGCAGGAGTTGGAGCGTGAAGCACTCGGCATCACACGGCTACGTCGCTTGCTGCGCCTGGCTGACCCGGGGCTGCCGGACGCCGGCCTGCTCCGCGGACAGCGGTTGCTGGAGTTCTTTGAGTCTCGTATTGGAAAGCGGACTTTCGCGGATCTTGAGAGGCCGCTTGCGTTGATGGCGGTTGACTTGAATACGGGGCGGGAGGTTGCCTTGCGTGAGGGGTCTGTGGCATTGGCTCTGCGGGCTACGACCGCAGTCCCTGGCCTATTCGCTCCCGTGGAAATTAATGGCCAGTCTCTGGTGGACGGAGGAGTGCTCAACAATCTTCCTGTGAACGCCGCGAGGGAGTTGGGTGCAGAGTTGGTCATCGCCGTCAGCGTCGGGCCCGACCCAAACGGACGAGCCGCAGGATGGATTGGAGACTACCGCTGGCTTCCCCAAGGCATTTCCCAGACCCTTCTAATGCTCGATAAAGCAGCACGGATCATGATATCTCGGATTGAAGCACACATACTAGAGCAACACCCGCCCGATGTGCTTATCCGTCCGCAGATCCCGGCGGGGGTCAATCTGCTGATAGGCTACAGCCGCGCGCGCGAGCTGATCACGGCTGGCGAGCGTGCCGCGGAAGAAACGCTGCCGGAGATTCGGGGCATCCTGCGAGGGTGGATGACCCCATCAACGAAGAATGCCGCGCCGATAACTCGCTCTCACACAGCCTGGCCGGCTGGCCCCGGAACTCCATAGACGAGCATGGTATCGCCTTTGCGCACAATCCGTCACCTACGGCGATATCGCCAAGTTCTCGGCGTGTTTCTCAAGCACGGCTTTGGATTCGCCTTGGACTACCTGGGAATCCGAAGACCGCTCCTATCCCTCCCCCGTCGTCGACGAACAGAAATGCCCATCCGCGAAGGCATGGCTTTGCATCTGCGGCTAGCACTTGAGGAGCTTGGCCCAACGTTTGTCAAGCTGGGACAGATCCTATCGACGCGGCCCGACCTGCTGCCGCCAGCGTATATCGCCGAGCTAAGCAAGTTGCAGGATGCCGTACCGCCGACCGCATGGGATGCAGTGCAGGCGCTGCTTGAGCGGGAACTGGGCCGGGAGGTCGTGCAGGTGTTTGCGGAGCTGGATCCGATGCCGATTGCAGCCGCCTCGCTGGCCCAGGTCTATGCCGCACAGCTGCCCGATGGAGAAAACGTTATTGTCAAGGTTCAACGCCCCGAGATCACAAGTCTTATCGAGACGGATCTGGAGATCCTGGCGGCGCTGGCCTCCGCTGCCCAACACACGCCCGCGGGTCGCGTCTATGACCCGGTTGGGATCGTCGACGACTTCGCATTTACCCTGCGCAATGAGCTCGACTATCGGCGCGAAGGCCGCAACGCTGATCGCTTCCGAGCTAACTTCGCCGGGGAGGAAGCGCTGTATATCCCCCGGGTATTCTGGGAATACACGACCCGCCGGGTTCTTGTTCTGGAACGCATCCACGGCATCAAGATCGACGATATCGCCGCCCTCGACGCCGCCGGGTACGACCGCCATCGTGTGGCATTGCATAGCGCGCGGATCATCATCAAGGAAGTGCTCGAGGACGGGTTTTTCCATGCGGATCCTCACCCCGGCAATTTCGTCGTGATGCCGGGTGAGGTGATCGGTGCCATGGATTTTGGCATGGTGGGTCACCTCGGCCGGCAGGATCGTCTGAACTTGGTCCGTCTCTACATCGCCTCCATTCGCCTGGAGGCGGAGCAGATCGCTGAACAGCTCATTCGGATGGGGGCCACGGCAGGAAAGGTGGACCGCAGCTCGCTGGCGCGGGATATCGGCCGCCTGCTGACCAAATACCGCGGCCTCCCCCTCAAGGAGATCCGCGCTCGGGAGGTCGTTGAGGAGATCATGCCTATCGCCTTCCGGCACAACCTGCGCCTGCCTAGAGACCTTTGGCTGCTGGGCAAGACGCTGGCGATGCTGGAAGGGGTCGGCCTGCGCCTGGATCCCACCTTCGATATGTTCGCCGTTTCCGAGCCCTTCGTACAAAAGCTGATGCGCGGAATGCTGAACCCCGGAGTCTGGGGGCCTGAGCTGCTTGGAGATTTGGATGCCTGGGGATACTTCCTGAGTCAAACGCCGCGCTTGGGCACATCGCTGATTCGCGAGTTGGAGCAAGGCGAAATCCCGCTCCTTCTGAAGGTCGACGCGAGTGAGCAGACCATGAGTCGCCTGAGCCATCTGTTCAGCCAGCTTTCCTTGAGCGTGCTCATAGCGGCGCTCATCATCGGCCTGGCTATGCTCCTTCCCTTGGTTGCGAGTAGCGCCCTGGCCCAGGCGCTTGTCGGATTGGGGATTGCCCTCACGATAAGCTTCAGTTTGTGGCTCATCCTGTCCATTCTGCGCAGAGGGAAGTAGGAAGGCTTGGATGCCACGCGCCTGTCAAGTGAGGAATCACTCAGCGGTGTGTCGTTTTGAGGATCGAAACCTGTCCATGAATAGGCGTCTGCTTTTCAGGAGTTGGGCATCAAAGCTTCTTTTGCTCGCAGCGGAAAGAGGAAAGGAGGTTTGAAGTCTATGAATCATCGAACCTGTACCGCTATTGTGTGTGCGTACAATGAGGAGAAGACGCTGGCCGGCGTTCTCTATGCGCTCATCGATTCGCCTCAGATAGATAAAATCGTCGTTGTGGACGATGGATCTTCAGACGGGACCCCCGGAATCCTGCGCTCCTTCGAGGGCCGAGATGATGTGCTGCCAATTCGCCTATCTGAGAACAAAGGCAAAGGGTATGCCATGGCGGAAGGGATCTCGATTGCCAGGGGAGAGATCCTGCTCTTTGTGGACGGCGATCTGCTCAATCTAACCTCCCATTTCATTGAGCAAGTTCTGCATCCCATACGCAACGGCGAGGCCGACATGGTGATCGGCTACCCGGTCCGCGGAGAGGGTTGGGCTTGGAGGATAAATCCCCTCCGCCCGCTGTCCGGAGAGCGCGCTCTGTTCCGCACAGACATTCTGCCTCTCCTTGATGCGATTAGTGAGTCCCGCTTTGGTGTGGAGACACTGATCAATCTGCACTACTGCAAGGAAGGGAAACGCATACGTCATGTTCCCCTGCAAGGGCTGATTCACCCCATAAAGTTGGAAAAGACCAGTCCAACCGATGCGCTTGGATTGTACGCGCAGGAAGCATCGCAGATCGCTGAGACAATAATTCGCAATCGTGCTCTTGCCATGCCGGCATTTGGATTGGATCGCGCCGGCATCAGGGGCAGATGCAGCAGGCTAGGCGAGCAACTGGGCTTGAAGGGCGATGCTTCCTTATTAAGGCGTTCCTACCTGGATATCATGCCTGCCCAACTCGAGTGGCTAAGCAGATGGCGGCAAAAGTCCATCCGTCAACGCCAAAGGAAAAGCTGATCAGGATCCTGGCGATCCGCTTCGATCGAACACCGGCGAAGGGCTCATGCAATGGGAAGAGAAATGAAAGGATGAAAAAGGATGGACATTTTTCGAAAGTGCCAAGAGTATCAACTCGCCCGCATCGCGCAAGCTTCTGGATACTACCCGTACTTCAAGCCAATACAGAACAGCGAGGGAACGGAGGCCGTATTCGATGGCAGAAAAGTGCTTATGCTGGGCTCCAACAACTACCTCGGCCTCACAACGGAGCCTCGAGTGCGCGAAGCCGCGATCGAAGCGACGAAGCGATTCGGGACGAGTTGCACCGGTTCGCGACTGCAGAATGGAACCCTGGAGATTCACTTGGAGCTCGAAAACCGCCTGGCGCGTTTTGTGGGCAAAGAGACAGCGCTGGTCTTCAGTACAGGCTATCAGGTGAACCTGGGCGTGATCTCATGTTTGGTGGGGAAGGGTGATGTGATTGTGACGGACAAAGAGGACCATGCCAGCATTATCGACGGGGCGATGCTTGGCCGGGGAGAATTGCGTCGATTTGGCCATAATAATGTAGGGCATTTTGATAGGGTCCTGAAGAGCCTTGGCGAAGAAACCGGCGCGTTGGTCGCGGTCGATGGGCTCTACAGTGTGGGCGGCGATCTTGCTCCATTGCCTGAGATGATCCCGCTCTGCCGACAGTATGGCGCCAGATTGATGGTCGATGACGCACACGGATTGGGCGTGATGGCGCGGGGCCGGGGGACGGCCACTCACTTCGGAGTGACGGATGACGTAGACCTTATCATGGGGACGTTCAGCAAATCTTTCGCCTCCCTGGGAGGCTTCATCGCCGGAGACGAGGAGATCATTCACTATATCAAGCACCAGGCGCGCGCTTTCATCTTCAGCGCGGCCATGCCGGCCTCGAACATCGCCGCGGCCCTTGCCGCGCTCGATATCATTGAGAAAGAGCCCGAGCGTGTGGATCGCCTGTGGGAAGTGGCCGGGCGCATGAGAGATGGTCTCAAAGGGCTGGGTTTGGATACCGGCGACAGCGTATCGCCGATTATTCCCATTATCATTGGCGGCATGGAGCCGACACTCATCGCGTGGAAGGCGCTATTCGACGCGGGGGTCTATACCAATGCATTTGTGCCGCCGGGCGTACCTGAGGGTAGATCTCTTCTTCGGACCAGCTGTATGGCAACCCACACAGATGAGCAGATCGACCAGGCGCTGAATATCATTGAGAACGTTGGGCGGCAGCTAGGGCTGATCGCGTGATCTCGATCTTGCCACCGGATGAATGAGCTTATCAGCATAAGGCGCTGTTGCGGATTATCCAGGAATAGGTGCTTGAGCGCTTTCGGTGAGAGAACGTTCACGCTGGATAGACCGTAAGGGCACCCTTGCAGGCCCGGAATGAACTCGTAGCGGAGCAGGGGACGGCGGCATATAAAGGTTGATAGGGACGAAACAACCCAGGCCTCCGGCATCAATCATTGATGTGGATCATAAGAAGCGGACTGCCCAATTCAGCGGAAGAGGCGAAGCATGGCAAGGGATGTTCCTCATAGAATTGCCGCTCTTTTTGACCTTGATGGCACGCTTTATACGGGCCATATCACGCTCGGCATCATCCAACATAACAGGAGCCACAAGGTAAATCGTCTGCCGTTATTCGCCTATATGGCGATCCACATGCCTATCTGGTGGCTCTTGAAAGCGGCCCGGTTTTCTGAAGCAACGCTGCGAGAGCTATGGACGCGCAATCTGGGGTGGACGGTGCGAGGTTGGACAATCCGTGAGGCTGAGGAGGCCTTCTCCTGGATCACAGAGCAGTATGTCATGCCTCGGGTGCGGCCGGAGATTCTGGCCCGGTTGCGCGAGCACCAATCATCTGGGCATCGCGTTATCCTGATATCTGGATCATTCACCCCCTTGCTGGAGATAATTGGTCTCCGCCTTGGGGTACAGGAGACAGTTGGGACACCACTCGCGATCCGGGATGGGCGTTATACAGGCGCCAGTGAACTGCCCGTTTGTCAGGGGGCGGGGAAAGTGGCGAGGCTGGAGAACTATCTGAACGGAACGGGCGAAATCTATTGGCCTGAGAGCTACGCCTACGCAGACAGCTATACAGATCTGCCCTTGCTGGAGAAAGTGGGGCATCCTGTCGCGGTTTACCCCGACAAGCGCCTGTCGGCCTACGCGATAAACAGGGGGTGGGAAATCATCCTATAAGGGCTAAGGATATGGCTCCTATCGGGGCTGCCCCCCAAGCACTCGCTGTTTCCCGCGACAAGGCGGGCTGGAAATCAGGGGGGTATTCCGCCCTCCAGCAGCTTGCCGATCGCCTGGCGGCCGTACCTGCGATAGAGCCGCGCTCGCTATTCGCCCAGGGTTCTTTGCACCTGGCGGAAGACAGCACGCCGATCAGTCTCTCCTTGGCACCCCCCAAAGGCTCGCGCGAACAATTGCATTTCGTGCTCAACATGCTCACGGATATCCTCCGCGTAGAAGGATAGATCCCCTGCGCCGAATCCTGCCTTCAGCGCTTCAGCCAACAGTTGTCATCGAATCTTCCGAGTTGACTGCATTCCTCCCGTCCAGGCAAGCGCCGACAGATAACCAGATCAATGTGCTTCTCCACAGCTCCTGAGCCGTACATGCAGAGCAAGCGGGCTTTGGCGGAAAGCTTCTTGCGTAATCGGTCAGCGCCGTAGAAGCCCGGCCGGTTGGCTTGGACATGGGTGAGTAAGCTTTCCACCTGCTCGAGATCACCGAGGCCGTTGGCTTTGGCCAAGCGGATCAAGACCAGGATCTGGTCATCGGGATTTCGCTCCTGCAGTATGCGAAGGGCTCGCAGGATGAGCGAGCGGGGGGCATCT
>Ga0164310_10001659_pt1 | contig 12734 bp, 32 predicted proteins | sample GuaBasSedimGuay1_FD_121795 | JGI IMG/M metagenome (GOLD analysis project Ga0164310, IMG submission 121795) | Subseafloor sediment microbial communities from Guaymas Basin, Gulf of California, Mexico - Guay1, Core 4569-9, 0-3 cm | ecosystem: Environmental > Aquatic > Marine > Hydrothermal vents... | reverse complement strand
CCTTTGTATTGAGTGTTGTTTTTTAATATACCATATACCTTTATATTATCAGCAGCACTTAAGCGAGTGAATTCTAATACTGGTTTTTTGTAGTGGAACATCATTGGAAGTTCTAGTTTATCTCTTAACCAATATATCTCTTTAACTTTCATCTTACCCCCAATATCATCATTAAGACTTCCATACTAGTCCCACATAAAGCCCACGATAGGAATAGAAATGACTATTAATGAATAGTTATCTCTTATCTCTGACATGCCCCTCCACATTACATTATAATAGGTGCCTTTATACTTGCTCAACTCTTTTAAGAACAATCGTAGGTCATCTCCTAATTCATCTATGGTATGGTTTACATCCTTATTAATCATACCTGAATTACCTGCTATATCATTAGTCAGCACATCATTCATATAATCTTGTAAAGCTTTAATTTCTAAATCATCTGCCTCAAGACTACTATAATCTACTTTTAGATTCCATAACTTAACTAAAACCCCATAATCATAGCCGTCCTCTTCTAAAATTTTTCTAGTTCTTTCAGTTACCATTAAGTTCTCCTTCATCCATACAATGACATACTATTCTATTAAATATTACTAAAGCTCCTATTGTTAATACACTCATACCTATAAAAGTAAGTATATTATATGGTATTAGTTTTGTAAGTAGAGCCCACCAACCTGATGCATAAACAGCACCTGCTACTGTACCTGCACCGAACATAACTAGTTTTTGTAGATAAAAGTCCATTATACCACCTTGAACCCGTATTTTTCTAATTGTTTAATAGTCATAGTTTTAGGCCAACTATCAGGCCATTTTAGATAACATACTCCATTACCGTCCTGATCTTCTACTATTAATGCCCAACCATCTCCTGTATCAAAGGCAACTAAAACACAATCCTCTGGATCCATTATTTTACCTCTATAATATCAGCTACTAAACCTAGTGCAGAGATTAGTTCAGCAAGTCTATCAGCCTCCCCATGCAACATTATTTTAGCATCCTCAATATCTGTACTCATTCTAGGTGTTCCTCCAGGTCCTAAACCTGTAAACCAACCTTCACCGCTTTTTATTCTATATACTTTATTCATTTTTTTCTCCTTGTTCAGCTTTGAATTCTCTAATTATTCTTATTGCCTTTTCGCTTCGTTTAATAATTCTTTTTCTATGTCGTCGAAGTCTCTCACCAGCTTCTAGACCAACTTTCATAACTCTTTCTAATTTCTTACTTAATATCACTTGTTTTGCCATTTTTTAACCTTTATCACATTTTCCATATTAGTCTCACTGCATCCTTCTCTGGTAGATCTTCTTTATAAACCTTTCCTTTCTCAATGACAGGTGCTCTTAAAAACCTTTTTCTTATAGGCGCACCCGCCTTTCTTAATTCATTTAAACAATAATGCTCCCATGTCTCTTCTATAGTTAAATAAAGAGACTTTTTTATCTTAACTAATTCATTTAGTGGGATAGTAACTTGTATATATTTATATTTAGGTACTAGTGTAACTTTGGTCATCCTTCGTCTTCCTTTAATTCAAAAATACCGTTTTCTATATTAATAATAGTATTTATAGCAGCTCTAAAAATAGTAGTATTGTTTACCGGGTTCTTTACTGGTTTTTTATCTTCTGAAAACATTCTAAACATATCACCCCGTCTTATGTTTGAGAATTTAGTCTTTTGCCAACCACCATCAGTATATTTTTCTACCCTTTTAAACTTCATGATTGCCCTCCTCTATTTTGTATGCTACTCTTATTTCATATATATTATCTACATTAATATAAGGATCACTTGCTGCTATAAATTCAGCAACCCCTTCTTCATTAGTAACCGGTTCGGTTTTTTCTTTATCATTAAACATTCTAAAAACATCGTTTCGTGATAAATATTCAAATTCTATCTCAAACCAATGTCCATTAGCAAATCGTTCCACTATTCTATCACCCATTAGATCACCTCTTTAGGCCCACCATGTGATGGACATGCTAATCCTGGTACATAACCATTATACCTACCGTCTTCCCTACATAGTCTACCTGTATAGTCTCTATACATCTTACATTTAATAGGTGGTCCATAAGCCACTTCATCACAGAAACCAGCAGGTAATCCATTTCTCCACATAGGTACGGAACATTTACCTCTACCATCCTTCCCCACCTTCATATGTATTTTACCACATCTCATATCGGATCCTTAAATAGTATATTTCATTTATAACTATACTATAATCATTAAATTAGCTTTGTCAAGACCTTTTTTTATTTACTCATCCATTCTGCGATTAGTTCTAGCAGTTCATCCTCTGATTCAAAAACAAACATAATTGGCTCTTTAGCCCCATCGTGTGTTTTATCCCCTACTTTTATTTTCATCTACTGTTCTCCTTCTATTTATACTAATACAACCTAATCTATGCTATATAGTTATATGCTATGCTACTATCGTAGTCCTAACTTATAATCCCCGCGAAAAATAATATTTGGCTCCCTCTATTATAATCATCATTTTAGGTTTGTCAAGTCTTTATCGTGGTCAAACATTAAATTCATCAATAAATTATAGTCTCAGGGTCTCTCTATACATTATGGTGTATTTATTACATATAAAGATTATAGCCCCCACCTATTAGTATTCTCGTTTCAGTTATTTGAATTTACTTCAGAGGGCTACTCTCTTTACTTACTTCTGTCAGTTTAAACGGCTCGGTTCTGACAGTTCTTTTAAGAAATCACCTCTCATTCCGACCAATGATGTGATTTAACAAACGGAGGTCAATATGATCATCACTAAATATTATGACAAGTTGCTTGCACTTTATCGGGAAGCAGTAGCAAACAATGACTCAACCGGTAGTGTTTGGTTGAGGGAGGTGGTTATAGCTGCTATGAACGACTGCCAGTTGAACCTGTTTGATGCTGGTGATGTTGCTCTGGCTGCCAACGACTGGGAAGGCCGTGTCGTTGAAGTCTACTTGGCCTGGGCACAGGATACAGGCAGATGGGGGCTGGTCAGGTAGATGGTTATCGTAGTAGTCTTTCTCTCACTACTTATCTATGGAGGTCTAACATGGCTATTACTATGAACAGTACTTTGGTAGAGGACCTTATCGATGATGTCTATAACCCCATGAGTGTGCTTCGCTTGAATCTCATGGAGAAGATTGACTGGGCTGAAGACCCAGTCGGGTCGGCTAAGGTTAAATCTGCTCTCAACCTTCTGGATGAGGCCGAAGCCGCTGCCCAGGCTGGGCGGTTGGATTGGACCTCATTCAAAGAGCGGGAGGATGAGGAAGATGACACTAAGTATGAGGTACGCGATGCATACCTCTTATGGATGATGGACCAGTCATAATAGGCTGGTTATTCATTTAAAAGCCCCAGGTTGGGGCTTAATGCAGCCCGCATGGTGCGGCCGGTCCCAAGCCCGGATAAATGCAGAGGGTTTCACAAACACACCATACAATGGAGGTGTATCATGGCAAAAGGTGTAAGGTTGGGAAACATGGTAGTACGGACGCAGGCTATCGAAGAACGTATGAACCGTATGCTGGATAAGAAGGCTGCTGTGGGCTACTACAACAGGCCTCGTCCGGCCACCAACAAGGCCAGTCACCTGGTTATCCTGCCTAATGGGGTAGCCAAGCGTGTGCCCGCCTAGTACAAAGCCCCTTCGGGGGCTCTAATGCAGCCCCACTGTGGGACGGTCCTAAGCCCGTGTAAATGCAGAAGGTCACCCACCACCTTACTTATGGAAGGAGACTATCATGGATTACGTCAACCTAACCCCGCACCCTGTGGTATTCCACAGGCCCGCATGTGATGGACACGAAGCAATGTGGAAAACTCTTCAGCCGGTAGGACGCACACCAGCCAGAGTAAAGATGAAAGAAACACCTACAGACGATACCATCTGGGGTATGCCTGTGATAGAGCGTGAACCAGAACGTCTGCTCAATCTGCCTGCACCAAGGAAGGATACTGCCTACATCGTGTCTAGTATTATGTTGGAGCAGTGCATAGGTAGGAAAGACGTGTTCGCTCCTGACACTGGTGCGACAGCGATACGCACTGGCAGAGGACGGATTATGGCCGTCACCAGAATGGTTGCTGCACCTACCAAGTAAACTATAATTATACTCACCGTCCGAATCAGCCCTGGGTGACGGAATACAACTTGGGCACTTATTTACAGGAGGCCATCATGGCAAAGTTTATCTCAACACAGGCACAACTGGTTATCGCTGCTCGTTCTTGTGGTTATGTCACCAGCAACACCAAGGCTGAGCGGTCTCTGCTCTGCCCGCAGTGCCAGGTGGAACAGGCTATTATGTTTCACAAAGAGGGCAAGGCTGATGTGGTAGCCTGCCCCTGTGGACATCGTGGTTCCTATGCTGTTAAGGCTGATACACCGGCCCCTCCGGTCAAGGCCAAGGCGGTGAAGGACAACCGCTGTATGGCTATGACCAAGAAGGGTACGCGTTGCACCCGGAAGGCCGGCCCCTCTGGTTACTGCTCCATTGCTTCGCATCGTCCCGAGATTGACAGCGACAATCTCGGTATATAGTACAAAGCCCCTTCGGGGGCTTAATGCAGCCTCATAGTGAGCCGGTCCCAAGCCCGGATAAATGCAGAGGGTTTCTCTTCACTCATCTATAGAAAGGAGTATGTATGCTGATACCTGTGTGGAAACGAAGGATGAACGTCATGGTGGATGGCCGCCCTGACTTCAACATCCTTGTAGAGGAAGCTACTAAAAAAGGCTTTCTCTTCATGCCCAGAATGAAGGTGGGTGGCTGTCCTAACTGTGGACAGAAACGACTTGGAATGGTATCCGCTAGTGGCACTATGCTAGTATCTGCATGCAAATGTGGATTCAGGCAGATATTCGTGCATCGTCTTGTTGAAGTATAACACAGTTCTTACAAAGGAGGCATTATGTTTACTTACATTATTATCATTCTCGTAGTACTGGCCATCATCAACATCGTTGCCATGCACAATGCACCCGACTTCGATACCACTAGCTATGCCCCGCAGTGCTTCGACTGTAACCGGACTGATTGTACTGGCTGTGAACACTTTAACTACGTAAAGGAGGGATAATATGTTTATCGTTCGTTGTATGAGTGCATTCGCACTAAAGAGAGCCTTGTTCACTCTGTCCCTGTACAAGGTAAGGTTTGAGGCCAGGTCTGATGGTGAAGACCGTAGCACTACCATATTGGTGGTGGATGAAGAACGCCGTAATGGTGACCTTCGTATGGCCGAAATGGCCTTCCAGATGGAGTTCCATCAAGCACGTATGATGGCATGCCCTGAATGTTATGATAAGGGTGAAGAGGTATGTGGACATCTCGTGTTTGATGCCTCTATTAACTACGACTACTAATGAAAGGAGTTCTACATGGCAAAGCTCAATGAGATGGTTGAGAAGGTTAACCGTATTCAGCCTAACTTGGATACACCCATTCGTTTTGGTTACGATGCTGAGACTACGCAGTGGGTGATCTACCTTGGCGGATGGCCGGTAATGGGTGGTTCCAAGAGTGAAGTAGATCGCGCCCTCACACTGTTGGAGAAGATCATCCCCACAGTGCATTCCTGTACTACCATGGCCCACAGTTACTGATTAATGACAGCTGGATGCAGCCGATGTATGTCGGCTGTATCAGGAAGTTATTAGTACCGTCCGAATGGAGCCCTGGGTGACGGAATACAACTTGGGCAAAGTGAAAGGAGTTCGTTATGGCAAAGCATTTCATCTACACCCTGGCAGAAGTAGTTATGTTCGTGCTGTCCTCCAACCCTAGCACCATCGCTCGCATGAAGAAGCGGGCTGGTGGTTTCTTCAAGGGCAAGGTGCTCAAAGAGACCAGTAAGGACGTCTGGATTGAGCCCCTGAATGATGACCTGGTTGGTAGGTTAGCTAAGACCAGCTTCTTTCAGGAAGTGGCTGTCATTAAAGGTCGCTTCGTTGTCACTCTCAATGGCAGGGATATGACCGACCCGCAGGGCACCAAGTATGTTCTCCGTGTGAAGTATAACACCGAGGATGTCCGCTTTGCTGACTGTGTGGTCATTCCCAAGAAGCAGGTGGAACACTGGTTGGGTGAGAAGCGTCGTATGGCTGATGCTTTGGATCGCCTGGCTACCAGCCCCCTGGTGAAGAAGGGCAACACCAAGAAGGCCAAGGCCAAGAAGACCAGTAAGTGGGTCTATCGGTCGTAGTAGTGCTGTGTCTGCTCATCACAGGGCATCGTGGTGAGCAGGAGCGGAGGCTGCTACTATTAACCCATAGGAAAGGAATGTGTATGGACTTTGATTACTACCCAGAGGACATGGTAGGTGAATGGCAGACTTTCGAGCCTGACCGTGCACCTGATGAGGCAGTTCAGGACAACTGGCTGCTTAAAGATGACACCTTTATACTGGAGGAATAGAACGATGAAATTGGCTATACACCATAAGTTCGGCCCCATGCCTGGGCATTACCGTGTAGTACGTGCTATGAACATGAATGTAAGCCTGAAAGCGATAGACACCATCGCTCGACACCTCAACAAGGTCTTCGGTGTGCCCATGGTGGGGAAGACCATCTACCCCAAGATCGGACGGAAGTATGCCGTCTACGTGAAGGAGGACATGTGCTAAAGATCAACATTAAGATAGGTGAGCAGAGGGTTAATGAGACAAAGTGCCCTCATTGTGGACAGGAGATTAGTTCCAGGCACCAGCATATGGGGTATTGCTCCAAATGCTTCAAGTCACTTGACAAGAAAGACCGCACCATTCGTTTCGGTTGTATCTAACCAATCACCCACACATTAAGGAGTATCACTATGAAGCATGTAAAGTTCGCTACTAATGACGCTTGTATGTTCGTCCTTGGCAAAGCCGCGCTTGACCGCCTGGAAGATGGGGCTTATGATGTGTACACCGGCACCATCGTCGGTACCAGCAGTGCTATGTTGGTGGTAGAGCCTGACATTGGGAGCAAGCAGGTGAATAACCCCGGTCAGACCACCCTGTGCCTGGATCCCATCTGTGTACGTCCCATCGTGTAGTTCAACTGTGCCCCCTTCGGGGGGCACACACCTCACTATTAATGGAGGATTGGTTATGGATTATGCAGTTATGAGCTTCGTTTGTTCAGAATGTGGTGATGTGTATCGTGTCAGAAGGATTGAAGCTGTATTCAAAGATCCTAATGATCCGAGGAAGCAGATACTGGAAAGAGATGGGCAGATCAAGAGTCATGGTTACTGCCCTGACTGTCATAGCAGGATTATGGCCGAACTCAAGCTGTTGAAGCGTAAGAAAGTTAATGTCTACGCGTAAGGAGGTACAATGAGTTATGCTGTATGTATCACCGGACATCGGCCCCCTGGATTACCAGGGGGTTATGACGGAAGTGATGATTTAAGCACTTTTATCTGTTCAGTAGTAGAACAGTTCTACACACAGGGATACCGGAAGTTCGTCTCTGGTGGTGCGCTCGGAGCTGACCAGATATTCGCCAGGGCTGTATTGATGAGTAAGCATCCTGACATCGAGCTTATCATAGCACGGCCCTTCCCCTCACAAGCAAGTAAGTGGCCAGATAAGAGTCAGCAGGAGTTTGAACGTATCTGTACTGCAGCAGACGAGATAGTCGATGTATCACCAGACCCCTACAGCCCTGCCAAGATGCAGATACGCAACAAGTGGATGGTTGATCACAGCGGTTGTGTGATAGCGTTGTGGAATGGTAAGGAAAGCGGTGGTACATGGAACTGTCTCTCATATGCCCGTGAGCAGGGCAAGACTATCTACCACATTAACCCGTTTACACTTGCAGTTAACATCATTTAAAGGAGATTCAACATGATTAGTGACATCGTAGAACGCAGAATCAGAGAAGTCGAGAAGCGGATCAGCATTAACTCGTACAGGGCAGCATCAGGCGGTCTTGATGCCAATCAGATTGGACTGCTAACCAAAAGAGAGCTCAAAGGGGCATTGTTCCTCATCCGCCTGAAGAAGATGACAGAGGCGAGTGATAACAAGGCCAATACTGTAACCAGGTACACCATAGGGGGTTGCTAACATGGAACAGCGAGTGACAGCAGTTGCTCAGCCCAGCCCCCAGGAAGTGCAGGGAGCATTCGTGGATGTCATCACGATTGCCCAGCTAGTTAACGCTGGGGTATCTCCTATACACACTTTCTGGGCCTTCCAACAGCAGTACGGAATTGGATGGGACTTTGCAGAGGCAAGCAAGAACCAAGGTGAGTAGTAACATTTCGAAAATCGGGTTTTCGAACCCACAACTGCGAAAGGAGACTATCATTCGAAAAGAACAGAAGATTACAAAGGCAGACCAGGTTATCGAGGAAGCACCTCCTGCACCTCCGGGATTACCAGGTAGTGACATGTTTGTGAAGGAGACTATTGACACTTATGACTTGTCCATCTCGGCAGAAAGGGCTGCCAAGGAGATCGGCTGTGTGGTTGTCAGACCGGAGCCTAACCAGCTTCAGCTCGACATCGACAATGAGAAAGCCTACGAAGTATTCCTGAAGCGTATCGAGGAATATGGTCGGCATTCACAGTTGTCGCTAGATGTGGAGCAACACGAGAGTAAAGGTGGTTATCCCCATCTGCATATCACTATCACAGTGACTGATCTTGATGGTAATCCGCACGTCTTCGACGAATGGGAAAGGTTGGCTTTACAGGCCGCCTTGGGCTCCGACATTATTCGTGAGACATTGAATATGTGGAGGCTGTTGACTGGAAATGACAACCCAAGCAGGCTGTTTGAGCCGAAGGAAGAGAACAGATAGGTAACACGTGGGTGCGAGGGGCATTTGCCTCTCGTGCCCATACTTTTTGGCAGTTAATCCATAACGAAAGGAGGTGATTGTTGTTGCAAGTGCTCAATATCCGGGTCTCTCGGCTGAACAGGCTGGAGCTGCTGCGTGCGTCGCTGCGCTCTGCACGCCATTCTCTCATAACTGTTTCCATGGTAAGAATATGACACACCCTCTGGTTGTGTCTCTCTTTCCATTCCCTTGTCATCTAACCCTAAAGAAAGGAGTACCCTATGAGTTTCATGAAAGTCGCACCCCGTCAGTTCTCCGTGCTCAATCTGGCAATTCGTCCCCGTGAAGTAGTCTCCGCTGTCAGGGCCTGTGTAGTAGCTGCTGCTGAAGAGAGTGCCGGTACTGCCATCGAGATGATGAAGTACTGTGCCAAGCGGGGCGTACTGGACGAGACTGAAGCCAAGGCAATCATCACTCGCTATTCTAACCATTCATAGAAAGGAGACCATATGCACGCAAAGACACCTGATGGCAAGATAATAGAGGTTATCGGTGCGGACAAAGTCCATCCGAAGCTGGGTGACATTGTTCGCAAAATGATCTTGTTGCCGGACAATGAGCACAAGTTCTCTAAGTACACCGGGCCGGCTATGCCGAACTATAACTATGTCAATCGGATCTATTTCGATGGTGCTGGTTATCCGGCTGGGCTACATGGTGCGTGGGTAGGCCACGACGCTACCATCAACCTGAAAGAATGCTTCAGGACGGCTGTAGTAGCCACACAGGAGCGTCCTGAACTGTCCTGTTTGGCACTGGCATGGCACTTTGTTCTGCGTTGTGTGTTCCATGAGTTGTTCCACGCATGGGCAGAGCATCCGAAAGTAGCAGATCCTAATGACGAAGTGGAAGAGGAAGAGGCAGAAATGTTCTCCGAATCACAAGTCGTCCTGATGGCTATGCTATATGACATTGAGATGCCTGATATGGAAGATATGGGACTGCTTACAGAGCTGTTCCACGAAGCCGTTGATGAGCATCTTGAGGCAGATCCCACGAACATGTGGGCACAAATCCAAGCGGAGCTGTTTCGTGATGGTGATATTTATCACGAAGGTACTTTAGTCATTGACTCTTATAGAGAATTCGTTCGCAGTATCTCTAGTAGAGATGATGATTACAGGTGGGGTGAGAAGCCGGCGGCTGTCTCAGCAGAGAACGTGGCACCGGAGACTCCACAACCACCGAAAGAGTCACCTACAGCACCGAGCCCTGCCCCAACACCGAGCCACCCCGTCGCTCCTCCAACTCCCCCACCTACACCGAGTAGTCCCGAAGTAGATCCAACACCCCCAGCACCGAGTGTGTCTGAAGCACCGGAGGTTCACGAACCTACGGTAACTCCGACCGAGAGGTACTTTGATGATGGCCCGCCTATGCCAGAGGATGAGGAGTACTTTGAGGCAGACAGGGGTGAGATTATGCCGGGGCCTGCTCCGGTACACGTTGTCGCACCGCAGAAAGCGTTCGATGGCCCTATGGAGGAGATAGTATCCACCATGCAGGCCATCTACGTGCGTTTAGCTCGCTACATGTTCGATAAATGCCAGTGGAATGGTCAGGGATACTTTGGCAATCCCGCTGGTGTGCTTGAACCTGTGTATGTAGGTGATCTTCCTTATGCCGAGCAGTTGCTGGTCAGTTGTGATAGTTTGAATCACAAAGGGCAGAAGGCTGAACGGCAGATCATCAAGCATGCCAAGGGTACTGTCTTCTCGAACAGCAAGCTTCCTGCCTACGTGCTGTATGTGAACATCAATGGCAAGAAGTGTAAGCGGGTGCTGGTTCCGCAGAATGCTGATAAAGAGAGTAAGTCGGCAAAGAACGCCAGAAATGGTGACCGCATAGTTTGGGTTATCAATGGCGACATGAGCGATACTGATGTTGAGAATGCCCGTGCTAATGGGGGAAGGGCTTCCAAATTCATCGCCATGATCAAGAACGACCAGTATATCGTCTTGAAATGAGACGATTACAGGGAGTTATAGTGGCCGCACAACAGGGTGTGGTCACTGTCCGACTTACCACAGGACATATAGTCAATACCCTCATTGATCATATGTTCACCTACGGAGACACTGTTGAAGTACTGTTGCGTAAAGATGAAGCGGTGTGTGTATACCCGCTAGACAGTGTGGACGTTGATGACCTACCAGAGGAGCCTGAAGAGGAGCTGTTTGATGATGAATTCTTTTCATTATAAAGACACTCCTCTTGTTCGCTTCGCTCAATCTCTCTTTACAGTCTTTTGTCGAAGTTAGAGGTTACTCCATTGGGAAGGAGATCGGTATGGATATGCGAATCACTTCTGTGTTTTTTGTTCGCTGCGCTCATCTCTCTTCCCAGTGGGGTGACGAGTAATTGCCAATACATATTAAGGAGATTAATATGAGACAGAAAGGGGGCTGTAGCTACTGTGTTTTTTGTTCGCTGCGCTCATCTCTCTTTACAGTGTATTGGAGTGGCGCTGTGCCACAAAAGAGTAGTATTTCTATTATTTTATTCTATTTATTTTCGAAAGGAGTTTCACATGATCAAAGCATTTTCGCAGGGTTTCATGAACGTCTGTCGTCGTCCGAAGTACACCCCCAAGTATGTGAAGAATGGGAAAGAAATTTCCGCCCGCTTGGTGGTACCGTGTATTTCCAACAACGTCGGACGGAAGCAGGAAGACGGCACGTATGCCGATGCCAAGCCGACCTACCTCGACATCACCATGTGGGGTAAGTCCGCCGACACCTATGCCAAGCTGCTGGGGCTGGGCAAAGGGTTCTATTGTGAGTTCCGGGTTGATGACTATCGTCGGGGCGTGTTCGATGAGAACCGCAAACGGGAGTTCAAGTCCGACGGTTCCCCCAAGCAGATTCAGACCTGGGGTTTCACCCTGATTCCCGGCACTGTGATCCTGGGACGTGACGGCGCCAAGCTGATCGCTGAAGAGAAGACCAGCGGAGAGCGTCCGATCGGATTCGACGGCAAGATCACCGTGGAAGAGCTGGAAGCCGCTGTCAACAGCAATACCGACATGAAGGCCTTTCTGGAGACGACCAAGCAGGCCAAGGCTGTCTGGGCCAATCGTTGTAAGGAGTGGAATAAGCGTGAGTATACCGGCGGATCCACGTTCGGATATGCAGACGTTGATATTCCGGCCGGAGAAGGTATTCAGTGTGCGTATTCTCTGAATGCAGCTCCCGCAGCTTCGGGTGAGGCGAAAGTCGATGGCTTCACCTACAAGCAGATGATCGAAGTCGGCTGGACGAATGAGCAGCTGCTGACCGCAGAGAATGGTAAGTATGCTAGCTTGGTTCCGTCCGCCATGGCACCGAAGCCGCCTGCACCTGCAGCACCTGCCCCGGCACCTGCCCAGTCGTTCGAATCCGCCGGTGTGTAGTTAGGCAATCGTTAGGGGGGAGCAAAAGTTCCCCTCTTTCTTCTAACCCATACTACGAAAGGTAATCAGATTATGCTGTGACTACATTAATCTAACATAAATACCTACCGGGCCGAATGGGTGGAGCATTGGGGATAATCCCTGATGTTTCACCCACCTTTTTTTACTTTGGAGTTTTAGAAGGGGAATTAGTTATGATTATGTTAGTAGGTATTACCCACATTTTTTTAGTTACTTTACAGGATTCTTTTGGAGGCCGGCCGATGATCCTTCTTGTGAACCGACTTCATTTTTATACTCACAGAATTTCACAGGCGGGCGGGGGAAGGCCTTAACGAACCGACTTTTCATTTACTTCCGCAACATTACCTAGTATAGTTTATATATCTATATTAGCATCTTTCATAGTATAGTAGAATATACCTAGTTTATGTATCATTCTGTGTGTTTCAGATATAGT
>Ga0164310_10001658_pt1 | contig 12735 bp, 12 predicted proteins | sample GuaBasSedimGuay1_FD_121795 | JGI IMG/M metagenome (GOLD analysis project Ga0164310, IMG submission 121795) | Subseafloor sediment microbial communities from Guaymas Basin, Gulf of California, Mexico - Guay1, Core 4569-9, 0-3 cm | ecosystem: Environmental > Aquatic > Marine > Hydrothermal vents... | reverse complement strand
GCCACGTGTACGATGGCCGTCGCTTCCGGCCCGCCGGCATAGCCGCCCATCAGCGCGCCGTACAACCCGTATTTGTTGTGCCCGCTGTGCCGCATAAAGGCGACCTTTTTCAGCCGCTCGTAGTCAATCTTTAGTTCGGCGGTGGCGGCGACGGCCAGTCCATCGTTGGGCAAAGCGCCAAAATCCGCCTGGACGGCCGCCAGGGTAGCGTCGGTCCGCTCGGCGTTGGAGACCAGGTTGTGGATGCCGATCTGCGGACGTCCAGCCGCGCGGGCGGCCTCCCGCAGTTTGAGCACGTTCCAGATGGCCGCCTCTACCTCCTGCGGCGTGCCCGACTTGATCGGGCGGCCGTGGACCGTCTGGCTAAAGGCGCTGGAAAAAGTATCGGCGAGCGGTTCCTGGGCATAGCTCTGCACCATCTGGACGAAACGTTCCTCGGCCACGGACGTGCCGACCGGCGTGCAAAGGCAAAAGGGCGGCGTGGAATCCTCGACGCCTCGGTAGACCATGACCGCCTGATCCCGCCCCTGCCCATAAGTGACGCTGGTTGGGGCATACTTCAAAGCCCATTCGACCTCATCGCGGGTGAACTTTATCAGGCGATTCGTGTCCCGGCAATAGATTCCCAGCTCCAGGAACAGATCTAGGCCCGCCTGGTACACCCGGTCCGCCAGATCGTCGTCCGCTGGGACGACCTGTTCCGGGTCGTACCGAATGTCGTACTTTTCCACCAGCTTGCCAGCCTCCAGCCCGACCTGCCAATCAAAATCTTGTTCTTTCATAAACGGCCCGGTCTCGCTACGTCCGACCACATCCCAGAAGGTAATCATTGCTTTCCTCCCCGCTTCTCCTGCATCAGACGTTTGGCAACCTCGACGGCCTCTGTCGCGTTCTCACCATAGCCATCGGCGCCGACCTCTGTCGCCCAATCAGAGGTCACCGGCCCGCCGCCGAGCATGATGCGGTACTTGTCCCGTATTCCCATCTCGGTCAATAGCTTCACCATGTCCGGCATATAAGCCATAGTAGTAGTCAAAATGGCCGAGGCGGCGATAATATCGGCGTCAACTTTTTCCGCTTCCTCGATGAAACGGCGGATGTGTACGTCCACGCCCAGGTCGTGGACCGCAAAACCGGATGCCTGGAGCATGATCTTGACGATGTTTTTGCCCACGTCGTGCAAGTCGCCCTGGATCGTCCCCAAAACGACCGTGCCCTGTGTCCCACCGGCCCCGTGCTCCAACAAATGCGGTTTGAGCACTTCCATTGCGCCGTTGACTGCCTGGGCGGAGCGCATGAGGTCAGGCAGATAATACTCCATCCGCGCGAACTTTTCGCCGACGATGACCATCCCTTTCGTAAAACCCTCGTTGATGGCTTCCACCGGGTCCACTCCCTCGTCCAGGACTTGTTGAGCCAGAGCTACGCACTGCTCCTCATCCCCTTTGATAGTGGCCTGTACGATTTGCTCTAGCAAGTTCATCTTTTTTTCACCTCCAATATCTCTTGACGGATTGACTGGTGAGAAGCCAGGTTTTTCGGAAAAAACCTGGTTTCTTTCCCTACGTGAGAGGAGACCCCGGACTTGAGTGTATCCTCTAGCGCCTCGATCAATCGGGCGTTCTGAGACGGACTGCCGATAGTAATGCGGAGGTGGTTGGGTAAGTCATACCCGGCACAGGGTCGCACGATGATGCCTCGCTCCAGCAGCCGTTGCTGAATCGTCGCCGCCTGCGGGCCGATCTCGACCATAATAAAGTTGGTGTGGCTTTCGACGTATGGCAACCCCAACCGCTCGAACTCGCGATACAGAAAGAGCCGCCCCTCGTGGTTGGTCGCCACTGACTTTTTCAGAAACTCCTCGTCCTCCAGGGCGGCAACGCCTGCAGCCTGGGCCAGCCGGTTGACGCCAAACGGCTCCCTGACCCTATTCAGGGGGGCCAGGGTTTCAGGCATAGCGATCCCGTACCCCAATCGGATGCCGGCCATGCCGTAGACCTTGGAAAAGGTGCGCAGAACCATCACGTTGCTCTGGCCTTGCCGGATGTACTTGAGGGTATCCGGGTATTTGTCGGAAGCGACGAGTTCGTGATAGGCCTCGTCAAAAACGACCAAGACGTGATCGGGTACCTGCTCCATAAAAACACCCACCTCGTCCGCCGTGACGATTGTCCCGGTGGGGTTGTTGGGATTGCAGACAAAGATGATCTTGGTTCTGTCGTTGATCGTCCCCGCCATCGCTTCCATGTCCAGGCCATAGTTCTTCAGAGGCGTCTTGATGAGCGTGGCCCTCATAGCCTGGGTGAACATGTCATAGATGGGAAAGGAGGAATGACTGACGATGACCTCGCTATCTTCATCCAGATAGGCCATACAGGTTTGCAGAATGATGCCGTCCGCGCCGTTCCCCACGATCAATTGCTCTGGCTTGACCTCGAACCGCTCCGCAAGTGCGCGGCGCAAGTGGTAGCTTTGCGCGTCCGGGTAGCGATTCAGCCTGGATAGCGCCTTCTCTATAGCGGCCAGCGCTTTGGGCGATGTGCCCAACGGATTTTCGTTGAGAGAAAGCTCGATCACTTCCTGCCAGGCATACTCCTTTTGCAGTTCCTCAATGGGCTTGCCGGGCGTGTAGGGCGTGATGGCATCGAGGCCGTGCTGTTGTTCGATGCGTGTTGTCATGGGTTCACCTAGTACGGGAACTCGACCCCCATCGCCGCCACCTCGTTCTTCACCTTCTTGTACATATCCAGGTACCAGGGCATAGGGCGGGCGGTGCGCACGTCGTAACATTCCTGGAAAGGCTTGCCCTTGGGAGCGTCGGCGACGTGGTCCTCGTACTTGGCCAGCAGTTGGTTGGCGATTTCGTTGGCCTGAATACGTGTCATCCCCTGCCGCGCCGCTGCATGGCCCACCTCGCAAGACATGCGCGCCTCCAACGGTGTGGCATAGTTGCGATATTTGTTGTGAGTCGGCGCCGCTTCCCACAGGTGCCCGCCGGAAACGGTGCTGGCCAGCCCGTGAGCCGCCGCTTCGTACAACACCATCTCGGTGCCCGGGCCGGCGTTGAGAAAGCCGTTGGACGTAGATAGCAGGCGGCTGTTGCGGCTCAACGCCTGATGCTTCATACTGACCAACCACAACATCTCTCGCCCGCTGTTGGAGGTAAAGTGCAGGTGGAAGGGAAAGCTATTTTGGAAACTGGCCTGGTAGAGGGTCAATCCCACCAGGTGATAGGCCACCTCCAGGATCGTCGCGCCCTCAGTGCGACCGGCGTAGCCGCCATAAATCGCCCCGCTCAGGCAGCCGATGAAACACCCAAACTGCATGCAATGGACGATCTTGTTCAATAGCTCGTTATCCGTCCTGAACTCGGTCAGCGCGCCGATGAGCCGGCCGTCGGTGTGACGCACTCCCCACTGGTCATTGCTGACCGCGATCTGCCCCGCGTCCGATTGGGCCGTGCCCACGGCCACCAGGAACATGCCCGGACGTCCCGCCATCTTGGCCGCCTGGCGCAGGGTCATGGCGTGTTCTACGACTCCCGCCATCTCGGTCGGCGCGCCGGACTTGATCTTGAGGCCCATACTCTCCTCCAGGATCGGCCCGCACACGCCGTCGGCCAGAGGCTCTTGGACATAGGCGATGGACATAGGCAGGAGTAACTCTTCGTCGCAGGTGATGTCGGGGCTAAAGATGCAAAAAGGCGGCTGAGTGGACTCGGGACGACGGCTCTCCCACAAGCGCGTATCCTTTCCATCCCCGACGAGAAAGCGCCCCGGGGCGTGATACAGGGCCTCCTTTAGCTCCGCCTCGTCTACCATAATCCGGCGGTGGGTATCCACGTTGAGCACGCCCACTTCCAGAAAGAACTCTACCGCCGCCTGCCAGATGCGGTCTGCCAGGTCGTCATCAGAGGGCACAGGGTTGTCCGGGTCATACTTGATGTCGTACTTTTTGATGACCTCCTTCATCTTGGGCATAAAAACTTTATAGTTGAAATCGTCGGCTTCGCAAAAAGGGCCTGTGTTGGCCCGTTCCATAATCTCCCACATTTTATACATCTTATTTCCCCCTTTCTGCCATCACGCGCTCTAGAATCTCGACCGCCTTCCCCGCGTTCTCGCCCCAGCTATCAGCGCCACATTCATCCACCCATTCCTGGGTCACCGGGGCGCCACCCAGAATCACGTGGAACCTATCGCGGAGACCTTTTTCTTTTAGAATCTCAATGATGTCTTTTTGGTTGGGCATCGTGGTGGTCATGAGTGAGGAAGCGCCGATGATGTCGGCGTTCACTTCCTCAGCTTTTTTCACAAAGTCCAGGGCGTTGACGTTGATCCCCAGATCGTGCACCTCAAAGCCCTGCACCTGGAGCAAGGTGATGACGATGTCTTTGCCAATCTCGTGCATATCGCCCTCGACGGTGCCGATGACTATGGCCCCTTTTTTCTCCATATCCATGGCTGACTTTTGGAGTTCCGGTTCCAGCTCTCCCATCACCGCCTTCATCGCCTGGGCGGCCATCATCATCTCTGGCAAAAAGATCTCCATACGCGCAAACTGATCGCCGATCTCACGCATCCCGGCAGTCAGCGCCTCGATGATTGTTTCGACAGCCTGACCCTCTTTGATCACCTTTTTTGCGGCGACGAGGGCCTCATCTTCCTCTCCGTCCATCACGGCTTTGACCAATATCTCTAACGTGGTCATTTTTTCGTATCCTCCCTTTTTTGTTGACGCGCGTTATACATACACTGTGCGTCTTGTCCGATAACAAACTCTTGTCGCGCGGTTTACAATTTCTCGATCGAGCGTGACGGCCTAAAATAAAACAGGAGATACACGTCTATCTGCAAACCCGCTCTGAAAACAAATCAGAAACTTGTCTAACGTGTACCTCCCGCAAAAAAACAAGGCGTTCTAAATTCTATTCTATCACACTTTTTCACTCACGTCTGTTGTCTAGGCAACAAAATAGCCCAACATTTTTATTCTACCTCTACCAGCCTCCTGGCCAACTCGACGGCCCCGCGCGCTGTTGGCTCGTATCCATCTGCCCCAAACGTTTGGGCGAGTTTTGGAGTTATCCCTCCCCCTCCAACCATGATTTTAACTCTGCCTCTAAAGCCCTCTTGTTCTAACATCGTGCTGACCTTGAGTTGCTCCTGTGCGCCCCCAGACATGACAACCGACATGGCCAAGATGCCGGGCCTGAACTTTCTGACCGCCTCCAAGAACCGTTCAGCGGAAACATCCACACCCAGGTCAATGACCTCAAAGCCCCCAACCGTGAGAAGGGTGACCACCATGGTTTTTCCCAAATCGTGGACGTCACCGCGAACCGTTCCTATGACGACGGTCCCTCGGGGTTTCACCGCTCTTCCTGTTCTCCTGACTCCCTTCTCTATGATTGACAAGGCGCTTTTCACGGCAGAGGCAGCCACAATCACGTCAGGGGCAAAGAGTTCTCCCCGGGCAAAACCATTTTCGACTTGCTGCATACCATACGTCAACGCATCCAAAGCTCTGGCTGAGCCTACTCTCTCCTCAACCACCTTTCTGGCCCAGCTTATGGCTCCGTGGCCGTCGGACTCGACCACGGCCTGTTTCAGCCCGTCGAGGATTCTTACGTGCTGAGGTGGAAAAATGACCAAGCGACGGCCGTCCTTCCACAAGTAGCCTTGTTTCCTCAAATCGTTCAGGTAAGCTGTGACGGTACTGCGGTTCGCCCCTGTTAATTCGGCGATCTCCTCATGCGTAATGTCCAGATCAATCTTGATGCCTCTGTCCGTCGCAAGCCCATACTCGCTAGCCAGCCTCGTCAGGCTGTGCTTTAGACGCTGTTGTACGTTCATCAGACTGAGGCTATCTATCTCACGCACAAACAACTCGACCGTCCGCGCTTGTTCCTTCAACACCGCTAAAGAAAAGCGAGCATCGCTAGCCAACAAACGCTCAAACTCTAGCAGCGGAATGACCCACACATCGGTGTTCTCCATAGCATCGGCCATACAAATGTGGGCTTTACCGAGCAAATAAGCCGTTACACCCATCAAACACCCCGGCCCCCAGACCCCATAAGCGTGAGCTTTGCCCGCTGATGAGAGCACGGATGTCTTTATTTTCCCTCGTTTCACTACATACAGACACTCGACAGGGTCGCCCTGCCAATAGAGTATCTCACCGTTGCGGTATCGCTTGAGACAACCAACGTGATGGGCTTTCGCCAGTTCCAGAATACCTGCGTCGGCGGATCGAGTTATTCCGCCAATTTCGATAGCCTGTGCCAATTATCCTTCTCCAATCGAATCATGCCAATCCCAAGTGTTTCAAAATTCACGCTCCCCTTCGAACATTGGCCCTAATCCAGCCTGAAACGCCAGCTCGTTGCGCTCCGCGCCTTTCGCCCACCGAGCTTGCACCAGGTTCGCCGCCTCAGACTGATCCAGTATCTCCTTCAGGGAAGTATGGCCGAGCGCCGCGCCCAGCACATAGACGTTCGCCGCTACAGGACCGCCCTCGTAAAGCGGCAGATCTTTAGGAGCCAGATAGTGCATCTTGCCTCCCGCCTCCTGCACCTGTTCCCGCACCTGCTCCAGCGTGGGATAGTCCTCCTTGCCCAGCATCACGGCAGTCGGCGCCCAGACGTGGCCGAATAAAACAAAGTCGCCGCCCGGCTTGATAAAGCGCACCGCCTTGAGCGCTTCCGAGCGTTCCATAGCGATCACCAGGTCAGCGCCTCGCTCCGGGATATTCGGGCCAGCGAACTCGCGGCCCAGCCGCAGCCGCGCCTTGACGGCCCCGCCCCGCTGGGCCATGCCCTTCGTGGGGTAAAAGCTGACCGGAATCCTCTGCCGCGCAGCCGCCTCAGTGATAAGATCGCCGATGGTCAGAACGCCCTGACCGCCGACGCCGACGAGATAAATATCGTATTTCATTTCGCTGCCTCCCACTCGATAGCATCGAATTTGCAGACCTGGGCGCAGAGGCCGCAGCCGTAGCACTGGGCGTGGTCAATGACGATAGTATCCTCCGCCAAGCTGATGGCCGGGCAGCCGGTGACGACGACGCACTGCTTGCACAGGGTACACTCTTGGGGAATCACTTTGGTTTTACCTGCCGCGAGCCCCCGCCGCTGGGCCTGGATCGCGCACTCCTGGCGGGCCAGCACTACCTTGACGCCCGACAGTGCCAGGCACTTTTGGATTGTCGCCGCCGAGTCCTCCAGGTCAAAGGGGTCAATGATAAAAAATTGATCCACCCCCAACGCGGGAATCAGTTTGGCAATGTCCACCCGATGGCTGCCGGGCGGCTGGAACGCTTCGTCGGTGCCAGGGTTGGTCTGCATGCCCGTCATACTGGTCCAGCCGTTGTCTAGAATGATCAGTGTCAGTGGAACCTGGTGCTGGATGGCGTTGATCAGGCCAGGGATGCCGCCGTGGAAGAATGTGGAATCGCCAATGGTGGCGATGACGGGCGTCTCGATGCCGGCGTGGACGTACCCCTGGGCCAGACTGACGCTGGTACCCATCGAGACCTCGTTCCAGACGGTGTGAAACGGCGGGTTCATCCCCAGGATGGTGCAGCCGATGTCGCCCGTCACCATCACCTCGTCTTTTTTGAATTTCAGTTTCTTGAGAGCCTGGTTGACGGCCATATACGTGCCTCGATGGGGACATCCGGCGCAAACGGTGATGGGGCGCGCGGCGGTCAGTTGTTCCGCTACGTCAGAAACCTGGTTTTTTTCAAAAAACCAGGTTTCTTTAACCCCCAGCGCCTCGCTAACACCGCGCACAACCTGTTCCACACCGTACTCGCCGCTCCGGCTGAACGTGCCGTCCAACTTGCCGATGATGCGTCCCTCGAAACCGATCTTGTGAGCCTCAACATAGATGCTCTTTTCGAGATGCGGTTCCAGTTCCTCCAACACCAGGACGGTGTCGCAGTGATTGAGTAACGCGCGCACCTCCGCCGCCGGGAATGGATGGGTCGACACGACGCGCAGCGTAGAAACCAGGTTTTTGCCGCTTTGCTTACTAAAAACCTGGTTTCTCTCCAGAATCTCAAACCCCTCTTCCAAGTAAGCGGCCGCTATCCCAGACGCGACGATGCCCAATCCACCCGCCGAGGGCGCCAATTGTAGCTCGTTCAGCCCCATCTCGTGGATAACCTGGCCCGCCTGCTCCAAGCGGGCGATCAGGTCACGATGCTGATCCATACAAATGGCCGAACCCGCTTTGGTATATTTGGTAATATCTCGTTCCAGGATCACTTCTCGCTTCTCAGGCGACAGCGGCTCTTCGATCTCCACCGGAGCGTGAGCGTTAGCGATAGAAGTCACCAGCCGGACAAAGACAGGGGAGCCGGTTTGCTCGGAGAGATCAAAGGCAATCTGCGTCAGCTTGTACGCCTCCGCCACAGACGCCGGTTCCAGCATTGGCAGATCGAACATCGCCGCGTAGAGGCGCGAGTCCTGCTCACACATCCCGGCGCTGACGCCCGAATCGTCGGCCACATAGATCACCAGTCCGCCGTTGACGCCAGAGTAGGCGATAGAATAGACCGCGTCCGCGGCCACGCTCAACCCAGACATCTTCATTGTACACAGCGCTCGCTGTCCGGCCCAGGCGGCACCCGCCGCGATCTCAAAGGCAACCTTCTCGTTGACACTCCACTCGACGTGCCGGTCGTCGCCCAAGTCCATCTTCAAGAGACTCGCCAGCGCGCCCGACGAGGGCGTGCCCGGATAGCCGGTGGCGACTTTGACCCTGGCCCGCAGTGCGCCCAAGACAAGAGCCTCGTTGCCGGTTAGAACACGGATTGGCGGGATTGACGAATTTTTTCTCATTTGCTCATTACTCCTCTAGCGTGGGCAAGAACTGCGCCCCACCCGGCTTGGCCACGATCTCCCCCTGCCACAGTACGCGCCGCCCGCGCTGGAAGGTCGCCTCCGGCCAGCCCAGCACACTGCGCCCCTCGTAGAGCGTGTACCCGGCGTTGGAGTGTTGGTTTTCGGCGCGGATGGTGAACGCGCGGGTGGAGTCAAAGACAACCAAATCGGCGTCGGATCCGGCGGCGATAGTGCCCTTTTTGGGATAAAGGCCAAAGATGCGAGCCGGGTTCTCGCACAACACCTGCACCAGCCGCACCACGCTGATCTTGCCGGCGTTCACGCCGCCGTCATAGACCAGCGGCAGCAGCGTCTCGATCTGGGGGGCGCCGAAAGGTTGCTCCAAAAAATCGCCATTCACGTCTTTGCGCTTGGGCGCGTGGTCTGTGCCCACCACCTGGATCACGCCCTCTGCCAGCGCGTCCCACAGCCCGGCCCGGTCGGCGGCGGTGCGTATGGGCGGGCCGATCTTGGCTAACGCGCCCCGTTCTTTGAGAATGTCTTTGGTCAGCGTGAGATACTGGGGACAGGTTTCGGCATAGACCGGCAGCCCGGCCTCCTGCGCCTCGCGGATGTGGCGCATGGCGCGGGCGGTGGTGTTGTGCGCGATGTAGAGCGGGCACTCCATCACCTCGGCCATACGAATGGCGCGAAAGACGGCCTCCTCCTCCATCGCCGCCGGACGGGTGGTATTAAAGTATTTGGCCGAAGCGTCAGGGCCGGTAAGGTATTTATCCTCCATATAGTCAATCGCGCCGCCGTTTTCGGCGTGGACCATCGCCATGCCGCCCAGACCGGCCAGCATATCCATCGCTTTAGCAAGATGATAATCGTCGGTGGTCCAGCCTTGCTTGATGTAGGGCATAAAGAACTTGAAGGTACGCACGCCCATCTCGAACACCTGAGGCACATCCTGCAACTGTTTGGACGCCTCGAACATCCCACCGTGCAGGCCAAAGTCGAGCACCGAGTTCGCCAGCCCGTCTTCCAACATCTCCCCGACCTTTTGTACCAAATTGTCACCGGTGCGGGCGTAGGCATAGTACAGCAGCGTCGTCGTGCCGCCGTAGGCCGCGATGCGCGAGCAATCCCCCACGGTATCGAGATAAACAGGGTGGACGTGTACGTCAATGATGCCAGGAAAGACGTACTTGCCGGTGACATCTATCACCTCGCGGGCGTTCTCGCGGGGCAGGTTTGGCTCGACGGCGACGATGGTCTCGCCCCGCACACCCACGTCGGTGCGGCGGATGCACTCACCGGTGACGACACTGCCGCCCATCAACAGTAGATCAAATTGATCTTTCATGAATATCTTTCCTCCTGCGTCTATGCGTTTCGTTTATTGAGTGAGCAACAACACTGCTCGACCCTCTCTGCAACCCGTGTCCTAGTTTCTCTGCGCGCTCAGCTTTTCTATCACCTCGTCATCCGAGGGGAATCTACCCGTTTCATACTTGGAATAGATCACCTTGCCATCCACCACCACGTCGAACATCCCGACATCACCAGGCGAGACCTTTGGATCAACTCCAAAACACTCGCGGATAGAGGCCGCCAAACTGGAAGCCTGTGGCAAATAGTTTCACTGAACGCAGTACTTGATTGTGACTTTCACTGTTTTCCTCCTTAACGAGACACTGTCTCCTCTAACGTCAAAATTCGCTCTCTCACCTCGGCAGGCAGGTCTGCCTTTTTGTTCTCCCGATAGTTGAACGAGACGATCACGCCTTCTCCCACAGTCGTAATTTTTCCCAAACGCTGGCTTGCCACGGCACACTCCATCGTGAAGCGGTCATCCATTATTTCCGAGACTCTGACCCCGACAGAGATGGTATCCGGGTACGTCAGTGATATCTTGAAACGGCATTGCACAGAGGCCAGGATGGGGCCGATTCCGGTGCGTTCCATCACCTCTATCAAACCCAACTCTTGGAAATAGGCGATGCGGGCGCTTTCAAAGTACCGGAAGTAGACGATGTTGTTGACGTGTTGAAAAGCATCCATCTCTCCCCAGGCGACGGGGATATCTATGACGACCGGATAATCTTTTAGCAGTTGCTTCACTTCTCTACTCCCCATTCTTCTGCTCCGTAAGAGCGCGGTGACCGCGCCCCTACTGCCTCAAATGTAAAATCGCCTCCACCACCCCGCCCCCAACCGCCAGCGCCTTGTCGGAGATAGTAAAGCAGTGCGAGACCACGCCCCTGGGATCCACATCCCCTGACTTCATCCCTGTGTGGACGGGAAGCCCATCGTGGAGCAACCCCCGCACCACGCCGTCCAGTTGCGACCGCACCGGCGCGTCGTCCACGTGCGCCACCACCTCGCCGGCCTGCACCATATCGCCGATGGCGCGCACGGCCCGGAAAACGCCATCCTGGGGAGCGCGCAGCACCCGCCGCGCACTCTCACCGCCCACGCTCCCCGGTACGCCCGTATTCGGCTCAGCGCTCCCTTCCAGGAGCACCCGCCCCAAGTTGTGGCCGCGATTCGTCTCCACTACAGCGTGGCAATCCACCCCGGCGACAAAGCCCGGCCCCAGCGCCACGACCACGGGCGCGTCTGTGATGCGAGTGCCGAGGTTGCGCTTGGCCAGGATCGCGTCCACGACCGCGTCGGGCCGCAAGCGCTCGATCACGGCCGCCTGCGGATCAACCAGCACCGCCGCCTCGCCGGCCTCCCAGCAAGCAGCGATTCCGGCGTCATCCTCCACCAGCCGCGCGGTGACGCCGTCCACCACGACCGCGCCCTCGTAGACCGCCGAGGCAAAGGCGACGGCCCGCCGGATGACCGTAGGCTGCTCCGTCTCCGTCACCACCACGCGGAATCCACAGCGGTGCAGCCGGTAGGCGACGCCCGCGCCCAAATCTCCCCCACCCTTTACTACCACGCGGAGCAGTTTCACAACCGCCCCCTCTGCGCAGCGATGATCTCGGCCAAAATGCTGACGGCGATCTCCTTGGGCGTCTCCGCCCCGATGTCCAGCCCGATGGGAGTGTGAATCCGCTCCAGCAGACTTTCGGGGACGCCCGCCTCCCGCGCCCGCTCAAAGGTGAGCGCAGTGCGCCGGCGGCTGCCAATGAGGCCTATGTAGGCCACGGGGCGGTCGGCCAATAGCGCCAGTATCTCCTCATCCGATGTGTGACGCCCGGCATCCTCCAACGCGTGATGCGGGGTGACCATCACCACGTAGGTGTGCCTGGTGAGCGCAAGATCGGCAACCCGCTGGGCCACGTCCCCGCTCAATCGCGCCTCGGCCTGCGGGAACCGCTCGACAGTGACCATCTCCGGCCGCTCGTCCATCACGACGGTGCGGTACCCCAGCAAGCCCGCCATCTCCGCCGCCGCCTGCCCCACGTGCCCCCCGCCGAGGATCAGGAGCGTGGGCCGCGCCGCCAGCACCTCGACGAAGAGGCGCATGTCGCCGCCGCAGACGCCCGGGTCGCCGCGGCCCGTGTCCACCAGGCTGTAGTCCAGCTCACGCGACTTTCCCTCGGCGATGGCGGCCCGCGCCTCCTCGACCACGCGCGCCTCGACGCCCCCCCCGCCGATGGTGCCCACCGTCCGCCCATCGGCGTAGACCAACATCTTGGCGCTGTCTCTGGGAGTCGAGCCTTTTGCCTCAATGATCGTCGCCATGGCCGCCGATTCCCCACGGCGGATGGCTTCCAGGGCAGCTTCATATACTCGTGCTATTTCTCCAAACATTTTAGCTCCTTAGCCTATATTTCGCATCCTGGCGCAGCCTATTTGTGTCTTTTTCAAAAAGCGGGGAAAGAAACCAGGTTTTTTCTGAAAAACCTGGTTTCTCACTGACCCAGACGGCGAATCTGCCCAAATTG
>Ga0164310_10001657_pt1 | contig 12741 bp, 11 predicted proteins | sample GuaBasSedimGuay1_FD_121795 | JGI IMG/M metagenome (GOLD analysis project Ga0164310, IMG submission 121795) | Subseafloor sediment microbial communities from Guaymas Basin, Gulf of California, Mexico - Guay1, Core 4569-9, 0-3 cm | ecosystem: Environmental > Aquatic > Marine > Hydrothermal vents... | reverse complement strand
ATGCTGGACATATGATGTCCCTACTTCTGAACCAACCTCAAACGGTGCATCTTTGGCGAAACCTTTGGCAAGAGTCTTTGCAACAGAAGGAGTTGCAAGATCTTTTAATATTGCTTTTCCACCACGATAAGCAGCAACACCGCCTGGTAATCTTGAGAATATAAGATATGCTGCCGTATCTCCTGCAGCTTCACCTAACACTTCAGCTTTTGCGTGTGTCATGGCGTTATTATGTGCTTTTTGCTTCTTTTCTTCCTCTGACATTTCAGGGAATTTAGCACCCAACTTTTGATACGCTTCGTCTTTCTGCCGGCCATAAGTTCCAGCGCCAAACAATCCAAGCATTGTGGTTGCACCGCCGCCAATTGCGCCAATAGCTCCACCAATTGCAGCACCAGGGACAGCACCAGCACCACCAAACAGACTTCCTATTGCTCCACCGGTTGCAGCACCAGCCTTTGCACCAACCATACTTCCTGCAAAAATAGCACCGGTCATAGGGGCAGATTCAAGTGCTCCCATATATCCACGCTTAACAATACCTTCGCCTTTTGCCTCACCAGCATCAGGTCGCAAAAACTCAAATTTATTTGGAAGTTTTTTGATATAATCAACAGCATCTGATCCAACTTTTCCGTCAGTAACAACCTTTGCGGCCTGGGCACCATGCTCTGCTAAACTTACAGCACCACGGGCAAGACCACTGGCAGTATCACCAATAAGTCCACGGTCATAATCAACAGGGCCTTCATCCTCTGGAACAACTCCTATCCACTTATCACGTAAACCTGATTGTCTTTTTTCGTCAGAATCTTTGTATTCTTGACGCTCAACAATGTATTTATCAAAATATTTTCCACGCAATTCACGCTTTGTTTTATTGTCAGCATCTTGATATCTCGAATCTTTCTCTACTGTATTCCAATCAAGTTCCATATCATTTTCCGCTAGAGTTTACCGGCAAAAAGGTCATTAACAGCATCTATCTCTTTAATGTCATAACCATACCCTGAAAGCACATCGTCTGGATATGTTTTTCTTAAAAATTCAGCTTCACTCATTGGATTATCACCGACAAGAGGATCTGCTCTGTATTTTGCATAAGCCTCAGCCGCATTTGCTTTGAATTTAAGTTGCGCTGCTTCTGTTACTGCAGGTTTGTTTAACGTCTTTGCGCCGGCACGTTCATTACGGCCACCCTCAATAAGCGCAGCATTTTCCTTATCAGCAGTTATCCTGCGTTCTGCTCTTCTATCTGCAGCAAGAGAATTTTCTTTTGATGTCGCATTACGTGTAGCAGCGTTTTGTAATGATGTTTCGCTGTTCAACTTGGCAATATCCATCTGTTGCTTTTTGTCTGCCTGATCGCGCAACCATCGTTGTTGCTGAGAGTTTATTCTTATTGCTCTTGCATCACCTGTAAATCCGGGGGCGGTAAATTGTGGCATTCGTGGGGTCGATTCTGTGTTCCTTCTTACAGCCCCAAAAGTACGTGGTGGCCCGGGATACTGCCTTGCGTCAAACTGTTGCTTCTGCTGGGCGCGAGTTCCTGAATTGTCACCTTGTACAGCGTTTCTGAAAGTTGATTCCGCTGCTGTTGCTATTGGTGATTGGTTTTTGTTTCTTATTGCGCCACGGTTGACTATAATTGATCCGCTTCCACCGTCTGCCTGGTTAAGAGAAAACTTTTGATCACCGTTGTTTAGGTTCTCTCTTATAATTGGTTGTCGCCCTGTCTCTGATTTTGATAGTTTTATCTCGGAGAAAATTGCACCTTCTTTTTTGTCATTTTTTGTTCTTGAGAGTTTTCCGTATGGGGTTTTTAGTTTGGCCCCGACAGAAGGTGTCTGATTGTCTATTTTTTTTGTAAAACTAAGATCATTTGCACGAGTAGTATCACCAAAACCTTTTAAAGTTTCGTTTTCGTAGTTAGCAGGTATTGTGGTAGATTTTTTTGTTTTCTCAACAATATTACGACGAGTAGCACCAGCATAAGAAGGAGAATATTTATCAGCTATATTCGCCTTGAATTCTTTTCTTTTTGCTCCAACATTAGCAACAGATCCTGGAATGTCTTCTGTTATGTATTTTGCTGTTCTCTTTGCTAGTTCTGCTCTTTTCTGATTGTTAGATGCAAACATACGTCGTGCACCAAGCGATCTGTCGCTGACTCCACCATGAATATTAGGTTCGCCTCTGGTTAAGCTTCTTTTTTTCTCTTCATCTTTCTTGGCCATATCACTGCCTCTTTTTATTCTGTTTCGTCAAACCTATGAGATTCGCTCAAATCCATGCTATGAGAAAGTCGTTTGTTAAACGATTCTCCGTAAGATGTTCCAAGTGATGCTGAAGTATTAACAGCGTTCATTGCTGCAGATGTAAGTTGTGCACCCACGTTCATTATACCTTCTGTACCTTTTACCTCAAGCTCTTTGATTGCAACATACCCTTTGGTGGCGGCATCCACCTCTGAAACAGCTTTCAGTAATTTAAAACGTGCTTCTTCAATCCTTGCGTCAATTTCCTTAACTTTAGTAGCATACATCATACCAAGCGCTTGCGTTTCAGCATTGTATCCAGACACGTCTGCCTTATACCCTTCTACAGCAGCATCAACTTGTTTACTTGCTGCAGAAATCTCTGCAGAATAGCCTTTCAATTCCCCAAGATACTGGGAGACCAGTGCGTTATTTGATTGAATAACAGAATCAAGTCGTTTTATATCAACGTCAGCTTCGGTGCTTTTTGCTTCAACCTCTGCTACAAATGACCGAACTTGAGCTGAATATGTCTCGGCCTTAACCTTTTCAGATTCAACCTCTGTCATATAAACGTCAAACTTTACTTTCTCACCTTCGAGCCTTGCAACATACGCCTGCACCTCGGAACGAAACAATTCAAGTTTAATGCTTTCTATCTCTGCAGCTACTTTCACGCTTTCCATCTGCGTATTGTAAAGCTGGACATGGACCATTAAAGCGTCAACTTGTTTGCTGTAGATATCGATAAGGTTCGCCTGCACATCACTTTGAACTTTTGCGGATTCAACCCTTGTTTTGAAAATATCAACCTCTACCAATGCTGCTTTAACTCTTGCCTCATATGCAATGGTCTCTGACTTGTACCGGTCAAGTTCTGAATTATATCGTGTTACATAGGCATTGAATATTTCAATAGAGCTTGCAGCGACAGTTTTTGCGGCCTCAAGTGACCTGTTTGCCTGTGAATCATGAAAACCCCTGAGCACCTGCTCAATAGAAAGGCCGGTGGTTGTTATGAACTGTCCATGCTCTTTGGCAAGCTCTGCCTGTTTTATCGCAATTTCGTTACTCAGGTTACTGTCGTTCCGTGAAATTTCCTGAGTTGCTTCCATTTCTGCCGCTGCAAGTGAACCGGGAGGGAGCTGATATCCGATATTTGAATAAGTATCTCTGATATCCTGCATTACTTTTTCATTCTCTGCCTGCTGCCTTGCCCTGGCACGTTCCCAAATATCTTGTTCAACTTGTGGGTCAAGACCTGTCCCACCATTACGCAGGCCATCAAGAACATTTCCAAGAAGATCAACCCACACCTCAGAATTATATGGCGACTCTTCCCATGAAAAACCTTCAGGAACAGTTAACACTTCGCTTGGAAGTTCACCGTCAAAAGGTGGTATCGTTATTACCGGTGGTGCAGGCATCAATATTTCATCTAATACCGGAGCCGATGGGAGTGTTATGGCAGGTGCTGTTGGTATATCCGGAAGAGTTATATCAGGAGATTCCCCGGGAGTTGCAATCTCTATTGATTCTGGTTTTTCTGGATTGCCCCAAACAGGAGGCTCAAAAGTCATAACCGGCATATCGATAGGCGGCAATACCGGTAAGTCTGAAAACACAGGTGGGATTGGGATTAGTGTTGGGAAATTATCTGGTATATCAGCGTCACCAAAGCTTGGCCTGGTGGTGTAGTCAATATCAGGAACATTCGGATTGGTTACATCTATTGCACCTGTATCAGGAACTTCAAGATCTTGCAAAAGATCAGACAAAGTGTTTAAATAATCCTGTGTTATCTGGAAAGAAGTTGCAGCATATTCTGTTGTGGTAGCAAAGTGAGACTGAACCACTGCCCCCGCGCCTGACCCGCCGAAACTTACATTTGGTACTTGTGGGACTATGCTCATGTTGTTACCTCATTTTTTAATATAAAGAATATTCTGGATACTTTTCTAGCCTGATTGTGTCAATGAATTCGCCATTATAACTTGCATTCCTAACACCATAAAACAAGTCCCACATATCATTAACCCTCTTGTAGTCATGGCTTACACCTAATGATATTACATTATAAATGCCATTTGTTAAAGGATCAAACACTGAAGTGTTATCGTCTGAGTTGTATCTTACAACCTCAATAAACCATTGCTGGTCATATCCTTCGTCTGTGCTAGTCCCTCTATTTGTTCGATAGTCAGAGTCTCCAAATTTTGGGGCGCACAATTCGTCATTGTCGTTGTTGTGTATATTTGTAAAAAGTCCATGGCCAAGAAGATTTATACACACATTGTTGTATCTATCTGACTCCTGTAAGTTGTGTAGATAATTGGCATTTGTAACTTTTTGTGAATATGTACTATCATCACCAAAATTGTATGTCGTAATAAAATTAACGTCAACAGGATTGTCTATAAAAAATTGCTGATATATCAATGTGTATTCTACATTCCACTCTTTAACATATGCTCTATATGTTATTTCTGGAGTTACTGGAACAGTAGAATCACTTTCTATTATTAAGTTACTATGAGGCCCTGTTGGTTCAAACGTATAAATATCCAAACTGCCACCAGTGTCTGAACTCCAATTGTTTATTTTTGAAACAATATGATATTCAAAGAAATTAGTGTCGCCAAGGTTGTGATTCGTTACGCTGTACGTGTCTGACCACAACATAGCATCACATTCAGCTTGAGTTAAGCAATGGTATGACAGCGTTTGACACATTCCTGACAACACATGAGAAGCCTCACACGGCCCAGCCACAGATCCCCACTTGCATATTTCAGAAGTAGAAAAAGCATTTGATATCAACGAACCGCTAGAAAGATATTTTGTTCCAAAATAATAGCCAACATCACATGCTGCAACGCTTAATCCATCTAATGTTATCTTTCCTTGACCATAAGATGAACTTAATATTAAAGACAATTCAGAATCATCTATAGGTTGTAAAACAAAAAACCCGTCAACATCTCTAAGAGAGATTTTATTTCTTCTGAGACAATCAAAAACATAATTACCATAAGATGCTGTTGCAGCACTCCACGTTCTGATAGTTAAAAACAAAACATCGTCTTTTGGTACTGGCCACGTATCACCATTAATATCTCTTGTCGGCATGCTGGATTCTTCGTGACAGATAACATAATCATTGTAAACATCTACCTGCTCGATATCAGGAACAAGGATAACAAATACGTGGTCGTTCTCCCTAAACGCACATGCTGGCATTCCACCTTTTCTACCTTGATATTTTATTTCTGCTGGGCGAACATTAATAAAAGGTCCTGATTGGTAAAGAGCAAGTGTGTCACAAGTGTTTTGTTCAGACTCTGTGATAAAAGGATATTTTATTGAATCTCCCTGAATTACGCTGTGCGATATACAAGAAGCCATAAACTCAATAGGAGTGATGATTAACGCCGGGCTGTAATTTGGCTCAGGCTTAATAGAAATAGGGAGCAAAACAAGGTCTTTATTGTCATACCATTCGTAAACGTTGTTACAAGCAACGTACTGGGAAAAATCTTCAGAACAATCGAGGCAACTGTAGCACTTATCAAGGAATGATCCGTGAGTAAATAACACTATTCCCTGCGAATCAACGTGATACCTGGTGTAATCAGATGGCCGAACGTCTTCCACCCGAAAAAGCTCCATAACATTTTCTGTCTTCCTGGTGCAGATATCAAGGTCATAATGTAAATCAGGATCACCCCATGTCGTCGTACCGCGAAATATTATTTCACCTTCAGAATTCCTTATAGTCCCTCCGACACGAACGACTACGGCCTCGGCCATGCAGCATGAACAATAACAACGCTCCTCTTCAAGTACCTGTTCCTCTTCCTCTTCGATAATAACAGGTACGAAAATTTCTATTACCCTGATAATTCCATTTACTGATATTGAAAGTGTGCTGCCGATGTCGTCAAGGATTATGTTTCTCGTCCCTTGAGATAATTTTTGGAATGACATTTGCCCAAGTAATATTTCAAGCTGGCTCTCCCCGTATCCAACAAGAGCTTTGCACTTTTCAATATCACCTGACAGTCGTGCTTTAAAGAAGGGGTGTCGGTAGGATTCACCCATTACCTTGTACCCTGTTGCCGTACAACAGGAAGGACTTCAACAGAATCGAAAGAAAAATTTGCGCCGTTTATATTCTTGATACGAAACGACCAATATCTGCCTTTTCCGTCACGTCCTATTGATATCCTTGTTCGTTGCTGGCCTGTTTTATGTGCTGGGATATCGTATGTTCTTGCTGCCTGCTGGTCCACAGACACATCAATACGCATCCCTCCGTTTGCTTCGAAACCAAAGTACATATACCGCATTCTTTTTGGAGCGCTTATCCCAAAGTCAGTGGTAATTGGTTCAAAATATGCTCCAATAGGCACCCCGTCGTCACGATCATTGCATATTTCAAACAACCCATCATCGGAAGCCCCGATAAATTTATCGCCAAATTTTACCATGGAATTAAAATTCCAGTTAGTATATTGCGTTGTTGCTCTTATTTTTGAGTTTATATCAAGAGTTATCACGATGTCTCCCCGGAACAATCTCTAAATTGCAACACTGTTTCCTGATCAATTTCAACCTGCATGAATCCTGCAATTACCGGTAACTCTCCTGTAATTTCTCCAATAGGAACAATACTTGAATACATTCTGCTTTTTTGTGAAACAGTAGGGAGTTTACTTTCAAGAGAGCACGAAATTCCATGCAACGATGATATCGTGCCATGGATGGCCGGCAATGATCCGGAAATAGTTCCAACAATCGTTGTTTCTACTGACATTCTTCCATGGATAATTGGAAGATTACCTTTAATATCAGCTACGATATCAACAACAGCAGACATATTCCCAGCAATTATTGCTAACCTGCTATCTATGCTCCCTACAATAGAGACGCTGGCCTGCATGTCTCCTGAAAGTATTGGGACAGATCCATATAGCTGTGTACCGGTGAACAAACTTCCTTTTATAATTGGAAGATTGCTTGATAGATTTCCGACAATAATTGGTGATCCGAAAATTTCACCGGCAATTATTGGTGTTTCATCAACTGTGAGATTTGCACCGCACAACATTTTACCTGAAACAACAGGAAGATTACCGGCAATATAACAATTGTTGTTGGTGGCGGTCATTACTGAATAACCATCACCAACAACAGGGTCTGGCCCTGTCTCAATAAAAACAGGAAGGTCGCCTTCCATTACGTTTCCGACATGGAAGGCGTGAATATCTCCTTCAATTATTGTGAGGTCCCCTGACATATCACCGTTAACAACTTCAGCGGTTGCTGAAATATCTCCGGCAATAACAGCAAGGTTTCCTGACATTTGATTGCCAGCGTCCTCTATTCCCAATACGACAAGGCCCATGCTATACCTTCTTTAAACAGTAAGAGTAATATTAAGGAACAAAAACGTGCGTAAGTGGCATAAACGCTGAATATGACATGTCTTGAGAATCTTTATCTGCAAGAGCGTCGCCAAGACCAAGTGAAGACACACCAGCAAACACATCAAGAGTGAAATCATAAACATCACCAAACCAACAAGAAACATGCAAAGCTACTTTCTTAGCTCCTAGCAGTTGTACAGATTTTGCCTGTGAAATATATTCAGTTGCTGTATCTATGGCACCACCTGATAACACAATTGTGTTTGACACCTCGATAGTGTCTTTAGCTGCTTCAAAATCACCAGATGCTAAAGCAGGAAATCTGATCGGTGGTAGCGTAGCAACAGCAACAGGAGTGGCGTCATCTGAAAGTATTATAGGCGTTACTCTTACATCAATTGGCTCTGTTTGAGCATTACCACACCTCACAACAACCCACACAACCAAGCTGGCTGCATCTGCAGTATCGATGATACTAGCGGCCATACCTGCAGGAAGCGGGTTAATAACATTCGGATCATTATCAGATGTTGCAGTAAAATCAAGGTTACGATTTGCATCAGCGGTCGCATTACTGAAAACTATAGGTCTACAGGCCATATCAGTAATCTGAATAACGCGAGGGTTACTTAAATCGTCAGGATTAGTGGCATCCCGCATCGCTACGGAATCGCCACCGGCCTGATCTTTAATCAAAAGTCCTTTTTCTGCCATGATTCAATACCTCCTGGTATCAGGAAAATTATTAAACGACTGCAGGCATATTCAAAGATACTGAATCAATCGTTGTCGCAACACCAGTAATAATGCTGGTACTGGTCATGTTGAGCTGAGATCCTGATGTTGCAACAGACCCGTCAAGACGAACAGCGGTGGAATCTGCCCCGTCGTCATAATCGTTGGTGTAGATCCTAAACCATCCTGCTGTACCATCAGCCACAGCAATTCCTGACCAAATTTCAGCAACACCAGTTGCAGGATCAATGGCTTTTTTCATTTCGCCATCAGATACCTGACCAAAGTTGATGCCGTTTGCAGGAGCTCCGGCAACAAACGCCCCACCGTTCAACGTAATAGTCAGCAGTAATGAGCCTGTTTCTGCAGCATCAGGGTCTGCAGGCTGGGGACCTGTGCGGATCTCCATAACACCATTGCGGAATATTCCAGCATACGAACCACCAACACAAGTGACAATAATAACCTGTGCTCCTGCACCTTCAGCCGTAAACGAACCTGCCGCTACTTCAATCGTTCCTGCAGAAACATTTAACGCACGAACTGTTTTGTCATTGCTGGTTGAGCCAATGATTGTCAGCATGTCACCGGCAACAACGCTGCCAAGACCATTTCCTGAATCGTTTATGGTATCATTTCCACCAGATCCGTTACCGTCACCAAAAGAAATAGTTGTCCCGGTAATACCGTTCGTGGCATTTGCCGCATATTCAAGAAGCGCATTTCGTAATCCTGTTGATAATCTCCAAGCCATTTTCTTACCTCATTGTGTGAATGAAATGATACCCTTGCAACAACCCGGCTCCTTGCCGGACACTACTTGGATAAATAACTTTTTCTTTGTTCATGTTAATAAATTGACCGGAAGATGTACCAATGCAAGCACCTTCTGGACTTGCCCATAGAGCACAAAGGCCAGGTTCTAGGCCAATATCAGCGCCCTCTATGTAATCAATGGCATCAGACCACTCTATGGCCGGGTATGCCGCAACTTTTGTAACTGATTCAAGCCTAGATGGTACGCCGCCACGGTAAAACCATGTAGCTTTATCGTCTGAAATAAATATCCCAGCCTCAACAGGCTTGATCATTAAAACTTTTTTCCCTACCTGCCAAACACTTCTCGCACGATCAAATAGACCATACTTGAATAATTCAGACCAATAAACAGCACCACCGCTTGAAATAAAAATTCTACCATTGAACCAGGCAAGGTGTTCTCCTATTGGTATGTCTGTGAATTGTCTGTTCGTTTCAGGACCAACATATTTTCCAACAAGCCACTCGTCTGATACTCCGTCTTTGATTATCCCGTTGTCAACGCCATTGCAATAATACGTTTCATCCTGCACCTGTAAAAAAGCAATTTGCTTACCAAGAGACAATCCAGAACGAACACCGGCAAGACTAAGGTCTGTACCTACACGATAAATAGCAGAGTTGGTTTGCCTGTCTTCAACAACAAAACAATCACCACCGTCACAAAAAAGAGAGTGGTAATTACCTTCGATAGCTTTTGAGTACCCTGTCCTGCGCTTTGGCCGGCCAGTGTCGTCGATCGTAATATTGATAGCAACTGACAGATCAGACACGCCTGTTTCAGCGCTATACTGCACTCTGACAGGATCAACGACTGTGTTTAATCCACTTACACCTGTTATGAATGGTATCGATTGAGACATTTACCAAACCTTGTTGTGACGTGCTTTTTTATAAGATACTCCGCTTCTCACACTGAAAAGCTCTAACTGGTCGACCATATCGTTGAACACATTTGCATTATAACTTGTATCAATCTTTTTACCCTCAAGGCCCTGTTCGATTTTAGCAAAGAGTTTCCAGCATGCGTAATAAATTAATGCTTCGTTCCATGCTTCATCGTCAACACCTGTCTCGGTCAACCCATCAGGGTACGATGTGTAAACATCTTCCATAGGAGTTGGCTTTCTGTGATAAAAAAGTCCTATCTCAGTGACAGTGCTTGGAACCATGTAGTAATATAGCGTGTTTCGTTGAGCAGCTACTATGTTTACACTTCCAATATCTGCAGTAAAAGAAAGATTAGGATAAACGCTCACGATCTCAGCGAGCGTTTCAACGATTGTTAAATCTTTTTCAAAGCCATTAACGTTTGTGCGAGCAAGAAATAATCCACGAGAGTAATCGTCAGGCATATCGACTTTATAATCATCGACAACAGTTGATACAGTGGCGAAACCATCTGCCAGGCCTGGTAACAATATATGATTTGTCAGGTAGCCATGGGCCCGGTTGATTAATTTAAGGACCTGTTCACGGTCATCTTCAACATCATCACTGTCTACCTTTAATATAATCTCGTCAATTATTTCTTCAGCGTTCATAATGGCCCCGGTTTACAGTTTATGCGTCGTTCTCAATCAAACCATACTGGTCAATGTAACCTTTAGCAAGATCCCTGTACTCGTCAAGCTTGGTTGTTGCCTTGTTGAAATCAACAGCAATGTTCCATTGATTTGTGATGAAATTAACGATATCATCTTTAGTTGACATCTGATCAATTGCAAACTTCGCCGCTTCAATGGCATCTTCCTTTACTTCGTCAACTTTAGCAGGCTCGACTACTTCGAGTTTTTCTTCATGTTGACCTTCAATGTCGTTTTCTGCCTCTGCTTCAGCAGCCTGTTCTTCTTCTTCAGAAGGTGGCACGTAAGTATCGTCGCCAGTATCAGCAAATTCATCGTCACCGTTAAAGTATTTCTGATGAAGTGCTTCGGCTTCGGCTTCAATATCGACAAACGAATCACCATAGCGAAGGTACATTGCTACCATTTCTTCAGGAACAATTTTTACCTGATTTTTTTTCCAAACTTCTTTGGTCTTGCTGATGCGGTCTGTATAAAACGCATGCCGCCCAATATATTTTATTCGTTTACCTTTCATCGGTTCCCCGCATTTGGTAGTTAAAGCAAAAGGGCTGTATGACCAACCCCTTTGCCTGGAAACGTAAAGTATGATGCTTATTCGCCTTGCATCACGCCATTGAGAAGAACATCAAGTTCAAGTGCCCCGGTCTGCGCGGCAGCAAAAGTAACAATCAGTAGCGCTTCTTTCGGAAGCTTCACAATATTTGCATCTGAAACATTTCGGCCAGTTGCAGTTGAATCAAGGGCAGCTTCAAAATAATCATCATCTTCAGGAACATCTGTGTCATCAACGCCATCTGCATAACGAAAACCAACGTCAATTGCGCCAAGACCAGCGGCAACAATAATGGTTGTAACCGTATCAATCCGGAAACCTTTTTGCAGTGTGCCAAGAACAACAACGTCACCGATGGCAATAGCGTCTTGCGAATCACCACCATCAAGGACACCTGCACTGGTAGACAGATTCATTCGAATTGCACTACCATTCCCGAAAGGAGAAGAGTGCGTAAACTCTGCCTCATGTCCAGGATTCATCTTTGTAATATCAGCCATGATTTACCTCGTAAATTAAATAAAAAAATAAAATTTCGTGTGACTGAAAACCAGCCACACGATCAACAATAAAGAAATAGAATTAATTGATAATGTTGGTAATATTTACCGCTGTATCAATGGCCATTACGCCGTTGTCTGTATACTCTTTCTGGGCCCCGCCATGATCAAGAAGGAACCGCATCTTGCTCATTCCAGCAATCATACCGATAAGGAATTCAAGTTTATCTTTATGATCCATTTCTTCTTCAGACCAGAAGTAAGGAGAAGCGGTCTTCTTGTATCCACCGTATGCGTGGGCAAGGGCCTGTGCGCCGATAAGCAGAGCACGATCAACAGCGTGAGTTGTACCAAATGATGCTGGTACAAGATCTGTGTCAGTCTCAGTCTCAGAATAAAGAGAAGCGCAATGGTTAATAGGATTCCCAGCATAAAAACGAATAGGCTTGTGAATCTTCATTACCAGGGTGTTATCCCAAAGGCCGACATCGCCAGTAAAGATTGGGTTACCACCAGCTTTACTAGCCCGAGCAAGTGCCTGGCTCTGCAATTGACGGAAATTACCGTCGTTACGGATATCAGAATACTGTTGCGGGGAAACCCATAGAACACGAATAGGCTGATCTGCGGAAAGAGTATCGCCTTTAAATTTACAAGGGGCGATTGGCAATGCCATGGAATCTACGTGGTTACCAATTGCTTCAATAACATCAAGGGTCATCAAGTCAGTTGTCGCAATTGAAATTTCATTACCAGAAGCAGCAATATGTTCGATACCATCTGCAGTTGACATGAAATGACGGTTGCGGGTTGGGGCCTTAACAGTATTTACGCAAACTTCAGCAAATGCTGGATCGT
>Ga0164310_10001656_pt1 | contig 12764 bp, 13 predicted proteins | sample GuaBasSedimGuay1_FD_121795 | JGI IMG/M metagenome (GOLD analysis project Ga0164310, IMG submission 121795) | Subseafloor sediment microbial communities from Guaymas Basin, Gulf of California, Mexico - Guay1, Core 4569-9, 0-3 cm | ecosystem: Environmental > Aquatic > Marine > Hydrothermal vents... | reverse complement strand
TAGAATGATGTAAGACATGCTATTTTAAAATTTGTGTTGACTTACTTAATACTCATTTTTTACTTATATTGCTTTTCCAGTTCACTTTTGTATTCTTTTTAACATTTTGTTATTGTAACAACAAAACAATACAAAGGCTTGACAATTTCTCCTTCTTGCGTTAAGTTATTTTCTATCTTACATAAAGAAAGGAGAATATGTTTTCTGCAATTGAGGAAATTATTGAGGAGATAAAAAAAGGAAAGCCGGTAATTGTAGTAGATGACGAATCAAGAGAGAATGAGGGGGATTTAGTAGTTGCTGCTCAATTTGCCACCCCTCAGGTTATTAATTTTATGATTAAAGAAGCAAGAGGCTTAGTATGTGTTCCTTTGACTAAAGAAAGAATAAAAGAATTAGATTTGGAGCCTTTAAGAAAAGAAGAAGAAGATCCTTTTAAAACTGCTTGGAGAATGTCTGTAGATGCAAAAGAAGGTATTACTACAGGAATCTCTGCCTATGATCGGGCACATACAATAAAGGTATTGATTGATCCAAAAACACGTCCCCAGGATTTAATTAAACCAGGACATGTTTTTCCTCTGGAGGCAAAAGAGGGAGGGGTGCTTGTAAGAGCAGGACATACTGAGGCAAGTATTGATTTGGTTAAATTGGCAGGTTTATACCCGGCAGCAGTTATCTGTGAGATAATAAGGGATGATGGAAAAATGGCACGTCTTCCTGATTTAGTCAAATTTGCTAAAAAACATAATCTTAAAATTTGCACTATTGCTTCTTTAATTGAATATCGTCGAAAAAAAGAGAAACTGGTAAGATGTATAGAAAAGGTTAAGCTTCCTACAGATTTTGGAGAATTTGATTTATATCTTTATGAATCACTTATTGATAAGAGTTTACATTTAGCTTTAGTTAAAGGAAAAATAGAAAATAACCCGGTAATTGTAAGGGTTCACTCTCAATGTATAACTGGGGATGTTTTTTCTTCACGAAGATGTGACTGTGGGAAACAACTTCGATATTCTTTAGAGTTAATTGGTAAAGAAGGAGGTGTGCTTTTATATTTACAACAGGAAGGAAGAGGAATTGGTTTGAAAAATAAAATAAAAGCTTATCGTCTGCAGGAGGAAGGATTGGATACAGTAGAGGCAAACAAGGCTTTAGGTTTTCCTTCTGATTTAAGAGAATACGGAATAGGAGCTCAAATTCTTGTAGATTTGGGAATAAAAAAAATTAGGCTACTTACAAATAATCCACGCAAAATTGTTGGTCTTTCTGGTTATGGATTAGAGATTGTGGAGCGAATTCCTCTTAAAGTAGGAGAAACTCAAGAGAATGAGAATTATTTAAAGACAAAAAAAGTTAAGTTAGATCATATTTTATAAAGGAAGCAGAGGAATGGTAAGAAAAGTGACAAGTTTATTGACAGTAAGTATGTTTTTATTTGGCGTAGTCTATCCTGCTCCTATAAATTTGCCTTCAAGTATAAAGAGTTTGAAAGGAAAAATTTGGAGTCACGAATACGAGTTAGAGCAAATTGAAGTATCAGTAGGTGTAGAAGCTGATTTTGTTACCGAGAGAGAGTTAGATGAATTAGATGCGGAGGCGGAAGGAAATCTTTATACCGCTAAGTTGGTTTTTTCTTCTGCTGAAAAATTTGATTTTTATGTTAATCTTGGGCAAGCTCAGGATATAAAGTATAAAGCAACCATATTAGGAAGTGATGTTAAATTTGATTTAGAAGATGAATTTATTTGGGGTGCAGGAATTTCCTATGTATTTACTTCTGATGATGACCCCTTTCAGATAGGAGTAGATGCTAAATACAGACAGATAACAGATATAGATTATGACTCAATAACTATAAATGGCACTACTTACAAAAAGAGCCAGTTAGGAGGAAAGACAGCCGCGAAATGGAAAGAATGGCAAGCAGCACTTATTGTTAGTAAAAAATTTAATTGTTTTGTTCCCTATGCTGGCATGAAATATTCAGATGTTGATGCCTCTGCTAAAGCTATTGTTTCGGGAACTACTTATGATCTGGGTTCTACAGATAGTGAAAGTAAAGTTGGCATATTTGTTGGTTGTTCTATTATTCCAATCGAACAATTTTCAATTGATTTAGAAGCACGTTTCGTAGATGAAACAGCATTTACAGCCAGAATTAGTTTTAAGTTCTAGCTATAGATTTTTATGTATATTTTGCTTTTTGCTTTTTCTGAAATGGAGATGATTTTTTAAGAAGTTAAGTTAAAAGTTATACTTAGTTAAGACCGATTTTCTTTTTCTGAAAGAGGAGGAGTAATGCTTAGGATAAGATTAAGAAAGCCAGGAAAATCTATTAAAGGAAGGTATCATTTTAAGATTGTGGTTTCTGAAGCAAGGAAAGCAAGAGAATCTGATTTTGTTGAAGAAGTAGGGTTTTATGATCCTGCACGAAATCTTTTGAAAATAGATATTGAGAAATATGAGTCTTGGATTAAAAAAGGAGCGCATCCTACCGAGACTGTAGAGAAGTTATTTAAAAGGTATAAGAAAGAGTTGAAAAAACAAAGCAATCAGGAAAAATAAAGTGTCTGAGCAGCCTACACTCATCGCACAACTTTTTCCATTAATTTTTCTTATCATCCTTTTTTATCTTCTTATCCTTCGCCCTCAAAGAAAAAAACAGATTGAACATCAGAATATGATTAAAAGTTTGAAAAAGAATGATGAGGTAGTAACTGTAGGAGGGATTCATGGTGTGATTGTAAATGTTAAAGAGAAGACTTTTGTGTTAAGAGTAGATGATAATACTAAAATTGAGGTAGATAAAAATAGTATTGCTTATTTAAAGAAACAACATGATAAATCCTCGTGATTTAAAATTACGTATTTTTATTATCCTGACCTTTCTTATCTTAAGTATTCTTTTCATCTTTCCTTTTAAAGAAAAAATAAACTTAGGTTTAGATTTAAAGGGAGGAATGTATCTTACTTTAAAAGTAGATACTTCCAAAATTCCTCCCGATAAAATAAGACAGACTACAGAGGTAGCTTTAGAGGTGATAAGGAATCGTATTGATGAGTTTGGAGTGAAAGAGCCACGAATTCAGGTTCAGGGAGATAATTCTATTTTAGTAGAGCTTCCTGGAGTGGTTGACAGAAACCGGGCATTAAATATTATTGGACGGGTCGCTTTTTTAGAATTTAAATTAGTAGAGGATGATCCAGAAAAAATAAAACTTGCTCAGGAAGGAAAAGTTCCTTTTGGTTATGAATGGAAAAAATTTAAAGATGGATATTTACTTTTAAAGAAAGAACCTGTTCTTACAGGAAAGGATTTAGCTACTGCAGCCACTGGTTTTGATGTAAATATGTTTCCTCTGGTTACTTTAAGATTCAATTCTCAAGGTGCTAAAAAATTTGCCCAGGTTACAAGAAATAATGTAGGAAAAAGATTGGCGATAGTTTTAGATGGAGTGATAAAGAGTGCCCCCCGAATTAGAGAACCTATATTAGGTGGGAATGCCGAAATTACAGGAGATTTTACTCTTAAGGAAGCTCAAGATTTGGCGTTAGTTTTACGTGCTGGAAGCTTGCCTTGTCCTTTAAAGATTGAAGAGGAAAGAACAGTAGGCCCACTTTTAGGAAGTGATATGATAAAAAGAGGAATTTTTTCAATAAGCCTGGGAGCAATTTTGGTAGTTGTTTTTATGCTTATTTATTATCGTGTGGGAGGAGTAATTGCTTTTATATGTCTGGTTTTAGATTTACTTTTTATTCTTGCCGGATTATCTTTTCTAAAAGCTACTTTAACTTTGCCAGGAATTGCAGGAATGATTTTAACTTTAGGTATGGCGGTTGATGGAAATGTTTTAATTTTTGAAAGGATTAGAGAGGAGTTAGATGAGAAAAAACCCCTTTCTTTGGCGGTAAAGAATGGATTCGATAAAGCTAAACGCACAATTTTTGATGCTAATTTAACCACACTTATTGCTGCTTTGTTTTTATTTATTTATGGAACCGGCCCCATAAGAGGATTTGCTACAACTTTGTCTTTAGGGATTCTGGCAAGTATTTTTACTGCTGTATTTGTGGGAAGGACAATTTTTTATTTTTTTCTTAAAAGAATGAAAACATTTAAGATGTTAAGATGGATAAAGTCAGCTGACATAAATTTTGTAAAGATGATAAATGTTTGTTTGGTGATTTCTTTAATTTTGATTACTGCAGGGATGATAAATTTTGGAATAAAAAAAGATAAATGGGGAATAGATTTTACCGGGGGTCAAATTGCTAAATATAAAATTATTCCTCCTCCAAAAATTGACGAGGTAAGAAAGATTTTGCATCAGGCTAATTTAAAAGATTTACTTATTCAGGAATTTAAAGATATAAAGGGAGGAATAATTATAAGAAGCAAAAAGGATGTATCTTTGAAAGTAGAGGAAAGCCTGAAGAATAAATTTAAAAAAGTAATTCCTTTAGGTGTGGAAAGGATAGGTCCGGCAGTAGGAAAAATTTTAAGAAGAAAAGCTACATTGGCAGTGATTTTTTCTTTATTAGGAATTTTAATTTATATTGCTTTTCGGTTTAAACACTTTGATTTTGCTTTCGCAGGAGTTATTGCTCTTTTTCATGATGTGTTAATTACCTTGGGGATTCTTGTTTTGGCAGGATTTAAAATTTCTCTTCTTGTGGTTACGGCACTCCTTACAATTGCTGGCTACTCCATTAATGATACAATTGTAGTTTATGACCGTATTCGGGAAATTTCCAAAAGATTATATAAACTTTCCTTAAGAGAAATAATTAATAAAGCAATAAATCAGACTTTGTCCCGCACAATTATTACCTCCTTCACCACCATTTTAGTTGTTTTATGTATGCTTTTTTTTGGAGGAGAGACTTTAAAAAGTTTCTCCTTTGCTCTTCTTGTTGGTTTTATCACCGGAACCTACTCTTCTATCTATATTGCCTCTCCTTTAGTTCTTCTCTTGCATAGAAAATGATTGAATCTTTAAAACTTTACTCTTTAAAAGAGATATCTCAGGAAGTTGTTATAGAAAAACTTACCCAATTAGGTTATCTGCGCACAGAAGAAGTAAATTTTGAGGGAGATTTTTCTCGAAAAGGAGATACAGTAGAAATTTATCCAGTTAATTTTAATCTTCCTGTAAGAGTAGAGTGGGAGTTTACCATAATAAAAAAAATTTACAGTTTTGATAAAAGCATAAATAAAAAGATTCTCGACTATGATTTTCTTATTATTCTGCCCTGCACACGAAAGAAAATAAGAAGATATACTGAGGAAATCCCCTTAGATGTTGTTTTAAATATAAAAAAAGGAGATTTAGTAGTGCATACAGATTATGGGATAGGAAGATTTTTAGGATTGAAAAAGTTAAAAGTAAAAGATAAAGAAGAGTATTATTTAGCGATAGAGTATAAAGATAAAGATATTCTTTATGTTTCTCGTGAAGACATTCATAAATTGCATAAATATGTAAGTTTTTCCTTAAAACCCCCCAAACTTACCAAATTAGGAACACAAGAGTGGATAAGAACAAAAAAGAAGGTTGAGGAGGGAGTAAAGGAATTTGCTTGGGAACTTTTAAGAATTGAGGCTCAGCGTCGTCTCAAGGGAGGGTTTAAGTTTTCTCCTGATTCTGAATGGCAAAAAATTTTTGAAGAGAAATTTCCTTATCCGGAGACACCTGATCAGATTAAAGCAATTGAGGAGGTCAAAAAAGATATGGAGAGCTCCTCCTGTATGGATAGATTAATCTGTGGAGATACCGGATATGGGAAGACAGAAGTTGCTATGCGGGCAGCATTTAAAGCAGTGATGGATTCTAAGCAAGTAGCATTTTTAGTTCCCACAACTGTTTTAGCTTATCAGCATTATGAGAATTTAAAAGAGAGAGTAAAAGACTTTCCTATAGTAGTAGAGATGCTTTCTCGTTTCCGCACAAAAAAAGAGCAGGAAATTATTTTAAAAAGATTGAAAGAAGGTAAAATTGATATAATTGTAGGAACACACCGGCTTTTATCTAATGATGTAAAATTTAAAGATTTAGGGCTTTTGATTATTGATGAGGAACAGCGCTTTGGTGTTGCTCATAAAGAGAAGATAAAAAAAATGAAGGTAGGAGTTGATGTTTTAACCTTAACTGCAACTCCTATTCCTCGCACCCTTTATATGGGGCTTGTAGGACTTAAAGAGATATCTTTAATTGAGACATCACCTCAGGAAAGGTTAGCGGTAAAGACAAAAGTTTTAGAATTTTCCCCTTCATTTATAAAAGAGGCAATTGTTAAAGAAATAAAAAGAGGTGGACAGGTTTTTTTTATTCATAATCGGATCAGAACCCTTCCCAGAATAGAGAAAATTTTAAAAGAGATTCTACCTTCTTTAAAGATAGGAGTAGTCCATGCTCAGATGCCTACCCGAATCATTGAAAAAGTAATGTTAGATTTTATTGAAAAAAGAATTCAATGTCTTTTATCCACAGCAATTATTGAATCAGGTATTGATATTCCTTCGGCAAATACAATCTTTGTCAATGATGCTCATACCTTTGGACTTGCTGATTTGCATCAGTTAAGAGGAAGGGTAGGTAGATTCAATATTCAGGCATATGCTTATTTTTTAGTTCCCAAGTTTTCCTTAATTTCTCAGGAAGCAAGAAAACGCTTAAAGTTATTAGAGGAATTTTCTCATTTAGGAGCAGGATTTAAGATTGCTCAAAGTGATTTGGAACTGCGCGGTGCAGGAAATCTTTTAGGAAGAGAACAACATGGCTTTGTTTCATTAGTTGGTTTTGATCTTTATTGCCGTTTACTTAAAAAAGAGATAGAATATTTAAAAAAATCTTATGAGGAAAGTTAGATTATTTTTTCTTTTTTTCTTTTTTGCTTTGTCAGTCTTAAAAGCTGAGGAAATAAATCGAACTATTGCTAAAGTAAATGATGAGGTGATTACTTTGCAAGATTTGGAAAACTACTGTAAACTTTTTAAATACCAAAATCCTCAAATTCAGATCGATGAAAAACTTAAAAAAGATATTTTAAATACTCTTATTGAAAATAAACTCATCCTCTCTTTGGCTAAAAAAGAAAAAGTAGAAGTTCCTCAATATTGGATTAGAAAAGAGTTGGAAAAAATTATTTCTTCTTATCCTTCTCGGGAGGCTTTCTATCAGACTCTTGCCAAGGAAGGATTAAATGTTACTCTTCTTAAGGAAAAGCTAAAAGAACAGTATCTTATCCAATGGATGATAGAAAAATATGTTCGTTCCAAGATAAAAATTGCTCCTTATGAAGTTACACAATTTTATTATAACAATAAAGAGAAATTTATAAAGCCTTGTTCGTATTTTCTTTGGATTGGAAAATGGGAAAAGGAAAAGGAAGTAGAAAAAATCTATGAGAAGTTGAGGGAAAACCCCAAGATAAGTAAGGAAAGTTGTGGATTGACTCATATTCAGGTAGAAGAGAATGAGTTAAAAGAGGAGATTAAAAAAATAGTTAAGGAGATGAAAGAAAAAGAATTAGTTAAAAGAAAAGTTGGAGATTTTTTTTATCTTATCTACTTAGAGAAGAAAATTCCTTCCCGCAGACTTTCTTTGGAAGAGGTAAAAGATGAAATCCATTCTCTTTTAGAAGAAAAAAAGTTTGAGGAATTATTTAAAAAATGGATAAAGGATTTAAAAAAGGAAGCTTTAATTAAAATTTATGAGTAAAAAAGTAGTTATCACTATTGGAGATCCAGCTGGATGTGGACCTTATATTACTTTAAAAGCAATAGAAAATTTTAGAGGAAAAGATATAAGATTTATAATTGTGGGAGGCAAAAAAATAATAGAAAAAATCCCTTCCTTTTCCAAAATAAAAAAAAGAATTGAGGTTGTTGATGTAAATACTTCTTCAAGGATAAAAAAAGGCTATATAAGTAAAGAGGCGGGTAAAGCAAGTCTTACTTATTTAAAAGAAGCTTTTTCTTTGATAAAAAAAGAAAAAATTAAAGCTTTGGTTACTGCACCAGTTTCTAAAGAAGCGATAAAACTTATAGAGCCTCAATTTTCAGGACACACTGAATTCTTAGCTGATTTTTTTAAAGTAAAGAACTTTGCTATGATGATGGTAGGAAGAATTAAAGTAGTGCCTTTTACGCGTCACATTCCTTTAAGAGATGTATCTAAAAATATTTCCAAAAAAGATTTGGTTAAATTAATTAATCTTGTTTATGAATCTTTAAAAGAAAAATTTGGCATCAAAAGACCTAAAGTTGCTTTAGCAAGTATTAATCCCCATGCAGGAGTAAATACTTTTTTAGATAAAGAAGAAAAAATAATGGTTTCAGCAATTGAAGAATGTAAAAATGCAGAAGGTCCTTATCCGGCAGATAGTTTGTTTAGCCTAAAAAATTTGAAAAAATTTGATTGTATAATCTGTGGATATCATGATCAGGCAATGATTCCTTTTAAAATATTTTCTTTTGAAAAAGGTGTAAATTTAACTTTAGGTCTTCCTATCATAAGAACTTCTCCTGCCCATGGTGTAGCTTTTGAAGCAATAAGAGGAAGAGAGCCTCTTTTTTTCACCTCCATGCTTGAGGCAATAAAATTAGCTGTTAGATTAGCTTTTAGATGAGAATCAGCAAAGATTTAGGACAGATTTTTTTAAAAAGTAAAAAATATCTTGAGAGAATCGCTTCTTTAGTGGAGATTGAAGGTGAAGATGTTTTAGAAATTGGTGCGGGAAGAGGAGAGTTAACTCAATATTTGGTTTCTCGTGCGAAATCTTTAATTTGTATAGAAATAGATTCTCGTTTTATTCAAATTCTAAAAGAGAAATTCTCTTCCTATTCTTCAGTAGAGATTATATGTGGAGATGTTTTAAAGTTAGATTTTAAAAATTTAGGTAAGAAATTAGTTGTTGTAGGAAATATTCCTTTTCAGATAAGTAGTCCTCTTTTGTTTCGTCTTATTGAATATCGTCAATTCATAAAGAAGGCATTTTTAACTTTCCAGAAAGAATTTGCCCAAAAATTGGTAGCTTCTCCTAAAAGCAAAGATTACTCTTTTTTGAGTTGTTATACTCAATATTATGCACAAGTAAAAATACTTCTTACTATTCCTCGTAAAAATTTTTCTCCTCCACCAAAGGTAGATTCTTGTCTGGTGAAGATAGATTTTTTTGATAAACTTCCTTATAGAGTTAAAGATGAGAAATTTCTTTTTCAGTTGATAAAAAAAGCATTTTCTCAAAGAAGAAAAAAGCTCATAAATGCATTAGATAAATATAAAAGTGATTTAATTTTTTTACTAGACAAATTAAAGATAGATAAAAATATCCGTGTGGATGCCTTGAGTTTAGAAAAATATTGTCAAATAGCCAATTTTCTTCTTTATAAAAACAATAATTCCACCCCTTAAATAACTGATTTTTTGAATCCACGATTTTATAATAAGATTATTCTAAAATAGCCAATTTTCTTTCAGTTATTATTTTAATTCTTTCCTCAACTCTTTTAATTCTCTCCTCAAGAGGAGGATGGCTGCTTAAAAAAACTATAGGATGGATTTTTTCTTGCTTTTTTAATTTTTCTAAAAGAGTTAATGCGCCATAAGGATTAAAACCTGCTTTATAAGCATAATAAACACCCAAAGAATCTGCTAAAAATTCATCCTGACGGGAATACCCTAAAGCAATTATTTTATAAATAATACTCAAACCTCTTCTTAAATCAGTATATTTAGGTTTTCTTAAAGCAATGTTTAATAAAAGCTCAACGCCTAAGGAAACTTGAAGTCTTTTTACTGGATGCCGCGCGCAGATATGAGCGATTTCATGACCTAAACAAAATGCAATTTCATCTTTATTGGCAATATCTACCAGACCTTTATTAACAAAAATAAATCCTCCTGGTAAAGCAAAAGCATTAATCTCTTTATTTTCAAGAATATAGAAGTGATATTTTAAATAATTACGTTGAGAAGCATGAGCAACTTTTTGCCCAATATCATTGACATATAAAATAAGCTCTTTATCCTGGCAAACTTTTTCTTCTTTTAAAATTTGAGAAGCTAAGTTCTTTCCAATAAGAATTTCTGTATTCTCATCAATAAAATAAATCTCTCTTTTTCCTGTTGCAGGATTATAAACAGTTACACATGCAGAAAGTATAAAAAGTGGAAAAAGGAGAAAAATTCTACACATCTAATTTCTATCTAAAATAATAATTTCCTCAGGCAAATTGACGATGATTTCTGGGCCATTATATTCTCGAATTCTTCCTGTAACCTCAACCATTTTATTCTTATAAAAAACTATCGGATCAATTCCTTTTCTTTTAAAATAGTCCCAGCTTTCTTTGAATATAACTACAGTGAAATCTTTCCTCCAGTCTTTGCCAAAATTCAAAAAGATGCAATTTTGAGAGCGATAGGTAGATAATACTCTTCCTCTAACTGTGCGTATCTGACCGATGAATTTGTAGGCAGAAGAGGCATCAATCGCCTTACAATTTTTCCACAATCCTTTTTTTCCCCGACGCGCTTTTTTCTGTAATTTGACAAATAAATCTACATATTTTACATTAGGAGGTCTTGTATAGAGAACAGCTAAGCCTTCTTCAAGTAGTTTTGCATTTACAAATGTATTATCTACAAAAACATACCCTAAAAGTCTTCCATATTCATCTATTTTTTTTACATCAAATTCAACTCTTATATATTTTCCTTCAACAAGTTTTTTGTTATATTCCTTTGCCTCTTCTGCAAAAGGAGCCGGATTATATATCCACCTCTCCTTTATCTTTTTTCTCATCTCAGGAGCATCTATCCCTATATAACGCAAAATTTTTCCATTTTCTAACTTTACTGTATCTCCATCAATAACTTCAACAACTTTTATATGAGAATGATTTAAAAACCAGCCGAAAAGAAAAAGAAGAAGGAAGAGAAGTCTTTTCACTCTAACTCTTTAACAATCTTAAAAAAGATTTTCTGAGCATAGTAAGGCTTGGGCAGAAGGTATTTTCGTGCCGCAACCTTAAGGTATTGTGTCCTTTCATCCAGAGAATTTATTTTTATTACTAAATCAATACCAGAAACTTTTACTTTTATTCTCCCTTTAGACTCATTAGCCTCAATTATCTCTTTCTGAGGAATTTTCTTTATCACTGCTAAGGAAGCATCCCAAAGACTGCGATAATCACAGCTAATTTCTCCAGCAGCAGAATCATTGCTTAAAAGATAACCGCTCACAATACCTGTTCCTAAAATAATCGGAACACATCCACTTAAAATAAAAATACTCATTATTAAAAATAACAATTTTCTTCTCATCTTAAAGAAAAATTCCTCAAGAAGAATTGTTTAAGAATCTCCTCTGCTTCTTTTTCTTCTTTTGGTAATCCTAAAATTAGTATATCAATTTTCTTTTCTTTCTGCAAGTGAGAAGTAATAGCCTTTGAAGGAAAATTATGAATAAAAGATAAATTGTCTTTTACTTGAGAAGGAAGAAAGATTTTAAATCTTAAAGTATCATCAAGAAAACAGCTATCTAATATTAAGATAAAATCGTGCTCCTCCACTTTATTTAAATATTCCTCATTTAACTCTGTTTCAATAACTTCTATCTTCAGCCTATTCCTTAATTGTGAAGCTAAGATAGTTCCTACTGCATCATCACTACGAATTGTGCTTCCTATTCCTATAATGAGAGGATTTTTTGCTGTTTTTATTTTTTCTTTAATCTTAATTAACTGTTGATACTCTTCATCGTTAAGAATATACATCCTTTCTTTCTTTAGGTCTTTAATTAAATCATTTAAATTTTTAAATTGTATACACTTCAATCCTAATCTCCTTCCTTCTTCAATTAAATCCTGACGGTCATCAATATAAATAATCTCCTCAGGCAGAAATCCTTCTTTAAATAATTCCTCATAGATTCTTTTCTCTGGTTTTACTGCTTTTATTTTGAAAGAAAGAAATAACTTATCAAATAATAAAAATATCTCCTTCCACTGCTGGTAAAGATAGTTAAAATGTAATTCATTTATATTAGAGATAAGATATACCGGATAAAGAAGTCTTAGTCGTCTTACCAGTTCTATAACTTCTTTATTAGGAGAAAAAATCCTACACCAGTTATCTATAAACTCAGAATAACTTATTTTAGCTTTAAAATTTTCTTTAAACTTAAGATAAAAATCATATCCAGAAATTATCCCTTTCTCAAAATCCAGAGCAAAATCATCAAAAAATAAAGCATCAATTACATAATTTGGAGAAACACCTAACTTATCCTTAATCTTTTCTAAAGCAAGAGAATAATCAAAATCAAATAACACCCTTCCTAAGTCAAAAGCAAGAGCTTTTTTCATCAAAAAATATAATTTTTCCTTGAATAAATCTTAAAAATAGTAGTCAAATTATAAAGTTCTACGAGTTTTATTTGCAGCAAATAGCATAAGTCGTTGCGCAATATTCAGTATGTACACCCCATCCCTTTCTGATTCCCCATCCCTCAACATGCCAGGTTCCACCTTTCCCAACAGATTTGGGATATGATTTAACTATACCAGAACCACTTTTAGTGAGGCCGAAATCTCCACCTCCACCTATTAACCATTTATCTGAAGGACAAGAAATATCAAACATAAGATAATTTGATTTACCGCACTTATGTTTCTTAACAATCTCACAATCACTAAATCCTCCCCCACCGCCAATTTCTGTTCCCTTCACATAAATCTTTTGAGCATTAAT
>Ga0164310_10001655_pt1 | contig 12765 bp, 8 predicted proteins | sample GuaBasSedimGuay1_FD_121795 | JGI IMG/M metagenome (GOLD analysis project Ga0164310, IMG submission 121795) | Subseafloor sediment microbial communities from Guaymas Basin, Gulf of California, Mexico - Guay1, Core 4569-9, 0-3 cm | ecosystem: Environmental > Aquatic > Marine > Hydrothermal vents >... | reverse complement strand
GGCCTCCCGCCGCACCATTAGCTCCACCCGGTCTCTTATTTCCTGTTCAGATGTGACCTCCACACAGAGCCCAAAGCGATCAAGGAGTTGAGGCCTCAGATCCCCTTCTTCCGGGTTCATTGTCCCTACAAGGATAAAGCGGGCAGGGTGAGAATAGGAGATGCCCTCGCGTTCCACCCGATTCCACCCTGAAGCTGCAGCATCAAGGATGAGATCAGCGATATAGTCATCAAGTAGATTTACCTCGTCGATATAAAGGATGCCTCGGTGGGCCTTAGCAAGTACGCCCGGGTGAAAGCGACGTTCTCCAGTTCTTATTGCATATTCGAGATCAATGCTTCCCACCACACGGTCTTCGGTGGCATTCAGGGGTAAGGTCACTACAGGAATGCGACGATGCACTAAAGGAAGATCAGGGGCAAGACTTTGACATCTCTCACACCACTCTTCAGGACGATCTGGATCACAGGAAAAGGCACAACCTTGCACAACGCAGATTTGCGGAAGAAGCGAAGCAAGGCCACGGACCGCTGTAGACTTTGCCGTTCCCTTCTCACCGCGAATAAGTACCCCGCCGATACGTGGGTTAACTGCATTCAGAATCAAGGCCAGTTTCAGCCTGTCCTGGCCTACGATGGCTGAAAAAGGGTACGCTAAGTTTTTAATAGCCATTAAATATCCCAGTTTTCATTGTGAAAAATTTTCTAGGTCGCCCTCTAATGCCAAGTACTTCTCTTTCAATTCCTCAATGTCCTCCTCCTCTGCTTCCCAGTAGCCGCGTTGCTTGGCCTCTAAGAGCCTCATAATGATCTCAGCGGTGGCAAATGGATTATTTTTCTTTAGTCTATTGTAAATTTCCTGGTCATCAAAATATGTTCGCTTAACTGCATCGAAAATCCAATTATCTACCCTGCCGGTAGTGGCAGCCAAGCCGATCAGGTTTTCTACACGCTTACTGATATGCTGTGCGCCATGAACTCTATGCTTCAGCATTTCTTGTATGTATTTAGGGTTCAAGAGGCGTGTGCGCACCCCAATCTCAATTGCCTTTTTTGCCTCATCCGTATAAATGATATTCGTTGAACTGTCGGTAACAAGCATTGCCGGCTTTGCTCCCCTCAATGTCTCAACCGATTTGACCAAGCTGCCAAAGAATTCATAGTAGTGGTCAAGGTCTGAAAACGCATAATCAACAGAGCTTCTCACCTGCGAAACGAGATCCACCTTGCTTAAGTTATATTCAAACAGATTCCCTTGTGCCTCTCCCCTCCTGCTTCTTGTATATACATGCTTCTGGGCAGTGAGATAGGCCTTAGCTATTTCGACCTCTTCATTCCAGTTTTTGCTTTCGATCATTGCGGTTATGCCTGTGCCATATTCCCCTTCAGCCGGACCGAAAATACGTGCTATGGACAATTCTTTAGCCGTTGACTCATCTGTCTCTTTTAGCAATTCCTTGTAAATAGACAGGCTATGTTTTCTAACGAAATTCATCTCGGCAGGTTCGTTGAGCGAAGCAACAGCCTCATAGATTTCATCCAAAAGATCAATGAGGTTGGGAAACATGTCCCTGAAAAATCCGCAAATTGTTATCAGGCAATCGACACGCGGTCGCTTCAGTTCCGACAGAGGGATGATTTCAAACTTGTTCTCCCATGGATCGTTACCCCTTCTGATTTTGACTCCCAGATATGAAAGTATCTGGCCGATGGTTTCCCCTTTTGTCCTTGAGGTCTCCAGACCCCAGAGAACAACACTAACCGTTTCAGGGTATTTCCTGTGTTCTTTCACGTAGTAATCAAGAGTGCTGCGTGCAATTTCACTACCCCGTTCGAACGCCACCTCGGAGGGAACGAGTCTGGGGTCAAATTGATAAATGTTGTATCCGGTCGGCAAAATCTCCGGATCACGAATCAGGTCTCCGCCAAGGCGCGCCTCGATGTAATTGCCGTCTAATCCTCTGAGCAACCCGTTGATTTCATTAGTACTTCTTAGACGTTTAAGACATTCTTCCCCGTACTTCATGGTTGATTTAATTTTTTCCTTATTGCAGGGCGATAGCTGTCTATATATTTGCTTGTAGAGACTTCTCTCCCCAAAAAAATAGTCTTTGATAAGCGCATCGATAAGTTCACATATTCGGTCTTCTCTAATCAGTCTTTTTTCTCCGCATTTTTCAAGTGATGGCACTTCAAGGAAATCATATTCACTTTCGATAATTTCCCTGATTGATCGGACACCACCCCTGTTCCAGCTTAACATTGCGCTGAGAAAACAGGCTTCCTCTTTTGCTTCAAATGGTTTGCCAAACTCATGCAGACCAACCGGTATCAAAGAGCTTTTCAGCCGGATCAGCTCGTTGGAAATATTATCCACTGTAAAATCACCGTCTACGATCAATTTAATTTCTGAAACTTTATTTTTAATTTTTTTCATCAGATCAGTCTGTTTTTGAGGCAACAAGTGCCCTGACTCAATGTATTCGTTGATCATATTCTCAAGTTCTAAATAATCGCCATAGAAGCCGGAGCGTTCAAAAGGTGGACCCGAATAACTGACCATACATCCATAACTGCGGCGTTTGGCAATAGTCGCCTCTGATGGATTTCCGCTGTAATAAAGATACAGATGTGTCATCTTGCCTATCAGATAATCAGGAAAGCACTTATCGCTAAGAGCGCTTTCCTTGCCGGGCAGAAATTCCAGTGTTCCATGGGTGCCGACATGGATAACAACATCAGCCTTAAATTCCCTTTCCAGCCAGCGATAAAAGGCCAGATACTGGTGATGGGGTGGCAGGTCCTTATCATGATACAGTTTAGCTGGATCTTCAAATGAACCTCTTGATGGTTGTAATCCGACAAATATATTCCCGCTTATAATCCCTGGTATAAGAAATGAGTCGTCATCTGCCATAATCTGCCCCGGTGGGTTCCCCCAATCCTTTGATATCTGATTAACCATAAATTGGTGGAGTTTACTACCTGTGTCTGTTACATACTTGTCAATATCATAACGGATTTTAACAGCTTCTCGGTTAAACCATTGCGCCGAATTGCATACCCCATTATTCATAAACCTTTCTTCTAGATCCAAGGCCGATATCTGATCACAGTTATACCCTGCGTCCCTGAGTCTTGAGGTGATCCGTTCAATCGATCTAAATGTATCTAGGAAAGAAGCGCTTCCAACATTCGCCTCCCCCGGTGGATAATTATACAGTATATAGGCGATGCGCTTATCGTTGTTATTCTTGCTTCGAAGAGCAATATAGCTTTCCGACCGGGTGATCAATTTTCTGAAACGATGCTCAATAAGACGTAATTCCTGCAGATTCTCGATTCTGCCACTTGAAGCGTTCTGCAAGGCTGCAATGGGTATAACATCTACTACTCCATCCAATTCAGGAAGCATAACATGGACAATAATCTCCACCGGACTGAGGCCTTTGACTGATTCTTCCCAGTCCTCTATCTTTCGCTTTCCCAGGAAAAACGGATGCATAATAGGGACATTGATCCTGCGGAATATCTTAAGGCCTGATTCAACATCACCACCCATCGGCCCGGCCCCGAACCGGAAAGGGAGAAAATTCCACACAAGGTCGAGTTTCAGGCCTTCATCCAGTATCCTGTTTATTTTTTTATACTTATCTGAACCAAACGACACTCCGAATGGAACGACATTATATTTTCTCCTCAAATGTGCTATTACCTCGGAAAGTATGCCGAAGGAATAGTTTGGATAATTAAAATTGAAAAAGAGCACGCCTACTGTCCGTCGGCTCTTATCCCACCCCCATTCATTTTTTAGTTCACCAAGGGTCTCAAACCCACGCAACTTTTCAGGATCAAAAAGAACATGCCTTGAATAGTCTATTGGGTCGCCCGGCCTAGGCAGCTCTTTGATCTTGCCATAGTCGCGGCATAGCAGCAGGATCATATTCTTTATATTTTGGGGGCTTGCATTTCTCCAGAATTTTTCTAGCAGGGTCCAATTCCGCATGTCCCTGAGCAAACCAAAGCGCGTTTTCTTACCAAGGGTTGCCATCCGGTCAAGCATCTTTTCCATATCAAAGGACGTCCTATCTTGTTTGCTCCCCTTCTTTCTCATTAGCTTCGCCACATTCATTATCTTACTAAGTGAGAAAGAACCCAGACACGCGCGCGACCTGAGATATTCACTTCCGTATCCAAGCAATACTACGTTTCCTTCATATCCTTCGATTATCCTGTGAATCCCGTCTAAAACCGACCTGTCTGCGCCCATCAAATCAAGCAGAACAATATCTGAGGATAGAATCGATTTCTTTATGGCTGGAAACTTCGCAGAGTGATCCTTATGTTCGCCCACAAAATACAGAGCTATCTTTATTTTGCCTTTAAGGAGATGGCCGAATTCTCTTCCAGCAATGAAGCTATCCACAACTTCGGCAAGGTAGCGCAATGCGCCGTCAGAAACCGACACGAATGTCATTGAAAAAGACATTTTTTACCCCCGTACTTTAATATTTTTTCTGTTACTCCCGTTTCGACAATTTTTCCTCTTTTAATAACAGCGACTCGATTGCATATTAATGAGATCAAATCCAGGTCGTGGGATATAAAGATCAAGGTGGAATTCGTCTTCTTTTTCAGGCCCAACATCAGATGTACAATCTGGGCTTGACTAGAAACATCAAGATTGGAAGTGGGTTCGTCTGCTATGATCAGTTCAGGTTCCAGGGCTATGGCGCGGGCTATGTTGACACGCTGTAATTGTCCTCCTGAAAGCTGGGCAGGATAGCGATCCAGATGCTCTTCATTAAGGCCGACGTCGTTAAGTATTGCTGACAAACCTTTTCTCGTTATTTCTTTCCAGCGCTTTTTTCCTTTTACCAGGAATACTTCTTTTAGGCTCTCTTCGATTGTCATGCGGGGGTTCAAGGCACTTTCATAATTCTGGGGGATGGCCTGTATCCTTTGACGAAATTTTCGCAGCTTTTCGCCGTTTAGAGTTAATAGGTTGTGTTTGTCAAAATAGATACTGCCGTGATCGGGCTGTATCAATCTCAACAGAATTTTAGCCAGAGTAGTCTTCCCGGAGCCGCTTTTACCTACAATTCCAAAAATATCACCCCGGTTAACATCAAAAGAGACATTATTTAAGGCAAATATCGGTCTTCTGGAAAATATACCGGTATAATAAACCTTTGTCAGATTTCTAACCTTTAACATCACAACACCAAACCAGATGGTCTTTACCAACCATAACGGGTGAGGGAACAATATGCTTTTTCTCAAGTCTCCTGCCTACGGGGCATCTGGGTTGAAAGGAGCAGCTATCATTATTCTCAAGCGAACTTGGTGCAAATCCCCACGTGGGACACATACCATTTTTAGGCATGGCTCTTATTAGAGACCGGGTATATGGATGAAGAGGCATCGACATGACATCTCCTGCTTTCCCTGTCTCTACAAACAAGCCGTCATAAATCACTGCAATTCGATCACATACCTTCTCTACGACTTCGAGGTCATGGGTGACTATTAACACTGAAATATTTCGCTCTCTTTTCAAACGGTCCATTGTTTCAAGGAAGGAATCCTTCGACCCAAGGTCAAGGCTTTTGGTCGGTTCGTCAGCTATTACCAAAGAAGGGGAACAGCAAAACGTTATGGCCATAACGGCTCTTTGATTCATTCCGCCGCTCAATTGAGATGGAAAAGAACGATAAACAAGCTTAGGGTCGGAGAACTGAAAGGTCATCAATAGATCCAAGGCCTTTTTCTTAAGGGATTGCGCTCCCCTAATGTTGGAACGTGCTCTTAAGGTTTCTTCAATATGGGTCCCAATTGTCATGAGTGGATTTAAAGAAGCGATACTCTGGGGGAGTAATGCCATTTCTCTACAGTATAGTTTGCGAAGTTCTTTTTCCTTGAGGGTTAACAGGTTTCGTCCTTTAAAAAAGATTCTACCGGATATGTCGGCCTTCTTACCAATAAACCCCATGACCGCGTGGCATATTGTTGTTTTTCCGGAGCCGGTTTCACCGATGATGCCGTAAATTTCCCCTCTTTTAATGTTGAAAGACACACCGCGAAGCGCGTAAACTTTGCCCTTTGAGCTGTAATAGTTAACCTTTAGCTCCTCTACCCGCAAGAGATCACTCACTTTGAGCCTCCTAAACCGCGCATAAAAATATTTCGATGCTCGGTGTTCCCGATGAGTGCATCACCAAGCTGATCACCCAGCAGGTTAAATGAGAGGACGGTCAAAGATATAAAGAGCCCTGGAAATAAGGCGATTTGGGGCGCAGTGCGGATATAAGTTATGCCTTTATTGAGCATTGCACCCCATTCCGGTGTAGGTTCGACAATCCCCAAGCCCAGGAAACTTAATGAAGATATCATTAGTATGTTCCTTCCCATACCCAAGGTAGCCATAACCAATATGGGGGGCAATACGCCGGGCAGGATGTGTTTGACCAGTATATAAGAACTTCTGAGACCAATGATTTTGGCTGTTTCCACATAATGTTCGTTTTTGATATCCGATATGAGGCCCCGTATCATGCGAGCATATCCCGGCCACATAGCAACAGAAAGGATGATCGACACATTTCCTAGTCCAGGACCGAGGGCCCGTGCCAGGACAAGCGCGAAAACACTAGAAGGGATGGACATGAATGTATCCGTCAGACGCATAATTACTTCGTCCAGCCAACCTCCATAGTAGCCGGCCAGGGTTCCCAGCAATCCTCCATAGGACAAAGACAACAGGAGGATAGACAACCCGGTTACAAGTGATATTCTGGTTCCGTAGATTATACGACTGAAAACACACCTGCCGAGCTCATCCGTGCCAAAAAAATATGTGGCAGATGGCGGTTCGAATCGTCTGGAAACGTCAGTAACATAAGGACTATTTGGCGAAAAGGTAGAAGGGCTAACGCTAACTATGGTAATAAATAACAAGAAATAAATATATGGCTTATAAATTAATTTTTTCGGTTGTATTTTTTTTATCATAGGTCTTGTATCTCTTACTTACAGAAAGTTTATGCGGCGATCTATAGCCAGATAGAGAATATCGACAACAAAGTTGACTACGCATACTAAAACGGCAAAAAACAACACCAACGCCTGTATCATGGTAAAATCCCGACCAAGTATGGCTTCTTGAAAAAGCTTGCCTATACCGGGCCACGCAAATATTGTTTCCACAATGATTGCCCCTTCAACTGTCATAAGAAATTGTAATGATATGTAGGTTATTACGGGAATCAGCGCATTTTTCAATACATGGACAAAGAGTATCCGATTCGTGGATAAACCACGAATATAGGCATACTGAACGTATTCAGATTCCAATATTTCGAGCACGGTAGATCGAACAATCCGGATGGTAAAACCGATTTGCGAGATGACTAATACCAAAACAGGCAAGATGAAATGCCTTGGTCCATCACAGCCGAAGCTGGGTAGGATCTTAAGCTTTACGGAAAAGATGAGGACACATATGATGGCCAGGTAAAAATTGGGGATTGAAACTTTAACAGAGGCCAACAAACGCGTGATACGGTCTAACCATCCATCTTGATAATAGGCCGAATAAATACCGACCGATACGCCAAACAGGCTGCTTATCAAGACAGAGATAATTGCCAGTTCAAGAGTGTACGGAAAACGGAGCATAATCTCATCCCACACCGGCACTCCGCTTATAAGGGAATTGCCGAAGTTACACTTGCCTATTAATTTTAGCCAGTTGAAAAACTGGACATAAATCGGCCGGTTCAGTCCCTCCTCGGAAGCCAGTTGCTCTATAACTTTAGGAGAAATTAGTTGGCCGCCGTATTTATCAAGGGCAATGATAGTGGCCGGGTCTCCCTCAGTAAAGTGCATCAAGAAGAAAGTTAGAGTTACAACGCCGAGCAAGACAATAATCGTATTTATCAGGCGTCTAATAAGATATCCCCTCATATTTATTTAACTCGCCATATCTCCTGAAGAGCGCCTACCCATTCTTCCGGTGGAAATACAAACTCGCCAAGCTCTTTATGATAAGCAGCCAGTTTGCTTTCATTAATAGCAAAGAGGATAACTGCCTGTTTATGGATTTCTTCCTGGATTTGTTTACTTAATTGTTTGAACCTTTCATAATCGCTACAAACCATGTACCAATCCAGCAGTTTGTCGATTTTTGGATTATCCAGATGAATCGACCACCTGCCGTGTGAATGAAATGTGTCGTAAAGATCGAGGTAAAAAGAGGGGATATTCGGATCTACGGCAATATCGTAGTCCATCTGGTCGAGCACCTGAAATATTACGCCGCTTTCTTTGGGCCTCAAACGGGCCTTGATGCCAACTTTTTCAAGATATTCACATAGGAGAACACCCATGGCCGTATTTTTTGAAGTCAATATTCCGATCTCTATTGTCTTGCCATTGTATTCGCGAAAACCATCCCCATTGGTATCTAAAAGCCCCTCCTGATCAAGGATAGCCTCCGTCTTTTCGGGATTATATTGAGGCAGCTTAACGGCTGGATCTGTAAAAGGCGTATTTGGTCCAAACGGACCGGGACAGACAGTAGCCAGTTCGCCAAAAACTGTCTGGAGCCCATTATAGTCAATGGCATATCTGAGCGCCCGTCTAACATTGATATTATCAAACGGAGGGCGTTTGTGATTTACTATGACCAGGCGCGCTCCCCAGTTGTTCGCTTTTGACAACCTGATCTTGTCATTTCGTTTGAGGGCAATAATATTTTCTTCAGTAAGGCTCGCATTGGGAGATTGGCCTGTCATCTCTATTTCACCGGATTCAAGTGCAATGGTTCTCGCGCTTGGATCAGGAATAACAACCCATGTAATTTTTTTAAAAACCGGTTTGTCCTGCCAGTAGTCATCATTCCTAACAACACTAAATGATTTTCCCCGTCGATAAGATTCTTCATCCCATTTATAGGGGCCTGTGCCGATCGCCTTTGTAACGACATACGATTTTGCTTTGTCCTTCATTTCTTTTGCTTCGGGCTTAATCCGTGTTGCTCCAGGCATTGATAACCCACCCGATTTATTATTTGAGATCTTGGCCTCTATAGCCCCTGGAGCGACTATTCCGCATCCGCTGCCTGCAAGATGCATAAAAAAGAAAGGGTCGGGTCTTGACAGAATAAATTGAACAGTAAATTCATCTCTGACCTTGATTTGCTTCACCACCCTTTTTAGTGCCTGCCAGTTTTTTCCCCCCAGTCTTTCAAAGTTGATCTTCACTGCATTTGCACTGAAAGGTGTACCATCATGAAACCTGATACCTTTGTGCAAAGAAAATGTATAAACCAAGCCATCATCGGAAACCTCCCATTTGTCGGCAAGGCATGGCACGGGCCGGCAATCTTCATCAAGGTTGACGAGTGATTCATAGATCAGGCATGCAGGCTCCCACATCCCAAAGGGCTCATAATTTCCAGGACGGGTCGCATCCCATCCAGTGCCGATTTTCAATTCATTGAGCATATGTTGTTTGTTGCCACTCTCTTCCTCTACCCTTTCAGTACAACCCAAAAAGAATAGGATAGAGAATAACAGCGAAATGACCATAATCCTGCCTGTTCTCATCACAGACCCCCCTTACCTCCTGTTCCCGCACAAAAGGTATAAAAACCAGATTTAGGTTCTTTTCATTTTTAGTAGCAAAGCGCGCGTCTTTAGAATCGATAATCAATCCCTACCCAGTAGCAACGTTCCGGGCCTAAAACAGAACCATGAATCTCATAATCTTCGTTGGTGATGTTGGTGACTGCTCCTTTAATTTCAAGACGATCAAAAAGATCGAGGCGCAGATTAAAATCCAGCACTGTGAATGGATCAAGGTCGATCTTTTTTCCTGTCCTCCTATCCTCGAAAAACATACTTCCGTTGTATCTGGCATCCAGTGATGCAGTAACACGGGTCTTCGCGCCGAATTCGTGGACAGTTCGGATTCCGGCGTTCGCCTGATGGAGCGGCCTGTCGCCTAACCGTCCCTCCTTCTTATCCTCGGAATGCGTATACGTATAATTGACATAACCGCTCAGCCAAGGAAGTATCTTTCCTTCAAGGCCTACCTCGAAGCCGTCAGTTTCGACTTCATCTATGTTTTCGTAGCGCATGACACCGCCGGTAATGGGATTTGAGATAAGATCCTTGGCTTTGGAATAAAAGCCGGTCAGATTAAAATCAATTCTATCAGTAAGTCGAATTGATGTGCCCAGATCGTAGGACCAGATGATCTCAGGGTCGAGATCAGGGTTGGATTCAAAAGGTACCCCTGGAATCATCATCCATGTTGGCGTATATAGCTCATTGAGGTTGGGTGCACGAAATGCCCGGCCTGCAGAACCCCGAAAACTTACACGATCATTCAATTTATACAGAAGGCCGAGTTTTGGAGAGAAAGAATCCTCGGATTCCGAGTTCATGTCATACCTTACCCCCAGGGTGACTATAAGGGAGGAAAAGAGTTCTGTTTCGTTTTGAAGGTAAATCGCCTGACTGTTCATGGATTCGTCCATGGTGTGCCCAATCACCGTCCCGTCTTCTTTGCTGTTTTTCCAATATCCTTTCTTGAAACTAAAATCGGCACCAGCCGTTATATAATTCAAATTTCCAAGTGGCATAGACGCCTTGATTTGGATACCGGTATCCCTTCCCCAATACTCACGATATCCGTATTCAAACAAAAATGGAGGTCCAAAGGGAGCAGTATTCTTGATAATATGTTCGCACTTTGAATCATTCTTGTCATAGTTGGTAAAAACACGCATGTCTATGTTCAGGCTGTTAAGCACTGTAGTATGTCCGCTAAGGCTTAGAAAATATAATTTTTTTTCTGTATCTACATCGCGCTCCACAGGAAGATAATGGGTTTTTCCCATTTCTGTGTCAGCTTTGGTATAGCTTCCTGTAAACATAATGCCGGTAGCGTCAGAAAAGTCATAGTTAAAACGGGCGAAAAATCTCCTATCATCATAGTCAGAATTGTCACTTACATCTTTATAACTCTTGTCAAAACCACCCGTAGCGGGATTGAAGGCATATTTTACCTGTTTATCCCTGCGGTAGTGATTGTCTATGCTTCGATAACTTCCATCGAGAGAATAAGAAAAACCACCTTTGCGTCCCAGAACATTGACACCGGTTTCTATAAAACCATAGTTTCCTGATTTAAACATCGGAACAATATCAACACCGTCGGTCTTTCTTTTTTTTGATATGATATTGATTACCCCTCCCATCGCGTTACTGCCGTAAAGTGAAGAGAACGGTCCCTTGACAACCTCTACCCGCTCAATGGAGGACAATTGAATTTGGTTTGGCTGAACAAAACCAGTAAGTGCAGAGTTGAGAGGCACGCCGTCCATCATAAACAGGACCCTTTTTCCTCCGGCTCCGCCGACGCCACGGATATTGATAGTTATGGGAGAGGTAATCCCCATGTCCGAGGGTCGTCTGATATCAACCCCGCCCAGCCTTCTTAGAATGTCATCCACATTACTCGCAGAGGAGTTTTCTATATCCTTTTGTGTGACAAGATCCACGTCGGCAAAGACTTCCTCTACCGATTTTGCGGAACGGGTTGCAGTAACAACGATCTCTTCCATTTTGACTGCTTTCTTTTTCTTTGCTTTTTTAGCCTCTTCTTCTGTTTTCTCCTTCTTAACCTTCTCACCGGTGGTATAGTCCCCAGCAAAACCGAACCGCGGCAGAGCCAGGAATGAAACCAAAACTAATAACGCAATCACCATCTTAAAAATATTTCTCATTTCGAACCTCCTTCTCTTGCTTAATATGGAACACGCGCGTCTCACGAGTTGACGCCTCACGTTCCACCCCATTGACTGTTTACATCCAGGAGGCCCGGTGATAGTATAAAAATGCCAGTTCAACCGAACCTCCTTTTGCATCAGGTTGGCTGGTGGCAGGGTGGGCTGGACTTTGGCGGGTCTTCCACCCTGCATTTTTCACAGCCTTTTGCTAGACACAAACAATCTTACATCTGGATCACCTCCTTTTTGTTCCTTGCCTGCTATCCCAACTGCTACCAACAATACGGACACCACCAATAAGAATACCAGTAAGGATAGGGCGGATACTCATGATAAACCTTTATTTCCTCAGGTTTTATCTTCCATAGATGAATCTCCTCGGCCTTTAGCAGGGGATACTCATACTCGATTTCCCCTAGTGGCAATTTTCTTATACCCTGAACCTTGCCTGCCACAGTGACCTCCCTTCCGGGCCGATATATGGCCACATCTAAGTAATCCTGGTGAAACACCAGGAATCTCCCCCCAGAGGCATCCACATCTTTGGGTCTATTGCTTCTGTCCAGGGGTAGCTGCAAGACCTCTATCATTGTCCCTTCCTTCTTATTAACCGCCCTCAGAATCTCTCCACCCCAGAGAACCATCTTCCCCTTATAGGCATCAGGATTCTTGACCACCTCATGGATGGTTACCTTTTCCCCTATGTTCCTCTTCAACTCCTGAGGTATAATGGGAGCGCAGGCAGAAAAGATCATTAGGGATAGGAAAACTAAAATAGATAGATTCTTTGCCATGACGAACCTCCCTCTCTGCATGTAACCTAAAAAGTCTGCAATATAAAAAACTATTGGAAATCTCAGGCTGATCATCTTGTTTCGTTCTTACTCGAGGCAAGCTCTATCTCTTCAAGCACCTGCCTTACCTTTTTCTGGTTCTCTGAGAAATGGGCTGCCTTCACAAACGCCCTTC
>Ga0164310_10001653_pt1 | contig 12775 bp, 13 predicted proteins | sample GuaBasSedimGuay1_FD_121795 | JGI IMG/M metagenome (GOLD analysis project Ga0164310, IMG submission 121795) | Subseafloor sediment microbial communities from Guaymas Basin, Gulf of California, Mexico - Guay1, Core 4569-9, 0-3 cm | ecosystem: Environmental > Aquatic > Marine > Hydrothermal vents... | reverse complement strand
CAAGAGAGCCTGCACTCTAATCAGAGAAAAACCCGCCGAGGCGGCTAAACTAGTCACGGGAGAAATAAGCGGGTTAAGCGTGGATTTCGTGGTGAAAACCTACGCCGTGTCACCGAAGTACTGCGCCCTGCTCTCACGCGAATACATAGACTCAACCATGAAGTTTGTGCTCGTTCTCAGAAAACTGGGATACCTCCAAAAAACCCTAGAAGAAAAGGACATCTTCGAAGCGAGCTACGTTGAGGAGATTCACCCAGAAGCCCCCCACTACTGAAGCAGGCGCGTTTACCTTTCAACGTAATTTATTCCCAGCTTTTTCATGGTCCTTCTGAAGCCCTCAAGATCCTCGAATCTGAGATCCCACTTGGTTTTCTTTTTCTTCGCAGCGATTTTCATATAGTAGCCGAAGGTTTCCTCCTTGAAGGGTGAGGTGTTCACCTCCACCTCGGACACATCATCGAGGTTAACGTGGTAGCTGCCGCTCCTCGTCTCAACCAGTTTGTCCAGCTCCTCGCTTTCAAGTACTCTCCGGGTCATGACCGGCTCGGAGGCACGCTTTTTTATGTACTCTCTGGCTTTTGACAGGAAAATCAATCGCCTGTCCGTAACCACGAGAAGGTACAGGTTCGTGGGGTAGAACCTTCGGGGTAGAATAAAAAACCTGGCTATTACGCTTTCCTTTTCCGGTTTGATTGCGGTTGAACCTCCCTTACAACGGTTAAGGTTAAAATATGAAAACCCAGGGAATTAAAGGTAACCGTGAGGGGGAAAAGAAAAAGGGTGGTTTTAGAATCTTTCGTCTTCCCTGCTCCACTCGGGGTACCAGCAGTAAAACTCGAAGGGTTTCGCCCTGTTCAGTCCCTCGTAGGTTGCTTTTGCCAGTCGGATCACGCCGCGCTTGTCTCTCCATAGGTCTACGAGTCCCTTCTCCTCCAGTGAGAGGAGCGTCTCGTCCAGCTGCTCACTATTTAGTCCAGTGTCGTCCATCAGCTCCTCACGCTTCATGTGTAGCCCTGGGTTCACGAAGTAGTCCTCGGCGAGAGCCTCGAGAACAGTCTTCTCGGATTCCTCCGGGGTTGCGGGAGCGGGTTTCGGGCGCTTCTCCCCCGGCTTCTCGAAGTACGGGATCGGGATTCTGAGCTCCTTATGTATGCGTCTCCTAGGCTGTCTAAGCTCGTCCGCATAGAGTCTGCGGTAAATGTAGGTTATTAGGCGTCTGAGAACCTCGCTTGACCCTCCGCCGATCTCGTTTATTTTTGAGTCTCTGAGCAGCCGCTCCACCGGGTAGTACTTTGTGAAGCTGTCTCCCCCGCAGATCTGGAGGGCGTCGAGTGCGGACTGCGTGGCCAGTTCGGTTGCCATGATTTTCGCCGCGTTCGCCTCTATTACGGGGTTGTTGCCAAGGTCTTCCTGGTGGGCGGTGTAGTAGCAGAGGAGTCTTACTGATTTTAGCCTCATGATTATGTCCGCTATCTTGTACTGGTTGCTCTCGAAGTCGATGGTCCTCTGGCCGAACTGCACCCTTCTCTCGGTGAAGTAGAGCGCGTTTCTGAGGGCTTCCCTTATGGCGGAGACCATGCAGATGGCTATCATTAGCCTCTCGAAGTTCAGCCCGTTGGTCATCACTCCCCAGCCCCCGCCGACGCCACCGACAATGTTCTCCTCTGGTACGCGTACGTTGTCAAAGTGGAGGGTTCCGTTGCGCACGGCGTCGAAGACTCCAAGCTCGTTGATTCTCTCCACCCTGAAGCCGGGTGTGCCCTTCTCCACCACGAAAGCGGTGAGGTGCTTTCTGCTCTTGATGTCTGCTGGGTCGTTGCTTGTCCTCGTGTAGACGAGGTAGAGGTTCGCGATGCCCGTGTTGGTTATGAACCTCTTTTTCCCGTTTATCACCCACTCGTCCCCGTCCTTAACCGCTGTTGTCCGGATTCCCGCAGCGTCGCTTCCCACGAACGGCTCCGTGAGGCCCAGTGCGCCTATGATCTCACCCCTGGCGACCCTCGTGAGCCACCGCTCCTTCTGTTCGGGGGTTCCGAACGTTGACAGCTGTTTCACTCCCCCGAACAATGTTGAGAAGAAGAGTCCTCCGAGTATCCCCACAATGGTCAACCCCTCGGTGATAATTGTGCTGGAGGTAACGCCGCCGTTTTCGCCCATGCCGCCGTACTCCTCGGGCACAAGAACCCCGAACCATCCCTTTTTTCCAACCTCTTTAATCAGATCAGCCGGGTGTTCTTTCTTCCACACGGCCTCATAAACCCTGGGGGCAGCCTCATAGGCAAACTCTTCAACCTCGTCAGCCAACCTCTTCTGGAAATCCGTCCACCACGGATACTTCTCCAAAAGTTTTCACCTCCAACAGGTCAGAATAATTTTCTTAACACGAAGGTACGATTGCCCTTATTAACTTTGGCTCAACTACGGCGTTTGAAAGTTATTTTTCTTTTTTTCGGCTAGGTGTCCGATATTTTGAGATGTTTCCTCTTGGGGGTTGAGCCAGCGGGAAAAATTGTGGGAACCGTAAACTGTCTTAAGAATCAGGAGTCTTGGAAAAAGGTTATCAGAGTTTTAACCCTATAAGGGGTTAAAATCATCGTTCGAGTTGGTAATTACCGTTGAAGAAGGAAGGTGTGTAAATGTATTTGAAGACTGGTGAAGAGTACATTCAAGATATGATTGATATGAACTTCGAGCTGTATATAGACGGTGGCAAAATTTCTGGGAAATCTGTTGTCAATCACTCTCAGGTCAGACCGATGATTAACGCTATAACGGCGACCTACGATATGCAACATGAAGAAAAGCTAAAGAAGTTTCTTCTCTGCAAGTCACACCTCACGGGGGAAACCATCAGCCGCTGGTCCCACGTACCCCAAAAAGTCGATGATCTCATCAGAAAGATTAGACATCACACGATATGCGAACCGTAGAATTGGAATGTGTTCCTTTCGCTGTATTCAAAACGCCTTCCCCGCCGTGCTCGCAACAGCAAAGAAAATCGACGAAGCAAAGGGTACAAACTACTACAAAAACGCAATTGAATACATCAGGTACTATCAGAAAAACGACCTAATCGGCTGCCCCGCCATGACCGATCCCAAGGGTGACTGACTTGTTAAAGCCCACGAGCAGAGCGACCCAGACATGTACCTGAGAGTAGTGGAAAAAACAAGGATGGAATAGTCCTCAGAGGCGCAAAGCTCTGCCAAACAGGATCCGTAGCCACTCACGAAAAGCTCGTGGCGCCGTGTATAACACACTACCCGGGAGCAGAGGACTACGCCGTTTGCTGTGCGGTTCCTGGCAATGCGAAAGGAATAAAAAACATATCAGTGCGATACTCGCAAGACGCACGCAGAAAAGAAGGTTTAGAATGGGACATCGGCAACCCCAAATACGGCTTCCACGAAACAGTAGTTATATTCGACGACGTCTTCGTTCCGTGGGAGAGGGTATTCATGTGCGGAGAGGTGGAGTTCACAGGAATGCTGGTCAATCTCGCCGGCACCTGCCACAGGCCTACCACCGGGGGCTGCAAAGCCGGCTGGTCCGACATCCTCATCGGGGCGGTTCAGGCCTACGCGGAAATCAACGGAACCGCGAACGTGTCCCACGTAAGAGAGAAAATCACAGACATGATTATGCACACCGAAACCATGTATTCCTGCGGGGTAGCTGCGTGTGTCAAAGCCAAAAATGTTGAAGGAGTCGGTATGATACCCGACATGATTCTGGCAAACAACACAAAGTACGTAGCCTCAAAAGCCGTGTACGAATTGGTGAGGCTCGCCGAGGACATCACCGGAGGCATCATCACCACCCTTCCCAGTGAGAGAGAATTCAAAAACCCGGAGATCGCACACTACCTCGCGAGATACTACAAAGGCGCAAAAGAAGCCCCAGCTGAACAGAGGGCTAGGATAGTTAGGCTAATCGAAAACCTGACCTACGGGGCAGGAGCCCTCTGTCACTCGGCTGCCCACGGCGGCGGCTCAGGACAAGCATGCAAGATAACCATGTACTACGCGTCAAAGGGAGAACCCTTAGAATCGAGAGTCAGAGGTGCCAAAAGACTGTGCGGCATAAAGGAATAATCATAGGCTACAGGTAAGTTGGGCTCGAGGTCTAGGCCTTTTCTTTTCTGAGATACATAAGTAAACCCATAAATCCGCCCATAAACCCGCTGATCAAGCCGCTAATCCCGTTGTTGAGGCTGTTCATAAAAACCGACGTTGGAAAAGGCACAACAAAGAAGTTCATAAGAAAACTGATTGCAAAGCCGATTATTGCCCCAATTACTCCTGATACCACCGCATCCTTGAGATTTGCCACTTCACTCTTCTCCTCAAAAATTTTTGTTTCTAAGGCGTTATAGTTCTTCTTAATATAAAAAATTTTGTTTCTGTTGATTTTTCAATTACAATCATTCAGACTCATCAATCAGTTCTTACACACCAAAAAAGAGGATAGAAGTTGAAAGGTTGATTCCTTAGGTCTTTCCATGCGAATGGTCGAAAGCCGGGTAGGCGATCAGACCAAAGATTACCACGCTCCAGAATTACAATAGGAAGTCTAGTTGTAGAGATCTCAGCTTTTCGGGTGTTGGTATTCCCTTCTCGATGTCCCATCCTCTCTCACGGTAGTACTCGTCGATGATGCTCTCCATGAGTTGCTCATCCACAACCTTTTTCGTGTAGAGAGTTTTCAGGACAACCGTTCCCCAGACAGCCTCTTTGGGTTCAAGCCAAACGCTTGGGACGCGGTCGTCGCTCCTGTCGAAGCCCTCACGAACGTTGAGCATCTTGTAAAGGTTGAATGCACGTTCGCCCCTCAGCCTCAGCTCGTCAACCCCAACCTCGATCCCGGTGACGATGTAGTACATTTCCGCGAGTGTCTTCATTAATGGGTAACCAAACATTGAGAGAGTGTTTAGGGGCACGTAGCACACGCCGAGAGAGTTAAGAACCATCATAACGTTCTCGGCCTGGGCAGTTAGCCGTCCGATATTCTCGTTCTCGGACGTGTTGTAAACAACGGGAACGTCCTCGGCTGTGAGCCTGCCCCCTATGGTGCCCCATGCTTGGAAGCCTCCCTTCGGGCTCACAACCTCAGACAGCATCGCGGAGTCCAGCCTGTTGAACCTGGCGTCAAAAATGCAGTCTGTTCCCTTCACTATCCCCCGAGTATTCTTATAGTGAACCCTTGCATCGTACTCTAGATGTTCGGAGAGGGCGAACCAGCCGTCCGCGGCGACCGCCCCTATGCCTTCCCTTTTTGTGAGCTTGTCAAGAAACTCGAGGTAGCTTTCAAGGTTTCTCTGCAGGTCTAATCCGTGCAGGTCTTCCTTGGTTATTTTGCCCTCATTGAGGAGTCTGGTGAGGTAGTCGGCCATCTCCGAGAAGGTGTACATGCACACGCCCGCCCGGTTACAGGCGTCGGTGAGTTTGAGAGCTTCTCTGTGATCCTCCAGCTCAAGCTTCTGTCCCATGTTTGCGGTGTTTATGAAGTGAGTTGTTTTGACTTCAATACCCTCCCACGTGCCGTCCGGAATTTGGTGGTGGGTTTTGCACCCTATGGGGCAGGAGATGCAGGTTGAGGAGTGCTTTTTTGATTTGAGAAAGGTTTTCACACCGTAGAGCTCATTGAACCTCTCCCTGGTCCAGATACCGGAGGACATGTTCTTAAGGTAAAGCATGTCCCAGAAGACGTGGGCCCCCAGGTCCTGGGCGGATTTTAAAATGTCTTGGGAAGTGAAAAGGCTGATGATTTCCTTCGCTCTCTTGAACAGCTCCTTCTTGTGAGCAACCCTGATTCCCCCGGTTCCCTCAGCAACGATGGCCTTAACGTTCTTGGAGCCCAGCACAGCGCCGAGGCCGCCCCTGCCCAGCGTCCCCACACCGTCAACGATGGTAAGCGCGATCCTCACAAGATTCTCCCCGGCTGGACCGTTGGCAATCACCCCCGAGCCCGGATGGAGGGATAGCAGCCTCTCCGTTGTCTCGTACACATCAAGCCCCATGAGAGGAGATGCATCCTTGACCTCGACTCCACCGTCCTTTATGTGGAGGTAGACGGGTTTCGATGATTTGCCCCTGATGATGAAGTGGTCGAAACCGGCTCTCTTCATCATGTACCCGAACCTACGAAAACCACCTATGGCGGAGGTGATGTAGTGTTTTCCGTCCTCAGATGCGGGTAGGGCGAACTTGGTCACGGCGAAGAGCTTGGAGCCGAACGGAGCCCCCGAGCCAAGGAGGGGCCCCACACCCAGAACTATAGGGTTCTCCTCGGATAGGGGGTCAACCTTCGGCTTGTGGTACTTGCTGAAAAGCCTGAAGCTTAGACCCGCACCGCCTATAAAGTTGTTTATCCAATCCGACTCTAAGGGTATAACCTCGCTCTCGCCGGAGGTGAGGTCCAGATCCAGAACCGAACCCGCGTAGCCGTAATAATCCATTTTTTAGCCTCCCGTTGACGCTTTCGCCGGAGTCAGGGCTCCGTATGCGCAGTAGTCTGCGCAGAAGCTGCACTTTTCCCGGCAGGTGTCCAGAAAGGTGATAGTGTTTTCCTCAATAACCAAGCGTGCCTTTGAGGGGTTTGCCTCGTCCTCGTGTAGGAGTGAGCAGAAGATCTGACACTGCAGACACATTCTGCACTTCGAGGGGTCGATGACAATGTTAGTCTTTTCCATACACACCGCCCTATCAAACCGGTACGTAGCCATATAGCCACTATTTATTTGAATATTTTGTTCAACATTTCTCAAAGAAAAGAGCCTTTGAAAGTAAGGTTACCAGTTAACCGTGAGGCAGCGTAGCCAGTTGATTGTGAATACGCTCAAAGGGAACCGACCTCACTCCCTGCTTCGGGTCTATCCCTTGTGAAAATAGGGAAGTAGCACCCCCTCTGTAGCTTTTTACACTGAGCGGGCCTGTCAGGCTTACGCCCCACTTATGGTTGGATCATCTCCACGAACATGTGATTGTTGTTTCGGGTCTGTTGAGCTTCGTTAACTTTTGCTTTTTTCTTTCTTATTTTTTCGTTTTTTCTGGTAGAGTGCTACGAGGTCTTGCGACCTGGCACACACCCCTGTGCCAGAAGCGAGAATTCGAGGATCGAGTTTAGATCAACGTCGAATGCTCTTTCAGCTATGAGTTTGCTTAGTTCAACGGCGACTGGCCCGTTGTCCATGGTTGTGTACGCTAGTTTCTTGGCGGCTTCTTCAAGCTTGGAGGTTTAAAAATGCCTGAAAAGTGGAGAATGGTTACGGGTTCAACGGGCCCCGCCGACTGGGCCAGCGGCTACATACCATCCTTTCTTAGAGCCATTGCTGAAGGAGTAATCGATCGAACCTCTGTGTGTCTAAGGATTGAAAAACCAGGGGTTCTGCTGCAAAGGTACTGTGATGTCTTAAGAGACATAAACTACGAGGCCTGTGTTGAAAACAATGTGAAAATCACTCGTTCCATGGTTGCTGGTGGAGGAGTGGTTTACGGAGAGCCTGGAACTTCGAAGAAGCGGGAGTCCACCCGAAGGGCATAGAGACGCTGGACGAAACCCATGATGAATGGACGGAAATTTGCCTGCAGAGTGTAAAAAAGGTGATAACCCTCTTTTTAAGAGAAAGGATGTCACCTGACTTTTATTTCTTTCCGAAAAGCTGCACAAAACGTGGGAACAGTAAGATTTAAGAAAAGCGTGGAATCCAGAGTAGAGTATGTTGTCTCGAGAAGAAGCCATGAAGCTGGTGAATGAGCACCTCAAAGACGAGAAACTCGTTAAACACGTTCTGGCAGTGGAGGCTATAATGAGAAACCTTGCCAAGCACCTAGGAGAGGATGAAGAACTCTGGGGATTGGTGGGTTTAATTCACGACCTGGACTACCAGGAGACAATGAATTCTCCTGAGTTACACGCCACCAAAACGGTGGAGTACATACAGGGTCTGGTTCCCGAAGACGTAGTTAACGCTGTGAAAGCGCACAACTACGAGTACACCAAGGTTCAACCCCAGACTAAGCTGGAGAAGGCACTGATCTGTTCGGACGCGGTCTCCGGACTGATAATAGCCGCAGCCCTAGTGATGCCCGACAAAAAGCTGGAGCAGGTCCGGGTTAAGACACTCAAGAAGAAGTTCAAGGACAAGACCTTCGCCGCGAAGACCGGCAGGGACAGAATAAGGCTCTGCGAGGAGATAGGAGTACCACTGGCGGATTTCTTTTCGATAAGCCTGGAGGCATTACAAAAAATTTCCGAAGACCTAGGACTATAGGTGGGAAAGAAGTTCTGGTTGGTACTCACAAACGCTTGCAGCGATTTCCCAGGGTAGTTCACACCGCGGTGCTCTGACTCTGGTTCGGCTCTAAATCTTCATGTAAATGTTTTTTCCACTGTACTTTCCGGTTGCCATCTCTTTCTCGATCTGGCTCAGGAGGAGTATGCGCTTGTAGGTCGGAGGGTGTGTGGAGAACAGGTTATTCAAGCCTATCCACCTGGTTCTTCTTGCCTCTGCCTCCATGGCCTTTTCGAGTTCCCTCTCGTCGAGTGTACCGTCCTTATCAAGGTCGTACTCGCTCCTCCTCTTGTTGATGCGGCGAATCTCTTCCACCGCGTTCGCGGGGTCTTCGATGAAAAGGGCTCTTGCGCCGTGCACCTCCTTAGGGTTTACCGATAGCCCGTAGGCAATCTTTGTGAGTGCGCTCTTCAGCCCCCTGGGGTTCTCCGTCAGGTAGGCCGAGTAGACATCGGAGTAGAACTCCCTCTGCCTGCTTAAGCTCCTAATTATGATCAAAGTTGAAATGTACACTATGAAGGCGAATATGGCGGTTGGAAATAGGACTATTGCGTATCTTACTTCTAATGATCCGTAGAGTGTAGACATGACAATTATATAGCAGAGGACTGGAATCGCGTTGAGACAGGTCATCACTAGGTAGTCCCTGTGCTTCAGGTGCCCGATCTCGTGCCCGATTATGGCTCGGATTTCCTCCCGATTCAGGGTTTTTAGGAGTCCTTCGGAAACCACGAGGGTTGCGCTTTTCGCGGTTCTGCCGAAAACGAAGGCGTTGGGCTGCTTTGTGGGCCAAATCGCAATCTGGGGTTTCCTCACCCCGCTTTTCTTCGCCAGCTCCCTCACCGTTTTTGTGAGCCAAGGATTTTTGCACCGCTTGAGAGATAGTGAGCGCCGCAGCAGTCTGGGGCCAATCGCCCACTCAAACACCATAAAAGACGCCGTGAACATTAAGACGCCCGTTATCATATCATAAAAGTTCTGTGGGAGGGAGAACAAGGAGTAGAAAAATCCGTAGAACTGCATTAACATCACGTCGTACTGTAACGACATGATAAACATTGTTATCTCGAACTGTATAATACCTAAAACCTCTTCTAGAGAGCCTACCTCCACCTCAAAGTTACCCAAGATGAAGGGGTTATCAGACTCATGGGCAGGCAGCGCCACGTTTAAGAAAAACAGTAGTATTAGACTCAAAGCGAGAACAAAAATAGACAACAGCACAAACATTGATAGGATTGATACACCCATATTGGTTTTTAGCAGAAATAAACGACCCAATACTGAGACAACTCCTTTTTTAAGAATCCACTTAAGAATGTATTTACCCTTTTAACTAAACTTTTTGAAAATATATTTTCTTTTATCTTTTAATATTTTTCATTAAAATAAAATAATGCGAAAGTGAAATATAAGTTATACTTTTAAGGAAGCAGTGCAGCAGAACACAACAAAACAAGTTCACAGAAAGCTAAGACACTCAAAATAGACTCTCAGCGGAAACCGGTTAAGACGGAATAAGACTCCGCGACGAGAACGGTGTCCACTGTAAGGCCTCAGAACAGGTTCGGAAGCCCAAAAGATTAAGACAGTACACCCTCAAACTTCTTCCGCTCTTACCCGCTCTTCCAGAAGTTCGAGTGTGCTGAAGGGGAATCACCGCCGCTCGAGAAATAAAAATGAGAGAGGTGTATTTGCGGGTTAGAACCGGTCTATCGGTTCGTATTCGCCGAACACGCTGACCAGAGTTTCTCTTATTTCTCCCAGGGTTGCGTAGGCGTGTGCGCAGTCGATCAGGTAGGGCATCAGGTTGGCTTCGGTCTTCGCCATTTTCTCAAGCTTCTTCAGGGTTTTTTGAACCTTGGAGTTGTCTCTGGTTTCCCTCAGCTTTTTGAGCCTCTCGCACTGGATCCTCTCAACCTCGGGGTCGACTACCAGAACGGGGATGGTTGTCTCATCGTCTTCTGTCTGGTAGCAGTTAACCCCCACGATTTTCCGAATGCCCTTTTCAACCTCTTTCTGGTACTTGTAGGAGGCCTTGGCGATTTCGTTCTGGAAGAAGCCCTTCTTGATTCCCTCGATGACTCCGCCCATTTTCTCTATTCTGTCGAAGTACTTGTAGACTTCTTCCTCCATCTTGTCCGTCAGCCACTCAACGTAGTAGGAGCCGGCGAGTGGATCAATGGTGTCTGCAACGCCAGTCTCGTGGGCGATTATCTGCTGGGTTCTCAGAGCTAGGGTGACCGCCTCCTCGGTGGGGAGGGCCCAGGCCTCATCGTAGGAGTTCGTGTGGAGGGACTGCGTGCCTCCGAGGACCGCTGCAAGCGCCTGGATTGCGACCCTAACAACGTTGTTTAGGGGCTGCTGGGCTGTGAGGGAAACCCCGGCGGTCTGGGTGTGGAACCTCAGCATCATGGACCTCGGGTTGGTTGCTCCTCTTTTCTTCATCTCCTTGGCCCAGATTCTCCGCGCCGCCCTGAACTTGGCGATTTCCTCAAAGAAGTAGTTGTGAGCGTTGAAGAAGAAGGATAGTCGCGGCGCGAAGGAGTCTATGTTCATTCCCCTCTCTACGGCGGCGTCCACGTAAGTGAGACCGTCTGCAAGGGTGAAGGCTAGCTCCTGAACCGCGGTTGCCCCCGCCTCCCTTATGTGGTAGCCGCTGATGCTAATCGTGTTCCACCGGGGAAGCTCCTCGGTTCCAAACTCGAAGGTGTCCAGAATAAGCCTCATAGAGGGTTCCGGAGGAAAAATCCAAGAGTTCTGGGCAATGTACTCTTTTAGGATGTCGTTCTGAATCGTTCCTCTCAGGTTCTTTCTCTTGGCTCCCTGATTCTCAGCCGCAGCTATGTAGAACGCCCAGATGATGGCTGCGGGCCCGTTAATGGTCATGGAGGTGCTAACCTTCTCGAGGGGAATCCCGTCAAACAGGGTCTCCATGTCCTGAAGCGAGGAGACAGCCACCCCGCACTTTCCAACCTCCCCCCTTGCGAGCGGATGGTCCGAGTCGTAGCCGTAGAGGGTTGGGAAGTCGAAGGCGACGCTCAGACCCGTCTCGCCGTGCTTCAGGAGGTACTTGAACCTCTTATTCGTGTCATAGGCCGTGCCGTACCCGGCGAACATCCTCATGGTCCACAGGCGGCCCCTGTACATGGTGTGGTACACTCCACGAGTGAAGGGGAACTCGCCCGGAAGACCCAAATCCTTGTGATAGTCGATGTGAACGTCATCAGGAGTGTAGAACTGCTTAACCTCGATTCCGGATAGGGTGGTGAACTTCTCAGCTCTCTCCACGCCCGGGACTCCCTTTTCAAAAGTTTCTATTTTCGTCATAATCTCATCACCCCAAACAAACTTCATTAAGAAGCAATCGTCGAAACACAAGAAACTTGAATCGGTAACAATTGTTAGCCAAACGAATGAATACTTCAAAACGACTATAAATGTTGCGGTAAAATTTCTGAAACACACTCCCGGAAAGAATCGGCTCTCAGATGGTTCTTTCTCGGCGGTCGGTAGGATTATATAATTGGTAGAGCATATACGTTGAAAAAGGGTTGGAGATGGTTTGGTGTATCTGTCCAAAGAGGAGGAGCGAATGCTCGATGGTGAATTCGGAAGCGCCGTTTCAGGCGCCATGGAGATACTCGTGAAGCTCGGAGACGCCTACAAGGCTGAGAGAATGATTCCTGTTTCGGGGGCTCACGTCTTCGCGTGGAAAATCTCCGGAGACCTCCCCGGAAACGTTGTCCTAGAAAGGATCCAAAAAATGACGGAGGGAACAAAGCTCAGGGTTCCCTGCACCACGAATCCGCTGACACTCAACCCAGACCTCTCAGAAAAACTCGGAATCCCTAAAGACATACTGGAAACCCACAGAGAAAACATTTCAAAACTCATAAACCTGACCCGCGAAATAGGCGCAATACCAACCTACAGTTGCCACTACCACTACCCTTACGAGCCGAAGCTGGGGGACCACTACGCTCTCACAGAGTCAAACGTGTGCATGTTCGCAAACGCCTGGTACGGGATCAGAAGCAACATGGAAGGAGACATCACCGCCCTCGCGTCCGCCATCACCGGAAAAACACCGGAGTATAATCTGCACCTAACCGAAAACAGGTACGGGCAGGTCCTGGTTAAACTTTCAAGTGACCTAGACCCAAGGGAGTTCTCCAACGCCGACTTTGGAGCCTTAAGTTACTACACGGGAGAGATGTTAGGCAGCGATAGGATTCCCGTCTATGAGGGGTTCCCCAGAGACACGAGCGCAACCCAGGTGAAGTATATGCAGCCTCAGATCGCTCACAGCTCGTCCGCACTGTTCCACATTGTTGGAGTCACACCAGAGGCGCCGACACTGTAGGGGGCGATCGGCGGCGACAAACCGGAGGAAAAAATAACAATAGGGAAGGAGGAACTCCGAGAGAGCTATGAGAGGTTCAACACCACGAGCGAGGATAGGGTGGACATGGTGGGTAT
>Ga0164310_10001652_pt1 | contig 12781 bp, 15 predicted proteins | sample GuaBasSedimGuay1_FD_121795 | JGI IMG/M metagenome (GOLD analysis project Ga0164310, IMG submission 121795) | Subseafloor sediment microbial communities from Guaymas Basin, Gulf of California, Mexico - Guay1, Core 4569-9, 0-3 cm | ecosystem: Environmental > Aquatic > Marine > Hydrothermal vents... | reverse complement strand
CCTCCTGTAGATTTTTATCCTTATGTTGTGTTTCCTGTATTAGGAATTAATGCTGAACTTAAAATTATAAAGAGAGGTTATTATCCAGAAGGAGGAGGCAGAATAATTTTAGAATTGAAAGAATTTGAAACTAAACCCATCAATTTAGTAGAAAGAGGTGCTTTAAAAAGTATTAAGATAATGAGTATTGCCTCAAAGCCTTTAGAAGAAAGAAAAGTTGCTTTAAGGCAGGCAGAAGCAGCTGAAAAACTTATAAAGGAGAAAATTCCTGAAGTAAAAATAGAAAAAGAAATTCTTTATGTAGATACAAAATCACCATCTTCAGAGATCAATATCTGCGCTTATTTTGAGAAAGCGGTTCTCTGGAGCGATGATTTGGGAGAAAAAGGCAAGCCTTCTGAAACTGTAGGGAAAAGTGCTGCTTTAGGAATAGTTGAGGAGATAGAAAAAGGAGCCTCTTGTGATAAACATCTTGCTGATCATCTTATTCCTTATATGGCGTTTTATGGGAAAAGATTTAAAACCTCTCAGGTAACTCTACATACCCTTACAAATATTTGGGTTTGTGAAAATTTTTTTGGGAAAAAGCTTTTTAAAGTAGAAAATAATTTAGTAGAGACCATCCATGTATAAAAATATTCCTGCCTTATATTTAAAAGGAGTAGGAGAAATTTTGAAAGATAAATTAGCCAAATTAAAAATTTACACTTTAAGAGATTTATTTTATTATTTCCCTTTTCGTTATGAAGACAGAAGTAAAATTTCTTCAATTAAAGAGTTAGAGGAAGATAAAGAAGCTCTTATTGAGGCAGAAGTATTGGCGAGAAATTTTCGTTTATCTCGAAAGAAGTCTTTTATTAAATCAGGAATATTTGAAGTGATTGTTTCTGATGGCAAAGATCATATTTTATGTGTTTGGTTTAACCAGCCTTATTTAAAAGATATGATAAAGGTGAAAGATAAATTAAAAATTTTTGGAAGAGTAAAAAGATATAAGAATCAGCTCTGTTTTATTTGTCCGGAGTTTGAAAAAAGAGGTGAAGAATCACCTAACTTTGGAAAGATAGTGGGAGTTTATCATCTAACTGAGGGAATTACTCAGAAAAGAATGCGACGAATAATCTTTGAAAATTTAAAAAAATATGCCCGTTTAATAGAAGACCCTTTGCCTTTCTACATCCGTCAAAGATTAGGCCTTCCCAATATAAACAAAAGTTTGTGGCAGATACATTTTCCTTCGGACTTTGAAGAAGCAGAAATAACACGAAGGAGATTTATCTTTGAGGAGTTATTCTTCTCTCAAATCCTTGTTTATTTAAGAAAAGCAAAAAGGAAATTAAAAAGAGGAATCGCTTTTAAAATTGATAAAAATTTTATTGAAAAGATTAATGAAAAATTAGGATTTAAATTAACAGATTCTCAAAAAGAGGCATTATCCCAAATCCTTAAGGATATGGCGAAACCTGTGCCTATGTGTAGATTATTACAGGGAGATGTAGGAAGTGGTAAAACTGCTGTAGCTTTATTTAGCTTGGGGGTATGTGTGAAAAATGGTTATCAGGCGTTATTTTGTGTTCCCACAGAAGTTTTAGCTTTCCAGCATTTTTTTAACATTTCTAAAATTTTTTCTGATTTGGGATTTAAAGTAAAAATATTAGTTTCTTCTTTAGGGAAAAAGGAGAAGTTAGCAGTTATTAAAGACTTGGCTGAAGGCAAAATTGATATAATTGTAGGGACGCACGCTCTTTTAGAAGAAGAGGTAAAATTTAAAAATTTGGGATTGGTAATTATTGATGAACAACATAAATTTGGAGTAGCACAGCGCATTCTTTTATCTAAAAAGGGTAACAATCCTGATTGTTTAGTTATGAGCGCAACTCCTATTCCAAGAAGTTTAGCTTTATCTTTATATGGAGATTTAGATTTATCTTTGATAAAAGAAAAGCCTCCTTTAAGAAAGGATCCGGTTACTTTAGTGATAAGAGAAAACCAGAAAAGTTGGGTATATAACTTTGTCAAAGAGAGATTAAATGAAGGCAGACAAGCATTTTTTGTATTTTCTTTAATTGAAGATTCAGAGTTTTCTGATTTACTTTCTTTGGAGAAGACTTATGAAAAAATAAAGGATAGTTTTTCAGAATTTAAAGTAGAAAAGTTACATGGAAGGATGAAAAAGGATGAAAAAGAAAAGATTATCAAGGAGTTTATAAATAAAAAAATTCAAGTTCTTGTAACAACAACGGTGGTGGAGGTAGGATTAGATATTGAAAATGCTACAGTGATGGTGGTGGAAAATCCAGAGAAATTTGGTTTAGCACAACTGCATCAGTTGAGAGGAAGAATTCAGCGTTCTCAATATCCTTCCTATTTTATTCTTATTTTAAGAGAAAATATTTCTGAGAATGCAAAAAAAAGGATTGAGATTTTAAAAAATACTAATGATGGATTTAAAATTGCTGAGGAAGATTTGATTCTGCGTGGTCCGGGAGATTTTTTTGGTCTGCGTCAATCAGGTATGCCTAAGCTGCGAGTAGCTCATCCTTTAAAAGATTTAGAAATTTTAAAAGAAGCAAGAAAAATTGCTCATGAGGTGATAAAAGATGATCCCTCTCTTTTAAAGCCTTATAATAAAGTAATCAAGAGACATATTGATTTCTGGATAAGAAAATAATGCAAATTCAATTCAGCCTACGAAGTTAAACGAAATAACCTACGGAAAACTTATATTTTAGAGACAATAACTTACACATAAATTTTGCGATCGTGAACTTATATGTAAGTTAAAAAATAGCCATATTCATGAGTATCAACTGTAAGTTTACAGATCAAGCATTGCTTATTTTGTCAACTTACAGTGATAAACAAGTGGGTATCGATTTAGGGAGGTAAATCTTTATTAATTAAAAAAGGTTGACAAAGGAAATAAGAAGGATATAATTTACCAATGCAGAAATTTTTTGTTTTTTTTGTTTTAAATCTTTTCTTTTTAATTTCTTTTTCCCAACAACAAATCACCATCACTACTTATTATCCTTCTCCTGTAGGAATTTATAAGGAACTTATGACAAGAAAGTTAAGTGTAGGAGATGCAAATAAAGATGGAAATATCAATTCTCTTGATTTGCCTAATTTAGAGGGAAGTATTGTATTTGCGCCTCAGACAGGCGATCCTCAATACTGGCCTGCGGGAAAAGAAGGGGAATTAGCTTACTCAAGAGATAAAGCAAGCTTTTATTACTATAATGGCTCCGAATGGGTGAGACAGGCAGGATACAGAGTGTGTATTTCATTGAAACGTGCATGCCCCGGTCTTCAGTATGATGATGTTACGGGAGACCTTCAGTGTAAGGTATGGACTGGTACTCACTATAAAACCCTTTCTCTTCCTTCTTGTCCTCCAGGATGGGAGGATGTAGGTGAGGGTTGTGTTATAACAAGTTCGGATGTTTTTTCTTATGTTGGAGGCGCTGGTTATTGTGAACGATGGTGCTGTCAGTAAGATTCTTTCTCTTTTCTCTATTCCTTCTCCCTTTTTTCCTTTCTTTTTCTCAGTCTGATTTGCATTTTTTCCCCTATGATAAATATTTATTTTTTCCCTATGATAAGAAATATTTAGAAGAACTAAAAGAAAGAAACTTTACACTTTATAATTTTGAGAAAAGATTAAAAGATATTCAGAAAGAAATTCAAAGATTAATTAGAGATTATCGGGAAAGGAAAATAAGTAAAGGAGAATTAAAAGATAAATTAAAACCTCTTATTAAGGAGGAAATTGGTATCGTTAATAATCCTGAATATATAACAGAGAAAAGATTAGAAAGAATTCTACATATGCTTCCTCCTCAAAAAACTAAATCTATACCGCCCGTTAAAATTAAAATTTATCCTGAAAAGTGAGAATATTTTTTCTTCTTTACTTTTCTTTCTTCTTTCTTACTCTATTTGCGGAGAAAAAACTTAATTTTGTCTTTGTCAGTTATAATTGTCCAAGTAATATGTTCTTTTTAAAAGAGATAGAATTTCTTAAAAAAGGGTTAATTTCCACCCCTCCTTTTTCAGAATTTAAGGAAAAAATTTCTTTTTTTTCTTTATCTGGTAGGCAGTTTATAAGAAGAAGAAAGGGAATTCCTCCTCTTCTTATAAAAAAAGAATTTGTTGAGGAATTGAAGAAAAAATTTGGATTGTGTAAGTTAGTTATTCTTGATTGTGAAGGAAGTATCTCTTGCGCAGAACTTTCCCGTATAGATAGATTTTCTGTAATAATAATAGGAAGAAGAAAATATAAAAATTTGAAATATTTAATCAGAGGTTTTCTGCACGAAGTCGGTCATAGCTTAGGTTTAAGGGATGAATGTGTAAGATGCGCAAGGTCCTCTCCTGGTTATCCCAATTGTGCTCCTACAAAAGAGCTGGCAAAGAAATGGTGGGGGGATTTGGCAAAGAGAATACCGCGAGTAGGGTATGTAAAGGGGTGTTGTGGAGATAATAATTTTTTCCGTCCCACAGGAGCTTCTTTGATGAGGGAACCTGAGGAGGCAAAAGACTTCGGTCCGGTAAATGAGAGATATTTGAAAAAAGAATTAGAAAGATATTTAGGTGAAGATAATTAGAGGAATTTATAAAAATATTTCTCTTTTTGTACCTCCTCATACACGTATTCCCTCTCTGCGAGTTAAAAAGTCTTTATTTGATATGATTAAAGAAAATATAGAAAATAGTATCATTTTAGACCTTTTTGCTGGCTCTGGTTCCTTGGGGATTGAGGCTTTATCTTTGGGGGCAAAAAAGATAGTTTTTGTAGAAATAAGAAAAAAAGCTGTAGAGATAATAACAAAAAATCTTTCTTTAATTAAAGCGTTATCTAAAGCAGAAATATACCTTAAGGATGTTTTTCGAGCAATTAAAGATTTTTATAGACAAAATCGTAAATTTAATATCATTTTTTTAGACCCTCCTTACTATAAAAATCTTGCTTTTAAAACCTTGCAAACATTAGATGAATATGATATATTAGCTCCTCATGGATTAATTATAAGTTTATTTTTCTATAAAGAAAAGATAAAGAAGGAATTTGTTTATCTTTCTTTAATTAATGAGAAGTTTTACGGAGATACACAGCTTTTAATTTATGGTAAGAAGAGCAATTTATCCAGGGACTTTTGATCCTATAACGAGAGGACATTTAGATATAATTAAAAGAGCAACCTCTCTTTTTGATGAAGTTATTGTTGCGGTAGCAGAAAATCCTTCAAAAAATACTTTATTTTCCTTTTCTGAAAGATTAAAAATAGTAAAAGAATCAATAAGAAAATTTAAAAATGTGAAAGCAGAAGGGTTTTCAGGGTTGGTTGTAGAGTTTGCAAAAAAGAAGAAAGCTTCCTGTATTATAAGGGGTCTGCGTCTTTTAAGTGATTTCGAATATGAGTTTCAGATGGCTCTTACAAATAGAAAGATTTCTCCATCTGTAGAGACAATATTTTTAATGGCTCATCAGGATTATTCTTTTTTATCTTCAACTCTTATTAAAGAAGCTGCTTTTTTAGGAGCAGATCTTAAGGATTTTCTTCCACCTCCGGCACTTAAAGCTTTAAAAAGAAAATTTAAAAAATGAGAATAAGTGTGGAAAGTATAAAAGAGACCCCAGTAACTCTTGAGGAAGAGATTAATGCAAAAAATTGGGATATGGACAGTTTCGATATTCATTTTGTAGATAAAATTCATATTAAGTGTGACTTTTCTCGTGTAGGAAAAGAAATTCTTGTAAAGACAGAAGTAAAAACTCGTCGTATTATCAGTTGTTCGCGCTGTTTAACTGAAGTAGGACAAGAAGTAACACAGAGGTTTGATTTATATTATAATGTTGCTCAATTGGGAGAATATTTAGAAGTGGATGAGGATATTCGTGAGGAAATTCTTTTGAATTTTCCTCTTAAAGTATTGTGTCGCAAAGATTGTAAAGGTTTATGTCCTGGCTGTGGGGCAAATCTGAATTATGAAGAATGCAGATGTAATTTAAAGAAAGGAGTAAAAAATGGCACATCCTAAACGCCGTCATTCTCATTCCCGTACAAAAAAAAGGCAGACTCATTATAAATTGGAAATACCTACCTTGGTAGTCTGTCCTAACTGCAAGAATTTAAAGCCTCCGCATCGTATGTGTCCTTTCTGCGGGTATTATAAAGGAAGATTAATAAGAAAAATGGAGAGAGAAAAGAAAAGAAAAAGATGAAATTTAGAATTGGATTGGATATTTCCGGGGGAGATTTAGCACCTTCTGAGCTTCTTAAAGGAGCATATCTGGCAAAAAAAGAGATAGATTCTGATTTAGTTTTAATAGGAACAAAGGAGGATTTAGAGTTTAGAAAAAAATTAGGGTTAGATTTTGATGAGGAAAAATTAGTAGAGGTTGAGGAAAAGATAGGTATGGAGGAACCTGCAGCAGCCTCTATTCGCAGAAAGAAAAATTCTTCTATTGTTGTAGGGGTTAATTTGGTTAAAGAGAGAAAAATTGATGCCTTTGTATCTTGTGGAAATACAGGAGCGGTAGTCTGTGCGGCAACTTTAAATTTAGGATTGATAAAAGGGATTGAAAGACCAGGAATTGCTATTTTTATTCCTACTTTAAAGGATATCTCTATATTAATTGATGCAGGAGCAAATATTGATCCTAAGCCTTTCCATCTATTCCAGTACGGAGTAATGGCATCTCTTTATTATTCTTTAGTATTGGGAAAAGAAAATCCTACTGTAGGACTTCTTAACATTGGAGAGGAATCTTCAAAAGGACCTGAGTTTGTGAAAAAGACCTTTTCTTTATTTTCTTCATCCTCCTTAAATTTTATCGGTAATGTAGAGGCTAAGGATGTGTTTTTGGGAAAATGTGACTGTATTATCTGTGATGGATTTGTGGGGAATATTGCTTTAAAAATCTCTGAAGGATTTGCCGAAGCAATGGGTAAGTTTTTATTAGGAAGTTTAAAAAAAGATTTTTTAGGAAAATTAGGACTGATATTTATTAAAAGAAACCTCAAAAGATTTAAGAAAATCACTGATTATGCTGAATACGGAGGAGCTCCTCTTTTAGGAGTAGATGGAATAGTAATCATCGGGCATGGTCGTTCTTCTGCTTATGCAGTTAAAAATGCAATTAAAGTAGCAGAAAAAGAACTGATGCGTCATCTTAATGAAGAGATAAAAAGGAGGCTTGATGAATTCAGCAAAAATAATAGGATTAGGAAAATATTTACCTCCCAAGATTCTTACTAATTTTGATTTAGAAAAGATAGTGGACACTTCTGATGAGTGGATAACTACGCGCACAGGAATAAAGACGAGACACATTGTAGAGAAAAATACTCCTGCCTCTTTTTTGGCAAAAAAAGCCTCACTTCAGGCTTTAAAAAGAGCGCAAATAAAGCCCAAGGATGTAGAATTAATTATTGTAGCTACAATTACTCCTGACTGTCAATTTCCCTCAACCGCCTGTTTCCTGCAGCATGAACTTAAAGCTTATAAAGCAGCCTGTTTTGATATTTCTGGCGCTTGTGCTGGATTTGTGTATGCTTTAGTTTGTGCTTGGAACTTTTTAAAAACTGGCTTTTATAAAAATGCATTGGTTGTGGGAAGTGAGGTTTTAAGTTCAATTACTGACTGGCAGGATCGTTCTACTTGTGTTTTGTTTGGTGACGGAGCAGGAGCAGCGGTTTTAGTTCCTTCAGAAAAAGAAGGTATTATGAGTGCGTATCTGGGATCAGATGGTTCACAGGCAGATTTATTAATTCTTCCTGCAGGAGGTTCACGCGCTCCTGCGACTTATGAGACTGTAAAAAAAAGACTTCATTATATTAAAATGAAAGGAAATGAGCTTTTTAGGATTGCAGTAAGAGTAATGGTAGAATCAGCAGAGAAGGCTTTAGAAAAGGCAGGTCTTTCTTCACAGGATATATCTTATTTAATTCCTCATCAGGCAAATAAAAGAATTATTGATGCAGTAGCAAAAAGATTAGGGGTTCCTCAGGAAAAAGTTTATGTAAATATTGAGCATTATGGGAATATGTCTTCTGCCTCAACAGCAGTTGCTTTATGTGAGGCGTGGGAAGAGAAAAGAATTAAAAAGGACGATATTGTTGTGCTTGATGCTTTTGGTGGAGGGTTAGTCTGGGGTAGTTGTGTGATAAGATGGAGGGAGTAAAAAGAGCAATTATTTTTCCTGGGCAGGGTTCTCAATATGTAGGAATGGGGTATGATTTTTTTGAAGAATTTCCTCAAGCAAAGGAAATTTTTCATGAAGCAGATGAAATTTTAGGATTTAGTATTTCCTCTTTTTGTTTTTCAGGACCGGAAGAAAAGCTTAAGGATACGGAGATTCAGCAGTTAGCAATTGTTGTTACTTCTATAGCAATTTTTGAAGTTTTTAAAGAAAAATTCAAAGATATAAAAAATTTTTCTTATTTTTCTGGACTTAGTTTGGGAGAATATACTGCTTTATATGCCAGTGGTGTTTTAGATTTTAAAGATACACTTATTTTAGTTAAAGAAAGAGCCAAAGCAATGCAGAAAGCCTCAAGAATTAATCCTTCCTCAATGCTGGCTATAATTGGGGTTAAAGAAGAGGATTTAAAGAAGGAAAAAAATAGTGATTTTTATATCTCTAATTTAAATTCTCCTCAACAGGTAGTAATTTCTGTAAGCAAAGATAGAAAAGAAGAGGTGAGAAAAAGGATGCAGGAGAAAGGAAGAAAAGTAGTAGAGCTTAAAGTCTCAGGTGGGTTTCATTCCCCTTTTATGGAGCCAGCAAAAAAAGACTTAGAAAAGATTATAGAGAAACTTACATTTAGACAGGCTCATCCTCCTATAGTAAGTAATTTCTTAGCAAAACCTGTAAAAGAGCCTTCTTTAATTAAGGAATCTCTTTTAAATCAACTAACGCATCCGGTACTTTGGCAAAAATGTATAGAGTTTATGATAAAAGAAGGGGTAAAAATCTTTTTTGAAGTGGGTCCTTCTCGCATTTTGCGAGGTTTGATAAAGAAGATAAATCCTCAGGTAAAGGTGGTGAATATTGAAAAGGTTAAAGATTTAGAAGGAGGAGGAAATGGATTTGGATTTTAAAGACAAAGTAATAATTGTTACCGGAGGCGCACAGGGAATTGGAAAATCAATCTCTGAAGAATTTGCGAGAAGAAAAGCCAAGATAGTTATTTTTGATGTTAAAGAAGAGGTGTTAGCCGAAACACAAAAAGAGCTTTCTTCCTATTCTTTGGTAGATTCTTTTTTAGTTGATGTAACAGATTTTTCTCAAGTAGAGGATACGGTTAAGAAAGTTATTGACAAACATTCACGAGTTGATATATTAGTTAACAATGCAGGGATTACAAAAGATAATATTATTTTGCGATTGTCAGAGGAAGAATGGGATAAGGTATTAGCAGTGAATTTAAAAGGAGCCTTTAACTGCACTAAAGCAGTGATTAAATTTATGTTAAAACAGAAAGAAGGAGTAATAATTAATATATCTTCTATAATTGGATTGAGAGGAAATATTGGGCAGGCAAATTATGCTGCATCTAAAGCAGGTTTGATTGCTTTTACTAAAAGTGTAGCTCGGGAGGTAGGCTCAAGAAATATTCGTGTTAATGCAGTTGCCCCCGGATTTATAATGACAAAGATGACTCAAGATTTACCTGAGAAAATTAAAAATAAAATGCTGGAAGATATTGCTTTAAAAAGATTCGGAAAACCTCAAGAGGTAGCTGGGGTAGTTTTATTTTTAGCCTCTTCATTAGCAAGTTATGTTACCGGACAAGTTTTTGTAGTTGATGGTGGGTTAGTATAAAGAAGGAGGTTGGGGAATGAATAACATTGAGGAAAGGGTAAAAAAGATAATTGCTGAACAGTTGGGGGTAAAGAAAGAAGAGATTAGACCAGAAAGCTCTTTTGTTGATGATTTAGGAGCAGATTCCTTAGATACAGTTGAGATTGTTATGGCACTGGAGGAGGAATTTGGGATAGAGATACCCGATGAGGATGCGGAAAAAATTTCCACGGTAGGTGAGGCAATACAGTATATTGAAAATAAGGTGAAGGAGAAAGAAAGCTAAAAAGTTCTTTGAAAAATGAGGCGAGTTGTTGTTACGGGGTGCGGAGTTGTTTCTCCTGTAGGTATTGGTAAAGATGCATTTTGGGAAAGTCTTATTAGAGGAAAAAGTGGGATTAAAAAGATTACTCAATTTGACCCTTCCGGTTTTGACTCCCAGATTGCAGGAGAAGTAAGAGATTTTGATCCCTCATCTTTTTTTTCTTCTAAAGAGTTAAAAAGAACACCTCGTTTTGTCCAGTTTGCTATTGTCTCTACTCATGAAGCTTTAGAAGAGAGTTCTTTAAATTTAGAAAAGATAGATCCTTATCGGATAGGAGTAATCATTGGCTCAGGTATTGGGAGTTTAGAAACAGTAGAAAAAGAGCATAAAAATCTTTTAGAAAAAGGACCATCACGGGTTTCTCCTTTTCTTATTCCTATGCTTATTACCAATGAAGCAGCCGGATGTGTAGCAATTCGTTTTAATATCAAAGGAATAAATTTTTGCACGGTTACTGCCTGTGCTTCAGGAGCACATGCGATTGGAGAAGCATATAGAGCGATTAAAGAGAATAAAGCTGATGTAATGATTTGTGGAGGGACTGAGGCCTGTATTACTCCTTTAGGAGTTGCTGGGTTCTGTAGCCTAAAAGCTTTATCTACAAGAAATGAGGAACCAGAACGTGCTTCCCGTCCTTTTGATAAGGAAAGAGATGGTTTTGTTATTGCCGAAGGTTGTGGAATAGTGATTTTGGAGGAGTTAGAGTTTGCTTTGAGGAGAGGAGCTCCTATTTATGCAGAAGTAGCCGGTTATGCTGCCACCTGTGATGCTTATCATATAACTGCTCCCTCCCCAGATGCAGAAGCCCCCGCAAAAGCAATGGAGCTGGCAGCAAAGGAAGCAGAAATATCTTTGGATGGTAATATTTATATTAATGCCCACGGAACCTCCACCCCTTTAAATGATAAAGTTGAAACGGAAGCAATAAAGAAAGCTTTTGGTGATTATGCAAAAAGATTATGGATAAGTTCTACAAAATCTATGATGGGTCATACCTTGGGAGCAGCAGGAGCGATTGAGTTTATTATAATTTGTTTAGCTTTAAAGAATAAAATTATACCTCCTACAATAAACTATGAGAATCCAGATCCAGAGTGTGACTTAAATTATACTCCTAATCAGGCAAAAGAGGTAAATATAAAAGCAGCTTTATCAAATTCCTTAGGGTTTGGTGGGCACAACGCAACATTAGCGATTAAACCTTTAGAATAATTCCTAATTACCGGTGGGTCTAACTTTAATAGAGAAAATTTTACTTTTTCATACAGAGAAAAAAAAATTAGAAAATTTTATATATGCTAAGGTAGATTTCTGTTTTGGTAATGATGTTACCGCTCCTTTAGCAGTAAAGATTTTTAAAGAAGCTGGATTCTCTTCAGTATTTAATCCTAAAAAAATTGCTTTTGTCTGTGATCATTTTTTGCCTGCCAAAGATATAAGATCAGCAAATAATGTAAAGATACTGAAAGAATTTGCTCAAAAATTTAAAGTAAATTTTTATGATATAAATCAAAGTGGAATAGAACATGTCTTTTTAGTAGAGAAAGGATTTATAAAACCAGGAAGTTTAATTATTGGGGCAGATTCTCATACATCTACTTTGGGAGCTTTAGGATGTGCCGCTTTCGGTGTAGGTTCAACAGATTTAGCCTGCGCGATGTATGAAGGAAAAGTTTGGCTGAAAGTGCCAAAAGTGATTAAGTTTATTTATAAAGGAAAAAGAAATAGATGGGTTAGAGCAAAGGATTTAATTTTATATACCATTGGAAAGATTGGTGTTGATGGAGCATTATATAAAGTGATGGAGTTTCATGATAAAATGGTAAACAAACTAACAGTTGAGGAAAGATTTACAATTTGCAATATGGCAGTTGAAGCAGGAGCAAAAACAGGAATTTTTGAGCCCGATGAGAAGACTTTGAAATATTTGGAAAGATTTAAAAGATTTAAGGTAGATTTAAAAAGATTAAAATCAGATAAAAATGCTCAATATGAAGATATTATAGAGATAGATGTAAGTAAGTTAGATCCTCAAGTGGCTGTGCCTCATCTTCCTCAGAATGTAAAGCCTGTCAATGAATTAAGGAATGTAGAAATTAATCAAGTATTTGTTGGTTCCTGCACAAATGGTCGACTTTCTGATTTAAAAGACGCTGCCAAAGTTCTGCGAGGTAAAAAAGTGAAAAAAGGTATTCGGGCAATATTGATTCCAGCAACTCCTTTAATTTATAAACAGGCTCTCCAAAAAGGAATTATTAAAGTTTTTCTTGAAGCTGGGTTTGTGATTTGCCCTCCTAACTGTGGTCCCTGTTTAGGGGGGCATTTTGGAGTTTTGGACAAGCATGAGGTGGCTTTGGTAACAACAAATAGGAATTTTATAGGAAGAATGGGTCATCCAGAAAGTAAAGTTTATCTTTGCTCACCTCTTGTTGCTGCTGCTTCAGCAATAAAAGGAAGAATAGCTCATCCAGGTGAGGTTTTATGATTTTTGAGGGAAAAGTTCATAAATTTGGTGATAATATTAATACTGATGATATAATTGCAGCAAAATATTTAAATTCTCAAGACCCTGATTATTTAGGAAAGCACTGTATGGAGAATATAATGCCCGATTTTTCTAAAAAAGTAAAGAGTGGAGATAT
>Ga0164310_10001651_pt1 | contig 12782 bp, 18 predicted proteins | sample GuaBasSedimGuay1_FD_121795 | JGI IMG/M metagenome (GOLD analysis project Ga0164310, IMG submission 121795) | Subseafloor sediment microbial communities from Guaymas Basin, Gulf of California, Mexico - Guay1, Core 4569-9, 0-3 cm | ecosystem: Environmental > Aquatic > Marine > Hydrothermal vents... | reverse complement strand
AATCTGGGTAGATTTCAGCAGTAATCCAACCACTACGTAGGACATAGTAGCTACTGTGGTTTTCAAAAATATAGGGTACCCATGCTGTACCATTCCAAGCATTAAGTGTTCCAATAGATGTTTCGATTTTACTCATTGACCCATTACTATATACTGCACCAGTCCTTGTGTATCTGACTAGATACCACTTACTATTAGTGGTTGAGTTTGCTGTAGAAACATTAGTAAGATCTTCAATAGCGGTTAGAGGCTCAGAAAAACTAACCAAAGTTGAGTGAGAAGGAATTAACTGGTAAACAGGATTTTCACACGTCTTAGGTTTTGTTTCTTCCAATGACGTGCTAACTGGGACAAAAATAAGTATTAATAACAAAAAAATAATGATCGTTATTATTTTGTGCTTTTCATGCAAGTTTTTCCCTCCACTAAATCAGAACCTCAGCGGTCATTAAAGGTTTATTTCAACTATTTGGTATCTGTTTCTAAGTTTGGCTAACTGTTTATCTATTTTTTTTAAACGGTGTTGTTTTTTCTTTTCAGCTTCAATTAGACTTTTTAGTGTTCGGTCTAGGATTTTTTTAATTCTATCGTTCACATCCCACTCTATTGGTATTTCTTTATTTCCTTCAATTCGCCAAGCTATTGGTACTTTTTTCCTCGACAGTCTGATTATAATAGCTGCTAGTAATGAAATTGCAGTAATACATCCTGCTACTATAAGATGTAACATGGTATTCCCCCTATTCTAAAATAGACTAATCATATTAAAGATATATTTTAGCCTAATGACGACTAGGTCTATGAAACGAGGCTATCCTAGAAATCTTCTGGTTATGATCCATGTGACTATTCCAGCTATTATGCTGTATATCATGTGCATTGTAATTGTTACAATGTTGCTTGGTTCTATTTGAGTTGATATTATTGCCATCGGTACTGGTGTTGGTCCAATTGGTTGAGTTTGGTATTCTGCATCATTCCAGCCGCGTTTATAGCCATCTTTGTAACCTATGTAATATCCGTCTTTCCACGCATCATCAAGTTCTGGGTCTGTATACGGTGAGCTTGGTATTGATTCTGGTTCATCATTGTACGGGTTGCCGTTGATGTTGTCATTATATCCTTCGCTGTATCCGTCGCTGTAACCTCTACTATATCCTTCTTGGTATGCTTTTTCTAGTGCTGATGATTCTTCCGGTTGACTTGTTGAGACTTCTAATGTCGGTGCAATCCATGTTAGGGCTTTTGCATCTGCTAGAAGTGCCGGCGTTGTCATTCTTAATACTCCATACACGTCATATGCCCTTGCGTAGACCTTGAATCTAAACGATAGCTCTAGTGTAGTACCGTTTGCTAACGTACCCGCGAATGGTGTTATTGTTTGTTTTAGATCTATGAATTTTTCCACCTTGTTTGATCTAAATGCGATTGTTTTGTTTAATATTAGCTGGGAGTCTATTAACGCTTTGACGTATTGTCCATCCTTTGTGACGACCAAGCTCATGTAGATTTCAATTGTTACTCTTAGGGTATCCCATTTTATTTCGCGTCCAGAGGTAGTGTACGATAAGTGAGGTGAGCAGTTAAGTACCTCTTTACCGGCGGCGTAAAGTGCAAATTGAAATAGTGACATTGGTACTTCTTTTCCTTCATAGGTGTATAATTTGACCCCGTAGCTATCAATGTTTACGGTTACTTTCCCTTCGCTGTCGGATGTTGCAACAACTGGCTTTGTTACACTATATATTCCTATTGACAAAATTATTACTGCGACAATGATCGCCACTAATGCTGATCTACTCTTAAAGACCATTTGGATCACCAAAATAGTTTAAGGATAAACAATTATTTTAAGTTTATGTAGAGTGTTTTAGTGTTAAAAGCCATTTTGAAGATCCTATCCTAAGAGTTTTATTTGTAACTTTCCATTTTACAGGACCTTTGAGAAGAACTTCAACTTTATCATAGCTAATGTCGACATGGCTCACAACAGAGTTGATAATAAGTATTCTATCTATATTATCTAGTTCAGCTACCTTTGTGAAGTTGTTAAGTAATTTTACTTTTCTTTTAATTGGGTCAAATTCGATGCAGTCAGCACACTTCATGTTTAGACCTCAAGTTAGCTGTATGTAGGCCATTGTTATTAGATATGCACAAAAAACCCACAGCAATAATGCTACTATTATGTTTTCTTTTGCGTACTCAAACGCCCGGAACCATATGTTTGGATTTGTTAATGAAAAAATCGTGGTCATAAATGAAGGTAATATAAGAGCCCAGCGTTTTTCCCATTCCTTTTTAAGTATCATCGACATAAGTGAAACTATTGACGCCGTAATTGAAAAAGAGATAAAGGCCAACGCGTATATTCCTGTTAGCTCTAGTTTAATTAGGGTTCCTGGATATTCGACCTCGATTCTACCTATATATGATATAAGTGGTGTTAATGCGAAAATCAAAAGCACTACTCCTTGAGATAAAAGTGATAATTCTAAGATTTTTCTTGTACTTGGTGCTACTCCTATAGATGCTGAGATAGAAACGTAACTTAAAGAGAGACCTGGTGGTACTGTTGTCATCGATATTAGCATAGTTGGAATGTCAAATAGAGATGCGGTGAAAACTATTGCGGCAACGGAAACAGTCACCAAGGTTGAAAAAACATAAGCTGACAGTCTGCTTAAACCCATTATGAACCTTTCCCCACCTGCCAACAGCAATATAGATAGTATATCAAACAGAGCTATTGACGCCATTAATAACATCCATGTTAAAGTCGCCATGTGATCACCTAATTCTCCCAGTCATGAATAAGAATGCTACAAGACCTAAAACAGCTAATATGCCCGGCATGGTTGAAACCAAGTTAGCTAAAATAATACAGTTCCATAAGAAGTGAACCAAAACAAAGCCTTCAGGTTCCCTTGATGGAGCCAACGGTATGTAACCATGGTATATTAAACCTATACTTGTAAAGAACGTGGTTGAAGTCAACGTAAGTAAAAGATTGCCATATGCCCATTGATGGAGAGATCCCATTAATGCACCAACTAGTATCACGAAAATAAGTCTACCGCCACCGCTAAGTCTAGACAACGTATCTGGAACAAAGTATATCACACCGTTTTCCCAGTGAGCTATGGCCCACTGCAACATCACAGCCACAACCACGGCTTCAGCACCAGTAGCAACTGTAAATTGAACATTAAATGGAACCGTGACCAAAGTTGCAACTATAAGTGTTATTGGGAAAATTATTATCGCACCGGCGGCCAACCCATATAGTACTCTCAGCTCTGGTTCTTCTGGGAATGTGACCTCAGATGGACATCCCTCAGCCGACGAAAAGTATAGGTTAACGAAGAGAGAAGTCATAACTAGAACTGGTAGAAAAAGACCGTATAATGTGATCCAACTCATTAAAATTTCATCTTTTGTATAACTCGCATATAATGTTATAACGAAGCTGAATAGTAGTGAGGTAACTATTCCACGCATGTAGTCCCGCGAAACAATAGTGTAGCATTCAGCCATTATAACATACCTCTTAATGTAACTGTAATCTATTTTGCAAAAATTATTAATAAATTATGTTGTCTACATAACCAATGGTGACATAGATGTTAATTGGCTTAATGCTGGTCATTCTAGGTCTATTTTTGATTATTCACGACATTCTTTTCCATTTGGGCATATGGAGACTAGAAATAGGTAAACCATTTTACTTGTTCGGTAAAATTAGAATATATCACGCCTATGTGGGCTTGATATTTGTGCTATTAGGTTTGCTTATAATAAAAAATAAGAAGGTTTGGTTTTTGTTTAGCTTGTGATGCTGATCGTGTCTGTTGTGTATGTCCAGAATTTTAGCGTTGTGTACTGACATGTGTAGAAGTCGGCCATCGTGAAAGTGAAGCTTGTCGCAGTTACGGTGCCAGTTTCCTCAATTGTTATGACAATTGTGTGGATGTCGCCAGGTTCCATGTCGGTTGTTACTTCAAAGTATAAACCTTTTAGAGCGTCGCTTGAGGTTTCTTCATCGCTTTTAAGTGTTTTTAATGTTCCATCGTACTTGCACTCTGTGATTGAGAAACCATCAATGTCATCGAAGTAGAATCTTATTGGAGCCTTGATCTTTGTTTTATCTGCACCAGAGACTTTGATTGTGTAGGTGATTCTCCACTTGTCATACGTTGTGGTGTTTAAATCGGATACTGAGACCCATGAGTTTGTTGATTCATCAAATGCCTCTGCTGACCGAGACACAGTTATTGTTGCCCTTGCATACAAATAGATTACACCTGGATCAAACCATTGCTCTCTGTCCGGATCAGTGGTTGGGTTTGCTGTGACTTCTACAAGTGCTGGATAAGTGTTTTGACCATAGTAGATTAGGAGCTTGTAGGTTCCAGCATCTATTCCGGCAATTGACCAAGCCCCAGCCTGTGAGTCATAGACCGCTGTCGCTATTGGATCTCCGCGTTCCGCTGCTTGCCGTGCCATCGGATTAACATCCGTAGTGTATAGCTCGGCAACTATACCAGATGTTATTGCTTGACCGGTTGTACCGTTGATGACTCTGAAATAGACTTTTAGGTTTTCTGAGTACTCTACTGGCTTGGTGATTTGATACATTGCTTGCATCATGTAGTATCCGAAAAGTATGCTTGCAACTATTGCGAAAATAATTATTCCGACTATTGCCGCTTGCCTCATTTCATACTCACCTAATATAATTGTTTGAGAAAATATGGTAAATAATCCTAATAAAGTTAAAGATTTTGCGTTTTGCAAACTTTTTTTGCCTAAAACTGCATTTATTTTGTTAGAACCTTATCTATAAAATAATATATTGAGAATACTAGTGCTCCTATTGCAATGGTATATCCCATCATTATACTTGGATCTAGTAGAAACAATATTAGTAGAGATAGAAAGAAAGTAAAGAAAGTCAAGTTTGCGAAAATGAAGGCTGTGTTTTCAGGTATTGCATAAGACTTTAATAAAACTCTGATTTTAGGTTTTAATCTATTAAAATCGTCTCGAAAAATAATTCCTTCATCAACCAATATTTTTAAATGGTACTGTACTTTTTGCCTTGCTACTCCAAGATCGTTGACCAGATCAGATAGGGTTACGCCTTTGGGATTTCTGAACACTATGTATTCATATATCGTTTTTCTTAGTTCATGCCCAAAAACTATTGACACAATTTTTTCTGGGATACTGCTCTTCTCTAAAAGCTTAGATAGAACACATATTGAGATAAGACCAGCAATTATTATTACTGAGCCAAGCATGTTAAATCACTCAAATATTGCGTATTTCATCGATTTTTTGGCGATGTTTCTCACTTATCTGTACCATCTTATTACATAAAATATTATCGCTAGGAAAAAACCTCCCCATATTACAACTAACATCCAAGGCATGTAGATCCACAGAAAGGTGTGTAGTCCTATTAGCCAACCGCCCATTATGAATGTTATTAGCCATGCATATACTGGTACTTTTAGTAGGCTTGGACATCTAGGTATAGATGCTATGGCATCTATGTATTCTTGTAGTGTTTCTGATGTAGATGCTTTTATCTTTGCAACCAGTTCTTTGTACGCTTTACATTTAGGTCCAGCACGTTCAACTACAAGAAAAGTCATAGATATTACAAGCGATCCAAAGAAAACAAAGATGGCAACAGCAGCAGCGATCTGATCTAATACTGGGGCTCCCTGTTGTATTAAATACATTAAGTAATAATCCCAGAAAAACGGAGGTGAAACTATCATCGACCATGGACTGAAGCCTTCCGGTGGAGGAGGAAACTTGCCCATAAGTATCATGATAACTGGTGGAACCCAATTAGCCAGTATCGGTGAAAAAACCTCAAAACCCTTGGCAATACCAACATAGCCTAGATATTTCAAAAAAATAGAGATAAGGACAGCTAATAGTGGCACCGATAATAGACTTCCTACAATGTACCAGAACACTGAGTATTGATACAAATTTGTCACCCTAACAGCAACAATAATATTGGCGTCAGTTCAGTTGCAATGTACATTAGCGAGTTTATTGCTACTGGGATAAATGTAAGTGTAGGCCATGGAAGCACTGCTATGATAACACTTAGTATGAAAAACAGCAACAAAAGCAATGCACCAAACGCTATCAGTATTAGGAATCCCTTGGCAAACCCTATGGCTATACCGAATCCCCTAAGAACTAGTGTGAAAATCGTTGCGATGAAAACTAAAGCTAACAGTATAACGAATAATGCAGCTAGACCCTCCAACATTTCTGTCACCTAGGTTAATATTCGTAATATTTTATTTAAGTTTTATTTGCTACCTTGGCATGATCCTATATGTTGCTATGACTGGTGCTCCATAGATTTCTTCTTTTTGTTCTGTAGTGCAGTATTTATCGCACAGCCATCTCCAATCTCCCTTTTCTTTTGCCATTCTGTCAACAAGGTCTTTTGGAACATTTGAGAACCACTGTGATCTCCCATAGGGTGTATTTTTACCAAACCAACACACAGCTAAGACATAGTGTGAGGAATCTATAACGAATGGTTGACCACCATAATGGGTCTTAAAAACTGGTATGCCATTGTCTCGTACCCTACAATTGTATATAAACGACACTACGTTTTCTCGCGTCCATGGCTTAGCCCTAGTCACAGCTCTTTCTTCCATCCTCTCACGGACAAGTTTCCTCCACATCTCTTTAAATTTACCATGTTCGTCGAAAATCTTTTCACGTACTGCATCTTCATCAATGATCCTCAATTCGGGCATAAGATTCACCAATCAGTATAGAAGTGTTCATTATATTTTAACGTTGCTCATACCTTTAACAAAATTTTTATAGGGAGGTTTAGCAATATTACTCACGAATACCTAAAAACCACATGTAGGGTGTTAAGATTATGCCCTTAGACAGAGAAAAACTAAGTGAACTTGTACAAGGCTTCTGGGGAAAAGAGGAAAAAAAAGCGTACAAAGATGCTGCCGCTGAAGCAGGGATCTCAGACCCATACCATGAATGTGCATACAAAAGCGGAGTTTTCGCCAAATGTCTAGCGAAGGTCGCAAAAGAAAAGAATCTCGGAGACAAATACGCCGCTGTCTGGGAATAGCACGACAAAAATAAAATAATTTTATTTTTTATTTTTTATTCAAGCTAATTTTAAAAAGAAGTATCAATTCTAATGTAAGATCTATAATAAATCTGATGATGTCAATTTTAATTAAAAGAAGGAACTTTCGTATTCTGTTTCTCCCCATGTCATCATTTCTTCTCTTTCACGCTGAACTTCCGGTAGTCCTGCTGCTTCAAGTGCACAAACATATCTAACCAATATATCTAAGTGTTTTGGATTCTCTGATTCTAAATATTTCAACGGTATTTCTCTTCCGTTTACAAAGACCCTTGGTACTGTTTTTACACCAGCTTCATCGGCAGCAGCTAAGCCAGTTGGAGTAGAAGTATCGTATGTTATACGTTCAATGTCAACGCCGGCAGCCATACATATTTTAATTGCCCTATTGTAGAGGCTTTCTGGATTAAATACGTATTTTTCGCAATGCGGGCACTTACTGCTTACAAATTCAACTATTCTTACTTTTCTTCTTGTCGGTGTTGTTCCTAATAACTCTTCCCAAACCTTTTTGGCATATATGTTTAGGAAACTTATGACTGCTCCTGGTGCAAGTCTTTTTTCTTCAGACACCTAAACCACCTACCTAATTGGTAATGCTTCTCTAGGTAATCTAAGTTTTTTGTTTAAAGGAGGTCTAAGCGTTAAACGATATTCCTTATCCAATATGATGTCTTTGACTTCGCATTCATATTGTGGATGTGTTTTCCACGAAAAACCATACGATGGCTTGGTTGAAATTATATGCGTGTAGCAGTTTGTTGCTGGAGATATATCCCTTGGGAGCTGTCTTGTTGTCTGCGTCACCAAGATTTTCCTCATACCCACACCAGGTATCCTCGATTCTACATGTATAAGTTTTTTTAGAGCTGACAGTATGTCTATGTTCTCTATTCTGTACCATGGCAAATCATCTATTGCAACCGTCGCTTGTTTTCCGGTCAGTCTAACCGCCGAGACTGCTGATTCGATCCACAGTTCAACCCATGCAGCGTTCTTGGGGACTTGGGGAAAACCCATGAAGGAAAGAACGTAGATTTGACCCGGTTTTTCAAAGGCTTCTAAAAGCATGTTCTCGCCACTATATTCAAACCACTTGAAACATTCATCTGAGCCTAGGAGACTTGCCAATATGCGATATTCTTTTGCTACAGTTTCTTGTTCAATGAAATCCATCAATGTTGCTATGAACTCAGAGTAATTTTCAGCTTCCTTTCTGGCTTCAAAGAAGGCCCTTTCATATACTTCCATGTATCTTGCCTTTATGTTAAATGAAAAAAGATTTGCAGCCGCCGTCGGGGTCAAAAGTTTCCAAGAAGGTTTGAAAAATTTACATCTATATCCGGTTATTTCAGAAATTTGTTTTAGATCTTCTTTTTCGAGGGTGGCATAGGGTGGGAAAAACACGATTACATTTTTGGGGTTGAAAAAGCATGTAAATGAGTCTACAAAGTCTTCTATTATATTTGTTGGTTTAATTTTGCCTATCGATGAGAAAAATGTCAAAAATTCTGGGTGAAACCTTTCCATGAGTCTCCATTCATATGAATCCATACCCTTGAACGGGAGCTTGGGGTGCCCCCAACCGTACCATTCGGCTTTACGATCAACCCAAAAAATGGGTTCAGCCGTCAGCATAGTTATTATTTCAAACAAAATATATAGAACAAAGGTTTTGCCGGTGCCTGAAGGCCCATAAATAAGTATGCTTTCAAGCTGATCTCCACTAGTCTTAAGGTTTATACAGTATGGGTCTCCTAATGCAAATCCTCTTTCAGTTGGTACAAGTGTTCTGCCCATGTACGTTATGGGGTTGCTTGGTATCTTAAATTCCTCTAGGTCTTCCATACGGTAAATAGGATTTGGAACTGTGTTAAAATTACCTAGATCAAAATTTCCCACATCAAGACCCATTCAAATTCACAACCTCTCTATGTAAGGCTCCATTGTCCTTATAAGGAAAAGTATCACGTCTTGCTTACTTTTTAATCCAAGTTTTTCTTTGAAGTGGTCAAGTTTTTCCCTAATTTCTTTTTCTGCAAGCTGTCTAAAGAACCAAGTATCGCTCCTGATGCTTCTCCTATGTAATTTCTTTAGAAAAGCCGTATCAAATTTAATTCTAATCTTAGGTTTATCTTCAATCTCAACCTCTACACTTTCAACTTCATTTTTACTGTTAACCTTGAACCATTTGTTTTCGCATTCAAGAGCCTTTTTAAATTCATCCCACAGAGGTTCGGGCATGAAGTTTCCTCCTCCTATCCTTCTCAACATAGTTTTTAACCAAATACTCATATTCCTCTTGAGTAAGACCGTAGTGATCTAGTAAATGATCTTCCAACAGTAAAAGTGCTTTACCTATAATTTCATCGACCGTTGTTCTACGTTGCTCCATAACCTCTATGAGTATTCTAACGTTCCTAAGCCTTTTTTTAACGTTCTCAGAAAGTCTAACACTTAAAGTTCGCTTCTTTTCTATGGTTCCAACCACTAGAGTCATTGCTATCTCCGTTTGCAGTGTACTACGTGTTACATGTCGCAATGCATATATAATACTTATGTTGCGTGGACGAAAAACTAAAACGTACTACGTGGCAAATAGTGGATTTACTCTATTTTACATGCGGATTCTAGTGTTCTGTTAATTTCTCTAAGTGAAACAGCAGATCCCTCAACGTCTAGTGGATATTTTTTCGAACCGGAACAGCGTGCATAGTAAAAGAACCCATGACCATGAGGATAGGCATACTCAACTTCACACTTCAAAGGTATTGGGGTTGTTTCGCCCAATGATTCATAATCTTTCTCTATGTCAGGCAAAAAGTTCTCTATGTAGTAGTTTTCCAGAGCCCCGGATTCCCAAGCATATTCATCGATATGCTGTATAATGTCGTATCTCCATTCATCTGGACAAACAGCTTCAATTTTATTTGCTTTTCTCCATACCTTGCACTCACTATATCTTAGAACACTAAGCACATCACTCACATCTATGGTAGCCCTCCCAGTTTTCCTAGCTTTTATAAGCTCATTTAAATCAATTGTGCATTTTTCTTTCCATTCAACTTCCCCTGTCAGTTCTCTTACTTTAAACCATTCACAATCAGCTTTCTCGATCACATAGCAGTTCTCATCGTGTAATTTTTCCTTCTTGCAATAGATATCAAGTGGATCAACGTCAACGTCAATTACTCCTTTATATACTATTGAAACTTTCGCATATCTGGTTTTTTCGTCGAAGTTATCTTCGATACTAATTCTGAGTTCGCCTTCTGTACCCCATGCTCTCTCTCTTGCTATAATGTTTCTTGTGACAGTTTCATCAATGCGTGTTTCGCTCCATTCAACTATTTTTACATCTCCATGGCACTTTTCTGGTACAGCAGCCAACAGATCCTTATCTGTGATCTCAACATCTTCAGCTTCAAGTTTCTTTTCAATCACTCTATGAACATCATACCTTAGGTTATCTAATGTCATGATGAAGCTGCTAGTATCTGCTGGTAAAAACCTACCAGCTCCAATGTACCTAAGTGATTCTAATAGAGTGTCAATCCTATGGTCTTCTAATCTCTCTTTCATCTCCCTTAGCTTTTCTACATCTTCTCTTTCTAAGAAGCCTTCCTTTAGAAGCTTAGCATACATAAAGGTTAAATCAACGTGATCAGATGATCTTGCCCTTTCAAGCGGCATAAATCATCACTCTTCTTTTTTCTTTTCTTTGAGTTTTTCTATTTCTTTTCTTGCTTCCTCTAAGATTTTCTTTTTCATTGTCTCTCTTTCTTCTTTAGGTACTATGGCTTCTCGCTGTACTGAAAGAGGGATAAATGGCATAGATCCACCAGCTCCTCCGGATACTATGGTGAAGAATGTCCTCATAGCTTCTGACATTTGCTGTCTTCTGTACTGTATTATCGCCTGTTGATCTGGTATCCATGTTCTTATTGCTCTTAGAAGTTCTCTGATCATGTTCGCCCCAGCTATGATGTCAAAAAAGAACTTCTTTATTTCTTCATATGAGAAAAGTATTTTCTTGCTCCATTTTTGTAGTAGTCTCCTGCCAAATTTCTCTAGAGCTCCCCTAAAGTTTCCTACGATTGGGAAAAATATGTGACCAGCTTTTATGTCTATGTCTTTGACATATGCTCTAAGTTGGAATTCTGTTGCACTCCAAATCCTTAAGCCTATCATGACAAAAATCAGCAAATCGTCACCGTTAACAACGACCTGTTTGGGTGTTTGTAACACTCTAGACCTATCTTCCAGCAAAATGTTTCTCAGAGAATTCAACTGTTTGAAAAATTTGCTTGCGAGAGTTGACAAAACCACTTCATTGTCTAGGTTGTCGAGCATCCTTTCAATTATTTCTTTCAGCCTATATCTTCTATCGGCACTCAACAAAATTCTTGGAATCCTAAGCACATCCCTAGGGTTGGCAACCCTATATATTTTCACTTTTCTTTCATGTCCTTCGGGTGGGGGAACTTCTTTCCCAGGAGGTATATATAGGATACCCCAAATAGCCATTTCTCTCTGCGTAAGTTCCCACGGTGTTTTTACTGATTTTTTCTCTACAATACTAATATTATTATGTCCGCGGGGACATTTATTTATGACCTTAAGCTTGGCTTCCAGACCTTTCTCTGAACTTGCCTTTATAATAGTGCGATCGCCGCACTGTTTACATTCCACAATGGCCATATGTAGTTCTTTTGGGAAGGCAAAATACTGTCTTGACTCTATTTTGGATAGGTTTTCTAGGGGGGCCCCACACTGGGGGCACTCCCCCCTCAGCCGTGACCTTATGCCTCTTATAAGGTCAAAAAACTTCCTATAATCTGTTATGTTGATCTTGTAAGAGTAGTTGCATTTGGGGTTGCTGCACTTAATATATACTTTTGCTATCCAAGGGCTCCATTCTTCTCTTATACCAAGTATGTACCCTATTTCTTCGAGCACCGCCCTTATGATTTCGGTCTCTTTTATGTCTGCTTCCCTAAAAACCTCTATTTTATTCTTAAGATACATTAATGCTGTTTCTTCTTCTGGTGTAATTAGTTCTCTTTTTGTTACCTCTGGTTTAAGGGCTCTGAAGTATTCGCATGCGGTGTTTATGAATTTGTCGCAAATATATATTGTGTCTTCAATTCCTCGGTATAGTTCTCCGGGTGGCTGAGGGGAGATAGGAGGGGCTCCGAAGCCATATAGCATTAGCCATAGCTCTTCTGTTTCTTTTGATACGCTTAGATTTAGTTTTTTCTTGATGTCATCTATGTTTGTTTTTGGTTTTTCCAGCTTAACCAGCCTCCTCTATTTTTTCCTCCTTTTTCTTAATGATTTTCTTGGTTGGTGGCGGACCTAGTGTTTTCAAGGCTTCTTCTATCATATCCAGTCTAGCTGCTTTTTCTTGTAGTGATTTAAGTTGATCTGGTGTTGTCAGTACATATCCAAGTTCCCTTGAAAGTTCCTCAGCGTATTGTTTTGATAATGCACCTGCCCCTATTAGTGCTCTTCCTGAACCTGTTCGTACAAGCTCGGCGATTCCAGCCTCACGAACCTTTTCTGGTTCAACGCCCATTAGGTCTCCCCATATTCTTATTGGTACTGTTGCCGATTT
>Ga0164310_10001649_pt1 | contig 12789 bp, 13 predicted proteins | sample GuaBasSedimGuay1_FD_121795 | JGI IMG/M metagenome (GOLD analysis project Ga0164310, IMG submission 121795) | Subseafloor sediment microbial communities from Guaymas Basin, Gulf of California, Mexico - Guay1, Core 4569-9, 0-3 cm | ecosystem: Environmental > Aquatic > Marine > Hydrothermal vents... | reverse complement strand
TGTATTGGCCCATGTTTACGCCGGCGGAGAGAATCTCCGCTAGCAAAGTGGCCTCGTCGGCCTCTACCTCGGTGCCAGCGTCCTCCGCATCGTTCAACATCCCGGCCAGTAGTTTGCGGGCAAACTTGGCATCAAAGCCCAGTACCACCGCCAGCATGGCAGCTGGCACCGAATAGCTCTCGACCAACCGGGAATCAACACCGTCAATCCGATGATCCTTGAGCGTCACGGCTTGCCGCGTGACCTCCTTGGCGGACCAAAGGGCTATTGCAAGGGCTCGCTGCCCGAGGGCTCGCAGTTCCTCGGGCGCCGGCAAGACGAGCTTGCCCGCCATCTCGGGCTTGGGTGGCTGAAGATTGAGCGTGACCGATCTGTTCCGATCAGCCTGATCGTCGTACCTGATTGCAATCCCGGCCACCCAAACCAAGTGTCTCAGCGTAAACTCCATGCCACGCTGCTTGCCGGTGGTGCCGCGGAGGGCAGCTGTTCCGCGGCTGGCCGACCGCAACATTTCAAGTATTTCGAGTTGCCGAGCCATCTTGGTTCGGTTTTTCGCATCGACCTCATCGACCACCACGGCCACCGCCGAGTTACGAATTTTCTGCCTTAGCCCGGCGGCCGTCGCATCCGAGGTCATAATGCAGCAGCCGGAAAACAGCCCCTGGAGAGCCGAACAAAGCATCGATTTGCCAGTGTTCGACGCACCCAGCACGTCGATCCGCGGTCGCCATGCCCATAGCGTCTGAATCCAAGTGGCGAGCGCCAACCCCGTGACAATCATGGCCTCGTTGTCGCCAGCCCATCGCCAGCGACTGAACAGGGTGATTAAGTCGTCCACCACGGCCGACCGCCATTTTTGCGACTCGGCGTGCTTCAGTAGGCCGGACAACTTATCTGGTGAATACCACGGATAGGCGCTCGACTCGAACGACAGCAACCGGTCGCGGAATCGCGGATGGGCGACCCGCTCAATCTTGCCTGGGCCGCCGTACCAGAGGGCTCCGCCAGAGTTGACGACGATGATGCCGGCATCCGCCTGTTGCCCCTCGGCAGCCGACCAGCAGCCCTGACCGAGTTCGGTTTCTTCGTCAATCAGCCGCTCGGATGCGAGGTGTGCGAGGGCCTCGCGGACGGCGTGGACTGGATACATGCCAGGCGGCACGTCTTCGGTGCCGCGCGATACGGCCCCTCGGACCGGTGTGCCAAAATGCAAAAGCAAGTCCTCGTATTTTAGCCGCCCGACCGCGCTGAATTCGACGGTCCGGGCGTGGTACTCGCTGTAGGCCTTGATGTTACCGTTCTCCGTGCGGCCCAGCACGTCGATTTTGAGAGCCTTGGCGATGGCCCGATCCGTAAAGAGATCAATGTCGCGGTCAGTCGGCTGGGGTGATTCTGGCGTTGTGCCGGCTGGCGAGCCCGGTTCGACCGGCTCGGGCCTTTGCCAGGCCGGCGTGTCTTCGAGCAGGGCGAGTAGGGCAGAGAATGGGTGTTCGCTGAGATAGTCCCGCAAATCCTTGCCGTGCTTCGGTTCGACCGGCCAGGGGAGATCGACCGCCCGCGTCTCCGCGGTGATCCCATCCAGGGCTTTGCACCACTTGGCGGCGCCCACAACGCCTGCCTCGTCGCGGTCGCCGACCACGGCGACTTTCAGCCCGGCCAGCAACGCGGCCTGGTGGGCGGCGACATCGGCCGTCTCACCGCCGGCGTTGGCCAGGACGACATGCCGGCCGCAAGACTCTTCCGGCAGGGCCGAGAGAAGCCTGAGCATGTCTGTCGGTCCGGCCGTCTTCCAAACCCACTCAATAGACTCTCGCCGTTCAGGATCGGCCAAGGCCATCATGCTGGCCAGCCCCATCGTGGTCCCGGCCGTTGGTCCGATCGACAACATCTTGGCCGTGATTCGCGGCTCGGTTTTGGGGTGATCTTTTGGCGAAACGTCGAACGGCTGGCCGGTGATGTCGAAGATCACCCAGGCGGTCGGATCGGCGGCCAGGCCCCATTGCCCGTAGCAGGGCAAAGCGATCACCTGCCGACAATTTCCCGTGCGTTTCTTCTCGCCGGTTTTCTTCTCAATCCAGCACGGGTAGTAGGCGACCTGGCCGCCGGCCGCCTTGATGGCGTCGACCGTGATGCCCGGTTTGACCTTCATACACCAACGCAAGGCGAGCACGTCGTTGCCGGGGGTTGACCAGGTTTGGAACTCCAACTTGTCATGCCATTTGGCCGCCTTGGCCTTGCGGCCGAGCGTGACGCCGGCCTTCTCGGCGTAAGCCTTGCGGGCGGTCTTCCAGTCAGGGAACTGTCCGGCGGCGGCGGCAAAGTCCCAGAGCGATTGAGTGGCAGCGGCGGCATCCTTGCCGCCACTGTCACCATAGTAGCCGGTCTTGGTGTTGATCCAGGCCGACGGCCGGCGGTCTTCGCGGCCGTGCGCGTAACAGGAAACCATGCCCGATTCGCGTGGCTCGCCCGAGAGCCGTACACCGAAGGCTTCATACTCTCGGACGATATCGAGCGCGGCGATGATCTCGGCGTTTTCGTCTTGGGGAGTCCGTTCGGGCATTGGTAGTCAGTCCTTTGTTGTGAGTCGCTCGCGTAATTTACGGCACTGCGCCCCGCCCGCCTTGAACCCAACGCAGACGTTCGGCCGAGTCGGGTAGATCGTGCAGCGGTTATCCGGGCCGAGCATTGGGCAGGCTTTGCCGATAATCAACGAATGGCATGGATCATCGTGGAGCGTTTCGTTTGTCTCGTCATCGAATCCGCACGGGCCATCGCCCACGCCCCTAAACAGCTTCACGACCTTCGCCAATTGCGGCTCGCGAACGATGTCGTGACAACCGATCTCGATAGCTAGCTTGCGGCAACACTGGCTGCATTGCTGGCAGTCGCTTGCGTTTTCATCTTGGGGAGTCCGTTCGGGCATTACTGGTTCCTAAAATAGTACTTCTTGACGGAGGCGGTTGGCGGCTATCTCCACGTACTTGAGTTCAATCTCGATCCCAATGGCTTTCCGCCCGAGGTCTTTCGCGGCGCGGAGGGTGGTGCCAGAGCCGGCGAAGGGGTCGAGAACCAAATCCGTCGGCCCCGTGTGCCACTCGATAAACCGGCGGGGCAGTTCAATAGGTTTTTCGTTGGGGTGTAGCCGCTTGTGGGGAGGGGCAAGACGCACGATGTTAGGCACGGCCAGTGAATCATCAGCCCACGCCAGTCGCCCGTTTCGCTTATGGCAAACCATCACAAACTCGTAGTTGCGACGGTATCGCCACCCCATGCCGTTGCCCCGCTGGCTCTTGTCCCACACGACCGCGTGGAAGAACTCCAGGCCATCCGAATCGAGGCGAATGGCTGTTCGTGCGAACGTGACATTTGGGCCGCCGCCGCCCGAGCAGCAGCAGCAGCAGCAGCAGCAGTCGGGCGTCAGTAGCCGCTCACTGCTCGATAATGCGTCACTCACCACCGCCCGCATTTCGCCCGCCGAATCGTTTTGGATCGGCTCCGCTGCCTGCTTCCGCGCGCCCTTCACCCCATCACGCACCCGCGCCGCCTGTAAGTCGCCGTCTTGGTTTCCGTGCCCATACGGCGGGTCGGTCCATAACAGCCGCACGCTCCCCGCCTCCAGCAGCGGCAGCACGTCCCGACAATCCGCGTGGTACAAGGTAATCCCATCCTTGCACTCGCACGGTTGCTTCCCGCATCGGTAACAGTTGGGTAAACTCACTCTCCACCTCCATGCTCCTGATCGAACCACCACTTAAATAGCACCCGAAACCCCAGCAACTCCGCCCGCCTTCGATCCCCAGCAAAGTACCAGGGCACGTCGTAGCGCATCGGCCAGGCGGCCGTGATGCCGATCACCGTCGAACTGCCGAACTGCCGATCGCTGTCGGGTGCATCTAACTCATCGCAGATGGCCGATAGACAGCCTTCGACAATCACGCAAGCCGAGCCGCCCGCGTGGACGATGGCCGCCATGCGTTCATGCTCGCGGCGGAAGCGGGCATTGCCGGCCGTGATCGAGCCGAGAAAGTCGGCGGCCGATTTCCGCTCGACAACGATCTCTTCCTCGCACCCAACGATTGAATAGTCGCCTGTTTTGAGCGTCTTGGCCTGGCGGCGAATAACTTGCTGGTGCTTCTCGATCACCACGCCCTGGAACGTCCAGGGGGCTTGCTCGCGGGTGTCGACGATCACGTCGAACGGGCAAACCTGGAGATCGAGGTCGGCCAGCGGGGTTTGCTGGCGTGGCTCTCGGGCGGTGGGTGGCGAGCAGGTTACCATGTTCATTTTCCCTGGATGGCTTCGATTGCCTTGCCCACGGGTAATCTTTCTTGTGCCGCCTCAACTGCAATTCGTAGTTGTTTGGCTGCGCGCGGCTTGCATATCTCGCCAAGAATGCCGAGGTGGCTGGCTGTCATGTTGAATTGAGCTTTGCCTTCCGTGTCTAGCTTGTCGATCTGAGTACAGGCGAGAATCTTCAGTCGTCGACGTGATTCGCGGCGTATCTTTTCGACTCCAGCACCAGCAGCACGGACAACGCCGAAAGCGTCGGCTCGCCTCAAGCCCTCGCCTCGAATCGTCTCGAAAATAATCTGGCTTTCCGATTGGATCACACGTCGGGCACTCCCCAGCTTCGTGGTGCTACCATCGACCGGTTCGCCGATGACCGTGGATAGATCGTTGTAGCTAATCGACGCACCTTCGGGGACTTTCAAGAGTCGATTAACGAGCAACTGAGTTTCGTATGATCGTTCGCCGATAGTATGCTTTTCAGGCGAACCGTTTCCAGGTGAATCGTTTCCGTTGATTTCCATTAGCCAAAGCCTTTCGTTTTGGTGATGGGGTTAAAACGGTGCGTTGAGTTGCGGTGCGATGCGATGCGCTGCGCTGCGTTGCGCAGCGAAGCGGCGCGGCGCGGCGCGGCGCGGCGCGTCGCGTCGCGATGCGATGCGATGCCTACTTTACGATCCCTCCCATTGTACTTTCACAATTTTGTACCGCCCGAGATACCCGCCGTTCTCTGGACGGAACCGGCCGATGCCGATAAAGTTTCCAGACTCGGTAAGCACTTGCTCGAAAATGTCCTTCGGAATTGTGTCGTCCAGCACGTAATACTTTACCGTGCCTTTCCATTCCGGGATGATCGGCATACAGCGCTGCACTCGCGTACCAGAGCCCCGTTTGCCGTTCGCGTGTAGGTTCAACCATTCGCCATCAACTTTGTCTTTCTTGTTCGGCAGAATAAGGCATTCGGGCACAATCACACCAGCCTGGAAATGCTTGCCGTACTCCGACTGGCCCTTGCCAGGGATTCGCAATCGAAGGAAACGAGCGGCTGTTTCCAATGCAAACTTGAACGACATCGGCGGAATAAACACATTGCCTTTATCGGTAACGTGCATCCGCTCCCGCCACGTGCGGGCTTCATAAGTGGCTGGAGCTTCCTTATCCAGCTTCGGCGTGTTGTGCATTCGGCTTTGCGAATACGGGGCCAAGCTCTCTAGCGTTGCGTGGGCGACTTTCATTACTGGCTTCCTTCCCGTGCGTTGGTAAAGTGGTTAAAACGGTGCGTTGAAGTGAGTGGCGGAGCGACGCGGGGCGTGGCGGGGCGAAGCGGGGCGTGGCGAAGCGTCGCGTGGCGCGGCGTTGCAGCGAAAACCTTACCATGCTTGTTTCACCTTCGTACTCAAAACGGCTGCATCATGCCAAGTCAAACTAAGTTCCGGGTTCGAGGCGAACCGTCCGAATTTGCGCATCACGTCCACACGATGCTCGCAATCGTAAACGAACACATATTGTTCATTGTTGCCACGGATGAGAGCGACTACGTGCATGTCATTTTTCGCTTGTTTTATCCGGTTCACCATATCGACTCCTCCTCTCGCAAAGAGGCGTCCGGCGTCAACTCCACCCCCGCCTTGCCCGCCTGCTCGCGGATCAACGCAACCAAGTTGGTCTGCCGGCGGTGGATGTACTGCTTGCGGCACATCGCATCGGCAACGTGCTTCTGGCCGACCAGGAAGCAGGCCTTTTCGGCTCGGCTGATTGCGGTGTATGCCCATTCTCGCGAGCACACGCCGTGCGTGCCCGTCGCCCCCGGATACTCGTCGAGGCAGACAATCACGACTGGAGCTTGACTGCCTTGTAATTTATGCGTCGTCACCGCGTAAGCGAGGTCAAGATCGCATCCGGTGTCCGCCTTGTCGTCGTCACCGTCGCCGTTCGATCCACCATTGCCACCAGCCGCACGGAACACCATCACCGTCCGCTCGGGGCCGGTGAACTTGACCACCGTCTTGGTTCGTTCGGCGTGGATCACCCGGCCGATCTCGCCGTTGGCGACCATGACCTTACCTTTTTCCTTGTCGCCGGCGGCCCATTCCCGGTCGCCCGTTTTGCGATTCTCGCGGTGAACGGCCAGCGGCAGCGGCGAGTTTTTCAGTTGGATCACCTTGTCGTTGACGCGGAAGGGCGTGGTTTTGTCGGGCGGGCTTGGGTTGAGTAGGTTTTGCAACTGCCGGTTCAGCAACACCCGCGAGAGCGTCGACTTCTTGTTGACGGCCACGACCACTTGCACGTCCCACACCGGGTCCATGGGCGAGGTGTCGCGGATCGTTTCGAGTAGGTGTAGGATTTTCGCGGGCGCGTAGGCCGAGCCGGTCGGGATCAACACGAGGTTTTTCGGATCGTCCGCTCGCAAATCAAGATTCGTATCAGGCACCCAGACCTTGCCTTCGCAGATAGCCGAACAGGCCCGGACAATTGAGCCCGCGTTGCGATGAATTTTTCGCAATTCACCATACGGCAGCCCAGCCGCAATCATATCGCGGAGCGGGGCACCGTAGTCGACCGGCGGCAGCTGGTTCACGTCGCCGATGAACAGCACACAGCAACCCCGATCCCGTGCGGCCAATAGCGATCGCAAAAGCGGGATCGGCACCATGCTGGTTTCATCGACGATGATGAATCGCTCGGGCAGTGGGTTGTGTTCGCCGTGCTCGAAAGTCCAGCCGTCATCGGCTGTGAGCACCTTTAGCGTGCGGTGAATCGTCTTGGGCTCGATGCCGGTGCAGCCGGAGTCGATCAGCGATTCGGTACAACGCACGGCCGCCTTGCCGGTCGGGCAGCAAACGCAGATTGCCCGCTCGCCGTGCTTTTCGATGATCGCTTGGACCAGGCGGGCTAGCGTGAAGGTTTTTCCCGTTCCGGGTCGGCCACCGAGGAGGCCGATTCGCCCGCCCAGGGCCAATGCGAGTTGTTCGCGTTGGTGGCCGGTCAGGTCGGCGAAGTGCTCATTGTCGAGCGCCGGCCACTTATCGTTCGGCTCAGCCAGGCCGTCGGCCAGCAATTGAGCGACCTGGTCTTCCGCTTCTGCTCGATGCGTTTCGGCGAGCCACACTTGCCCGTCGGGATCGGTGAGTTTTGCAAGTGATCCTAGTCGCAAGGCGAATCGCAAAGCCCGCTCGGGCTGTACGTCCGCCCCGGCGATCGCGGCCTTCAGAAATTCAATCCCGCGTTCGAGCGGCACCCAAACGTGACCGCCTTTGTTTGATTCCTGCTGGACCGCGTAAGCCAAGCACAAACCTTGCCGCGCCAACCTGCCCGGCGGCTTGCCGAGGTTGAGATAGAACTTATCTGCCTTCGGAAAGCCGACGCCTCGCAGGGCCAGCGATCTGTATGGTTGACGCCGCAAGAGCGAAGCTGCGTCGGCACCCCAAAGTCGCAACGCCTGTCGAACACACGGCTTGCCAAACCCTCGGCCGTCGAACAGATCGTGCAATTCGATTGTGAGATTCTCGGCCGCCTTCATGCGCGCGAGGTCTTCGGCTGCTTGATTGGCCTTTGCGAGCGTGAATCGTGCCCCCACTGCGTCGGCCGCTTGATCCGGGTGCTCTCGCAAGGTCTTCACCGCCTCGCCACCGAACGCCTCCCATAGAGCGCAGGCGGTCGCATCGCCGACGTTGCGGCACTGTTTCAAGTAGATAATGATGCCGGCCTTGCCGTGCGGCATGACGGGCGCGAAGGAGTTATGCTTGAACGTTGCGCCGTACTTGTTTTGCAAATCCCACGTGCCGTAGAAACGGTATGGCAGTTGGGGCTTCAGTTCGGTTGGGTCGGATTCGCCGGCGAGAGAGAATCGCACGGGCAGATTGTCGTCGACCGGCGGTTGCTGCTTGGCCGTGTGAATTGCGAACTGTTCGTTGCGGAACCGCTCGTTGAGGGGTATGGCTACCATTTCGGTCAGCTTGGGCATCATTTGCGATGTTTCCTTTGCTCGCCCGAGTCGACCAACTGCCTGATTTCATCAAAACACGGACGACATAACATCTTGCCCCGTTTGTGAATTTCCACATACTTCCGCCATTCTTCGTCCGGCACACGAAATATTTCCGGCCACAAACGCCCGCATCGCGAGCAAATGTTGGGGTACGAAATGTACGGTACTAGGCCCTTTTCCCTAAGTTTCTCGTCCCATTCCGCCTGTTGCGACTTATTCAGTCCGTGCGAATACGCCCGCGTCCCGGAAGATGCGTCGATTTCCAGTATTTTGTAGCAGCATCCGCAGGTAATCAGTTGTCCGCCGCAAAACGGGCAACTCTCCATGTCGCATCCCGGCTCGTGAAGCTGCCCTTCTTCGCATCCACAATCGTGACATTGCATCGCTCATTCTCCGGTAAGAGAAACAGCCCCCGACCGACCACAGCAGCCGGCCGGGGGTACACAAACCAGGAAGCGATCACCACTCGTTGAAGCCAGGTGCAGCCGGCGAATGTCGTGGCTGCTGTTGCGGCGGTTGCTGTTGGGGCGGTGCCGACGGCCCAGTGACCATCCCAAAGAACTGCTGGTCCTTCGGGATATTCTGGGCCTTCTTGTCGTGGACTGAGAACGTGCGGAAGCCGAGGCGCGGATACGGGCCTGGCTTCTCCGGGTCGGGTTCGTTCTCGCCCGACACGATATTCTTTCGCATCTTGGTTTCCATTTTTATCTGGGCGCACAATTGCTGTCCCTTGAAAAGCGTTTCGTCGATGTCCATTCCGACGCCCTGGTCAACCGCCGCCTTGCGTTGCTCGGGCGTAATCACGCCCATGGCCTCGGCCAGGTTGTACAACTTGTTTACCACCTTCTCGCCTTCGCACTGGAAAAACTCAGTGATGGTTTTCCCGACTTGTGCCGGATCGGTTGCGGCAAGTACGGAAAACTTTGCTTTGATCGACGTGCCGTATTGTCCTCTTTCGACCGTCGCGTCTTCGCACATCAAATGCACACCACAATCGATGTCCACCATTTGGCTGCCAGAGCCTGGGTCGCATTGAACCATTTCCTTGTCTCCTGTTTGTGTTACGGTGTTACGAAAATCGTGAATTGAGAAACAATTTCAAGTGTGCCAACTGAGAGCCACTCAAGCCCCAAGTTGGCGGAAAGCCAACCGCGGGGCAATCGATCGCGGCGGACCAGACTGCCTCGCGGCCGTACTGAGCGACCAGCGGATTTAGGTCCGCCGGCCACTCAAGTTTATCTAAAAAGGGGAGCCGTCCCCCGTTGCCGCTGCGCCCGCCGGGTTTGCGAGTCGCTGCAATTCCAAAATGCGCGCGGCGGCCTGGGGGTAGCTGCACGACATAGCCGACGAAAAGCCCAGCGTCTTCAGCCAGGCGGCTTGCTCGTCCGGCCCGCGATCGCCGTAGAGCTTCATGGTCATATCGCGGATTTGATCTCGCTGCCCTTGCGTGACTTTGCCGTCGTTGCCCGGCTCGGGTTCGCCTGGCGACGGCTCCGGTGGCATGGTCTTGGCGGCCTTCATCTTGTGGAGTTCCGCCAGCACACCGTCGGCGTCGGCCGTGGTCAGCCCAGCCGGGTTATTGAGCCCGTACTTCGCCGCCATCCATGCCTGAGCCTCGGCGCCGCTGGCGAAGAGTTCCTTCAGCAACCCCATCATTTCCTGTTGCTGGCCGGTTGTTGCGAACGTGGGGCCGGCGGGCTGTTGCGGCTGGGTTGCCGCCGGCGTCGACTCAGCCGCCGCCGTGTGCGCTTTCGCGGTCGGCTCCGGCCGCGCGGCCGCTGCCCGAGCCAAGTCGAGCGCCGACAGCTTAATCGCCTCGGCTTCCGCGTTATTGCGGGCTACGTCCTGCTGGATCAGCAGCTTTTGGTCGTCGGTCAAGCTGCTGTCGGGCAGCCGCTCCGCTACGCTCAGTTTGGCGAAATCCGGCGGACTGGCAATGTACTTGCGAATCGCGTCGGGCGAGCACACTGGCAATCGCGGCGGCAGAATCGGTTGATCTTCTTCGGGCGTTGCTCCGAATTTCACCAGCCGCTCCTTCTTGAGAATCGCGGCGGGAACGCGAGGGGCTTCCTTACCCTTCTCTTTCGGCGTTCGATCCAATTCCAAGTGGAGCGTGGCAAGCTTCTCCAATACATCGAGGCCTTCGGCAATCTTGTTGCCCGTTTTGCGGCCGTCAGACCATTCGTTTTTCAAGTGGAGATTGATAACGAAGGTCTCGAACCGCAACCGGCAGTCGACCGCCAGGATGTGGGCCAGCATGTTCTTGACATCGGGCCAGAGGAACATCGAGGACGCCTTGCCGTACTCGTTAGCCGTCCTGCCGAACGCTTCTGGGTGTCGCCGGAGCCAATCGATCAAGCCTTCTTGCAGTGGCGTGAAGGTGTCGCACACACCAACGGTGTATTGCCTCGGCTCGACATCCAGTAACGACAAGTACCACGCCCGAAACATCGACGCCGCCGGTGAGTCGTTGACATCGGCCTTCTGTTTCAGGATTTGCACCCATCGCGGATCGCCATCGGCCGGTGCAATCACTTCCCGATGCACACCAGCAGCCACGGCCGCCCGGGTGTCCTTGTGCTCGAAATTGAGCGAATCCTTGTAGCTGTCGGCCGAGCCCTCCTGATCATAGACCAGCGTCGTTGGCTTGGCTTCGCTCTTCGGTTTGCGGCAATTCGGATCGATCGTTAAAGCAAAGAGCGTTTTGCCATCGTTGACTTTTCCAGAAACCATAATGATCGGGATATTGATTCCCCATAGGCTGTTCATTGTCGTCGTCTCCTGTTTGTGTGAGTAGCAGCTAGTAGTTAGACAGCCCGCATCCGACGGGCCAGCTCGGCCGGCAGAAGCACGTCGCCTTCTAGGTACTTGATTGCGACTTCGCGATCGGACTCCCATAGCTGATGAAACATCGCGCCGCTGATTTCAACCCCATCGACCTCGGTAACCTTGCCCGGCAACCCGAACGCCGCGCAAAGCGTGTCGAGACTCACGTACCCGCGCTCGCCTTGCTGCCAGGCTTCCATGAGGTCGATGAATAGGTCGTTCCAGTAGCGACCAGACCGAACGCCGTTCGGGATTGACACGCCGAGAATCCACGAGCGGCGCACCAGGAACGGCAAGTCGAAATGTTTGATGTTAAAGCCGACCATGGGAACGTGGTCGGCCAAATACGTCTCCACGTCACGCCACCACAAGCGGAGCGTTTCGGCTTCGTCTTTATCGCCTAGAATCCTGATTCCAGCGGGATCGGCGAGACCGATTGCAACCACACGCCCCGTTGTGGCGTCCAAGGCGGCTTTCTCCTTGAACTTGGCGAAGTGCTCGGCTTCACCGACTTTGACATTGGTGGTGTGCTCCTTGCAAGCAACCTGATGAGCCTTGCAAGCCGCCTCGACTTTTGCAGCGGCCTTTTCGTGCCCGAGGTTTCCGCACTTCACTGCCTTCGGGTCGAACTTGCCCGGATGTGCCGGCGGCTCGAACGGCGGGCATAGTTTTTTGAGCATCGCATCCGGCAGCGGGCCGGTCTCGCCGTCGAAGGTCACGAAGTCTTCGGGCAGGTCGATCACCTGGCCGTCAACCGCTGGCTTCGGCTTCGGTTTCGGTTTTCGTTGAGGTGGCGGTCCACTCGTCGTGGCCTGAACTGCGGCATTGGCTCCCCGAGTCGGGGTTGCAGCGACTGGAATCATGGTTCTCCCTTTCGTGTTCTCTTGGGGTTATGGGGTCGTAAGGGCAGATCACTCGCTGCCCTTATCTAGTGCCTGCCTGGCTCGCGCCAACTTCTCGCCGGCCATGACAAGCCGCTCGCGGCAGACCGGACCAACGAATCCTTCAGCGCGAATCACCTGATCGATCAGATCGGACGCCAGGTGGCAAAAATGGGCGATTACCTTGGATTCGTCGACACCGAGGCCATCGCCCGTGGCCAGCGAACTCACCGGGCCGGCTCCCGTTTGGATGGAATCGTAAATCTCGCTCCGATGCACCGGCATCTCCTTGGGTGCCTCGATCCCCAGCCGTACCTTGTCGCCGCGAATCTCGACAACCATGATCGCAATGTGGTCGCCGATGCGGACGACTTCGGATTTCTTTCGCGATAAGACCAGCATGACAGGCTCCTTCCGTGGTTCAGGTGTGCGAATTCCCCCGCGATTAGTTATTACGATCAAGCCATTCAGCTAGACAGTCTTCGATGTCCGTGCTCTCGATGTGCTCGTAGGCGATTGCGGCCATGTTCCAACAACCGACTGCTTGCGGATGAGTTGCTGCATGGAACTTGTAGTCGTCAGGAACCTGGTAGCCCATCGAGAGGTAGAGCGCTCTCGCAAGTGCATTCGCGTCCTCGATAATCTGCTCCAATGTTCGTTCTGGTTCTGGCATTGGTTCCTCCGTGAATTGTTAGTTGGGAAATGCTTGGTCGCGGCGGCTACTTTGCTTCTACGCCGCCATAAAACACGCCGTCCCGGATCACGCCGCCCCGGAACACGCCGCCCCGGAACACGCCGCCATAAAAC
>Ga0164310_10001648_pt1 | contig 12790 bp, 11 predicted proteins | sample GuaBasSedimGuay1_FD_121795 | JGI IMG/M metagenome (GOLD analysis project Ga0164310, IMG submission 121795) | Subseafloor sediment microbial communities from Guaymas Basin, Gulf of California, Mexico - Guay1, Core 4569-9, 0-3 cm | ecosystem: Environmental > Aquatic > Marine > Hydrothermal vents... | reverse complement strand
GGCGCGCGCGTGGGAGTGGTCGGGCGCGCCCACTTGGGTACCGTCCAGCCGGCCACCGACGCGCTGGTGACAGATGCGCCCGGCGTGCCGTTGTTGATGCGTTTTGGCGACTGCGCGTCGGTGCTGTTTTTTGACTCTGTGCGTCGTGTGATTGGGATGACGCACGCGGGATGGCGCGGCGTGGCGGTGGGTTCCGTTCCGGCGACAGTGCGGACGATGACGGAGCGGTTTGGTTGCAACCCCGCTGATCTGTGGGCCGGCATTGGCCCAACCATTGGTCCCTGTTGCTACGAGGTGGGGCAAGAGGTCGTGACGGCGGTGGAGGCCGCCTGCCCGCCTGGGACGAAAGCAACGCACGATGTCAACGGACGCACTCATCTCGACCTGCCCGGCGCGGTGCGCGCTCAACTCCGCGCCGGCGGCGTGGAACAGATTGAAGACTCTGGTCTCTGCACCGCGTGTCGCGTGGACGAGTTTTTCTCGCACCGGGCCGAGCGCGGGCATACAGGCCGTTTTGGTATCGTGATGGAGTTGTTAAAATGACTGATCTTGCAAACAATCTGGCGCAGGTACAGGAGCGCATAGCGGAGGCGGCCTTGCGGGTTGGCCGCGACCCCGCCGAGATCACACTGGTCGCTGTGACCAAGACCCATCCCGCCGAGACCGTCGCCGCCGCCTATCGTGCTGGCGCGCGTCACTTTGGCGAGAATCGCGTCGGGGAGGGAGCTGCCAAGATTCCCGCCGTCCGCGCCGCCATCTCCGGCCCCCGCCCGACCTGGCACATGGTGGGCCACGTGCAGAGCCGGAAGGCGGAAGCGGCGGCGGCGCATTTTGGTTATGTTCATTCTGTGGATCGGCTCAAGATCGCCCGGCGTTTGAGCCGCTTTGCGCGAGAGGCGAAAAAGTCACTGCCGGTGTTGCTAGAGTGTAACGTTTCCGGCGAGGAGAGCAAGTACGGGTTCGACCTGCGAGGCTGGGAGCAGGACGCGGCCAGGCGGGATGCTTTCTTCGGAACCGTCGAGGAGATTCTATCGCTGCCGGCGCTTGTGGTGGAGGGGCTGATGACAATGGCCCCCTTAACCGCTGATACCGAGATGGTGCGGTCCGTATTTGTCAGCCTGCGCGCACTGCGAGACGCGCTGCAGATCCGTTTCCCGGCCCACGATTGGCGTCATCTTTCGATGGGCATGACCGACGATTTTGAGATCGCGATAGAGGAAGGAGCGACGATGGTGCGCATTGGACGCGCTATCTTTGGCAAACGGAGAGATTGGTAGCTGGAGAGCCGATGTACACTTTGATGCGTTTCATAGACATACTTTTCGACTTGTACTCTTTCGCCATCATCATCCGCTCGCTGCTGCCCTGGTTGGGTGTCAGTCGTTACCACCCGGCAATGAGTTTTCTGATCCAAATCACTGAACCGGTGTTGGCCCCACTGCGCCGCTACATTCCGCCTATGAGCGGCTTGGACTTTACACCTATGGTGGCCCTGCTTGTCATCTGGCTCGTCGAGCAGGTTCTGCAATTGCTGATTTTGGCATTGTTCTAGTCTGAGACTTCAACCCTAAAGGTTTTCTATGTGATGCGCTCAATTCTCAAATCGTACCGTTTGCTGATCTCGATCAGCGCATCTACCGCCGCGCTTGCGATGACCGGCTCAGGGTCATTCATTGCAGCTCGTAGCAGTTTGACGTCGTCCGTGCGACCGACTTGAGCCAGCATTTGCGCTGCGTTCAGGCGAACCGACGTATTCCCCTCGCTCAGAGCGCGTTGGAGTGTGCGTCGGGCCGCGTCGCCTACCCCCGCCCCTTCACCCTGGGCCGCTGCCCACGAGATGAGCCAGGGCAATTGCCCGATCTCGGACGGAGGGGCGACACCGGCGGCTTTTGCTTTCTTCTCTTCCATATCCTCCAAAGCTGCCGCTGCTGCGGAGCGCACGATCCACTGTTCGTCTTCCCGCGCTATTTTTTCAAGAGTCTCCTGTGCTTCTATCTGCGCCAGTCCGGCGACCGCTCCCCGCCGGATGATCATGTCCTCTGACTTGGCCGCTTCGATCAGGATGTTTCTCCCTTGGTCTCCGCATTGGGCCAATTTTTCGGCGGCCAGGGGGCGGAGTGCATCTTCTCCTTCCAGTAGCACGTGCTCTAACCAACGGACGGCAACATCAACGTTCATATGTGCCAGCCCGCGTACGGCCGCCTCGCGCACAAAGGGGGACTCGTCTTCCAACACCGCTTCGAGTATTGGTAGGTCAGATTCGGTCGCTATCCGCGCCAGCCCCAGCATGGCGGAAGCGCGGGTTTCAGCGCTGCGGTGTTTCAGTGCCTGTTTGAACAGATAAGCGACGCCGGGCATATTGGTCGCCGCCAGCGCCTCCGCCAGCGTTTGCTGGGCCTGCGCGGGATGGCCGGGCTTGAGGAAAACGCGAGCCAGTATGGCCATCGCTCCATTGCGCCAGGCGGCGCCATCTGGAGCCGCGCCGATCCACGCGCCGAGGGTGCGCAGGCGCGTATAGAACATATCGTCGGGGGTGCGCAGCCACTCTGTCACCAGAGGGCCCATATCGCCGATCTCGGCGTAAAAGCGCAGCGCTTCGGCCCAGTGGGGGTCGTTCAGTCGCTCGACGAGGGTGGTGGGCGCAACGGCGATCAGTTGGCGCGCCGCTAGATACGCTTGCCAGAGCGGGTGCACGAAAGCGTAGAGATCGTCGCCCGCCAGGAGGAGCAATCCTCGTTCGCCGGTCAGCGCGCGGAATACGCGGGCAGTTGCATTTGCGGGAAGCTCCTCGGCAGGCGGAAGGGCGGTCTCGATTGCCGCCTCAATCTCCTCGCGCTGGCAGGTTGTGCGCTCTTCTTGCTGAAGCTGTATTGCCAATTGCCCCAACGCCATCCGTCCGGTTGCCGACATCCAGGCATCATCTTCTTGTTCCTGCCACAACAGCAACTCTAGCGCGCGGTCGAACAGCTTGGCCCGGCTGGCCGGCGTTTCTTGGGCCGCGAGATACACGAACGCTCGCAGCGCCAATTCTAGCGGCGAGTTTGCCGTCCGTGCCGCGCTTTGCAGTTCTACTATCAGTCTACGGGCAGAGACGGGTGAATCTTCATCCTCACAAGCGTATGCCTCTACCCAGCGCCTCGCAAATTCCTCGACTTGGATAATGTTCCAGGGTGCCAGGGCTAGAGGAACAAAGCCTGCTTCTATCAGAGGCGCATAGCCCCGCGCTCCTGCTCCGACCAGCCACAGGTTTCCTGGGAGAGCGGCGTTCAGTTCGGTCAGCCATACGGCGGCCTGTTGGCGTTGCTGCGGCGGCAGTTCGTTCCACCCATCGGCAAGCACGATAGCTCGACCGGCTTCTAGATACTGGCGCAAAGCGCTCGTCAGAGTGCTTTTGCCCCCGACGGCGGACAAGGCTATGTTAAGGAGCTTTTCTATCGCGTCATCTTCTGGTTGGGCATCCTCGGAGTTATCTGTGGGGGTTTCCTCTTGGCATTCGAGGTCTGTTTCGTTTGGCTCGTCCCAATCCATAGCCGGAAGCGGCACATAGATGGGCAGTCGTTTCTGATCTGGCCCCAGCGTCGTTTCAGCTTGCTCTGCCTCCATTGTGCTGCGGGCGCACGAAAGGGCAATGTATGCCAGCAGCGCGGTTTTCCCCGCCCCTGGTTCTCCCAGTATCACCAATTGTGGATGTCCTCCCAATATCCGGCGCAGCGGCAACTCTTGAGGGCTAGTTGGCGCAAGTTCAGATTCTGAGGTGGATAGGGAAGATTGGGAAGGGGCGAGTAGTTTTGGCTCAATGAACACGGCATCCAACGGGGCTGTGTGCGCCGATACGGTGAGGGAGCGTGCTCTGGCGATGACTAGTTCGCGGTAGAGATCGTCGGCGCTGGCTTGCAGGATGCTGCGCAACTGGAGCAGTGGGGCCGTCACGGCTTCCCAGCCCAGGCGCAGTTCGTCGCGAAAGTGGTAAATCAGCCAGGCCAGCAGCAGGGCTACTCCCGCGCCGATCAACGCTGACCAGGGATCAAAACGCCAGAGCTTGGCGGCAGGCTCCGGCAGGTGGAGTGGGATGGAACAGGTAATTAGAAGCACGATTGATTCCTGTAACAATTCTGGTAACAGTATCTCTCTGATCGCTTTAGACGTGAGTTGTACCTTGCCGCTTATGATAGCCGAATTTGGTATGAATGTCAACTCGAATCGAATTTGGTACACAGGTACCATTGACGTGGAATGACAATTCCGCTAGAATATAAGTGATGTTGGAATGGGACCCCGCCCCCCCAAACCTACATTAAGAAGTACCAAAGTTGTTTGTGGTTACCCTCCTTTCGCTGATCAGGGCCTCCTCATTGAGGAGGCCCTGATCTTTTGTGTTAGCCTCAGCCTATATTTCGCATCCTGACGCAGCCTATTTGTGTCTTTTTCAAAAAGCGGGGAAAGAAACCAGGTTTTTTCAGAAAAAACCTGGTTTCTCACTGACAGACGGCGAATCTGCCCAAATTGGGCTTGGAAGAACAAAGTGTCAAGCCCCAAATCAAGCTGTCCAGAGGTGCAGAAAATAGCCTCAGGCCTGCACAATGATACGTTCGCAGTTTCCGCAGTAGATCAGTTCCCCCTGTCGCAAGCGCCATTTCAGACTGGGTGATATCGTGATGCCGCATCCGCCACACGAGCCGCTCTGCATTTGGACAACGGCCAGACCGCCTTTTCCGTGCCGCAGCGCCCGGTAAGTGGCCAAGTCGCCAGGATCGATTTTGGGTAACAGGCCCGCTTGCGCCTGCTCGATTTCTGTTAGCTTTTCTTGCAGCGTTTCTTGCTCGGCCAGCAGGTCTGCTTGCTGCGCCTCCCAATGGACCTGTGTCTCGTCGAGATGTTTCTGAGCTTGTGAGTGTGTACTTTCTGCTTCTTCCAGCTCGATCATTGCCTCCAGCAGATCATCCTCCAAATTTTGCCGTCGTCGTTTGAGTGAAGCGATCTTGGCCTGCAAATCCGCCAGTTCCTTGGGGTTCTTTACCGCGCCGCTGTAGAGTTGCTGCTCGAAGCGCGTGGTTTCGTCCGAGACTCCCTGGATTTCCAATTCCAAATCGTGTTGGCGGACTTTGGATTTGCGAATCTGCGTATGAGTGCTTTCCAATGTACTGCGCGCTTGCTGTAACGCTTTGTTTTCTCCTAGTGCAGCTTGCACCTCTTTCAGGCGGCGTTGCCTGGTGTCATTTTCACTATCCAGGCATTGTAGGTGATAGAGGTCTATTCCCTTTGTCATTGGTCGCCCTCCTGTTGTGAAACAAAAAGAAGCCCAATGCCAGGGGCATCAGGCTTTTCAGGTGATCAATTTCATCCAGCATCCACCAGCATCAAGCTTCCATCTCCGGCTCTGCTTCGATACCGTCTAGTACCGGCGCGGCGGTTCTCGCCCTGGTGTGCCGCACGACCAGTACCGCCACACCGCCCACCACGCAGATGATGGCGAATAGTTGCGCGGCCGCGATGGAGCCGATCATCCAGGCATCGGGGCGAAAGTACTCAATGAAGAAACGACCCAGCGGATAGCCGATGATGTAGCCTATGAGGATGTCCCCTTCCAGCAGCCGGTCTTTCAGTTTTTGCGCGATCAGCGCCAGGGTGATGAACAGCAACAGGCACCACAGAGATTCGTACAGAAAAGTGGGATGAAAGAGAGTGTCTGGTGGATAGATTGCAAGATCGTTGTAGGGCGCGATGCGGTGCGGCGGCTCGATGATCAACCCCCAAGAAGAGTTAGTCGGCGGCCCATATAGTTCCTGGTTGATAAAGTTTCCCCAGCGACCGATGAACTGGCCCAGGGCCAGCCCCGGCGCGCCATAGTCGAGCCACTTTAGCGGGTGCACTTTGGCGCGCCAGGCGTAGAGCACTACTCCCAGCACACCTCCGATGACGGCGCCATAGATGCCCAGCCCGCCTTGCCAGATATAGAGTATCTCGATGGGATGTTCGCGGTAGTAGCTCCACCCCACCATCCCGCCTTCAGGATCAGAAAAGACGTGGTAGAGCCGAGCGCCGATGATGGCCAGGATGATGGCGACGATAAGCCCATTCCAGACGTGGTCAGGGTTCTCGCCATCCTGCTTGGCCCGCCAAGAGGCATACACTGCGCCCAGCATGACGCCGCTGACGATCAGGACGCCGTACCAGTGGACGCCAAAACTTGGGCCGAGGTGAATGAGAATGGAATCAAATGGCGGCTTCATAGTTTTTCTCCTGTTTGCGAATGTGCGATGCGCCATCGCCTGTGTACGGTAAGATTATACCACAAGGACGCCCTTCCTACCAGATTGACTTGCCTTTATTGGCCGACGGTGTTAGACTAGGCGCAACTTTGAAGAGGAGGCAGTGATGGCAGTTCAGGCATTGTATCGCAAGTGGCGACCGCAGACATTCGACGAGGTAGTGGGGCAGGAGCACATCATCTGCACGCTGCGCAACGCGCTTACCTCCGGACGGATTCACCATGCCTATCTCTTCGCCGGCCCCCGAGGCACCGGCAAGACGACCTCCGCGCGTCTGCTGGCCAAAGCAGTCAACTGCCTGGCGCCGGAGGAACAGCGCCCCTGTAACGAGTGTGCTATCTGCCGGGCGGTCAATGAGAGACGTCTGCTCGACCTGATCGAGATTGACGCCGCATCGAACACCGGCGTGGACGACGTGCGCGAGTTGCGGGAGCGGGTCGGGTTCCGTCCCAACGAGGCGCGCTACAAGGTTTACGTGATTGACGAAGTTCACATGCTCTCCAACGCCGCTTTCAACGCGCTGCTCAAGACGTTGGAAGAACCCCCGCCTCACGCTATCTTTGTTTTGGCGACTACTCGGCCAGATAAAATCCCCGACACAGTGCTCTCCCGCTGCCAGCGCCACGATTTCCGACGCATCTCGCTCGAAAAGATCGTTGCCCGCCTGGAGTGGCTGGCCGAGCAGGAGCACATCCAGGCTGACCGGGAGGCGCTGACCCTGGTTGCCCGTCAAGCAACCGGCAGCATGCGCGATGCCGAGAGTCTACTCGATCAACTGGCCTCTTATGGCAACGCTGGCATCACGGCTGTAGAGGTGCGCTCGGCGCTGGGAACAGGGGCCAGCGAGACGGTGCTCCAGGTGACGGATGCGCTGGCAGAGGGCGACGTAGCGCAGGGGTTGGGCGCTATCAACGCGGCAATGGATGAGGGGGCCGATCCCAGACAGTTCGCGCGCCAGATGGTGGAACATTTGCGGGCGCTGCTTCTGTTGCGATTAAAGTCGGACGTCATGCTGGGCCACGCCTCGGACGATTTGCGCCCGCGATTGGAAACACAGGCCAATGCTTTTTCGGCCCGCGCGTTGGCGCAGGCGGTAAAACTCTTTAACCAGGCCGCAGCCGAATCTAAAGGGGGCTGGCAGCCTCAGTTGCCGCTAGAGATGGCTTTCATCGAGGCCGCGCTTCCCCCCGAGGCGGGGAGCCCTGGGTCTCCCAATCAATCGACTCCGGCCAATCCGCGCACGCCGCCGCCCGCCCGCCATTCGACCTCTTCGCCTCCCAAGCCCAGGTCTGCGTCTGCTCGTTCGACTTCTCCCACGTCATCCCCAGCGCCCAGGGCAGCTCGCGAGCCTGCGGCCGCTTATGATGTTCCTACGCCTGGCGACAGTTCGCTGACGCCCGATGCGCTGCGAAATCGCTGGTCGGAGCTTTTGAACGCTTTGCGCCCGCGCAACCTGTCGTTGGAAGCGTTGATGCACTCGTGCGAGCCGATGGCCGTCGAGGGGAACATCGTCGTGCTGGGATTTACACACCAGTTTCATCGCAGCAAGGTGGAGGAGGAGCGCAACAAACAGGTCGTGGAGGAGGTATTGAGCGATTTATTGGGACAGCGGTATCGAGTACGCTGTATCCTGGCTGCTAATAAACAGCTTTTTGGAAAAACCCAAAACCCCGCCCCCACTGTTTCTCGTAAAATGAAGGACACCGAAGGGGTTTTGGGCGCTCAACAGGAGCGCACCGCATTGGACACCAAGCCCACCCTATCGGCGGAGCAGATCATTGCCGATGACCCTCTGGTGCGCGCGGCCATTGAGGAACTGGGGGCGCAGGTTGTGCAGAGATAGAAGTGATTGAGAATTGAGGAGGTTACGTTGGCGAGAAGAATCAAACGCAAAGGCGGCAAGGGCAAGATGGGCGGCCTGGGGATGCTCAAGCAGCTACAGAGTTTGCAAGAGGATGTGCTCAAGGCGCAGGAGGAGGCCGCCGAGATAGTCGTCACGGCGACGGCCGGCGGCGGCGCGGTGACCGCTACCGTCACTGGCGAGCGCCGCGTGCAATCGCTGACCATCGCGCCGGAGGTGGTGGATCCCGAGGACGTAGAGATGTTGCAGGACCTCGTCACCGCCGCGGTCAACGAGGGGCTGGAGCAGGTGGAGCGGGCCATGGCTGAACGATTGGCCGGCGTGACCAGCGGGCTGGGGTTGGATATCCCCGGCCTGACCTAGTCGGGGGCCGCGATGCAGACAGCGCCCGCTTCGGTGACGCGCCTCATTGAGGCGTTGGCGGAACTACCGGGTATTGGCCGCAAGACTGCCGCCCGGCTCACTTTTTTCTTACTGCGCAACAAATCGGACCTGGCGGAACGGCTGGCCTCGGCTTTGCACGAACTCAAGGAGCGCACTCGCTTTTGCTCCGTCTGCTACAACATCACCGATGATGACGTCTGCCCCATCTGCGCCGATTCGGCTCGTGACCGTAGCACGATTTGCGTGGTCGAGGAACCGCTGGACGTGCTGGCGGTTGAGCAGGCCGAGGTGTACGAGGGAGTGTACCACGTCCTACACGGCGTGTTGTCTCCTTCGGAGGGCATGTTCGTCGAGAATCTGCGCATCGGCGAGTTGATGGCCCGCGTGCGCAGCGGCGGCGTAAAAGAACTGATCTTGGCGACGAACCCCACAAGCGAGGGGGACTGGACGGCCTCTTATCTGCTGGCCCAGTTGCGCTCGTTGGACGTGCGCATCACGCGCTTGGGCCGGGGGTTGCCGGTGGGCGGCGACCTGGAGTACGCCGATGCGGTGACGCTCACGCGCGCGCTGGAGGGGCGGCAGGAATTCTGATCTGGCCGTGTTTGCGGCGTCGCCCGCTTTTGCGTAGAGGTCAGCGCGTTTGGTGGATCAGTCGAACCTCGCACCGTCGGGCAGAATCGCGCCTGTGAGCGAGTTGGCTGCGCCAAGTTGTGTGGAGAGTACTGTGGCCCCGTTCAGATTGGCTTGGTTCAGGTCGGCCCCGCTCAGGTCGGCATTGGACATATCGGTTTGACTCAGGTCGGCCCCGCGCAAGTTTGCCTCTCTCAGGCAGGCCTCGCACAAGTTAGCCCCACGCAGGTTGATTTCGCTCAGGTTGGCTCGGCTCAAATTGACCTGACTCATGTTGGCTCCACGGAAGTAAGCCCCACTCAAGTTGGCCCCGCTCAGACTGGCCTCGCCAAAGTTGGCAAGCCACGAACTGGCCCTGTTGAGATCAGCATTTTCTAGATTCGCCTTGCTCAAATCAGCTAGCCATAGATTGGCCCTGCTCAGGCAGGCTTGGCTGAGGCGAGCGCCGTTCAGATGAGCGAGCCTCAAATCGGCGCCCATCAGGTTGGCGCCGTTGAGGTTAGCGCCGCTCAGGTTGGTGAACCACAAATCGGCCCCGCGCAAGTTTGCTTTTTTCAGATTGGCTTCAGTTAGGTCAGCATCGCGTAGGTCAACACCGCTCAAGTTGGCTCCGGTCAGGTTGGCCCAGCACAAATTGGCCTCGCGCAGATCAGTTCTGCTCAAATCGGCCCCGCTCAGATTAGATACAGATAGGCCTGCCTCGCACAAAATAGCTCCGCTCAGGTTAGCCTGGCTCAGATTGGCCCCACGCAGGTTGGCTTTGCTCAAGTCTCGTTCCCCAGATTCGTATCGTTCGATGATCTCTCGTGCGTCCATTTGTTCGCTCTCTTTCTGTCAGGGTGTGCTTTCGGTATTCTATAGTGACTTGGGTCGTCCAAGATCTGCGATAAAGTAGTGCATGTGGCCGGCGGGCACGGCGGCAATCCCGATTTCTGTGACCCAGGTGCTAAGGATGGTGCTGCGGTGTGGATCGTTCGGAGGCGTCTCGTTCATCCACCAGTCCACGGCCGCCTGGGGCGAGGGCCCAGTCGCCGTGATTTCTGCCCATCCGGCGGCGTCATAGCCGGCGCGCAGGATGCGCATTTGAACGTTGGAGCCGTCGGATCCGATATGGGTCAACTCTCCGCGCTGGAGGCAATCTTGGCCGTGAAGCTGGGCTGCTTGCTCCAGAGTCTCGTTGTACGTGTAGGGTGAGAGACCATGCTCGGCCCGCACCGAGTTGATGATCTGAAAGATCTCGGCCGCCCACGCCTCGTTGCCGGTGAACGGTGTTGTGGCTTGCGTCGTTGGCGTGGCGGGCGGCGCGGGCGATGGTTCGGTCTGGCCTGTGTTGTAATTGTGGGCGGCGACCAGTTCGCCGAAAACCCAACCTGGCGCGCCGTTGTACATGATCTGCCACCAGTCGCCATCGCTGCTGGTTAACTCCGCTTGAGCGCCCAGATCAAGATAGCCCAGCTTTGTATAGGAGGTGCTCGGCCCGCTGCGGACGTTCACCCCGTCGACGCCAGCCACGATGTGTGCCTTGGGGGTTGCCGTCGGAGGGATCGGAGTAGGTGTTGGTGGCGGCGTATTGATGGGCGGAGGAGTGGCGGGTACCGTCGGCGGCGGCGGCGTGGCGGCCGGCGGAATAGCCGGCTGTGGCGATGCGGTTGCGGCGACGACCGGCGCTGGGGTGTTCTGGGATTGCTCGCTTCCCTCGGTATACACAAAGCCATACCAGACAAGCCAAATGCCCAACCTCGCCAGGAGAAACCATCCCACAACGAGTAATATGCCGCGGCTCCAATTGCGTTGAGAGTACAAGCTCCTGTTCATTTTTCTCTCCACGTGCTATTGTGGTCGGCGACACAATATTCATGATTAACCGATTGTCGGGATAGTTCAGACACAATCCCAGTATAGTAAAGTTTTGCCCCAAAGTCAACATTTTGCGGCGACAACAACGCAAGTCCAACAACACAAACCGCCCCGGCTGTTGGTCTCGAGGCGGTTGTCTTGAAGCTGCTTTCTATTCCGTGTTACTCGAGCCAGTCTGGTTTAGGGCCGCGTGGGCCGCCGCAGGCGGAGCAATTGGTCAAGCTGCCTTCGTTGACTTTGTATGCGTGGCCGCAATATTGGCAGTATAGCCAGACTTGCTCAGCGGCCTCGCGCTCCCGCTGCAACCTTTGCTCTTTGCTCCGCTGTTCGAGATACGCGCCTTCGGCTGCCTCGCCCACACGGTCGATCACTTCCCATACCTGTTTGGGTAAACCCAGGTCTTGGATATCCTCGACCATATCTTGGACGCCGTCAACTAGGTCACCGGCCGTTTGGAACAGCCCTCTGATGCCGCGTCTCCTAAAGAGCAGTCGCTTTCCCTGGTTCAGGGCAGTGCGTCCTATGGAGCCTAGAGCGCCCCTCTTGGCGTCCTGGTCGAGGTCGCTCACTGTCACCGTCAGGGCGTCGGGCGTTTCGACCAGGTTCACGGTCAATGCGGGGAAAAAGTCGCGCGGCCGTCTGGCCTGGCTCTGCAGGATGGCGACCACGGTTGTGGCGTCGGTTCGGTTGACTTGCACACGGGTGTCATCGTCTGGGATTTCTGAGCGCAGCGCGTTGATGATCACGCTGGCTTTGACGCCTTCAAAAGTCACCGGGTTGGCGTGAGGTCCCATCGCCCCGCCGACCACGCCTGCGCCCAGTCCCGCCCCAGCGAGAATCGCTCCAGCAGCGCCAGGCTCGCTCGTTTGGGAGCTGGGCTTTGGCTCAAAGGTAAACCCCTTATCTAGCCGTGCTTTTTCTTCTGCCAACCACTCTTTGAGACTTTGCTCTTGATCTGCCATCTTTTCACCTCCTCGCGGGTTCGGATACCCCGGTATTCTAGCACATCTCTGGGTTTCCTTCAACCGGGGATTGACCTCAGGCTCGTAGTAAGCCACGCAGCAGAGCGGAGTGGCGTCAGAGAGCGATAAAACGGCGCTTTACTTCGTTTCGTGCCGGACTAGGAACAAATTGAGATTGACCTCCGTGCAAAGTTGCACTATACTGATGCTCATCAAGAATACTCATGACTCCTCTGAAAAAAGGTCATCTAACCACAGAGGCACAGAGGACACGGAGAAAATTTGGTGGCGTCCCTGTCAAGTGTTGTTGGGCGGAACTTCACTACCGGACACTTTTTCAGGGGCGTCAAAAACAGTTACACAGAGAGCACAAAGAAGACACAGAGATTCACTGAGATATTGCAAACTAGATAATTTGATGAAATCGCCGCTTCACACTGATAGATTCTCTCAAAAAACCTCTGTGTGTCTCGGTGAATTCTCCGTGAGTCTCTGTGTAATCATAAACTTGGCAAAAGTGTCCGGTAGCAAAGGCGGAACCAGGAACTTTTTCACCGCCAAGGCGCCAAGATCACCAAGTTTTTACGTTTTCTTTGCGTCCTTCGCGTCTTTGCGGTGAGGTTCTAAACATCGCTCGTCACCAACACCCAAGAGGGACACTATCGAAAATTTGATATTTGGTTTAAAAAAATCCACTTTACACGTCAAAAAGTTAATTTTTCAAGGTCAAGTTTAAAATCTCTGTGCTCTACTGAGCGCAATTGAGTTGAGTGAATTTGGATTGGAGGCTTTAGCCGGATTTGACCCAGTTTTGCCACGTTTACCCG
>Ga0164310_10001647_pt1 | contig 12794 bp, 9 predicted proteins | sample GuaBasSedimGuay1_FD_121795 | JGI IMG/M metagenome (GOLD analysis project Ga0164310, IMG submission 121795) | Subseafloor sediment microbial communities from Guaymas Basin, Gulf of California, Mexico - Guay1, Core 4569-9, 0-3 cm | ecosystem: Environmental > Aquatic > Marine > Hydrothermal vents >... | reverse complement strand
TTTCCTCTTTTGATACAAGTATTGGTATCTTATCAAATGAGACAACTTCATTAATAAAGTTAATATCTTCATGTTTAACAAGGTAATCAATAGAATCTTTAAAATTCATATAACAGTTCTAAATAGTTCCTTTTACTTCCTTAACGATCTGCAAAAATTCTTCATCTGTTAAAGAGGCATGCCTGTCATATGCCTTTGCTTCAACCTTTTCTATAATCGCTTTTATCTCATCATCATCTGCCTTATATCCTAACTGGTCTAACTTTGCTTTTATTGCAACCGGGCCACTATATTTCCCAATAGGAATAATCCTTTTATTGCCAACAAGTTCAGGGGGAACAACTTCATATAGAGGCGGATATGTAAGAACACCCCAAACATGAGCATCAAGTTTGTGAGTAAATGCCCATTTCCCCACTATTGGCTTTGTATCAGGCAAAGGAACCTTAGTTAAGGTTTCAATATATTTAGAGAGCTCAAAAAGCCCTTTTGTATCTATACCCAGATCTAAATCATAAAGAACTAAAGTGCTTATAACCAATTCATCTAAAGATAGATTGCCAGCCCTTTCTCCCAAACCATTTATTGTGACATCAATAATATCTGCCCCTGCCTCAAGTGCTGCTAAAGAATTTGCTAAAGCCAAACCAAAATCGTTATGACAATGTATTTGTAAAGGAAGATCAAAGTGAGATTTTACTTCTTTTACCATAAACTTCATTCCAGCTGGAATGATTGCACCAGCAGTATCTGCAATAGTAATCCTTTGAGCACCTGCTGAAACCGCTCTTTTTAACAACTCTATCAAAAAACTCATCTCTGTCCTGGTAGTATCAACAGGAGCATATCTTACTACTGCATCCCCTTTATTTGCATATTCAATAGCCTCAACAACCCTTTCCATCATCTGTTCTTTTGAAACCTTTTGAACATATTTTAACCTTAATTCAGAGCTTGGATATATCAAATCAATAATATCTGGTCCAGACTCAAGGCTCATATCGATCTGTTTTTTCCAGTCTTTCTGAAAGATTTGTGCTATTGCTTCAACCTTTATGTTAGATTGTTTCTTAAATGTTTTAATAAACTCATAATCGATCTTTGATCTCCCTGGATAACCACCTTGAATCTGTTTTATACCTATCTTTTCTAACTTTTCTGCGATATTAAGTTTATCTTTCAACGTAAAGTTAGCAGCTGATGCTTGCTCACCTTCTCTTAAAGTGCAATCATTTATTATTATCTCTTTAGCAAAAAAGAATTGAGACTTTACTTCTTTTATATGGTTATAAATACTATCTGCAAACTCCATTTAAGCTCCTTATATATTTATTAATTTTTAAACCTGTTAATTAAATTAGTTATTAGGGCTCTATTTATAAAGCCCTTCCTTTTCCAAGGTCTCTATAACAAACTCCAAATCAAGCTCTTTTAAATGTTCTTTTGTGGGAATGCCCTCGCTGTTCATTCCTCTAATTTTATACCAATTCTCCCTATCTTTTTTAAACTTTTCAATTGGATAGACTGCCCCTTTTTGAGGACCTGATGTTAATGGGTCGTTATGAACTCTTAAAGGTAATATATCATCCTTTAAAGGACGTATTCCTTCCCTTAAATTATATGCTCTTGCTAAAATCAAAAATCTTTCTGCTAAAAGATCCCAATCAGAATGTGCAAAATTAAACCCTGTTGCAGCATTTAAGGCATCCATATATATATCAGGTGTAATGAAATGCCTATGCCATGTACATACCAAAAGAGAATCTGCCATCACCCTGTGATTCTGCTCTTTTATTGTTAAACCATAATGGTGGCAACCACCTCTATCCCCAACTGCGAACTGAAGCCCCCTCTCATGTTTTGCCTGAGTGGCATAAGCACCAAACTCCAATCCCTTACAATGCATAGCAAAATGCTCTGCACCTTTTCCAAATGTTTCAGCAGCCTTTTTTACACCCAAAGATAAGATCTCTCCAATACCTTTTCTTTGTACTATCAAATTCCATAAAGCTTCCATTGCCTCTACATTACCCCAAGTAAGATCAATCCCACCTAAATCATCTTTTGTGATGATCCCTCTTTCGTAACATTCCATAGTAAAGCTTGTTACATTGCCTAACGAAATGTTATCAATTCCAAGCTCATCACCTAAACTATTGAGATAGATCAGCCCATCATGATCAGTTACAAGGCAACCAGCACCTATGGTAGATGTAGAATCAAAATCTGGGGTTGCAGTTCTTCCTGCATGTTTACCATCCCTTATTACTCCAAGCTGCATGCAAGAAAATGGGCAGAGATAGCAACCTCTGTTTTTTACTTTTGATTTTCTTTCAAACTCAAAACCACTAATCTTATCAATATCTTCCCAATGTGCTTCTCTATAATTCTTTACATCCAATTCACTTACATCTGAATGCCACATTGAACCAGCTGAACTGCCCCACCTAACAAGGTAATACCCTCTTCTCTCTTCTGTTCTGGCCCTTTTTAACATCTCAAATATCTTATTATAAACCTTATAAAACTCTTCTGGCTCGGCTACATCAAAGCCTTTGCTTCCTTTTACAACTATAGCCTTTAGGTTTTTAGAACCCATCAAACAACCACTTCCACCTCTTGCTGCAGAGTGGTAATAATCATGCTGAATACCTGCAAACCTTACACCGTTTTCTCCTGCTATTCCAATAGAAAGCATCTTTACCCTATGATTGTTTAACTCTTTTTTTAGGATTTTTTCTGTGTTAAATGTGCTTTTCCCCCACAGATGAGAAGCATCCTCAAAGGATATATCATGATCAAAGATCTTAAGATAAACAGGTCTTTCTGCTTTACCTGTTATAATGATACCATCAAAACCTGCGCTTTTAAGTTCTACTCCAAAATGAGAACCTACTATTGAATGGCATAAGGTAACACCTGTTTCTGGGGATTTAAAAAAGGTGCAAAGCTGTGCTCCACCAGGCAAAAGCCCAGAGATAGGCCCTAAAAGAAACATCAAAGGAGCATCTTTATCAAGAGGATCAGCATGAGCTGGTAATCTTTCCCATAATAGATATGCACCTAATCCTCTACCCCCGATAAACCTTTTTGCTATATCCATATCAAGATCCAGAATCTTATAAGAGTTTCTGCTTAAATCAACATCCAGAATCTTTCCCATATACCCACTCATACATCTCTCCTTTTATCAGTTTCTAATTTGTTAGCAGGAAAGAGTTGATATGCTAAATCACTTGCGATCTTTTCTGGTCTTTTTGCATAATGGCTCCCATCAAATGTTTGACCAGGAAGAAAACTCAATGCACCAGATGGACATATCCATGCACATTCAGGAAGGCCATCACATAGATCACAATTGATGGCCTTATTTGTTTCAGGATGAAATCTAATAGCAGTTTCATGGTGACAGGCTTTGGCACATCTTCCGCATTTTATCCCTAAACATTTATCCTGCTCGATAACAACAGCACCTGTTTTTTTGTTAATAGATATTGCTTTTTCAGGCTTTACTGGGCATGCCTCAATGCAGGGATGATCAGAGCATTGATGACAAAGTATTGGAATCTCTATTGGGCCAGGATCAAATTGGAGGATAAATATTCTTGATGCCTCAGGCCATATTTTACCTTCATGATAAAGGGAACAAGCTTGCTCACAAAGTCTACATCCAGTACAGAGCTTCCAATTTACATCAATAAAGCCTTTTATTATCTTTTCTTCCATATTTCTTCCTGATAACCTGTATCCTTTTCCTTCATCCATATCTTTCCCCCTACAAAACCTTCTCTTCCCTGCCTGTTTCTACTTTTCTTAAACTTACTTTATCTTTCTCATTAATCCTCAAAATCTTTCTTCCCATCTCACCTAATGGAAGTTTCCCTTCTTCTACCCTTTCATCTATTGAAATCCATGCCCTTAAGGGGATCCCTGATTCTGATAAATATTCAATAAGATCATTATCCTTAAACCCTAATTTTTTAGCATCATTAGGATTGATCTTGCAGATCCTTTTCCCTTTTTCATACTCATTATCTTTTTGTTCTACTATAGGAAACCATTTTCTTGAATTTTTTATCTCTTCTCTTAATTTAGTAGTCTTCTCATAATTTACTTTACCATCTTCAATTACAACACCATATCTTTTTTCTACCCTATCTATGGTGATAAGTCCTTCAATATAATCTTTTAATACTAACTCTGGGTCTCTTTCCAATGGATCACCATAACCTCCTCCTCCATTACTCAACTCTAACAAGGTATCACCTTTTAATAAATGGAAATTTGTTATCTTACCTGGGAATGGTGATGGTTCAACAAGCTCACCTCCCCTCTTAACTACAAATCTATTCCCATATCCAGAATAACCGCCCAATATACCAAATGGTGGAACAATATTTCGATCTGAAACTACAGAGAGAAAACCGTCTGATATATGCATATTGACTTCTCTTCTCATACCTAAACCACCACGCCATCTGCCGTCCCCACAGGAATTTTTCCTTAATTCACATCTTGTAAATAAAAACGGGAATTCCAATTCAAGTGATTCTACTGGCTGAATAGAGCTGCAATCTCCGCTGTTATAGCATGCCAAGGTATGTGAACCATCACCACCTTTAAAACCTCCTACACCACCATGTGGGTATTCATAATAGACATAACTTTTGCCATTTCTTGGATCATAACCACCTATATATGTATGGTTAGCAGTTCCTTTTACATCACCAGCAAGCATATCAGGAATCGCTTTTATTAAAGCCCCTAAAGTTACTGATGATACCCTCCTTCTTATTTCAGAAAAAGCACCTGTCGGAGCAGGAGGGACAGCATTTAATATCGTTCCTTCGGGGGCTGTTACAGTAATGGGACGAAATGTACCGCTATTGACCGCACCAGCTGGATCAATCGCGGATTTTATTACAATAAAGACACCACTTGTTGTAACCGCTAAAGATGCATTTACTGGTCCTGGCACCCAATGTGAGCTACCAGTAAAATCAGCGGTGAGATTATCTCCTTCTTTTGTTAGTTTTAATTTTATAATCACTGGGTCTAAAGAGCTTCCGCTCATATCAAGATAATCTTCATAAAAATATTCACCATCAGGAATTTCTCTTATAGCATTGCGCATCCTCTCTTCACTTCTATCTAAAATCACTTGCATATATTTCTTCAGATTCTCTTTCCCATATTTCTCCACTACCTCTCTTATCCTCTTCTCTGCCATACGGCATGTCCCAACCATACCTCTTAGATCACCACGTCTTTGATCTGGCAGCCTCATATTATTAAACAATATATCCATAACAGCCTGATTAGGTTCACCCTTTATATAAAGTTTAACTGGTGGAATACGTATACCTTCCTGGTATATCTCTGTTGCCCTTCCTGAGATACTACCAGGTGTCATCCCTCCTACATCAGCCCAGTGAGCCCTCATGGAAGGAAACAGAATCATCTCACCCTCTATAAATATAGGATATACAATAGTAACATCAGGAAGATGAGTCCCCCCTACATATGGATCATTCACAATAAAGAGATCACCTGGATTAATATCTCCTTTATATTTTTCTATCACCGTTCTCACAATCCATGGCAGAGGAATAACATGACCTGGTAGATCTTCAGACTGAGCAATGGTTTGGCCATCTTTATCAAATAAGGCACAGGAGAAATCCCTTGCCTCATGGAGTACCGATGAATAGGCGATGCGAGTCATAGTAATACGCATCTCCCTTACAGTTGATATAAGACCTTCCCTTATTACCTCCAAAGTTATTGGATCAATAAAATCTTTATCATTCATCTTGTTCATAGTTCACCTCTATACCTCTATTAATATATTTCCTAAATCATCTATTTTTGCCTTTTGATTTGGTAAAACAACTGTGGTAGAGCCAAATTCTTCAATAATAGCAGGACCTTCAAACTCTATTTCATAAGGTAAAAGATCTCTTTCAGCCACCTTACAATCAATAAATCCCGTATCTTCAAAAAATACCTTTCTTGTATTCCAATTTGGGTTACCTTTTGGTTTTGACTTTTCTGTTGATAGAGCAGGTCTGGGATTGCGGTACAGGGCAGAAACCCTTATATTTACTATTTCCGTTGGCTCTTTTCTATCAGCATAACCATAAGTCATCTCATATTGATCATAAAAAGCTTTTTCTAAACTTTCTTGTGTAATAGGATTTGAAATAGGGACATGGATTTCAAATGCTTGTCCAATGTATCTCATATCCATATATCTTATAAACTGAATATCCTCTTTTGCTATCCCTTTATCCTTAAAACTTTTGTAGGCTTCATCGAGCATATCAGCAAAGATATCTTCTATCTCTTTTACATCAACCTCTCTGGTTTTTACGATATGGGTTCTCACCTGATTTATCATTGTATCAGAAGCTAAAAGGCCTAAAGCACACAAGTTTCCCGGAATATTAGGTACAAGAACCTTTTTCATTCCCAGCTCTTTTGCAAGTTGTGCTGCATGTAAAGGCCCAGCACCACCGAAGGCTACAAGAACAAATTCCCTTGGGTCATAGCCTTTCTGGACTGATATCTCATGAATAGCCATTGCCATATTATTTATAACTATCTTTATGATCCCATTAGCCATCTTTATCACATCATATCCCGGGAATTCTTTTGCTATTTTTTCTATTGCTTTTATGGATAACTCTTTATTCATTCTTATTTCTTCACCCAATTCCCTATCAGGATTTAGCCTTCCTAAAACTAAATTTGCATCTGTGATTGTTGGCTCTTCTCCTCCTTTTCCATAGCAGGCAGGACCTGGGTCTGCTCCTGCACTTATAGGCCCAACCCTTAAATTTTTGCCATCAAGCCATGCGATACTGCCTCCCCCTGCTCCTATGGTTTTAATATCTAAAAAAGGAGTCTTTATAGGATATCCTTTTACCTCTCCTAATGTTGTTAAATGCGGTCTTAAATTCTCTATAAGGCTTACATCAGTACTGGTTCCTCCCATATCATAAGTAATGATATTTTTAAAACCTATCATCTCCGCCACATAAGATGCTCCAACAATACCTCCAACCGGTCCTGAAAGGATTGTTGTTACAGGTTTTGCTCTTGCCATATCAGCGGTCATGATCCCACCACTGCTATGCATTATATAAAGGTCTTCCTTATAGCCGAGTTGATCCAACCTATTCTCTAATGATTTTATATATCTTTCCATAACTGGCATTAAGTTAGCATTTATAACAGTTGTAGTGAATCTCTCATATTCTCTGTATTCAGGTACAACATCAGAAGAGATTGAAATAGAAAAATTTGGAGGAGCAACCTTTAACACTGCATCCCTTGCTTTTCTTTCATGTATGGGATTGCGATATGAATGAAGAAAACATATTGCTAATGATTCAATCCCCATATCTAAAAGTTCTTTAAATTTTTCTATTACCTCTTGTTCATCAATTGGTTTTAAAACAGATCCATCAAAATAGAGTCTTTCATCCACCTCTTTTCGCAAGGGTCTGGTAATAAGGGGAGCTGGTTTTTGATATTTCATATCATAAACAATTTTTCTGTTAGTCTTTGCTATTTCAATTGTATCCCTAAACCCTTTTGTAGTGATCAAACCAGTTTTTGCAACCTTCCCTTCTAAAATGGCGTTTGTAGCAACTGTCATACCATGTACAACCCTTTTTACTTCATCCATATCTACTTTAAGACGATTTATACCTGTTATTACCCCTTCTGCCTGGTTTGATATAGTAGATGAAGTTTTTAGGGCTTTTATTGTTCCTTTATCTTCATCAAATAAAACCAAATCGGTAAAAGTACCTCCAACATCAACTCCCAAGCTATACATTTTTCTTTTCCTCCCTTAGTGTCTCTTTTACTGATTCTTCAAAGATTTCTATTGTTTTATCTATATCTTCATCACTGTGAACAGCGGAGATATAGTTTCTACCTAATGAACATAACACCCCTTTATCATACATCTTTGTTACTATCTTATCTGCTAAGGATTTATTAGCAAAAAGGGATGAACGGTAATCAATAATATCCTTATCAATAAAACTGAAGTGCCACATAGGTCCAACACCATAAACCCTATAAGGCAATCCTGTTTTATTTAGCACTTCCCTTATTCCTTCCCTTATCTTTTTGCCTAAATAATGGAGCCTTTCATAAAGATCATCTCTTTCTAAAACCGAAACCTGTGTATATCCTGCAGCACAGGCAATGGCATTGCCTGAGAACGTTCCTGCATGAAATACATATTGATCAGATGTAGGATCAAACACCTTATCCATTATTTCTTTTGGACCTCCTATAACGCCATGAGGAAAACCACCCCCTGTTATCTTTCCTAAAGCAGTGATATCAGCATCCACACCATAATATTGTTGAGCCCCACCAGGAGCTAATCTAAAACCTGTTACAATTTCATCAAAAAACATTAATATCCCATACTTTTTGGTCAGTTCTCGTACCTTTTTTAGAAAATCATCTTTTGGCTCTATATATCTCTGAACTGGCTCAACCATCACACAAGCTATTTTGTCTCCATGTTTTTCTAATATCTCTTCTAACCTTTCTATATTATTAAAAGGAGCAATAAAAACCTTATCTGCTTCATCATTTGGAATCCCTGCAGAATCTACATAAGGTCTTGTATCAGGAATTGGATATTTCTTTAAAAGATCAATAGAGGCATGTTTCATTTTGCTACTCATAAGGGCTAAATTATGATGTCCATGATATGCGCCTTCAAATCTCAATATATAATCCCTTTTTGTATAAGCCCTTGCTATCCTTATGGCATAATAAGTTGCTTCTGTTCCTGTGCTTGTATATCGCATCCTTTCAATACTTTTTACAGAGTCGCATATTTTTTGAGCAAACTTTAACGATATCTCCGAGTGACCACCAAAATTTATGCCTTTTTCTGCTTGTTCTTTTATTGCTGATACTACTTCATCATGGCAATGCCCAAGGATAAGAGGACCATTACCTAAAAAATAATCTATATATTCATTTCCATCGATATCATAGACTTTTGAGCCCTTTGCCTTTGCATAAAACAAAGGGACTTTTTTCATATCAGCAGAAGAGAGTTTTCCCTCTGGGAAAATTTCTTTTGCTATCGCCATATTTTTCTCTGAAAGAGCATATTTTGATTGATTGCTCATTTAAAAATTTCCTCCTTTACATGGACTTTTCTACTCTGTATAGAGATGGAAAATGTTTTATTGCTTTTCGCATCTTAGTTACTCCTACTTTGTCAACCCTTTTATACTCTATAGCTTTGGTTTGACATAAAGTTACACATTGAGGTTCCCCACCACATAGATCACAACGCAAAACATCTCCATTAGGAGCAATTAAACTCCCACCAAAAGGACATGCCATAACACACATATAACATTTAATACATATATCATGATTTGTTTCCATAGCCCCTGTATCTGGATTTCTTGATATAGCATTTACAGGACATACCATTTCACATATTGGATCCTCACACTGAAGGCAGGTAACTGGGATATCGAGACCTTTTGTCTCCCATCTCATAACCCTTATCCTTGACTCAGCAGGGTTACATCTCCCTGTATGGACAAGAGAACATACTGATTCACATACCCTACAGCCTGTACATTTCTCAGGATTTGATACTATTATCTTTTTCATTTTTCCCCTCTTATGAAATTTTTTATTTTCATTTAGAATCAAATTTTCCCTAAACGTTTAAGCTCATTAGCAACATCACCAAGGCCTAAAGAAATTAACGCATCCTCTTTAGGTATCCCTGTTTTTACATCACATCTTGTTACCTCATAATAAGCATCTAACATCTTTGAAAATTTTTCTTTATCCAATAGTTCACCTTTAAAACGCCCCTGAGGGATGGCTTCTGTCATCATTCTCTCGCATGGCATATCATCTTCTCTTGTATAACCTTCCCTTGTATTTATTGCCTTTTCCAAAAGCCATATTCTTGCACCTAACCTATCAAGATCCTCAACCGTAAATTCCATGCCAGTAGCACTATTTAAAAGATTACACAGATCCTCAAAATAGATGTCGTATCCAGCCCAGAATGTATTGAATTTACACATTTCAATGCAATCACAAATAACAGATAATTTCTGATAATAAAAAACCCCTTTTGGCTTACCTACTGTATCGTAAAGGGTTGGCACTGTAACATCTTTTGTACCAAACAATTTTATAGCCTGTTCCATTGTTACCTGATGTCCTAAGGCTTCTGACTTTAATAATCCTCTTAAATGGTCTGCCCCTCTAGTAGAGGTCATATAATTTAAAGCCTGACCTTTAAATGGTCTTGTCTCAACAGCAGTTGGATCAAGTTTTTTTGCATGCATGACCCTTTTCTCTGCTTCTTTGCCTATCTTTTTAGCCATATAATATGGACCTTCTGCTAAAAGATCACCAAAACCTTCTCTTTTTGCTATCTTGTGTATAAGATCTATTATTACATCCCCATCACCCCATCTGATCGGGATGCCACCTGTATCCTTTTCTGTTATTATTCCTCTTTCATAAAGATCCATTGCCAAAGCTATTGAGCCTCCAGTGGAAACCACATCCAAGCCATAATCATTAACAATATTTATCCCGTGGAGGATGGTAGGGAAATCTGTATTGCCAATTCTTGGACCAAGACCATTGACTGATTCATATTCTAAGCCTGGTCCTATAACACCTTGATATTTACCTTCCTTTACCATAAAAAAATGGTCACAATGGTAAAAACATCCATAACATGCTCTATTCTTTTGAGCATATTTTTCAACTAAAGCCTTACCTGTGACATTTTCTACTCCCTCTATGGTTATATCACTCCAATTTTTTACTGGAAGATTACCTAACTCTGCTTTCATATCAGTTAAAATTGGCGTACCATAAACAGGATAATGATCAAACATAGGACTTGTAGTTGCTTTTTGATATATCTCCTTAATATGATTCAAAAATCTTTCTGGATCAGCGATAGACACCCCTTTTGTTCCCCTCACTGCTATGCATTTAAGCCTTTTTGAACCCATTACAGCACCAACACCTGTCCTACCATTAGCCCTGCTAAACGTGTTCATGATCGCAGCAAATCTCACCAAATTTTCTCCAGCAAGCCCTATCCCTAAAACCTGGATCTCCGAATCCGATTCCTCATCTCTTATAATATCAGTTACCTCCCATATATTTTTCCCCCAGAGATGTGAAGCATCTCTTATCTCTATCTCATCATCATCTATAAAGAGATAAACAGGTTTTTCCGATCTTCCTTTTATAATAATGTGATCATATCCTGCAAATTTAAGCTCTGCTCCCCAATGACCACCACTATTAGAATCACCTAAAAAACCTGTCATAGGAGCTTTGGTAGAAACCTGTGTTCTGCTTCCAACAATAGTTCCTGTTAAAGGGCCTGTGCCAAAGATAAGAACATTCTCAGGGCCTAAAGGATCTGTATTAGGCTTTATCTCATCAAATAAAAACTTCATATTTATTCCTCTTCCACCAACAAACCTTTCAGCCAGATCCCTTGATAAAGGCTTAACTAAAATTTTCTTAGATGTTAAATCTAACTCGATAATTTTTCCTGCCCAGCCATACCATTTCCCTTGCATTTAATACCTCCACAATTATAATAATTTAACTAAGTTAACTTCTTTTATATACTTTGTTGTATGCAATATAATTCATAAAATCTCTTTTATATAATTATTTTTCATAATCCCAATATATTATACTTGGCTGCTCTTGGGTCCTTTTGAGATAATCAACCAATATAACCTTAGTTCTTCTTATATGATCTTCCATATATCTTTTTGCCATCTCTCTATCGGCTTTTGATATTGCATCTAAAATTTGAGAATGATCGGCTATATATTCTTCAAAATGACCAGGGATCGTTATTCCTATATAATGAGTCCTGTAAATCTTGTTTCTTAATAATGATAAAACATCCTTAAGTTGTTCATTGCCACTTAATTCAACAAATTTCATATGAAATTTTATATTATTTTTATAATATTCTCCCACATCATTCTTTTGAGCAGCTAAGGTAATTTTATTATGCAAGGTCTTAAGCTGCTTTAAATCTCTTGGCTTTATTTTAGGGATTGCCTCCCATACTGCGTAACCCTCTAATATAATAAGGATATCATAGATATCTTCAACATTTTTAGGAGAAATCTTTGTTACAAATGCCCCTACATAAGGTATTACATTTATATAACCTTCCATTTGAAGTTGTCTTATTGCCTCCCTTACAGGGGTTCTACTTACATTAAATCTTTTTGCGATAACATCCTCAAAGATCTGCTCACCTGGAAGTATCTCTCCAAATGTTATAGCATCCCTTAAACTTAAGTATATGCTTTCCCTTAAGTTACCATGAATCTGCTCCTTATCTTCAATCTTTTTCTTCTCTGTTTTATCCATCTCTTTATTGATAATCCAAAACAGTTTTTATGATCTCATTTCTATGGGCAATATTATATTTCATCGCATCTTCAAATTCTTTAAATGGAAATGTTTTGGTAATTAATGCTTTTGGATTAATTACACCATCAGAGATAAGTTCAATAACCCTCGGGTAGGTTCCACCGCCTCCCCTTGCCGCGTAAAAAGTAAGACCTTTAAGCATAAAAGTCCTTAGATTTACATTATAATCACAGGATCCAGACATTACAAGAATTCCACCTCTATTAATATATTTTATACATACCTCCATACTTGCAGGAACACCAGCACACTCAATAAAATATGCCCTTCTTCTTATCTGA
>Ga0164310_10001646_pt1 | contig 12796 bp, 12 predicted proteins | sample GuaBasSedimGuay1_FD_121795 | JGI IMG/M metagenome (GOLD analysis project Ga0164310, IMG submission 121795) | Subseafloor sediment microbial communities from Guaymas Basin, Gulf of California, Mexico - Guay1, Core 4569-9, 0-3 cm | ecosystem: Environmental > Aquatic > Marine > Hydrothermal vents... | reverse complement strand
TGTTAATTTTAATGCTCTTTATGGTTTTCTGGTAAAGGTTTCAAAACTTGTGTGGAAAAACCCAAACATTCAGGAACTTGACATAAACCCTGTTTTTGTTGATGATAAAAGAGCGGCAGCAGGCGATGTCAGGATTCTGGTGTAAATTATGAAGAAACCAAAAGCGCTTGTTTTGTTTTCAGGCGGTTTGGACTCCCTCTTAACTGTGAAAATTTTACAAAAACAGGGAATTCAAGTTGAGTGTGTAAATTTTATCACACCCTTTTCAAAGGAAACAAAACCGCCTTTTGGTCTGAAACTCCATAAAGTAAGGGTTGGCAAAGAGTATTTTGACATGATTATGAATCCAAAACACGGCTACGGCTCTGAAATAAATCCCTGCGTAGACTGCAAAATATACATGCTGAAAAAAGCCAAATCACTGGCAAAAAAAATCAATGCAGACTTTATAGCAACCGGTGAGGTTCTTGGACAGAGACCGTTCTCCCAGAGAAAAAACCTGCTCCTTCGCATTGAGAAAGAAGCTGGTCTCAAAAACAAAATCCTCAGGCCCCTTTCAGCTAAGCTTCTGAAAGAAACAGAGCCTGAAAAACAGGGCTTGATAAAAAGAGAAAAGCTTTCAGACATTCAGGGGAGGTCCCGCAAAAAACAGCTAAAACTCGCAAAGGAGTTTGGAATAAAAAACATACCTTCGCCCGGAGGCGGTTGTTTATTAACTGATCCTGAGTTCGCAAAGAGAGTAAGAGATGTTTTGAAAAACAAAGAAACCATAAACTGGGAAACAGCAGAAGTCCTCAAACTCGGCAGACACTTCAGGTTTCAGGGAACAAAAATTGTGGTGGGAAGGAATGAGGAAGAGAACAAAAAACTTTTTGGTTTGGGAAAAAAACTCGGTGCCTTCATCCTTGAAACAAAAGATTACCCGGGACCTGTTGCTCTGGTTTTTTTGAAATCAAAAAACAAGAGTGTTCTTAAAAAAGCAGCACAGCTGACAGCCTCTTATTCAGACGCGCCAAAGACAAAAGAAACAGATGTGAATATTGAAAAGGGAAGGAAAAAGGAAATTATAAAGGTTAAACCGCTGACGCGGAAGCAAAGGCAAAAGTTAATGATTTAATTAATTGATTCAAATAATTATTATGAATTTAAAGGTTTCTAAAATCCTGAAAGATATAAAGACTTTAAAAATACAGGGCGCAAGAGAGGTGGCAAAGGCAGGGGCAGAAGCAATAAAACTGACAGCATTAAAAAGCAGGGCAAAAACAAGGGAAGACTTTGTTTCAGAGCTTCAGGAAATTGGTAAAAAACTTTCAGAAACAAGACCAACAGAACCAGCCCTTAGAAACGCTGTAACCAAAATCCTTACACAGGTTAGTTCTTATGAAAACTTTAACAGAATAAAAAAATTTACAGAAAATATTTGCAATAACTATTTGAATGAGCTGCAAAAGGCGCTGAAAGATATTGGCAGGATAGGTTCCAATCAGATAAACACCGGGGAAACCGTCTTAACACATTGTCATTCGCATTCTGTGGTTGAAATATTCAAAGAAGCGAAAAAACACGGAAAAAACTTCAGAGTAATTGTCACAGAAACAAGACCATTAAATCAGGGAATAATCACGGCAAAAGAGCTTCTGGAGATTGGCATAAAAGTTACGTTTTGCGTTGATGCAGCAGTCGGGTGGGTTATGAAAGAAGTTGATAAGGTTCTTGTTGGCTGTGATGCTATCTTGGCTGACGGCTCTATTGTAAACAAAATAGGAACATTTCCTATGGCTCTAATTGCTGAAAGATTTGCTGTTCCGTTTTTTGCTGCAGGAGGAACATACAAATTCGACCCTGAAACAGTTGCTGGTATGACAGAACCTATTGAACACAGAAACCCGAAAGAGGTCATCTCCCCAAGAAAGCTTAAAAACGCTGAAATAATAAACCCGGCATTTGATATAACTCCCGCTGACTACATTCGAGCTCTTATCACGGAAAAGGGAATAATGAAACCGGAACTGTTAAGGGATTTTGTGGAATAGGGATTGATTCTAAAAACCGTAATATGTGCATATTTTGGCTACAGCTTGGCATACCATTCTCTAATGACTTCTTTAGCGTTGTCATTGTCCTTAAATCTGAACTCAAGATTTGACCAACCTAAAAAACAATAACCATCAACCTTATTCCATGTTCTTTCAAAAATCGTTCTGAAAATTTCTGTTTGAATGCTTTTATCAACCCTTGCTCTTTCAGTTCCCAGCTCTCCAAAGAAAAACCCTTTTAAATTGTATTTTTTCTTTATCCTGCTGCCTTTTTCTATTGCTAAGTCTAAATGCGTTTTTAATTCCTCGTATCTGTTGTCTCCCCACATGATGTCAAAAGCCAGATAATCATAATTTTCTATATTTTTGATATTTTCCGGTCCGATATCAGCCAGTTTCAAAACCAAATTACCGGAAAATACATGCTTTAAATTTTGAGATTTATTAATCCACTCTTCAACAAGAGTGTTGTCAAGGAACATAATATCAGGCTCATTTAATGGAGAAAAAAACTCAACTTTTTCCCTCTCAGCAAGTTCTGCCCAGTGCAAAGCTATATTGTAGAGTTTATTTACATCCTCTATATCATCATATCTATATTCTGGTTCACCGTTTTCCGCGGGTTTCCCCCCAGCGTTTACTTCAAGAAAAACAGCAAACCCGGCCTTATGAGCTTGTTTGATTAAATTAATTATGACAAATTCAGGCACATCTTCTCTTAAACTTCCGCCTGTTCCAAGGCTGTAAAGCGGGCAGATTCTGATTCCATTAATGTTTAAGGACCTTAGTTTCTCTATTTCTTGAGAACTAAGAGAATACATACAGTTTTCACTGGAAATAAATTTCAGAAAACTTATATTTTGCCTTTGATACTCAGGCTGCGCATCCCCTTTAATCTCCTCTTTTACATCTGATTGTTTTAACGGTTGTGTGTTTGGACTGGATGGTTTAAAAAAATAAAACCCCAGAGTAATAAAAACAACAAGAACCAGCGAAATAAATAATAACCTTTTCATATTATTCAATTATAGTTCCTGATATATAAATTGCAAACCGTTAGGAACAACCAGCAAACGATATCTTTGGAATCAATTATGTCGTTTGCTATAGTTTACAGGTTTAATAAATCACTGGTTCTTTTTACTGCAAATTTCCAAGCCTTCCCAGACAGGTTCCGTCTAGAAGGTACGTTCTGGCTTCTTTGAGTTTGCATATCCTGAAGACGGGGCTTGGCGGTCCTGTTTTGTGTTTAAGGTCTATTTCCCGAAGCGGTTTGTTTATTGCAATTCTTCCTGCAAATTCATTGAATGCGGGGAAAACTACAACCTCTGGTGTTGTTTTTAGTTTGGTCTTGTATTGCCTCTCTAATTCCTGTTTTTTAATTTTTGCTTTTACCCACACAGGTTCAGACCATTTGTACCCGAGTTTATCTGTAAATTCAGCAGCAGGATGAACATGACCCATAAGAAGATATTTTGTTTCCAAAAACCCTTTATCAGGCCACGCATGACCATGTGAAAAAAACACGTTTTCATGCCTAAATCCCTTGGAAGAGTGAAGTTTTACGTTTTCTGATAAATAATCCTTTAAACCAGAGTCATGGTTTCCCGGAACAATATCTATTGGGACTTTTTCTGAAACGCGTTTAAGAAAAACAGGGACCTCTCTTTCTTCCTGAAAGCTTATTCCGGGAACCTTGTGTTTTACATCTCCAAGGATAACAAGCCTTTTTGCTTTTGTTTTTTTTATTAAGGTTTCCAGTTTGTTAATGAGTTTTTCTGTTTGCGAAGGGATGTGAATTCCGGACCTGCGATATTCATACTCGATACCTATATGGATATCTGCTATTACAAGCATCTGGTTTATAACAAGCGCAGGTTCACCTGTAACAAAAACCGGTTCTGGCATAAGAATTTTTTGAAACAATAAATTTATAAACCAGAACCTATCCAATGCGAAAACAGGCAAGGCAACAATAAAACTTATTTATTCCTTACTTGCCAATTATTTTCCATGAAAGAATATGGAACTGTCATATCAACTTTTGAAGGACCTTCAACAAGGAATTTCTCCTTTACTCTTAACAAAAACACTGTGGTGAGAAGAGGACAGTTTGTGCAGATAAAGACTTCTGACGGCAAGCTTATAGGAAGGGTTTCTGATATCAAAAAAACCAACAAGTATTTTATGAGGCCTGAATCTGTGACAGAATACGAGAATTCGGGTGTTCAGATAGATGAAATTTTCCCTGTAACCAACTGGGAATATCTGGTTGCTGATGTCAGCATTCTGGGTGTTTTCACGGGAAACGGGTTTAAGCAGTGCTCTTTTCCGCCATCTCCCGGAGACAGGGTAACAGAACCTGAAAAGGAAATTCTTGAAAGGTTTTTTGGCCTTGACAAAAACGGTCTTTATCTCGGAGATATTGAACAGCATGATGTTGAAGCAAAAATAAACATGACAAGGCTTTTGCAAAAGCACCTTGCTATACTTGCCATCAGCGGCGCAGGAAAGTCTTTTCTGGCATCTGTTATTATTGAAGAGCTTTTAAAGAGAAAGCCCGAAAAGGGACAGATTGGAGTCATTGTGATTGACACGCATGGTGAATATGTTTCTTTTGCAGATGACCCAAAATTCTCAAACAAAACACAGATTTTTCCTTCTTCTGACATCCAAATAGGTCTTTCCAACCTCTCTGCCTACCAGATTCATGAGTTTTTTCCAAACCTCACATATCCTCAGATAAGAGAGCTGATAAAAATTATGAATAACCTGAAAAAAGGAAAGGGGTACAGTCTGAGCGACCTGATTGCAGAAATAGAAGCAGACGAAAGCATACCTTCAAAAACAAAGGACATTCTTCTTTCCACGTGCATGGAAATGAGAAATGCGGGCCTTTTCGGAGTGGCTGATTACCCTTCTTTGGATGAATTCGTGAGGCAGGGACAGCTTTCTGTAATAGACATATCAGAAACCACAAACCTTGCGGAAAAACAGATAATTGTTTCTTATTTTGCCAGAAAGCTTTTCAATGCAAGAAAAAACGGCATAATCCCGCCTTTCATTATTATTGTTGAGGAAGCTCATCAATTCGCACCTGAGACAGCAAAAAAAGAAACTGCCATATCAAGAAGCATTATCCAGACTATAGCAAGGGAAGGCAGAAAGTTTCATGCATCTTTATGCTTAATATCCCAGAGGCCCATTCAGCTGTCAACCACTGCTTTATCCCAGTGCAACACGCACATTATTTTAAGGGTAACAAATCCTTACGACTTGGAACATATAGGAAAATCCTCCGAGGGTCTGGACAGAAATGTTCTTAAGCAGATTTCATCTCTGCAGGTGGGAACAGCTTTAATTGTTGGGGAAGCAGTGAACTTTCCTCTGTTTGTAAAGGTCCGTGAAAGAGAATCGCTTGACTCCAAAAGAGGCCTTCCTCTGGAAAAAGCCGCCGTGGAATACTACAAAAAAGTAAAACAAAAACAAAAAGATGCAAAGGAGTTTATGTAGAAAACCCAGTGGAATTTTTATTTAAAAAAACTAAACCCCAGCCATGAGCCTGATTGTGTCTCTTAAGCCGGGAGCAAATCCAAGAATAAACACTGTTATTTTTAAAAGATTTGTGAAATCAGGCTTTTCTTTGTATTTGTCTATTATCCATAACACAGGAAGTACGATAAGAATTTTCAGCAAAAACATTGTGAGCACCCCAAACACAGGAAAAAGAAGCCTTGGAACAACATGCTGTTCAGCATATCCAAAAAGATAAACTGCCACTGTGGTAGCCGTAGCATCAAGAAAATGCGCTGCCAAAATTCCTGTGTTTGTTTTGTTAAGGAGCGGAGAGAGTTTTTTTATTTTACTCAGACCAAAAAACAATCCATACCACAAGAGAGTCAGACCAAAGACCAGAGCGCCAGGAAAAACATTTCTCCACGGCAGTATCAAAAAGTTTATTCCAACAAGAACCCAGCCTGTTACAGACATTGTTTTCCAGTATGAAATTCTTTTGAAACTTTGAATTGCAAGAGAAATCAGAAGAACAAACAAAGCCAAGCCAAAGGTTATGAAATAAGAGCCGGGTGTGGGGAAAACAGGAAGCGAGTAAAACTCGTTCAAATGCGGGGAAAGCATTCCAACATACGCAGCGTCATGCAAAACCCTTGTTGAACACGCCCACACTATAAAGGGAAAAACAGCGATGAAAAATTCCCTGTTTATTTTGATTTTCAGTTTTTTCAGAAGCCTGAAAACAACATAAACGCCAAGAACCAAAAACAAACCATATACTGTTGTGTTTACAGGGTTAAACCATCCGTTCCTTAGTATTGGTTCCACAAAATGAGCGTAAAAAAAATCCAACATAAATAAAATTGAGCAGGTTTTTTATAAAAGTTTAACAATTATAAAAAGATATGGATTTGAAAATAGGTCTGGAAACGCATGCGCAATTGGGCTCTGAAACAAAGCTTTTTTGCGGCTGCAGAAACCCTGTGATGCTTGAAAAAGAGCCTGAACCAAACACTTTGGTGTGTCCTGTTTGTCTGGGTCACCCGGGGTCAAAACCAATGGTAAACCAAAAAGTGATAGAAATCGCAAAATCTGTTGCCATTGCATTGAACTGTGAAATAGCAGAAGAAATGTTTTTTTCAAGAAAAACCTATTTTTATCCTGATATGTCAAAAAACTTCCAGATAACTCAATACGAAATCCCTGTTGCCAAGGGCGGCTTCGTATGGATTGATGTCAAAGGCGAGAAAAAAAAGATAAGGCTAAGAAGGATTCATATTGAAGAGGACCCTGCAAAGCTTATACATACAGGCGGTATTGGTGGAAAGTATGTTTTGGTTGACTATAACAGGTCCGGCGTGCCTTTGCTTGAGATAGTCACAGAGCCTGATTTAAAAAGCCCTGAAGAGGCAAGGGTTTTTCTTCAAAAACTGTCTTTGATTCTTGAGTATCTGGGAGCGTATATGCCCGGAAAGTCTATAATAAAGTCAGATGCCAATGTTTCTCTTCAGGGAGGAGCAAGGGTGGAAATAAAAAATATAACAGGAACCAAAGAAATAGAGCAGGCTTTAAAGTATGAGATTGTAAGGCAAAACAATCTTTTAAAAAAAGGTCTTAAGATAGAACAGGAGACAAGAATGTGGAATCCTGATTTACAGGCTACACAGAGCATGAGAAAGAAAGAGACAGAAGAAGATTACGGTTATATATTTGAGCCGGATTTGACAGTAATTACTATTTCTATCGGAATAGAGGAAATAAAGAAAAAAATTCCTGAACTGCCCGACAGAAAATACAACAGGTTTATCAAAGAGTACGGGCTTTCAGAAAAACTTGCTGAGTCATTGGTGTCCGACCCGGAAACAGCAGAACTGTTTGAGGATATAGCAAGAAAAATATCACCGAGAATTGCTGCTGGATGGATAGCCGGATACCTTAAGAAAACGCTGAACTGGCACGGTATAAGGTTTAAAGAATCTGGATTGAAAAAGGAGTGGATAGAAGAGCTTCTAAGTTTCTTCGCAGAAGGAAGAATCACAGACAGAAACGGAGAGATTGCTATAAGGAAGATGGTTGAGGAAAAAAGAGGTGCAAAAGAAATTATAGAAAAATACGGTTTGTGGAAAGAGTCCGAAACAAACGCGAAAAAAATTATTCAGACTGTTCTGGAGAGAAACAGCAAAGCGGTTGAGGATTATAGAAAAGGGAATGAAAAAGCGCTGCATTTTTTGGTCGGGCTTTGTATGAGAGAAACAAAAGGAAAAATAGATGCAAATGAAATAAGGAAAGAAATTATCAAATTAATCGGATAGGAAGTTTGGACTGTTTACGTGTGGTATAAGTGAAGCGCATCACGCATAGAATGTCGCTTGACAACAACGCACTCTAATAGACATTGGATAAGATACATATAGTGTTTTGTTGCGCAAACAAAGCGAAACCGCTCAGAAACTTCTTTCAAATTCATCAAGAAACTCTCCACCAACACACAAATTCGGAGATATCACCCTCGCAATGTATGGTTTCTTGTTTATTGTAAATGAATAAACAGGAATTTTTGTTTTTTCAAAAAACTCTAATGCATTATTTTCTCCGTATGGAGTTAATTTTTGAAAATCAAGACCTTTAACGTTTCTGCCTTTTTCTGAAAATTCCGGCATTCCGTTTTCAACATAAGCCATAACAGCTTCTGACAAAGCGCCTTTTACCGCTTTTTCTGGGTCAGGGTTGTAACGCGAACCCTCATAAACAAAAACTTGGTTATATTTCTCTGCTTTAAGAGATGTGTTTATAAAGTATGGCGGCATATCATTGTGTCCAATTGATATGTCAACTGTTAAACCTCTTAATATGAGTTCTTCGATAGTTTCTCTTATGTCCTTTGGAAAAGAATCAGAATCGATGTTTGCATAGTAGAAGGATGTTGTAAGAGAGTCTTTTTCCATGATTTCATACAACGCGTGCTTCACTGCTGCCTCTTCGTCCACACCAGCAGCCAGACCAACGCTATTTCCAACAAAAGGATAATACAATCCTTCTTTGGGAAAAAGAAGGAAATAGATAACACCTGCCGGTATCAAATGCTCTTCTCCTGTTATCATTTCAGTTGCCTTAACCCATTCAATTTTTTCATTGTTCATTGGGGGTGCTAAACAATTTGTAAAATCTGAAGGGTCTACATATTTTGCACCCATATTTTTCAACTCTTTAACGCTGTACTCATAGAAATGCCTTTTGTCTGTAAATATCATCGATTTCAAATGCTCAATAAGCTCAAAGTATGCTGAGAATTCAGATTCTTCCTTTGAAAACCCTTTTCCATAAGACATCAATTTGCCTCTTATTTCAAGAATATCTCCCTTTTCAAGCATAATATCTGACTTCAAATCTTTCATAGATTTTGAGGCATAAACATGACCTATCTGACCTAAACTAAAAATATTATCTTTTTCGATGTTTACTGTATAAGAAGATAAGTCACATCGTGGCGAAGATGGAGATAATTTATATTTTGGTGTTTTTATTGACATTCTTTTTCTAGCTTTTTCTAACATTCTGCTAACAAAATCTCTTTGAGAATCCGGGTTTTTATAAAAGCGATAAATTCCCTGTAACGAATCAGACCTTGGTTCTAATAAATCAACAACCGCTGAGCTGTTATATGGTGACTCTAAAGCATCAATATAAAAGCTAACAAAAATATTGGCATCAAACAAGTTTGCAAAGCTGCCCGATTTTTTGCATTCCAAAACCATTCTTGCCTTTCCCATACTTTACTATTAAACAGTAAATAATAAAAAACTATGGAATTCATTACAGTAAATTTCTCAGTGGTTTTGATTTTCCTTTTCATATTGGATTTTATAGTTCTTGGTATAATAAATTGCAAAGCGTCAGGAACAACCGGCAAACGGCAGCTTTGTAATTAATTATGTTGTTTGCTGTAAATTGGCAGAACGAGTTCTTTTATGCCGTTCATATAAGGCTGCAAAACCTTTGGGATTTTAACTGTTCCGTCTTTTTGCTGGTTTTGCTCAATTATTGCTATCATTGTTCTGCTGGTTGCGAGAGCCGTGCTGTTAAGGGTATGAACAAAACCTTTTGGCGGTTTGCCTTCTTCTTCCCTGTAACGTATATTAAGGCGTCGTGCCTGATAGTCTGTGCAGTTTGAGTTTGAACCAGATTCCCTGTAAACACCATCAGCCATCCACACTTCTATGTCATATTTTTTTGCAGCTATCGGGCCTATATCACCCGTGCAGACATTAACAACCCTGTAAGTCAAGCCGAGTTTCTGATAAAGCTCCTCAGAGTTTTTTTGCAGTTCCTTGTGCAACTCCCAGCTTTGTTCAGGTAAAGAAAAAATAAACTGCTCCACTTTGTTGAAATGGTGCATCCGGAACAGTCCTTTGGTATATTTACCGTGAGCTCCAACCTCTTTCCTAAAACAAGGCGAAACACCAACAAGTTTTATCGGCAGGTCCTTTTCAGGCAGAACTTCGTCCATATACATGGCTGCTATGGGATGTTCTGCCGTGGCTACCAAATACAAATCTTCATTCTCTACCTTATACATCACGTTCTCAAAATCCTCAAAAGATGTTACGCCTTCATAGGCTTTTCTCCTCAAAAGGAAAGGCGGTTCCACCAAAATATAGCCTTTTTTTCTCAAGAAATCTATTGCAAACCTTTGCAGAGCAAGGTCAAGCATGACAAGCCCCTCTTTTAAATAAAAGAAACCGTGTCCGGACGCCTTGGCGGCCCTTTCGCTGTCTATTAACCCAAGGTTTCTAAGAATTTCAAAATGGTCCTTTGGTCTGAAATCGAACTTCTTTGGTTTTCCCCATGTTCTTACCACTACATTTTCGCTGTCGTTTTTTCCAAAAGGAACGCTTTCATGCAAGAGGTTGGGAATCCTTAGCAAATACCATTTTATTTTCTCTTCATGTCTGTTTTTCTCTGCTTCTGCTTTTTTCATCTGTTCCAGTATTGCTTTTATTTTTCTCATCTCTTCGCTTGTGTCCTGTCTGTTTTTTTTCAGTTCTGCTATTTTTCTTGAGATTTCATTCCTTTGTTTTCTCAGCTCCTCGCTCTCTTTAATAAGCTGTCTCCATTTTCTGTCGCATGCAACAAGGTCATCAAACCATTTCAGGATTTCAGGGTTGTTTCTTTTTTCCAGATTTTTTCTAACCAGTTCGGGTTTTTCACGAACAAGCTTTATGTCAAGCATAGCAATCTTTTTATTATAAGGCAAGTTGTTTAAAAAAGCTTCACATTAAGGCTTCTGCCAATTTATTTCCGTGCCAGTGCATGATAGTATGGGTTCTGGATTATTTGCCAAGATGTGATATAAAGAATATGGCTTCAGAAAACAGTTGCTTTAATTCCTGGAGGACTTGTAAGAATCAGGAATGTTGAAGAAAACAAAGAGAAAATAGAAAGATTTAAATAACTTTAGATGTCTTACTTGTCTATGGCACAAAAACCTCACAGTTTGGAATATACTGCAATATTAAATGACGGAAGGGTTTTCCATTACACCTGTAATCCGCCATCTAATGAAATATTAACCAAACATGGAATAGAGGCAATTGGAAATAAATTTGGTTGCAAAGATTCAAGAGAAGTGCTTTTAATTCCTAAAAGTCTGTACAAATCTTACGGATATGTGGTTAGAGAGTCTGATATAAAAATAGTAAGCGAACAGCTGCTAAGAAGATTATAAATTGTTATATAAAGCGCTTTATTTTTTACTTGCGGGTTTTTTCTTTCTTTTTTCCTTTTCCTCTTCTTCTTTCAGCTCTTTCTCAGCCTTTATCTCATCTATTTCCAGCCAAACTATAAACAACCCCAGTATTATAAGAAACAGCGGTATAATGCCTGTAATTACTATAATGAAATTTGAAAGCCAGTTTATTCCTGTGCCTATAAACGGAAATATTTCATCTACAAATAAACCAAGGCCAACCAAAATGAAAATGAAACCCAAAAGGATTTTTAAGCCTGAATTCATATTTTCACTTTATATTTAATTCAAATATATTTATATAAGTTTTGTTTTATATAATTGAAAAGGTTTTTAAATCCGAGAATAATGAATAAACAGTGAAAATATGGTGAAAGCATATTCATGGGTTGCGCAGATATGGAAAAAACCCAAACAAGGGCTTGGAGAATTATACAGGCAAAGGCTTATTCAGTGGAGAAAGGAAAAAACAGTCACAAGAGTAGAAAAACCGACAAGAATTGACAGGGCAAGGGCTTTGGGATACAAGGCAAAACAGGGTTTTGTGATTGTCAGGGTAAAAGTAAAGAAAGGGGCGAGAAAAACACCGAAATTAAAAGGCGGTAGAAGACCGAAAAGGAGAGGCAGGTTCTTTTCTTTGGAAAAGTCAAAACAGGTTGTTGCAGAGGAAAAGGCAGCAAGGAAATATCCAAACTGCGAAGTTCTGAATTCTTACTGGGTTGGGGAAGACGGAAACCACACATGGTATGAAGTAATTCTTGTTGAGAGGGCGCATCCTTCAATAAAGGCTGATAAGGAAATAAAATGGATCACAGAGAACAAGCACAGAGGCAGGGCTTTCAGAGGAAAAACTTCAGCAGGAAGAAAATCCAGAGGACTGAGAAATTAAGCATACTAAGAATATTTTTTATACTCAACTCTTTCTTTAAATTCCTCTTTTTTTCCTTTGTTCCAATTTTGAACAGGAGTTAAAAAACCAACAACTCTTGAATAAACTTCGCATTCCTTTCCGCATATTGGACATTTAAAATGTTCTCCCTGTATATATCCATGTTCTTGGCACACACTAAAAGTGGGTGTTATTGTAAAATAAGGCAAATCAAAATTTTCTACTATTTTTTTAACCAAAAGCTTTGCTTCATCGGTTCTGATTCTTTCTCCAAGATATGCATGAAATACTGTTCCGCCTGTATACAGAGGTTGTATATCGTTTTGATGTTGAAGAGCTTCGAACACATCGTCTGTATAGTTTACTGGTAAAAATGTAGAATTTGTATAATATGGTTTGTCTTTACCAGCCGCATATATACCCGGATAATGCTTTTTATCCAATTTTGCCAACCTGTAAGAAACAGACTCTGCCGGGGTTGCTTCAAGATTGTACAAATTCCCTGTTTCTTTTTGGTATTCTTTCAGTTTTTCTCTCATAAATTTCAAAACCTTTATTGTAAACTCTTTTCCTTCTTTTGTTCCTATGTTTTTTCCAAGGAAATTAACGCAG
>Ga0164310_10001645_pt1 | contig 12800 bp, 7 predicted proteins | sample GuaBasSedimGuay1_FD_121795 | JGI IMG/M metagenome (GOLD analysis project Ga0164310, IMG submission 121795) | Subseafloor sediment microbial communities from Guaymas Basin, Gulf of California, Mexico - Guay1, Core 4569-9, 0-3 cm | ecosystem: Environmental > Aquatic > Marine > Hydrothermal vents >... | reverse complement strand
GTACACAAGTATAAACCAGGTCAGCTCCTGTTCGCAAGGCAGCAAGGGATGCCAGTAAAGGGGCACCGGAATAGAAGACGCTCCCCCCAACAACTAGTACAGCGCCATTTTGTCCTTTATGGGAATTCTCTTTTCTCTTCGGAAATGCAATGGCCAAATCGCCTTTCCCCACAAACAACTCTGCCTCAGGAGGAACACCGATTCCTCGAACAATGGTTTTTTCCTTTAATTCTTCTATTAGCAAACAAGGTTTGGTAGCATGAAAAGTAACAATTAAAGAAGCATTCACCATTAATTTTTGCATTTCCCTTCTATCTGAAAATATTCCAGAAGGGACATCTAAACTAACAATTGGAACCTTTAGAGAATTTAATAATTTAATAGCACTTTTAATTGGCTCGTAAGGTTCTTTTCGTAAGCCCACACCAAGAAGAGCATCCACAAACAAATCTTGAGAAGAAAGAAGGCCTTTAACTTTCGCTAATTGTGTCGAATCCCGGATAACCTCGAGTCTAACAGAATGCGCCATAGTGGTGAGGATTTTGTAATTCTTTTTGGCAATTTCTGAGCGAATTTTTTGTTCTGTACCAAAAAGAAGGACGGTGACAGACTTTTTTGCAGCTGCAAGATGCCGTGCTGTTACAAACCCATCGCCACCATTGTTCCCCGTGCCACACCAGATGGCAATTTTTTCTGCTTTGGGGAACCGGTCAAGTATCGCCTGGGCAGCGCTTGCACCTGCATTTTCCATTAACTGCAAAACGGAGACACCCAATTCCTTGGCATTTAAATCAATCATTTTCACTTCTTCAGCTGTTAGAACCATTTTTACCCATCCATGAAGTTTGAAGCAATTTCTTGATCAGGATACTCGATTATATTTTAAATTGCAAGTACCTATCCCCTCAGTCATTTTTAATCCTTTTTACTTTCTTGCCCCACCGCAGCTTTTTCTTCCTTTGCCTGCTTTATTGCATCTTCGATTTCAATGGCAAGCTTATCGATGAATATTTCATATTGTTCACGCAAAGCGCTCAAATCTTTGGTGAGATTTCGTATAGTTCGATTGACATCACGGGCAATCCCTTCAAAGACATCCTCTCTTCTTTTCGACGCTTTTGAATTAGGGATAAAGATCACTTCAGCTGATTTTATTATATCTCTGAATTTCACTCGAAGTTTTGTCAGAAAACTAATGTCTCTCTCGCAAACAGATAAGAGGTCAGCAATGGTAGTAAATTGAAAGTCAATTGGAAACTCTTTCGTTAAAAGTTCTTTGAATTTATTGTAAGATTCTATTAGAATAGTTAATGTGACATCTTCCTCTGCGATTATTTCTTTGCATTCCTTATATTGTTCAATGCTATTTTTGGTTTTTACTTTTCCCATTGTCTTTAGTAACTCGAGAAAGTGAGGGAGAAGGTTTGATTCAATCCGAATGATTAGACTTTCAAAGTCATTCTTCAGTTCTTTTTGCTTTTTTGTGATTGTTTGATGCCAGGTTGTTAATTGATAATCGATAGGAATTACTCGCCCTTGTGTACTTTGCGTCATGTAATTACCTCAATTATTGAGTTATCCAATGGCTCTTTAGAAGTTTTTGCTTTCATGAAATTATTAGTGAGCAGCTGTTAAGTGATGCATTTCTCGCCATTGTCTGTTTCACAGTATTCATGAGACATTTTCTTACCTCGAGCACGCAAGAGGGCATTAAAAATCACCAAAAGTGAGACTCCCATATCACCAATTAGTACTGCCATCCATAAATTAATGAAGCCAAAGTAGGTGAGAACAAAGAGAACGAGTTTCACTAAGATTGCAAAAATAATGTTCTCTTTAATTATTCGCATGGCTTTTCTACCGATGGATATGAGATAGTGAAGCGAATCAAAACTATCAGTCATAAGTGCTACATCAGCAGATTCGAGTGCAATATCAGAACCTTGAGCACCAAGGGCAATGCCAACCTCAGCATGGGCGAGTGCAGGTGCGTCGTTAATTCCATCACCAAGCATGACAACATTTTCATTTTCATCTTGAAGTTTGTTAATGATATTGAGCTTTTCGTCCGGAAGTAGTTCGGCATACACTTCATCAATATTAAGTTGTTGTGCCATGATATGAGCAGTTTTAGAATTATCGCCTGTAAGCATAATAGTCTTTTGGATTCCCAGATCACGCAACTCTTGAACCAAACCAATAGCATGATCTTTTAATTGGTCTCGAACAGAAATAATGCCAACAACTTTTTCTTTATTCCCTATAAGAACGACTGTTTGGTTTTCAGCCTGTAAAAGAGCAATATCTGATGCCAAGGCATCCTCAATAGGGATATGTTCTTCTTGGAATAACCGCATATTTCCGACAAGCCAATCTTTCCCGTTTATTAGTCCCTTAATGCCTTTTCCTGTGACTGTTTTAAAATCAACAATTTCTAATGGTTTAATCTTCTGTTTTTCCATTTCTTCAACTATTGCTTTTGCAATTGGATGACTGGAATTCAGTTCTAAACTACCGCAAATTTGAAGAATTTCTTTTTCGGAAAGGTCTTCACTTCCAATGATTTTCTCTACCATTGGATGTCCCACTGTTAAAGTGCCAGTCTTATCGAAGGCAACAACCTTGGTTTTACTCAAACTTTCAATAAAACTTCCACCTTTAATTAATACGCCATTTTTTGCTGAGCGGCTGATTGCTGCAACAATGGTAATAGGTGTTGACAAGACAACTGCACAAGGGCAAGAAATAACGAGTATGACCAGCCCTCGTTTCACCCAAATGGGCAATAAATCGAGATAAGCACCACTCATAATTGCCGGTGGGAGAAAGATTGTAATAAGTGCTACAATAAACATTATCGGTGTATAGTACTTTGCAAAGGTATCAACAAAACGTTCGATAGGTGCTCTTTGATCACTATTTTCCACTAGTTCAACAATTTTACGTAAGAAGATATTATTGTAATCTTTAGTCACTTCAATAGTTAAGATGCCATCTTCCACAAGTGTTCCAGCGAAAACTTCTTCGCCAACCTTTTTTTCAACAGGCATAGATTCGCCCGTAATTGAAGCTTGATTAACCGAACTCGTTCCGGCGGAAACAACACCATCCAATGGTATTCTATCTCCCGCTTTAACGAGAATTTTTGCACCAATTGGGACTTCTTCAGCAGGGACTATTTGCTCACTCTCACCAACTAACATGGTTGCAATTTCCGGAGCATAATTTATCAAGTCCTCGATTGAGCGACGCGAACGGTCTATACTCACCTCTTCTGCAAGTTCGGCAACAGAAAACAGAAAGACAATACTTGCTCCTTCAATTTCCTCTCTAATAATGATGGAGGCTATAGCAGCCACTATCATAAGTAAATTAATATCTAGTCTTAAATTCAAAATTGAAAAGAAAGCCTTTTTCGCAATAAAAATCCCACCTATTAGCGCGCTACAAATAATTAATGCCCTCGCAGCGGGTTCAAGATTATAAGCATAACGCAAAATAACACCTATGAGCAGCAGAATCCCTGAAAGGACTGTCGTATAAAATACTTTTTGCTGGGCAATTAAATGGAGAAGACTACCTGACTTTGCCACTCCCTTCTTTGCACTTTCTTCTACCTTCTCTTCAAAAATGCTATAACCAGATTTTTGAATGCGTTTTTTTAGCTTTTCCTCTGAGACGAGGTTAGGAGAATAAGTAATATATATTTTCTTGTTTGAAATATTTACCCTCGTATCTTCTACCCCGGAAAGGCTTTTCAGATCATTTTCAAGTGTTTTTGCACAACTTACACAATCTATCCCAACAATTTTGTAGACTTTTTCCGAAGAAGACATGGACTTCACAGTGACTGGCTTTTGTTATTAGGATAGTTTTAGAATTAAAAGTCTTTATCATTTAAATTCTTAGAAAAATTGGCCAGTATATCAAATAAATTTCATATATTCTAATTGAGATTGAGTATTAGTTTTTTAAGGAAAAAAGTATAATCTATCAATAGACGCTAAAAGTGATCGCAATGAGCTTTGACTTCTATTTGAAATCCGCCTTCAGAAGTATAAAGAATAAAAAAAGACAGTCAACGCTCTATATTAGTGGCATTTTCATCTCTCTTACACTTTTAGTCTCCCTTCGACTCTGGTCCGCAACAGCAGAAGAGTTGGCAGCAACAGATTTCCTAGAGAGTCAAGACTTTGAAATGAAAGTAACATCCTATCTGCCTGAAGAGCTTCCAGAAATTTCTTCTTGGCTTGAAATGGACCCACTTGTTGAGAGCACATATAAGCTTTATAATAATCTCGCTTGCTTTAATGCCGAGAACAAACCCGGAACATATGTCTGGTCGCCTGAGGACCAGCAAGAAGACCCTTCTGACCCTATTTCTATCACTGCTTTGGGCCTTTTCCCACAGAAAGCTCTTCAGAGGATTAAAAACCAATTTTTCATTCGCGGATCATTTGATATAGGCTTAAATGAATGTCTAATCAGTGAATATGAAGCCGCAGAATTAGAACGCATTTTTCATACCCCAATTGTTCCGGGCATGAATTTGACTTTAAGTGTTGCTCGCAATAGCCCTGAACGGTCGGAAATATACTTGCATCAACTTGAGCTGCTTCATTTCCCAAATGTGACCATCAAAGGAATTTACCGCACCTGGCCCATGATTTCCATGCTTCAAAAGACCTATTCCTCGAGCTTCCTTAAAGACTCGGTTATCTTCTTGAGTGAAAATCTAGATGAAACCTCCATTCTTGAGATGGAAGTTAATGGTATCGAACCCAATATTTTTGTAAAAATGAATACGGAAAAAATGAAGGAAGAAGGAATTAATCAGATTCTGAATAAACTCATCGACCTCGCTAACAGACTAAAAATAGCCTTTCAATCCTCTCAGTATATTCTTCTTGATTCGCCTATAGAAGATTTGTTGCAATCTTATACTCTCTCGCAGTATGCGATAACGTTTCTTGTTCCGGTAATTGTTTTCAGTCTTTTGTTGACCTTTTATACTATAAATATCATTATCGAATCTCGCAAGGAGCAAATACTCACTTTAAAAGATCGTGGGGCCCAGAATTCACAGATAATTATCATGCTTTTGGTTGAATTTTTACTGTTAACCCTTTTGGGGATTGTTTTTGCTATTGCCTTTTCTTTTATTCTTGCACCAATTATTCCCTCTCTTGCATCAGGAACATTTTCAAAGACAGTTTTCGTTAAATTTCTTATCAATATCAAGTTTCCATTTTCATTAACTTTTTATAGCATTTTAGGCGCATTTTTTCTTCCGACCATTTTTGTTATTTTTAAACTTGAAAGTATTTTCACCATGCAACTAGAAGAACGCATAGTAAAGAAGAGTCAACAGTTCCAAAAGAAAGTTTTCATTGGGATTCTTAGTGCATTAACGCTAATTTTCACATCTCTCCTTATTTTTAATACCATACAATTATCTCGAGAGTTAGAAGATGTCTTTACCTTCTCACTCACTCAAGCACAAAAAAGTATGAGAGGATTCCTCCTAGTGTTGACTTTACTATTTCTGGTCACAATTATTATTACTTTAATAGTTGAAAAATTATTAGGGAAAACAAAAGGTATAATGAAACGCTTATTCAAGCACAATTACTTCATTATTTCTAATAATTTAAAATCCTCAAAACATCGTTTTTCAAAGCTGTTGGGCATTTTCATATTACTATCAAGTTTGAATGTCTTCTCCTTGAACATTTATTACAGCTTGAATAAGAATGACCAATTGATTGCCAATTATAATAATGGCTCCGATTTACGAATACAAACTTCTTATACGGATATATCTTATGAGAATAATCTGTCAGCAATAGAAGGGGTTAATGAAACGATGGGTGTCCTTAGTGCCGAAGGAAAACTCATTTACAATAGCGCAACAGTTTACGGCATCGACCCTTTAGTTTATGCGCGAATCGGTCGGTGGGAGTATCAAACAATAAAGCAGAAAGAAATAACTGCCATGTTTCTCAAACTTAATGAAACCGCTAATGGTGCCATTGTGAGTGATTTTGTTGCACGACGATTGAATTTGATGGAAGGTTCGCAAATTACTATCACCGGTTTACCAAACAGTAGTTATGTTGAAAGTTTTATTATCAAAGGAGTGATTCATTCAGCCCCTGGCCTTGGGCTTGCTTATGGAAGAAATGTCGGTTTAAATCAACCAAATGATGAATTTCTTTTGATTAATGCCAGAACTATGATAGAGAAATACAATGTTCGTGACACGAACCTCTTTTTTGCCAGCTTAAAAAACGATGCGTCCCTAGCTACAGTGATCGCAACTATTGCAGAAGAACCCGAAGTTATTGCTATTAATCCAGTTGTTATTAACCAACAATTTGTCGGAAATTTCATTGTAAAGTATGTTCCACCGGTCAAAGCTTTTCTCCTCTTTCAGATTTTCTTCATGAATCTTCTCGGGATAAGTATAATTGCTACTACAACCAATTTTTTGGTTAAACAACGAGAAATTATTAATGCCACATTGAAAACTTTAGGGAACGCTAATAGAAAACTAGTGCAACAAATTTTGGGTGAAATGTTTACTGTCGAACTAACCGCCTTTTTCTTAGGACTAATTTTAGGTGCGCCCCTCTCGTTCTTAAGTATCCTTATCAACAAAGCGAGTTTTCTGATGCATGAAATTCTTCCTCTCCGTTTTACCTTCAATTTTTTAGGCATCTTTGGGTTCTTAATTGTCCTTCTCGTGGCGACCATTCTTGCGCCATTACCCGCCTGTCTGAAATTCTCGCGGAAAAATGTTGCAACTATTCTAAAAGGGAGTTAGAAAACGAGTATCAATTCTAAGAAAGTACCAACCATTAACCCAAGTATTAATATCAGAAGCACATAGTAAACTGCAGGACGCCAATCGAAGATTCGCCGGCCGAGTGTTAAACGGAAGGGGAGAATGGCAACAATTAAAATTTGGGAGATCAAATAAGAACTACTGAGAAATAAAAGCGAAATGTCATTTATTGATACTTTTAAGAAAATACCAAGAAACAAGAAAGTGATGCCAAGTGCCAAGTTGATAAGCACACCAACAATACTAATAAGTCCTCGATGTTTGCGATGGATATAATAAATTTCTGGGATGACTAATGCTCCCGGAGTGTAAAACCGGATAGGAGAAACATGAGAAATCAAAGTAATAATAAGGCCAATCTTTGAAAGCACAAACCTTGAATGGACACCGAAACGATTGCCAATCCATTTTTGGGGGAGGATATGAATTGAATAAATAATCGCAGCAAGAGCAATAAGAACAGGAACATAATACCAGCGATTAAAATGATAAATCAATTTTGCCATTAAGCCCCAAGGGACTGAAATGGCTAGAAGACCCAAAAGAAAATCAAATACCTCGTGCCCAACGGTAAAATGATCGCCAATAGCAGAAAAAAACATTCTATCCTTGAAAATACGCTCCTCAGGTTTCGCAGTAAAAACATTACCGGTCTTATCTGCTGCGTAAATAAAATCTGAGTTTTCCCAGCTAAGAGGTCTTTTTTTATGATAAGCTTTACGTGAATTGCGCTTAAGTCGTTCTTCAGCACGTCTTTGTCGTCGCTCTATACGCTTTTCTTTCCAGCTTTTTTTCGGAGCTTCTTCAAAATGAGTTTGTTCCTCTTCAGATAAGGATGCCTCTTCTACTATTTCATACTCAGCATCGACAATCTTAGGCTTACTGGAGAGAGGGGAAACACTAAGATGAAGCTTTTCACAATTGTGATTTTCTGGCAAGCGGTGTATGCGACAAAATGATTTATGACAATATTTGCACTTGAATAGCAAAACTTCTGTCCTGTCACAACCTTCGAAGTCGCATTTTCCCATTACTTATTCACAAGAAATTCTGGTGAATACTCCTATTTAAAGGAATTCCTTTTATTTTGAAGTATTTCAGCCATTGTTAGAAAACAGTAGAAATTTTTCCTTGCAACTTTGAATTAGCTGTCTCTTCTCGTACAATAGAAATTAACTCGAAAAATGTCCTGATATTAAACCAAAAAATTGTAAGAAAAATTATTCCGACAAAAATCTGGGAAGGGAAATTTGCCAGAAAAACAACTGGCTTGACAATTAAAAAGAAAAAAAAACTGTTACTACCAACAGCTTTTGTGGCCTTCATGAGAAAATCATCGATTTGTGGTGCTTCAAAAATTAAGAGGGCAAATCCATGAATAATTGTGAGAAACGAATATTCGATTAAAAGTCCTTTCTTTCGGTGTAAAGCTATATAAGGAAGAAACCATGCAAGAACTTGAATGTTAATGGCTTTGAAAGTAAGAGCAAAAATGAAAAAAGGTAGAAAAACCAAATTCACTTGATAAAGGATAGGCATTTGGGATACTTTTTTTGTTCGGATATTTTCCCAATTTTTTTTCAAATAAAAAATAAAGATCACACTAAACAGGAAGATAAAGAAAGGTAAATAGAAATTTCTGATAAAGAAGGGCTCATCTGCAATATTATAAGTATCACCTATACTTTCAACATGTTTCATCATAAAGCCATTCCAAAGAATATAAATGCCATGCCAAAGTGAAAAACCATAAGCGATATGATCGGTACGCATAAAAACTACGTTAATAAATTCATGAGGGATAAATAAAAGAAAAGGATAAATGGGAATAAGCCCAACTAAAAATCCCACAAGAAATGGCAAAATGTCCTTCTTTTTTAACCAAACGATAACAAAGGGTAAGAAAAGAACACCGATATATTTTACAGATGTTCCAAGAGAAGCAAAAAGTCCTACAGCAAAAAATTGTCCTTTTTGGAGGGAAAACACCGCTATAACAAGGCAAAAAATGAAAAGGCTGTCATACCTACCACCTCCCGTTTGAAGCAACAATGGTAGACCAAATGCAATAAATAACCCGGCTGAAAATTTCGCTTGACGAACCCTCTTTGAAAGAGTAACATCTAAAAATACTCGCTCTGTACTTTCATTTTGAAATGCTTGTTCAATAATTTTCATAACAACAATGGCAATCCCAACATCTGAAAGAAGGAAAGGGAGTTTGAGAAAAAAACGAAGAGCGAAAACATTTGATTTCCATGGATTGAGAAAATACATTGCTACATATAAAAAGTCAGTCAAAGGCATATGAGTAGTTTCTACATCAACATATAACCGCCCTCCTGCAAGAATACTCCTGACTTTTTCAACATACCACTCAAAATCCAAACCCCAATCTGTAAAGAAAATAAATAACAAACGAGTAACAATTATCAGCAAGACTATATATAACGCAGGATTTTGCATTTGCTGTTGTCGGAAAGAAGAGAATCTCATAAAAAGGTCAAAAAAGCGTTTTTGAAATGGAACTTGTCGAGAGCGAGGAATTGTTCTAAGGTCAGAAGGGTTGTTTTCTAACATTAACCTTTTTTCTTGTAATTTTAAATCACCAAGAGTAAGTTTTCGCATGGAACCATCACATGAGCACACCTTTATCCTGAAGGAAAGTTTTTTATCGAGATAATAAGAGTCGCTCACAAATAAGAAAGAGGATTTTCTTTAAAAAGAGCTAAAAGACGGTTTGTTTTTAAAAAAAGGAAAAAAAAGAAAAGTGCAAAAGAACTTGTCTAATCTATTTTCTTCGGTGAAGAATGACACTTGTTGTTGCAATTGCAAAGATTGCCGGGATGGCGATAAACCAAGTGAATCCAGGAATAATTCCGCCGCCCATTGGATCGGGAGGATTGTAGTTGGGATTGACTAACTTGAAATCAAAGTTAATTACAACCTGTCCTGTGGAAATGCCTGAAAAAGTAGACATATCAGTGTTTACCGAGAGGTCAATGGAAGTTTGCATCCGCATTCCGGCAAGTATTCCTGTGTCGGAATAAGCCATCCAACCTTCTTGTGTTGCAGAAACATCTACTATAATGCTTGGGTCAGTTGCTTTCACAAGACTTATCGCAATATCGACATCAACGTCCAATGTCAGTGATTCTTTCAAGAAGAAATAGCCACGTTTCTCGAGGACGGAGAATGTTCCATCAATATTGTTCACAGCAATACCTGAGGAGCTAAGTTCTGGGATAAATGACAAGAAGTCATCCAAATAGACACCAACGAGAGTGTTTGCAAGAACCATATAGCCAGTATAAATATCATAGTCCGTTGTGATTGCTGGAGCAAAGAATGGCATCGTTTCATATGTTCCATCAATTGGCACATCACTAATTTGAATGGCACCTAAGAATCCTATGAAAAGTGTTTCTTTGGGTTGTTCAAGAAGAGAGTTAGTTTCCATGTCATAGAGATAAGTTTGAGCAGTGTAATATAAACCTTCGATGTCTGTTATTACAAACTTCATAATTGTCTGATCTTGCATATCAGCAATTTCATCTTCCATTGATGAAATATCAGTCAAATTATCAGTGGGAATGAGATCACCTGTGACATCTACATTGAGATAAGCTATTTCAGCATTGAGTTCGATTACTTGCCCTACTGTCAGAGCAAGACCCTTTATTTCGACACTATTCAATGATAATTCGATTTCAGTGTCCACGAATGCTTGGTTACTAAAGTTTGCGTTTTTAATGTGAAGGTAGGTCAAGATTCCATCAGACTTTCGCCAAGCGAATGAAACTAAACCAGTAGCATTTGACCATTCTGCCGTCAAAGTATCTGCAGTGTTAGATACAGTGAAACCCATGTATTCCAAGATCGACTCATGCTCTGTCCAACCATTATCTAAGAAGAACAAAGCTGGGGAGTAATATGAGCTGACATTAAAGTGAGGAACACCATCAACAACCATCGCAGGTGTTGCTGAACCAGCAGGAACAATGACATCCAAAGCCGTGAATCCTTCACCAACTGTGACTGTTGTATCTTTCGTGAAGATAATCCCAATGCCAAAATAAACCAATGGACCAATAACAATTGGTTCGTATTCATGTTCTAATTCGACATCAGTCACTTTCACATATAATTGATTGTCGGCCATATTTCCAATTGTCAGATTATCCATTGGTGGCAATGTTAAAGTGTCTATATCATATTTTATTGTTGTTCCTGCTTGAACGTTAACAGTGTCATTATAGTCCATTAATTGGACTGGCACGCCTTGCTGAGTAGAACCTACTACAGCGAGGATCGGACTTAGTGTTAACACTAAAGCTAGAACTATTAGTATTTTTTTCAACCTCAAAATCTTTCACCTTGAAAGGTTTTTTCTTTGGCAAGCAATAAATTATGCTTGCTAATATACATTAATATCCATTTGATATTTAAAAGATAGCTATTATAGCATAAAGAACCTGCTAAACTCTACTATTCGTTTATAACATTTTTACTCGAGACGTTTTCATCTATCTGCTTAACATTTATTCCAACAAGCATCAAAATTGGCCCTAGAATCCAAAATAATTCTGCTACAAAGAAAATTGTTAGCTCTGTTTCAGTTGACAACGGGATGAACAGCTGTTCGATGATTCCCGAGCCACTAAAAACCATTGCACCTAGAATGATAAACGAAAAACCAATTATGAAATAATTCATGCGACTACGAATAAGAGGGTCACGTGTTTCTTTTTTCGTCAAAATTAGATAGATGATTGCTTTTATAATTAACAAAAGTGGGATAACATAAAGAAAAATCATCACCCATACCGGTTGAGTGGTTTTAATGCCATTCCCGATATCTACGGTTTCATCGGGGCTATCGTAAACCACCTTGTCAAAATAACTTGTTACAAATGAATTGATAAACAAGAAGATGGTTAAAGGCACAATTAAAAACCATTTCTTAAGGATATATTCTCCTTTGTAAATTACAATTGCACTTAGAAAAAGTAGAAAAGCGGCAATTGTAGATGAAATAACTACGAAATCACGAACCGTCTGGGCACCTCTTGTCGGATGTTGGAAAAGAAATGTCAAACCATTAAAGATTAGCGAGATCCCCCAGAAAAACAGCGAGGCTGAGAACAGAATATTGATTTTTGATCGGAAGTCTTTCAAAAAGATAATTAAGGTTACAATTATCGAAATAGTTCCGGCAATGATGTTTGTATAATTGAAGACACTATTGAAGAGCATTCTTTTTACCTTTTTTTAAGGGGTGTAACAAGAACATTCCTTTGAGCTATTTTAAATTGTTTGTTAGAGGACAATTTTTTATCAAATTCGATTCCTTTTTATGTGTGTTTGCTGTTTTTAGATATAACAAATATCAATTAATAAAAATGTCTTAGAAGGAATTATTCATGAGCAAAAAACCTGATTTGCGTTCCATTTCGTCTGTTACGTTAGAAGGGGATGGGGATTTTGATGAAGTTCATATTTTAGGTGGGCTACAGTCCAGTGGAAGTTTGAATGCAAACTATGTTAGTGTCCAGGGTTCAATGAATCTTCTCGGCAGTCTCTGGGCAACAAATGTTAATGTCGCCGGAGGTGTTGAGCTTGGTGCTGACCTGATCTCTGAATTGGATATTGTTATTAAGGGGGGCATCAAGACCGGCGGGAAACTCGAGGGACGTATCATCGATATTTCTGGTGGTGCAAGAGTTAAGGAAACGATCAAAGCATCGCAACTCCAAGTTAAAGGAGGAGTAAAAGTGAACGGGAATATTGAGGTTAGCGGTCCCATTGATGTCAAAGGTGGCTTAGTTTCGCTTCGTAGCATCATTGCCGAGGAGATTGATTCTGTTGGTGGTATCTCTGCAAATGGCGATGTGAAAACTCGAGACTCTATTTACGTCCGTGGTCGAGTGGAAGTAGGCGGCGATATAATTTG
>Ga0164310_10001644_pt1 | contig 12808 bp, 8 predicted proteins | sample GuaBasSedimGuay1_FD_121795 | JGI IMG/M metagenome (GOLD analysis project Ga0164310, IMG submission 121795) | Subseafloor sediment microbial communities from Guaymas Basin, Gulf of California, Mexico - Guay1, Core 4569-9, 0-3 cm | ecosystem: Environmental > Aquatic > Marine > Hydrothermal vents >... | reverse complement strand
GGTTTATCTAGGGGGTGAAGTAGTGGCTTTAAGTGAAGGACCTTTTCCGGCTCTCTACGGGAATTATTTTGCGCGGCCCGAAGAAACAAGAACAATTTTCCAAAATAAAGGCTGGCAAACCGTGGCTGCTTTTCAAACCCGCAATCCGATGCACCGTAGTCATGAGTACTGCACGAAAATTGCCTTAGAAGTGTCTGATGGCCTTTTCATTCATCCTTTAGTGGGTAAACTCAAGGCTGACGATATTCCGGCTGAGGTTCGAATGCAGTGCTACGAAGTCCTCCTGGCCAAGTATTATCCCCAAGAACGGATAGTCATCAAGGTCTACCCCATGGAAATGCGCTACGCTGGCCCTCGCGAAGCTGTTTTACATGCCATCATTCGCCAAAATTTCGGTTGTAGCCACCTGATTATCGGCCGCGACCATGCCGGAGTAGGCAACTATTACGGGCCCTTTGCTGCCCAAAAAATTTTCGACCAGATCGGTGAAGACGAGCTCTACATCAAACCTCTGAAAATTGACTGGACCTTTTGGTGTTACCAGTGCGACGGGATGGCCTCTTTAAAAACCTGCCCTCATAGTAACGAAGACCGGGTTCTCATCAGCGGGACGAAACTGCGGGAGATGCTTGCTCGGGGTGAAAGGCCTCCCAAGGAATTCAGTCGTCCCGAAGTGGTCCAGATATTACTCGACTACTACCAACAAAAAAAGAATAGGTGAGCATCATGGTTCGGCAAAAAGCAACTAATATTACCTGGCACCAAGGGGCTATCACCAAAGAGGATCGAGAGCGACTTCTCAATCAAAAGGGAGTGGTTATCTGGTTTACTGGTCTTTCCGGTTCAGGAAAATCTACCATTGCTCATGCGGTGGAAGAGAAGCTTTTTGAACGAGGCCATCTGTCATATGTGCTCGACGGGGACAACATTCGCCATGGCCTGAACCAAGATCTCGGGTTTTCACCCGAAGACCGAGAAGAAAACATCCGCCGGATTGGAGAAGTGGCCAAGCTTTTTGCTCAGGCCGGTCTCATTACGATGACCGCTTTCATTTCCCCTTATCGAGCTGACCGTCAGAAAGCCCGCCATCTTCTACCCCCGGGGGGGTTTATCGAAGTCTTTGTCAAGGTCCCTCTCCAAGTGGCCGAAAAACGAGATCCTAAAGGATTATACAAGAAGGCTCGGGCGGGTGAAATAAAAGAATTCACTGGCATTTCAGCCCCTTATGAAGAGCCTCTGGCACCAGAGATAACTCTGGATACCAGCCTCCTCTCTGTTGAGGAATGCTGCTCTCAAGTCATCCAGTACCTGGAAGAACACCAGATTATCCCTCGTCATCAGTAATGATTGTTATAATCCACATAGAAAGAGTTTTCCCCGAGTAAATTTTCCACCTGTTGGCGTAATTTGGCTGAAGGTTTCACCTTCTCTTCTTCGGCCGATTGAACCAGTAAGCGAAAGGCCAGTGGTTTTTCCAATTCAAAATAAACAGGGCATTGGCCGCGATTGGCAGCTAATAAAGATTTGAGTTCTTCGAGCAACACTTTTTCTAACCCGGGCAAGTAGAGTCGAATAACAACTTTTCGAGCTAACTTCTCCAACGCTTCTTCCAAAAGCATAATTTCGGATAAAATAAGACGAGGAGAATCCGAGTTAGGGGATAACTTCCCTTTCACCCAGACCAAAATATCTTCCCGAAGATATTCATAGTTTTGCCGATAGGCATCAGGGAAAACAACTACTTCCAATTGCCCGGTCATATCTTCCAGCACAAAAGTGGCCATCCGCTCATCTTTTCGGGTTTTTATCTGCTTCATTCCATTGATAATTCCCGCCACCATAATCTCCCGGTCATGATTATTAACCGCCTCCAACTCATTAATTGCATGGCTTACCAAGCGCTTAAGATGATGGCCATATTGGGCTAGGGGGTGGGAAGAAAAGTAAAAACCCAGGGCTTCTTTCTCATAAGCCAAAGCTTGCGCTTCATCCCACTCTTTCATCTCCGCAATTTCAGGAGGAAGAGTTAAGGGCTCAATTTCTTCCCCTCCAAACAATGTTGTTTGGGGGGACTGCTTCCTTTTGCTGATCTTATGGCTGCGGGCAATCATTATGTCCACCATATGGAATAACTGCGAGCGTTTCCAGCCTAAAGAATCAAAGGCTCCGGCTTTGATTAAGCTCTCCAGTACTTTACGATTAACCGCCTTCGGGTCTACATTTTCAACGATGTCAAAAGGTGATTTAAAACCACCAATTTTTTGCCTAGCTTGGAGGATAGATCGCACGGCTTGCTCGCCAACATTTTTAATGGCCGCCAATCCAAAACGAATACTCCCTTTAGCCACGGAAAAAGTTAAATCGCTTTCATTGATGTCAGGAGGAAGGACTTTAATGCCCATCTCCTTACATTCGTTGATATATTTCACCACTTGGTCAGTGGCTCCTTTCTCGGCTTCCGAGGTTAACAGGGCTGCGAGAAAGCAAACCGGATAATGAGCCTTGAGATAAGCGGTTTGAAAGGCAAGATAAGCATAGGCAGCACTATGGGATTTATTAAAGCCATAACCGGCAAAATAATTGATAGTTTCAAAAAGTTGATTGGCCTTAGCTGGGTTGATTCCTTTTCTCTTCGCTCCCTGGATAAACCTATCCCGTTGGGCCTTCATCACCGAGGTTTTCTTTTTACCGATGGCTTTCCTCAAGAGATCCGCCTCCGCCAAGGAAAAGCCCGCCAATTCCGTGGCAATCATCATGACTTGCTCTTGATAGACAATCAATCCTTTTGTCTCCTTAAGAATTGGCTCCAATTCGGGCAAATCATATTTGATTGAGTTGGGATGATGCTTGCGCTTGATGAATTCCTCGGTCATTCCGCTCTGGAGAGGCCCCGGCCGATAGAGAGCATTCAAGGCAATCAGATCCCGGAAATCTTCCGGCTTATAATTAACTAAAAGAGCCTTCATACCCGCGCTTTCAAACTGAAATACCCCATCAGTATTGCCGGCTTGGAAAAGAGCAAAGGTTTGAGGGTCATCAAGGGGTATGTGGTCAATATCAACCTCTTCTCCCGTGTCCTTTTTAATCAACTCCAGAGAATCTTTGATCACGGTCAAGTTGCGTAATCCTAATAGATCCATCTTTAGCAACCCTAGAGCCTCTACATCTTGCATGGGAAACTGAGTTGTTATTTCTCCTCGCGCGGACATATAGAGAGGTAAAAATTCGGTTAAAGGCTGGGGCGCGATGACGATGCCCGCCGCATGGATGGAGGGATGCCTAACTTGTCCTTCGAGTTTCTGGGCTAAATTAAGAAGATGGGTTATTTTACTGTTCTTGGTATAAATTTCTCTTAATTGAGGGATTGTTTCTAAAGCATTCTTAATGGCCGAGCCTTGAGCTTGCGGGGGGATCATTTTGGCAATCTTATCCACTTCGGGCAGAGGAACTTCCAGCGCCCGGCCGACATCACGGACTGCTTGACGACCAGCCATAGTCCCAAAAGTGATAATCTGACAGACATTCTCCTGCCCGTATTTAGCGGTGGCATACTGGATAATTTCATCCCGCCGACGACCACAGAAATCTATGTCAATGTCCGGCAAACTGACCCTTTCGGGATTAAGAAAGCGTTCAAAAAAAAGGTTATACTCGATAGGATCAACCGCCGTGATGCCCAGAACAAAGGCTAAGAGACTTCCTGCCGCCGAACCTCGGCCGGGGCCGACGGGAATTCCCCGGGTTCGGGCTTCGCGAATCAAATCCCAGACGATGAGGAAATACCCGGCAAAACCCATGTCTTTAACCAGGCTGATCTCCTTTTTCAACCGGTCTCGGTAAAAATCCTCAGAGGGTAATTGTCCCTCGCGAATTCTTGGGCCGAGAATAGCTAATTTTTTCTCCAGTCCTTCCCAGGCAATTTCCTCAAAGTAATTCTCTAAGGTATAACCAGGCGGGGGTTGAAATCGAGGTAAATTATAACCCTTGAAAGGAAAATCAAAGTTACAGCGAGCCGCAATTTTTGCCGGGTTGATCAGGGCCTCGGGAACATCTTGAAAAAGAGCCGCCATTTCTTCCCTGGATTTAAAATAAAACTCCTGGGTCCCAAATCTAATCCGATCAGGATCAGAAACTTTCTTATTGGTCTGGATGCAGAGAAGAACATCATGACTTTCGGCATCTTCTTTTTGAAAATAATGCACATCGTTAGTGGCCACCAAGGGAAGACCCAATTGATGAGCTAGCTCCACCAAGCGGGGGTTAACCTTTTTTTGGGCCTCCAAGCCATGGTCTTGAAGTTCTATGTAGAAATCATCTGGACTAAAAATCTGCGCATATTCCCGGGCCGCTCTTTGCGCTTCTTCCTCGCGATCCATTTCGAGGAAATAGCTTATCTCTCCCTTTAAGCACGCCGAGAGAGCGATTAATCCCTCGGCATGAGAGGCCAACAGCTCCTTATCAATCCGGGGTTTATAGTAAAAGCCTTCGATATAGCTCTTAGAGATTAGCTGGCAAAGGTTTTTATAACCCCTTTCATCCTTGACTAAAAGTACAAGGTGAAAATGGCTGGGGCGATTCTGATCCGGGGTTTTATCCTGGCGACTTCCGGGAGCAACGTACATTTCGCAGCCAAGAATGGGCTTAATTTTCTGTTCCTTGGCCAAACGAAAGAAACTTACCGCCCCAAAAATATTACCATGATCAGTAATGGCGACCGCCGGCATCTTCATCAACTTGGCGGCCTTGACTAAATCAGCCAAGCGCAAGGCTCCGTCTAGAACACTATACTCGGTGTGAGTATGAAGATGAATGAAAGGGGGGATATTATTATTGGCCTCTGACATTGCTCCTCAAAATAACTAAAACGCTATTATTCCCACTCAATGGTTCCCGGGGGTTTGGAGGTTATGTCATACACAACCCGGTTTACTCCATCGACCTCATTGATAATCCTCGTCGCCACTCGATTAAGAAAACGCGGGGAAGCTGGGTACCAATCAGCCGTCATCCCGTCGACACTGGTAACTAAACGAAGAGCAACGACTCTTTGATAAGTCCTTTTGTCTCCCATCACCCCGACGGATTTAACGGGCAACAAAACCGCAAAAGCTTGCCAAAGTTGGGCATAAAGCCGGGCTTTCTTGACTTCCTCAACAAGAATCGCATCCACTTCTCGTAGTAAATCTAGCCTCTCCTTGGTTATTTCCCCCACCACTCGCACGGCCAATCCCGGGCCTGGGAAAGGATGTTGACGGATGATATCCTGGGGCACACCCAGTTGCCGGGCTACTTCTCGTACTTCATCCTTGAACAACTCCCGCAGAGGCTCGACCAACTGGAATCCATGTTGAGCGGGTAAACCACCGACATTATGATGGGATTTTATACTGGCGGAAGGCCCTTTAACTGGAACACTTTCGATAACATCAGGATAAATCGTTCCCTGGGCTAAAAAGCGCACCCCGCCTTCCCGATTATCTTCATCTTCAAAAACACGGATGCACTCTTCGCCAATTATTTTTCTCTTCATCTCCGGGGACAGAATTCCCTTTAACCGCTTTAAAAAACGATCCGATTCCTGACGTCCCTTCAAGTTGAAGGAAAACTGCTTTTTAAAACACTCCAGGAGTTCCTCATATTGTCCCTTTCGTAATAAACCATTATCCACTAGAACACAAATCAGACGATCTTGGATAGCCCGCTCGATGAGCAGGGCCGTCACCAAAGAATCAATCCCTCCACTGAGTCCACAGATGACTTTCTCTGGCCCGACTTGCCGCCTAATTTCATCAACTTTCTGCCCGATAAACGATTGCATACTCCAATCTGCCTGGAGTCCGGCAATAGCGAATAAAAAATTCGCCAACAATTGGCGCCCCTCCTGGGTATGAACTACTTCCGGATGAAATTGGACCCCAAAATACTTCTTCTCTCGATTCTCAACGACCGCCACTGGACAATTTTGCGTCCAGCCGGAGATGATAAACCCCGGAGGAACCTCCCCCACTGAATCCCCATGGCTCATCCACACTTGAGCCTTGGGAGATAATCCTTTCAACAATCCTTGGCTATCTTTAACCCTTAACTGAGCAAAGCCATATTCTCTTTTTGAGGAAGGATGGACCTTTCCTCCCAAGGTATGAACCATAACTTGTAAACCATAACAAATTCCTAATAGGGGGACCGGCAAAGAGAACAGGGCCTTTTCGGGCAAAGGAGCATCCTGGTCATAGACACTTTGAGGCCCTCCCGAAAGAATAATCGCTCGGGGAGCCATCTTCTTTATTTCTTCTAGCGGGGTATGATAAGGCACAATCTGCGAAAAAACCCCTAGCTCTCTAACTCGCCGGGCGATTAGTTGCGTATATTGGGAACCAAAATCAAGGACGAGAACCATTTCCATTATTCGATTGTAGCAGAGGAAACAACCTGGAGCAAGAACACTTTTTATAAGGAATTCCTCAAACTGACTTTGTCGCAGAGAGCCCACCCTCTCCTCATCTCTTCTCGCCAGAGCTCCTGCTGGATTCCGAGGCTCCAGCCGATTATTTCTCATGATTTTCTATTTGATCAGGCTAAGGCCCGGCTGATTTTCGGCATTTTCCGGACGTCTTTGCAGCTCATGAGGCGTTTTGGTCCGCCAAGAGCAATTTCCAATTGTCCTTGACATCCATTTTGCCGTGATTTTTGTTTCTTGGCGTAGGGTTGAAGAAGAAAATAAGCACTAAAAGGCCTTCCCTCCCATCACAACAGAAAATGAGGTTCTTAGTTTATTGCCTCATTATCTTCGTAGAGAAAAATTATAAAATATTTATTATATACCCAATTACAAAGTAGTATTTTTGGCCGTTTCATAAAGAGTAAGGATGTTCTCTAAGGGGACATCTGGCTGGATAGTGTTTGAAGGAGAGAGAATAAGGCCTCCATTTTGGCTGCAAGAGGCTATGCGCTGCTTTACTTCCGCTGCCACCTCCTCTGGCGTCCCAAAAGGAAGAGTTTTTTGGCAGGAAATTGTCCCGTGCAGACAGACTTGATTGCCAAAGAGATTTTTTATCTTTACCACATCCATGCATTCAGGCTGAATGGGATTGATTATATCGAATCCAATCTCTATTAGATCACTAAAGACGGCCTCCATATTGCCATCGCTGTGGAACATAAAGTAGATGTCTTTTTGGCGGCGAACTTCCTCCAGCCAAATTCTCAATCTGGGTTTAAAATACTTCCGCCACATTCGGGGAGAAATCATCATAGTTTCCTGGGCAGCGATATCCCCCATAATAACCATCATATCAACACCAAGCTTAACCAATTGCTTAGACTGCTCAAGGCGATGTTCTAAAACTCTATCAGCCAAGGTTTCTACTAATTTTGGCTCCTGGGTTAGATCCATCATATAACGGTCAAAACCTCTTAACTCCCATGATGTTTTAAAAATATTCCAGAGTTCAACAGCAACAAAGTATTTATTATCCCAGCGAGAGACATCGGAACGGACGCCTCGGTAACGTTCTTCCAGATTAGGATGAGGAAATCGATATTTCTTGATTCCTTCCAAACCTGCTTCAGCCAATGGATGGTAGGTGTAAACCCAATATAATCCATTGGAATTAGGAATGCGGCAGATACCATATTCATCTTCAAGCCAACCATTATCACGCTTTATCACCAGATTCTTTCGGCCCATGCCAATTTCAGGAATTTGCCAGGGAGAAGGAATTGCTCTTTCGGTAAAGGCTGAGCTCGGTTCCAACATTGTATAGCGAATATCCAGGCCCAGAGCCTCCATGATCTTCTCGGCATCTTTAGTCCCCAAGTGTTCTTCTAGTCTGGCCCAGACATCCTGCCGGAAATAACCATCAAGCGGTACTCTGTCGGGTCGTTTCAGATTGATAGCTGTAATTACTCTTTCTTTTGAGTTCAAAGTTTTTCACCTCTTAAATTACTAAAAATTACCTTCTCCTCTGCTTCCACGCCTACCGGGTGGTATCCTGGTTCAAAAATACCAAGAACAATCTTCATCAATTATCTTACTAGTTTCATTGCTTACTTTCTATTATAAATTTTTTCTGAAATTGGGGATACATTACATAGTTACCTAATTTATAGTCCTCATTATTCCAAGTGTTATAATATCTTTTTCCAAGGAGGTAACAGAATGCTTAATTTTGATCCCGTCCCAGCAAAAGGTTAAGGGCGAAATCTAGGAATCAACAATATTCCCCCTATAGTAGGCCCATATTCTTGGGTCAGTGTTTTTTCCATACCCAGTTTAAGGCGAGCCCTTGCTCTCTTCAACCCCGAAAAAAAGAGGCTTACTTCCTTGTTCCTAAGATTGACATCTCCCTGGTAATATCCTATATTTTATCTCATGAACTGGGAAAATTTAGCGCGAGAATTATCGATTAAAACTCCATCGAAAATTGTCCTCGTTGTACTTGATGGTCTCGGAGATATTCCCCATCAAGGACAAACCGCCTTGGAAAAAGCCAGGACCCCCCATCTTGACAAGCTGGCAAAAAGGTGTGTCTGCGGGGCAACTGATCCCATCCTCATGGGTATTACTCCTGGCAGTGGACCCGCCCACCTCTCTCTCTTTGGATATGACCCAACCACATACCTTTTGGGAAGAGGCATTTTGGAAGCTCTTGGTCTCGGGGTAGAAGTGGGCCCGGAAGATTTGGTGGCGCGAGGTAACTTCGCCACTCTCCGTGATGGCTTAATTGTTGACCGTCGGGCTGGCCGGATACCAACCGAAGAAAATCAACGATTGTGCCAAATTTTAAACCAAGCCCTCAGCAAGCAAACAAAACCCCGGATTACACTTTACCCAGGTAAAGAACATCGCTTCGTAGTCAAATTTAGTTTCCCCGGCCTTTCCGATGCTTTAACTGATGCTGACCCTCAAAAAGAAAATAAGTCGTTAACCAAGACCAAGGCCTTGAGGGCAGAAGCTGAGGAAACGGCCCGAATGGTTAATCGCTTTATCGAGCAAGTGACCAACCTCTTGCAGTCAGAAGATAAAGCTAATACTATTCTCCTGCGAGGTTTCGCTCGCTATCCCAACATCCCCACCATGCAAGATTTATATCGACTCAATCCTGCCGCTATCGCTCATTACCCGATGTATAAGGGCTTGGCCCGTCTGGTGGGCATGACCGTCCTGGAAGTCGGACCAGAACCAGCTGATGTAGTCTTTACCCTAACCAAAAACTTTGATCATTTTGACTTTTTTTATCTTCATTTCAAAAAAACCGATTCCGCAGGAGAAGACGGTCAGTTGGAATCCAAAATTAAAGCCATCGAGGAAGTGGATGCTATCTTGCCCTCCATTCTCTCCCTTAACCCCGAGGTATTGGTCATTACCTCTGATCATTCCACCCCCTGCTATCTTAAAAGTCATTCTTGGCACCCCAATCCCTTTCTTCTCCACGCCGCCACGGCCCGAGTAGATACCGTGGACAAGTTTACCGAACTAGCTTGTCAGACTGGTCATCTCGGCCGATTTCCAGCTCTGAGGGCGATGCCTTTAATGCTTGCCCATGCTGGTAAACTCAAAAAATTCGGAGCCTAGCGGCGATTTGTTGACAGTAATTGACTATAAAGATAGAATTTGTCGTCATTAAGATGATCACCAAAAATCTTTTCCGCACGGGGTTAAATATTCTAATAGTAGGCTTGTTAACCATGAGCTTGGCGGCTCCTCAACAAGTGGAAGTTTACAACGTTCGCTCTTACACCCATCCCTCTTACACCCGCATCGTTATCGATGTGGGCCAATTAAGAGAATACGTCTTTAATGAGCTCAAGTCTCCAGACAGAATCTACATCGATGTTTTCCAAGCGAAGCTTAATCCCATCCTCCATGGCCGGACAATCTTTGTTAATAATCCCTACATTCAAAAAATCAGGATCGCCCAGAAAACTTCCCAAACAGTTAGAGTGGTTGTCGATTTAAACTTTTCCCAAGTCAAAAGATACGAAGTCTTCCCCCTTCCCGACCCGTTTCGAATTGTTTTAGACATCTATCCCCACAAGGGATCTACGTCCACCCCTGAAGAACCTCCCCATCCAGCCCAACCCACTAAAGATGGTTACACTTTGGCCCGCCAACTAGGCTTGGGAGTCCAGCGCATTGTGCTTGATCCTGGCCATGGAGGCCGCGATCCAGGTTGCATCGGGCGGGGTGGGCTCAAAGAAAAAGAAATAGTCCTTGATGTTTGTTTACGTCTCAAGAAGCTCTTGGAAGCCAACAACTTTGAGGTTTTTCTGACTCGCGAATCAGATATTTATGTCCCTCTCGAGAACCGGACAATCATCGCCAACCAAAAAGGAGCTGATCTTTACCTCTCTATTCATGCCAATGCCAATCCCGACCGCAAAAAAAGAGGAATTATGAGCTTCTACCTTAACTTCAGCCCTGACCCCAACGTCAATGCCATTGCTGCCCGGGAAAACGCGACTTCTTCTAAAAACATCGGAAAAATGAAGGAAATCATCTTGAAAATTGTTCAGAACAGCAAGATCAAAGAGTCACAAGAATTGGCCCGCCTCATTCATCAGAACTTAGTCAAGCAATTACAAAAACGCTATTCATCGGTTAAGGATATGGGGGTAAAGGGAGGGCCTTTTTGGGTGTTAATCGGCGCCGAAATGCCCTCGGTTCTGGTCGAGATCTCGCATCTCAGCAATCCTAGTGAAGAATCGCGTCTGAAATCTCCTCAATACCGAGAAGAAATTGCCCACGGCATTTTCGCCGGGATAATTGCCTATGTAAAATCTCTTGGCAAAGGATAAAGCTATGAAAAGACGAACCTTCATCAAAAATCTTACTTGGGGAGGTCTCTCATTATCCCTGCCTCCCTTGATTACGGGCCATCCCTTGATTAAGGGGCAATCACCCGCCACCGTGCCTCTGGTGGCCATCGTTCAAGGCGATTCCCCCTCAGAGTTAGTGACTACGGCCATTAATGCTTTAGGAGGAATGTCCCAGTTTATTTCCCGCGGGGATATCGTGGTCGTTAAACCTAATATTGGTTGGGACCGCACTCCCCAACAAGCCGCCTGTACCAATCCTGAGGTAGTGGCCACCGTTGTCAAGCTTTGTCTGGAGGCAGGGGCTAAGGAAGTTAAAGTTCTCGATAACCCCTGCAATCCGGCCCGGCGAACCTATGCTCGCTCAGGCATCGCCTCAGCCGCTAAAGCAGCCGGAGCTAAGGTGTCCTTTCCTAATCCCCATCGACTTAAAAAAATTCCTCTGCACGGAGATTGGCTGAAAGAATGGGATGTCTACACTGATTTCATCGAAGCAGATAAGCTCATTAACGTGCCGATCGCCAAACATCACAGCTTATCGCGAGTGACTTTAGGGATGAAAAATTGGCTCGGCGCCTTGGGAGGCAACCGGAACCAACTCCACCAAAAACTCGACTACGCCATGGTTGACCTGGCTTCTTTCTTCAAGCCTGCCCTGAGTATTCTCGATGCTTATCGTCTCCTCTGGCGGAATGGCCCCCAAGGGGGGCGTCTCTCCGATGTTAAATTGGTCAAAACTCTCATCGTTAGTCAAGATGATACCGCCGTGGATGCTTTAGGCGCTTCTCTTTTTGAAATTCCCCCTGAAGAGCTAACCTTCTTACGCCTTGCTCACCAGAAAGGGCGAGGAGAAATCTCCCGGGAGAAAATGAAAATTGTCGAGAAAAAAATCTAAAACCTACCGTCTCCTTCAATTCACCCGCATAACTTCGCAACTAGTATTTTTTACCCTCTTTTTCATCCTCCTGCTCCAAACGCGTTTTCCCGGAGAGGACTACATCGGAGAGGTTGAAATTTTCTTTCACTTTGACCCTCTTCTTGCGCTCACTACTTACTTAGCCTCCCATCTCATCTTCAATCTGTTTCTTTTGTCAGTTATAACCTTAATTGTTACTCTGTTGGTGGGGAGAGTTTTTTGCGGCTGGGTCTGTCCTTTAGGAGCCCTCCACCAATTCTCTTCCTTTGTCTTCAAAAAGTTGAAGTGGCTTAAACCCAAAACAAAATCCACCTTTTCGCCTAAACTTTGGAAATATTATCTCCTTATCTTTCTCCTTATAAGTTCCTTTCTCACTCTCGATCTGGTGGGTTTTTTCGACCCTTTTTCCTTTCTTTACCGGTCTTTTATTACAGGTATTCTCCCCGCCCTGGCGCTTGTTTTCTCAGCCCTCATTTCTCTGTTTTATCAACTCCATCTTTTCACCATCGGAGACAGCCTAGTTCAATTCTCCGAAAATCTGGGAATCAACACCGTCTTTCTCCAAGCTTTGGGTTTATCCCTCCTCTTTCTTTTTGTCCTTTTGCTTAACCTCAAAAAAGAACGATTTTGGTGTCGCTATGTTTGTCCCTTGGGCGCTCTACTAGGGCTTTTTGCTCGTTGGAACAGGCTCAAAATTAAGATCGACGAAGAAAAATGTATTAAGTGTAATCTATGCACCTTCGAATGTGAAACAGATGCCATCCCTTATCCCCCAGAAAAATGGACAATTACTGAGTGCGTCTATTGCTTCACCTGCAGCGCCATTTGTCCTACAGGGGCGATTACCTTTCCTTTTAAATTGTCCCCCCAGCGCACGGCCATGGTCAATTTGTCCCGCCGCCAGCTTCTGGTGAGTTCCCTCTTGGGCGCCTTGGCGGTTCCTTTTTTTCGCTTGAGTCCTGATCGGCACCGAGCTTCAGCCAAACGAATTCGCCCCCCGGGTGCTCTCCCTGAAGAAAAATTTTTACGGAAATGTGTTAAATGTGGCGAATGCCTGAAAGTCTGCCCCACCAACGG
>Ga0164310_10001643_pt1 | contig 12809 bp, 9 predicted proteins | sample GuaBasSedimGuay1_FD_121795 | JGI IMG/M metagenome (GOLD analysis project Ga0164310, IMG submission 121795) | Subseafloor sediment microbial communities from Guaymas Basin, Gulf of California, Mexico - Guay1, Core 4569-9, 0-3 cm | ecosystem: Environmental > Aquatic > Marine > Hydrothermal vents >... | reverse complement strand
CCCCTACCCACAACGCTGAGCCGTCGTCCCTTCCGGAGATGTTCAGCGAGGCCGTCGAAAGGATGGTGGTGTCGCCGAGGTCGTCCCCTACCACTGTCGTAGGAACTGCGACGCCGTCCACGAAGACGATCAAGTCGGCTGCTGCGCCAGGGGTGGCAGCAGTGTTCACGACTACTAGGGAGTGCCAGTTCCCGTCGTTGAACGAAGCGTCGGTCTCAATACGGGCCGTACCGACGATAGACGACAGGGTGAAGCGGAACTTGTCCGTGTACATGCTCACAAGCCAACCCCCTGTAGTAGAGTTGTGCTTCGAGACTAGGTGGCGGCTTCCTACGTTTGTAGTCCTAACCCAACACGCGACGGAGAACTCGTCGTCGTAGTCAAACGAGGTGACGTTCCCCATGGTCACGTACTCGTTGACCCCATCGAAGGTGCAAGCCCGGCCTCCGGCTGCATCACTCCGAACATCCTCACTCTCCATGTTCGTGGGAGTCCCGTCGTTGCCGCTGGGGGACTCGTCTGTGGCCGTGAGGTTGAGGCCCTTCAACCCATGGTCAAGCAGGGTTGGGAAGGTGTCGCCCTCACCCATCCTCCACCAGGCTACGAGGTACTGGGCCGTAGGCAACGTGTGCAGGTCTTGGGGTACCCCTGAAGCGTAGAGAGCTGTGACATCAGCTACGCTTAGCTCAGCGCTGTAGACAGAGACCTCGTCGATGTTGCCTTCAAATGGTGCCGGTGTTCCCGCGGGTCTGCCCCCTATAGCGAAGTCGTTCGAGTTCAGGATGGTGGAACTCAGCGTGTCCTGAATCGTCGACAGGGTCTGGGATGTGCCGTCTACGTAGAGGGTCACGCCAGCCACTACGGGCGAGGCGTTGCCGGCCCAAGTGACCACGATGTGATGCCACTGGCCGTCGTTGAACGTGGCTGTCACGGTCTCCACGGCTAGGTAGTCGCTGCTACCGAAGTCGTTGATCAGGTAGAACGCCACCTTGCCCGGTGCAGTGGCCCCCACTTGCAGGAGGTACCCTGGGTAGGTAGGGCCAGCACCCATCTTCGAGACGATGATCTGATTCGTGACGACGCTTGACGTTTTGACCCAGCAGCTAAAGCTGAAGTCGTCGGTGTACTCGAAGGACAGCACGTCCCCGACGACGACCCATTCATCGGTCCCTCCGAAGAGGCAGGATCTGTTCAGCTCGAAGGCCATCTAGGGGTTCCTACGCAAGCAAGGGGACGGACCCATTCCAGGGGAAGATCATGTCATCGAAGATGACGAACTGCTTGGACGCATCGTCGGGGAAGGTGTCCCCGTTGACGAGGGCCGTCGGCCCCCACCAGAGGTCGTAGATGGCTCCCTTCCGAGCCCCTCGATGGGCCGCCGTGACCGAAGCGAGAGCAATAGGCATCATGGGCCACTCCCCGGTGTCCTCGTCGGCGACCGTGAAATTCTGCCCTCCTGCCCCGGAGACCCACCCCTCGCAGGTCAGGTACATGTACATCTGGGCCGTGACAGGCGAGATGCGACTTCTGAGGTTGGCGTTGTCGTTCCAAGTGCCGTAGGAGGCGTACCCTGAGCCGTTGTAGGTCGCCACGAAGCCCCCGATGAAGGGGTTCAACCAGGCTGCGATGGGGTCCTTGGGCTTGTCGAAAATGGCGATGGCTCGAAGAGTCCCATCTCGCATCAAGGCCCAACGAGTGCATTCCCCGTCACTGGACTGCCAGACGTGAAGCTTGCCGGTCCAGCCGACGTTGCTGCCACCGTGATCCGAATTGAACTTGAGAGTGATGGCGTCCGCAGCCGTAGGCGCGGCCGTCAGGGAGCCACCGGAGAACCCTGTCGCAGAGAACTTGAGGGTGAACCTGTAGTTGCTAGAAGTATTGAGGTCGATCAGGAGAGCAGCGTTGGCACCGATTCCCGCCTGCGTGAGCACAATCCACGAGTGGCTCCCGGTGGCCCACACGAGGTTGGAGCTGGTGACCCAGTAGTCCGTGCCACCCCCTGCGTCGAAGCTAGTCCCGTCCGAGCTGCCCCAGACCGTCCAAGGGCTGGTGGCGAAACCGATGAGGGACTGCTTCAGCTTGAAGAGGTAGTCCTGGTTGTCAGGGGGTACGCTCGAAACAGCGCCCACCGTTTGGTTCACGGAGTACAGCCAGGTCTTCTCTTTGATGGGCAGTGCCATAGGTCATTCCTCGTTGAAGTAGACTCGCCGTTCCCAGGGCACCTGAGTCACATGAGTTAGGGGATCACCACTCGGGTTGTCCGTGCCGCTGGCTGAGCGACTGGTCCAGGTCTCCCACTGGCTCGTCGTGGGGTTCCACCCCCGGAGGTTGTAGAACCGGACCAACTGAAGCTGATCAGCACCGCCAGGCACGAAGAGTCCCTTCTTGCCAGTGAAGCGGCCTGCCCCGTAGACGATGGCGTCGCCGATCAATGCTCCTTTGACATCAGCCATCTCAGACCTGCGGTGTGGTGCCGTTCCACGGGAAGATCATGTCGACGAACTGGGCAAATTGACGAGAGCCGTCGCCGGGGTACGTTGTTCCTGTGCCGAGGCCGTCCGAGGCCCACCAGAGGTCGTAGAGAGTCCCCTTCCGAACACCTCTGTGTCCTGTGGTCGAGCAGGCCAGGCCCATGGGAGCCATGGACCACTCCCCCGTCTGGTCGTCTGGCACCGTGATGTTCTGACCGACCATGCCGCTGATGTACATTTCGGAGGTGCAGTAGAAGGAGCAGTAGGCCCCGTCGATCCTCCCCTTCACGCTGGCGTTGTCGTTGAACTGGCCGTAGCCCGTCAGGTTGTCGTTGCCGCTACCCCCTAGGAAGCACGCCGCAGCAGAGTTCACCCAGGGTGCGATGGGGCTCTTGGGCTTGTCGAACATCCAGAACGCTGTGATGTAGTGGGTACGTTCGAGGATGACCCGAGTACACTCTCCATCGTCGCTCATCATGACGTGGTAGTGCCCAGTCCAGGAACTGTACTGGACCCCGCTCGGGCCGTTGTTCACGAGGGTGATCTGGTCCGTTGCTGTGGGCCTCGCGGTAGTGGTCCCATCCGTACCGCCATTCGCTGCACCGAACCCCGCAGCGGGAGACACGACAAAGGAGAAGTCCCTCTGAGCAGCGTTCCGGTTGCAGTCGATGCAAATCTGGAATTTAGGGTTGATGGCCGCGTTCTGGAGCACGATCCAGCCGTGTGCCCCCGAGTCGGAGAAGACCGCGTTGGAGTAGGCCACCCAGCGGTCCACACCGTCGTTGTTGTTGACGTTGACGCTGTCGCACGAACTCCGAACGGTCCACGGCGACGTGAAGCTGCCCGAGGCCCCTGCACCGTTGATGAGAGCTTCCTTGACCGTCCACAGGTAGTGCTGGTGGTTGTTGACCGTCGTGGCTGAGCCAAGGGCGGCGATGTTGACCTTGTGCTCCCAGGTCTTGTCTAGGGTCGGAAGTGCCATCTCACGTCACCTGCTTCCAGGTCCCCGCGACCGTGAGGCCCGAGATCGGATCTCCGCTTGGGGGGTTGGGGTCGGGTTGGTCCTGCGTTGTCCACGTCTCCCACGCTTGCTGCGTCACATTCCAAGCCCGATGAACAAAGAATCGTTTGAGAGAGGCGACCGCATCCCCCTCTCCGACCTTCTCGAAGGGCCGGAGAACCGGGAACGCGGTGGGAATGGAGATGTCGTAAGCGGCCATGTCAGATCCTCGGTGACTCTTCTGCGGGCACCCAGAGGGGGCCGACCTTGACGCCCTCGAAGGCGCTGTTCACGTAGCTCGGGTAGCCGTCCTGCAACTCGTCTGGAGCCCAGTAGAGGTCCTCCAGGCGTCCCCGCATGGACAGCTTCGCGGCGGTCGTCGCGAACATCCAGACAGGCAAGCCCAGGTGTCGCTGCGTCGTCGTGTCCTCAGGCATCGCGTCCATGACCTTGGTTGAACCCGCCAAAAGGGTGCAGGCCGCGATGTCGACCTGAGAGCCATCCAGCGGGTGCAGCCCCTGGAAGCGAGGTAGGTTGGCCTGAGTCATCTTCACGGTGGAGGCGCCCCAGATCATCGAGACGGCCCCCACCCCGTCAGCGGGCTTCACGGTGTCCTGGGTCATGATGTTGAACACCCAAGCGCTGGTGAAGTAGGGGTGGCCTGCCCGGTTGCCGAACAGAACGAAGCTGCCGTCACTGGCCACCGCGAGCGAGCAGTTGTGGCTGAAGACATCGGCCTCGACCGACCAAGGGGTCACATCGAGGTGGCTCCACTCGTCCCCCGTGGGAGCGGGGCGGGCCGTGGTCGAGAGCGTGGACAGGTCCGGCAGGCTCTTCGTGAAGTAGACCTGCATCTGGTAGTCCGTGGCCGGCCCGGTCGACCAGTAGTCGAGGATCATGTAGTAGGGGCCACGGGGCGAGGTCGGGCTCTTGAGCACCATCCAGGCTCGCTGAGCTGAGCTGTCGGGCTGCCCGTACTCGATGGTGGAGGGGGAAACCCAGTTGTCGTCCCGTGAAGCCACCCAGCTCTCGCCGCTCGCCGAGCTGGCAAGCACCTCCCAGGCACCCACCGACGAATTGACAAGCCCTTCCTTGAGCTGCCACAGGTAGTTCTGGAGCTGGGTGCCGATGTCTCCGCTCTCCGTCATCAAGACGCCCTGCACGGGCTGGTTCCATGTCTTTGTCAGCGTCATCATGGCCCCAGTGCGGGGGGCGGACCCCCAGGTAGAATCCAGTCCCCAAAGACGAACCACTCAGGGGAGGTCACCGGCATACTGTCCCCGTCCGTGAGTCCCTCAGGAGCAGCGAACATGTCAGGGATGCGACCCAGGATCGCCTGGCGTCCAGCAGTGGTCGTGCCATCGCTGGCGATCAAGTAGGTTGGGAAGCCCTCCACCTTGCTCTCGAAGTCCGTCGTCGACATGGTCGAAAACAACCGAGTCGAACCGTCGTAGATCGGGTAGCAAGAGCGGAAGGACACGATGTCGTAGAGGCTGTTGGGGTCCAGCTCGGGCCTCTGGTGGTAACCGCGGAAGCTGTCTGCGTAGATGCCGTACGTCCAGCCCCCGTCAGCCACGTGGACGTAGGAGCAGGTCGGCATCGGGTTGTCTCCGACCGAGTAGGGGTCGAGGACGTGGAACATGATCAGGCCCGTGAAGTAGGCTCTGTCGGTGAGGTTCATCGTGTAGACGAAGCTGCCGTCCGGAGCCCCGCTGAAGTAACCTCTCCCGGTGTAGGTCCCGGCGTACATGAGGAAGAAGGTCTCCCGAATGAACCCGTGGTACTTCGCCTCGAAAGCCTGCTGCGGAAGGTAGATCAGGGCGCCCCACGGGTGACGGTCGGGACGCCGGTCAGCGAAGGCGAAGTAGCCGTTGTTGTCCGTGTCGAAGGGACCCTCCATGGCCAGCGTGGCGTAGAACGTCCCCGAGGGGGTCGTTGGGCTCTGAAGGACACACCACCCAGGGTTACCCCCGTCGAGAGCCCTCACCACATCAGCAGCGGCCTCCCACACGTCATAGGCGCCCGTGCTGTCGCCCCCATAGGTGCCGCCACTGGTGCCCGGTGAGCCCGCTCTCCACCAGCCCACGAGGTTGTCTCGTGAATCCAGCTCGGTCAGGTCGTTGGGCACCCCCTCGTTGAAGATGGCCTCGGCCTGAGTCTTCGTCAGAGCTGCGTCGTAGATCCCTACCTCAGCGATTCGGCCGTCGAAGGAGCCGCCTGCAACCCCTTGCCTGGACCCGATTGCCAGGTCTACGCTGGTCGTGATGATCCCCGTCAGGTCATCCTCGTCGATGCTCAAGGGAACGAACTCGCCGTCCACAACGAGCTTGAGACCCAGGGCGCTCTCCGAGCCCGTGTAGGTCAAGAGGACGTGGTGCCACGCGTCGTCGTTGTAGGCCGCCGTCGTGGATACCTCGATGGAGCCGCCCGAGAAGAGGCCGCCGAAGAGCGCTCCCTTCAGGGTGCCGTCGGCCTGGATCATGAGAGCGTAGCCGTTGTTGTTGCCCTCGTTGGTGAAATACTTCGACACCAGTATGTCGACGGAGGTTGTTGTTGTCCTGAACCAGCACGAGATCGAGAAGGCATCCGCCTTGGTGAAGCCAAGCACATTCCCCAGCAGGACGTACTCGTCGACACCATCCAGGAGGAAGGACCTCGAAGCAACGCCGCCTGGAGTGTTGTTGCCGTCCAAGGCAGTGAACGCCATGTTGGTGGCGGTGCCGTCGTTCGAGTTGACGGACATGTCAGGCACAGTCGGGAAGGCAGCGTCACCAGCCCACTCGTACTGGGTCCCGTCGGACGAACCGATGACCGTCCAGCCTGCCTCGCTCACCATCTTGTTCTTGAGCTGGAGCAGCACGTTCTGCCCCATGACGAGGTAGCTGCTCGTCGTGGCGACAGCGAAGTTCGCGGCAGTGCTCCAAATCTTCTCAGTCATGGCTTCAAGATCGGTTCAGCGGCTGGTACCCAGAAGGGTCCCATGCACACGGCTTGCATGATGTCTCCAGCGGAGGCCGAAGCATCCTCGACGAGGTACTCAGGCGCCCACAGGATGTCTTCGAGCTGACCCCGCAAGGCCAGCTTGCCCCCTGTCACAGCGAACAGGTCGACGGGAAGTGCTGGCCAGGTGTTGGTGGCCATGTCCGTCGAGATGGTCGGGGCTCGAACGATCCCGTCGACAGGACCGTACCCGAGGGTCACCGCAGCAGCGTCGGTCTCGCTCCCATCTGCCGGATGCAACATCCGGAGTCGGAAGGTGTCCGTCTGAGCGAGTCTCGTTGTTCGGTTCGACCAGTGCAGCGAGGCAGCACCTACTGTGTCGTCCGGCCGGAGCGAGCGCCTCGTCATGACGTTGAAGAGCAGAGCCGACGAGAAGACGCCGAGCCCCTTCATCTGGACCGCCCAAACGAAGCTGCCATCATGGGCCAACAAGAGGTTGCCTCGGTGGTTCACATTCGAGCCGTCGGTGTGAATGATCACGTCCGCGTGGCTCCACTCGTCGCCGGTTGCGACAGGCCGAGCTGTCGTCACAAGGCCCGTGAGGGTGGGCTGGCTCTTCGTGAAGTAGAACGACCCCCGGTAGTCGTCCGTGGCGTGGGTGTAGTCGATGACCAAGTAGAAGGGGCCGTAGTCGCCGGTCGGACTCTTCATCACGATCCAGGCGTGGTCCCCCGCGGTCATTCCCCACTGCATCTCACAAGGGGCCGGCCAAATGTCGTCTGTGTCAGCCGTCCAGGTGACGCCCCCCACTCGCGCCGAGCTGGCCAGGACTGTCCAAGCTCCCACGGTCGAGTTCTTGAGGCCCTCCTTGAGGGCATAGAGCCACGCCCTCGTGGCCGTGAACGAGCTGCTCGAAGTCTCGAAGAGATCGCTGAGGACTGGTTGCGCCCAAATCTTGGCAGCTCTGGTCGAGTAGAGGGTCATGGGCCTACCTCCGGGACAGCATCGCCAGGGAACCACCAGATGCCCGAGAAGGACCACCAGGTTGGGGTGCCAATGATGGGCGTGTCAGGGACATCCGACTCGAAGTCGCTGATCTCACCGTTGACGAACGTCCCGTCATTTCCCTGCGAAGACAGGTCGTTGACGTTGCCCGCACCGACGGTATCGCCGTCCCCAAGCGCCGCCCAATGCACGAGGTTGCTTGTCGGACCCAAGCTCAGCAGGTCTTGCGGAACGCCTCCCCCGTAGATGGCTGTAACCTCAGCGCCACTCAGCTCCTTGTCGTAGACGAAGCTGTGGCAAACCTTGCCGTAAAACTCTCGTGAGGTGTAATTGTCGCGAGCACCCACACGGAGAGTTCCGGTGGTTTCCAAGTTGCCAGAGAGGGCTGACCCGGAGACCGCGCTCGATCCAGCCGAGCCGTCCACGTAGATGGTGATCCCGTTGGGGCCATTTGAGCCGTCGTAGGTGAAGAGAATGTGATGCCAGTCGCCGTCATTTGCGCTGACGTACCACCGCTTGTAGAAGCTGCCTCCGGAGTCCCCCTCGAAGTGAACGTAGAGATCGTTCCCGCTGGACGCGGTCTCGACATACCACCCTGCATCGAACCGGTAGTGCTTGGCGATGAGGACAATGTCCTGTGTACTGGTGAACTTGAACCAGCCCCCGACCGAGAACGAATCCGTTTTCCCGAAGCTGAACACCGTTTCATCGCCGAAGTCGATGTACTCGTCCTGGCCATCATTGTTGAGGTGGATACAGGTGGTGAGCGGAGAGTAGGACGGTCCCCCTACATCGGGAGCCACGTCCCCCAAGCTCAGACCGCTCGGGCACAAGTACACATCGGAGACTCGCCCAAGCAGGCTGTTGGCGCCCTCCACCGTGGTGAAGAAGTAGGTCGGGACAGCCGCTGCTTTGCCGTCCACCGAGTCAACTCCCGTCATGATGTCGAGCACAGCCGTGTTGGTGTCGTAGGCCAGCGTGCAAGCGGTCACCGGGCTGTTACCGTAGTCAGGGTGCCACCCCTGGAAGCTGGCCGCTGCGTTGGCGTAGGTCCACGAGGTCGCTGCTCGTAGATAGCTCACCGCCGGGAAGGGGTGCTCGGCCCCTTCCTCAGGCTCAAGCCAGTGGAACATCGCCAGCCCTGTGTAGGCGTCGGTGATGTGCGAGCTGTTGGTGGCGAAGATGAAGCTGCCGTCGTTGGCGCAACAGAGGTAGCCCTTCTGAGTGTCCGTCGTCAGGTTGTAGACGAAGAACGCTCCCATCGAGCCAGCCACCGGGGTGGTTGTGGGTAAGTTGCGGAGAGGGTCCGCTCCCAGGGCTGGCATGTCGGGGTGGAAGTAGAAGGACCCTTCGAGATCGCTGGCCCCCCGGTAGGCCAAGACGAAGTAGGCGTAGTAGCCGTCAGGGTGGAGCTTCCGAAGGATGCACCAGGAATGCAGAGCGCCCTCAGCCCCTCTCACGAGGTCCGCGACTCCTTCCCAGCGGTCATACGGTCCCGTGCTGCTGCCAGCGTAAGAGCCCCCCGCTGTGACTCCCAGGTACTCGTAGTCGACCGTGTCGGAGGACCCCACGACGGACCACCCGCCTGTCGCGACTAACTGGTCTTTGAGCGCAAGGAGGATCTTCTGGCCCTGAACCAGTTGGCTATCCCCCGACAGGGAGATGGCGAAGTTCGTGTTGTAGGACCAGGTCTTCTGCATGTCACCACTCGAAGATCAGCTCAGCCGACTTGCAGGTCGCCACGTTGCCGCCACCCGCTGTGGCGATCCACAGACGAGCCTCGAAGACACCCGCACCCGTCCACGTGCCGCCGATGAAGACGCTTGAGAGGTCGACCTCGTAGGCACTGGCGACGAGAGGGTTGGGGGTCACAGGCGTGGCTCCGAACGGTCGAGCGGGCGGTGTCCCGGTCGCCGTGTCCTGCTGGGAGCCCGCCACCGGGATGGGTGTACCCGCGTTGAAGACCCCGTTGGTGTCGAACAGGTCGACGACTGCCGCCTGCCCTGGGGCTGTCGTCTCGATGACGACCCTGAACTTGGCGGTCAGACCCAAGGAGCCCATCCAGTTGAAGCTCGGGAACTCCTGCGGGTCGACGTAGGCCGCACCGGCGATGACCGGCGTCCCCGTCGCCTCTGTGATGTTGCTCTTGGTCAGGGAGTAGACCCATCGACGAGTGGCCATACGCTCGACGGTGAGACCAGCCGACGCGGAGTGGTTCCAAACCGCAGCACCACCGACCAGATAGACCGTCGCCGTTCCAACCGCAGCATCGATCACATCGCCGAAGTTGAAGGTCTGGTCGTGCATGTAGACCTTGAGGTCTGCACTGGCGTGAGTCAGCTCGACCACCTCGATAGCCCCCGTTCGACGGAGGGCCGAGCCTCGCTTCATGGAGATGATCAGGTGGAAGCCACTGCCCAGGGAGATGGGCGAGAAGGTTGCGCCACCCGTGTCGATCTCCGCCCCGTTGTCCATGTGCAGGACCAGGGGTGTGTTGGAGCCGTCGTAGCGCCAAGTGAAGATCGAACGGGCCGCACTGCTCCTTACGATGAGTCCTTGGTCGAGGGCGTACACATCGTGAAGGATGCCCGCGACGGTGATGGGAACACCGGTCCCCAAGGCGCCCTCGTCAGTGCCCCTCAGCGTGGTCTCGTAGCCGAAGTCCCAGGTGCCCGAGGGGATGGTGATGGCCCCGTCGGTGTTGTCGAACTGGACGACCTTCGGCCCATCGACTGCGTCGAGGTCCGTCATGAGGTCCGCCCACACCGTGTAGATGTTGGGCTGGCTGGGGCCAGAGTAGCCAGGCCGGAAGATGAACGTGTAGGGCTCGGGCACCAACGGAGCGTTGATGGTCAGCGATCCGGCGAAGGCCGTCTGTGTGCCAGAGCATGAAGCCGACACGCCGATGAGGTCCACGATCACACTGGTAGGGGTGCCAGCCATCACGTCTGTGGCGACGGTCGAAGCATCCTCGATGGTCCACCTCGAAGTGATGCCGGGACTGAACAGGACGACAGGTTGAGCCGTGAGAGGCGCCAACGCGCAACTCCCCCGAAGTGTCATGTCCGCGAGGTCGACCGTTAGCAGAGGTCCAGCCGAGCTGCCGTTCAGGAAGGTCGCATCCTCAGCGAAGAAGTGAGCCCCAGCGTTCAGCACGATGGAGCCGACGTTGGTGCCCGTGACTGTTACGGCGAGTCGCTTGATCGAGAGGGGGTCCTCGATGGAGGCGCCGTTGGCCAGCGTCAGGGAGTAGGGTGAGCCCAAGCTCTTTCCAACGAGGTGAGCCCTACGCTCCAAGTCCCAAGTGCCCGCCGGGATGGTGTTGGCGCCAGGACCGTCGATCATGATCTCGACGATTCCATCGATCCTGGAGAACGTCTCCATGAGGGTCGGCCAGTCATCGAAGACGTGACCGGCGTTGGTCCCACCGGCCTCTCGGTAGACCAACGTAGTCAGAGCCTTGCTGACCTCGGGAATGATCCCTTCCCAGACCTCGGCCCACCCACGGTCATTGCCGCCGTAGTTGTTCTCGGTGTCGAACTCTTCGACCGCCGGCATCGCCCAACCCCTCCGAGTGAGGACGCCTGTCGAGGTGTAGCGAACTCGGATGACCAGGGTGACGACGTTGCCAGCTCCACCACCATCAACCGAGAGCCGGACGCGATAGGTGCCCACCTGGTCCGGCGTGAAGCCGCTTGATGAGGCTGTGGGGGTAGAAAGGGTGGCGACACTGCTTGCGGGCTTGTCGAGTAGCTCCCAGAGGAAGGTTGAGCCCGTGCCGCTGGAGACGAGCTGTACAGCCTGGGCCAGCCAGATGTCCTTGCGAGCCTCACCGGGGGTTCCGGGTCCTGCTCCGCCTGATTGGTTGATCGTGATCTGTGCGGCCATGGCTCAAGTCCTAGCTGTCGATGAGCACCTGAACGACGCCTGCTCCGGGATCCCGAATGAGGCGGTAGGTGTGGAAGTTGCCGTCGAGGTAGTCGAAGGTTGCCGACCCCAAGACGTTGCCGTTGTTGAGGTCCAGCACCAGGACGTAGCGCTCAGCCAGCGGGGTCGTCACGAAGCCCAGCGCCACGGTCAAGTTGGGTGCTGACATGCCGATCCGGATCTGGCTGTCGGCAGTTCCCAAGGTAGAGTCGGCCAGGACCTTCATGCGGAAGCGAGCTTCGGTGCGAAGGCCAGCCGAGTCTGGCAGAGGGGTGTCGTTGCGGTAGACGGTCTTGGTGCCACCACCTCCGGTGCCGTAGGTCAGGACCCCCGAGAAGACCGAAGCTGAGACCTGCCCAGGGTCATCGCTCTGGAGACTCCACGGGGTAGGTGCAGCGGCGTCGTTCTCTGGAAGGACATCTCCTTCATAGGTGAGACAGACATCGTCGATGTAGGTCAACCCGCTGATGTTGGGCTGGCATTCGTCGGCGAACGGTGCAACGAGGTCCGGCTCGCCCGTCGTCTGCTCGATGACATCGAGGCACGAGTAGAGCACGTCGTCGGGGACCACCAGCCGATAGCGAAGGGCTCCGTCGTTGAGCACGAAGTCCCCGTCCGAGTTGAGGATGTCCTCGGGTCGATTGAGGCCCGAGACCGGCTCCTGGACCGGGTAGGGTGACCGGACATCGAAGGTCTGGGTCGAGGGCACCAGGGGCGTCCCCTCGTTGAGGACGGTGAAGGCGGTCATGGGGATGAACGCCATGGTGTCCGTCTGGACGTACTCGCCCAACTCGTCCGTCCGGGAGAGCTGTGCCCCGTGCATGTAGAACGCTGAAGATCCCAAACCGGCGTAGTCGGAAGTGTCCCCGTCAGCAGCTCGACCGACGAACATGAACCAGTGCCATGCATTGGGCAGGTCGAGGGTGACCCAACACCGGTACCAGCCGTCGTCCAGCACTTCGATCCCGACCTCAGCGTTGCTGCTGGAGTCGAAGTTGTCGCTGCCGACCAGTCCGTTCTCGATGTCGAACCAGGCTGCCTTCCAGCCAGGCAGGTTGTGCATCAGGATGCTGACCCACTGCCGTCCGGTGAACTTGAAGTTGCAGCTCACCGTAGCCCGAGGGGACCCGTAGCCCCAGTCCACCGTGGCCGAGCCAAAAGCAACGACCGCGGCTCGATGGTTGCTCGTGGCTGAGTCCTCGATGTACTCGTCTGCGGTCCCCTCGTAGCCCTCAGGGGCCGGCACAGCGTCAGCAACAAGCGAGCCGCCAGTTCGTGACCAATAGCTGTTCTCGAAGTCCTCGGAGTGCAAGAAGAGGTTCTCGCGGATGTCCGCCATGAAGTCGGGGTCCGTCTTGGGCGGTTGACCCGTCGAGGACGACTTGTAGTCCGTGTGCTCGTGAGGGGTGGGCGTGAACAGGTGCTCTGGGCTCGCCATCACGTTCCACTGGTTGAGGACCTGGTGG
>Ga0164310_10001642_pt1 | contig 12810 bp, 22 predicted proteins | sample GuaBasSedimGuay1_FD_121795 | JGI IMG/M metagenome (GOLD analysis project Ga0164310, IMG submission 121795) | Subseafloor sediment microbial communities from Guaymas Basin, Gulf of California, Mexico - Guay1, Core 4569-9, 0-3 cm | ecosystem: Environmental > Aquatic > Marine > Hydrothermal vents... | reverse complement strand
GGGATACTTAATTTAGATTATACTTTTGATAAAGTAAGCGTGAAGGATGTTGACTTAATTTTTGATGGCTACGGCGGCTGTATAAGCATGATTGGAGTTGATGTAAGATGACGATAAAATTTGATATGAGTCACGAATTAAAAGTTACAAATTTCAGTTTAAGAAGCAAAATTTTCGGTACCAAATGGATTGAATGGGAAAATGAAAGTTTAACGCAGAAAATCTTTGTTTACGGAACTAAACTAATAATAAAGTTAACATGCATAGAAACTGATATTGATTGGGATAACAGCGACGTTAAATATTTAATGGAAAAACAAGAAAGCGGAAACCCAATTTCATTAATTATTTCAGATGAACCAGCCCTTCCAACCATTTCAAGCGTAGGATTCTACGTTACCGATGTACAATTCTCCTATTCAACCGACAAAGCAGGACATAACATCCGCACTTTCACAGTAACCCTTGAAGAAGTTTAAGCTTGTTTTATGTGTGTGCGTAAAAAATATAAATTAGGTTGGATAAGATTAAGTCTGTGATGCGGCTATGCCGTCTGAGACTGTGAAGAAGGTTTATGAAATTATTGCAAAAATGATACGCTCTGGTAAGAAACGCATCTATTATGCCGAGCTCATCGGTAAATGCGGGATTAGTCCAACATATGCCAGGGAACTTTTGAGAGCTTATGCAATTGAACATGGGTTTACATGGGATAAAGGATATCTCTTCGTTGACTAATCATGTGTGGGAGTGCGGGTGCGTGCAACTCTAACTATGTTTTTTTCTCTTTTTAAACTCTAAATAAGCTTAAAATTAGAAAAATAGCCCCTCCACTAACTATTTCTATCGCATTTACATATGCATTATTCTTCTTTATGCTCTATGCACTCCCACTCTCCCACTCACATTAACTTTTTCTGTTTCTCACCTCCCTTCACCAACTTTTCAAACGCTGAAGGAACCTTCACAAAATTCAACTTATACACGTCTGGACTAACTTCTTCAATAAACTCAAGAAGCTGCAGCGTTCGGATCCAATTTCTCAGCGTTCTTGGATCCGCACCTATTAGAAAGGCTATGGTTTTCTCCAGCTCCTTTCGTGTAACTTGATAGGTAAATCCGCGTTCAGCAAGATGCATTAGAATAGCATTACATTTCTTGACAGCCTTACTCACCATTCTTCAACAACTCCTTTTCCATTCTCCGTTTTAACTCCCATTTAAATAAAGGACAGAAAATTCCATGAGTTAAGCAGATCATTTGAGAATCCCTCGCAATACTCTTTTTTTCCTTTGAAAAGTATCCTACGCATACGCCCATCCATACAAGGAGAATCTTTATGTTTACACTTTTGGCATTCTTCTTTTGCCTTTTCTATTTCATTCCAAATATCACTCAATTTTATTCCTCAATTTTCTGTTCAATTTTCAGCAAGCCTTTCTGTTTGGCTTCTTCTGGTGCAAGTTTAATTCGGTACTCCGGTCTTTTTCCAGCGTAATGTTTTTCGAAAAAGCCCCATTGACAGAACTGGTCTAAAACTTTGCTTGTTTGCGGGTTCTTAGCCCAACCATGGCTTATAAATAACTCGTAAACTTTTGTTACAGTGAACCATTTATCAGTTGGAAGTTCTTTATTTGCGTATAACAATGCAATTTTGCCGGCGAGATCCTTATCTGAAAGCGGGATGATTTTACGTGTGACTTCTACATTTAAGGTTGGCTGCTCAACTTGCACCTTTACTTCTTTTGGGATCCGAACTTGAGTGGGCTTTTGTGCTTGAATTTGAGGGGTAGGTAATAGAATGTTGAGGGCTTTCCGGATAAGTTCGGCAGCCTCGTTTTGACGTTTAAGCTCTCGAATTTCATTCTTCAAAGCAGCATTTTCATCCTTTAAGCGCATTATCTCCTCGATCTTCTTTTGAAGTTCATCGAGCTCTTTAACCATGCTGTCCCGTTCGCGTTTCACTTTTTCATATAATTCTTTATACACTAATTCTTCTCCCTCCAAAACTTTAGGTTTAAGAAAACGGTCTCGGACATATTCGGGGGTAAGCTGTCCCTTTGCTACTTTTACCCCTATTTCCGGAGGCACATCAGCCGGCAAAACATAAACTTTCTTAACTTCATTGCCTATTGCAGCGTAGAAATGGCCTAAAGGCAAAGTTTGAATGTCTTCAGCTTTAACTTTTGCTCCATGCAACTGTTTAAGCATGCGTTCAACTTCATGAGCCTCCTTCATTCTTCCAATAAGCCAATTATCAACTTGCCGTAGAGGCGTTTTGTCTATTCCGCCTATGTCCTGGCTGTCAAGCCACAGATAGTTGCCTACGGCTGCACCTTTACGGATAAGCTGCTGAGCCACCCACTTCACAGGAGTCATCTTAAACTGCGGAAGCATTTCCCAGGCTTCCGGTATAATCACCACTATGTTGCTCAAGTTTTTGAAGACGTATTCGATTGTGCTTGCAATTACAAGCTGCTGAATTTCAGCCGGCATTTCATGTAAGTCCATAACGTTTATGCCGGGGGCTAACTCCAACTTTTCAGAAAATTCATACTTTTCAAGTTCAGGGATAATAATGTCTAAGTAGGCGATCAGCTTCTCTAAGGTTTGCTTAACAAATTGGCGTTTCGCCTTCTCCTTCAATTCTAAAGCTTTAGCCTTAACCTCTTTAAGGTCCCGGCTTTCCTTAGCAACTTTAATGATGGCCCAACGCATTCCAGGCTCATACTTAACTTTCTCGCCTAAAGCAACATTTACAAGACCCTCAACATATTGCCAGTCAGCTCTCGGCTTATAGAAAGGTTTGATCGGATTATATTTGGTGAAGCCGGCTTCACCGCGTTTAGTAATGAAAGCTATAGCTTGCAGGTTGGACCTGCTGATTAAAGCTTCAAGTGTAGTTGTTTTTCCGCTAAGCTGTGTCATGCCGAAAATGGCTAAGTGATGCAAACGAATATGAACAGGCTTTCCAGAGCCAACCTCGAAACCTAACAGGATCCCAGCCAAATCATGTGCCTCCCAATTTTATGGTTCTCCTGGAGATTTAGAGGGGTGAATGGGGTTTGGGTGCCGGGGCGAGCTACTGGCCAGCCCGCACCTCCCGCTTTTTTCCGCCCCTTTCAGTTTCGCTGAATCGTTTGCAAATTGCGGGGCGTATCCCAGTGGGGACCCGGCTTTAACGTCATCAAGGAAAAGGGAGAATGCGTTTTTGTGGAGGACCCTTAACCCCATTCACCTTTCCCCATTCTTATTTTTCGTTCCAAACGTAAACCATTGCTTGTTTCTTTCTTCTTTTCAGCACTTTTTCTATGTCGTTTACGCCGATGTAGAAGTAACCGTTATATTTGCAGTTTTCAAGCAGTTCTATTTTTATGCGTATGGTATGTTTTGTTGTGCTGAGTTCTGCGTAGCCAACATTACGCCATTTAGGCTCCATCACCTACAAGCCTCCAATAGCTGCTTTACTTTTTCGCGGAAAACATCCTGGAAATGCTTGTCGTCTTCCAATATGGCGTTGGCATAGTGGATCCATAAGTTCGGCGGAATGGTTAATTCGCCTCTAAACTGTTTGATTTGTAGGCCGTTCATTAAGACTTGACAATAAAGCTTATCGAGCAACTTTGAATGTTCTTTCAAGATTTTAACAATTTCAGAAAGTAATTTTTCAAGTTGAGGCTCAGCCCCCTTCATTCCTGAAGTTTCCGGTTGTTTTTCTGTTTTCTTGATCCATCTTGGTCGGATTTTTCCAGCTCTTTTCAAGCGGTCAAGTCTGTTTTTGACAGCTGCCTTAGTTCGACCAGGGAAATGATCAACTATTTCAAGAATAGATAATCCCTTGTTCCAAAGTTCGATAAGAAGCTGGTCTTCTTTTTCAGTCCATTTTTCATAACGCTTAGAGATTTTGTCGGTTTCTCTTTCTCTTTCCGGACCCAATCTTACGTAGACAACATCGTCTCCGGCATGGCATTCATATCCTTGATGGAGGAGCTCCCGGTCCCATTCCGGCTTAAACTTGTAAATGGGAATAATGATGCATCTTCCGAGGCCAGGAACATTGGAAACTCTGAAATTTTTCTTTAACCATTCAACATCAACCAAAATCTTCCACCTTACATGTAGTGATACAGAAACCGGCTTGCGTAGGGTCTTTTTCCCTTCCAGCTTTGCCTATTCAACAGTTTAGCTGTTAATTCGTCGCTTTTGTCTAAAGCTTGCTGAATCACCTCTAAATGTTCTTGAGTGAGAAAGAGTGTTGGAACTCCAAAGTCTTCATCGACTTGGCTTGGCTGTAAAACTAAAGCTACGCCGTAACCGTCTATTGGATTGTTTCTGCGGTAAGCTGCTTGCACCTTTGTTTTCGGGAAGCCTTTGAAAGCAGCAAATCTACGTGTTACAATAGCTTGATCTAAATGGAAAACTTGATCTTTCCGCATAATAATGACCACAGCAACAAGCTTCATTGTTGGCTTTCGATCATTTTTCTGATTAGATAGTCGAGTTGAACTTTCAGTTTCTTTCGTAAAGTTGCGTAATGGTCGTCGCATAAGTGCATGATTCGTGGAAGAGGCACAGCCACAAAATATCGAATTTTGCCTTTCTGCTTTTTGTCGTGGCAAAGCTCGCAGAAATCAACATTAACCGTTAACTTTGCTTTTTTAAGAAGATGACCGACTATGCCTCTTGGTTTAATGGGATCTCCCACTTAATGAGCCTCCTCTTTTTTCTTTCTGAAAACTCGAAAGCCGTAGATTGCCTTTTCAAAGTTAAAAGCGAATTTAACAATGAAACCGTTGTTTTCCAGTTTATGTTTAGTTTTGCCTAAAGCTTCCAGGAAGTCTTTGAGCTGTAAGATTATTTCGATGTCGTCGCCTGGCTTTAAGGGTTCACAGTCGATTGGAGCTGCAGTGTCGGGGTTTAAAAGTATCTCGGGAAGCTGACTACTCAACTATGAGAGCCTCCCGTAACCGTTTCTGGATCCATTCTACGCCAAGCTCATTCTCGACTATTACCAGGAAAAGTGCTAAGGTGCCCCGTAAAGTTTTGATGGCTTGATCAAAATTTGTGAAGGTGTAGTATTGTCCTACGTAGTCGATCCAGTCTAAAGGATAGTATTTTTCAAGTTTTTCTATGAGGCTGGGAGAGGGTTCCGGAGGTTCTTCTTCTTTTGGAGCTTTTTCTGGTTGAGGCTGAGCCTCCGCAGGTTCCGGTTTCGGTTCAAGAGGCACCTCTACTGGCTTGGCTGCTTCTTCAGTTTTTGACGGAGGTTCTTCTGCAATATCGTTTTTGTTGATTAAGCCTTTGTTCCAGCTGTATCGGAGGCACGTTGGACACAAAACACGGCCGTCTTTGAGAAATGTTGGATGCCAAGTTTGAAGGTTGCAGTCGCTGCATTTGTAAGGCTCGTCGCTGCGTTTAGGCTCCGGAGGCACCTCTTCAACTTCAGCTTTTGTTTGCGGAGGCACAGTTTCAGACTGAAGGGGCACCTCGGATATCTCCGGAGATATCTCTTCGGATATCGCTGGAGGCTCATGTGCCTCCGGCTCAACCCCTCTAATTTCAGCCTCAATTTCACGAATAGAGGGGGCCTCACCAGTTTCTTTGATTCTCTCGATAATCTCCTTACGCTTTTCCTCTGGAGCAGCCAAAATGTATCGAACTTGCCCCTCAGTTAGCCTTTCTAATGTGTCACGTGACACATTGTATTCTGTCTCAAGTCTTAAGATGGCAAGATGATGAGTTACCCAAGTTCTGTCTTTGCCTATCTTCTTTGCAAGTTGTTCATGTGTCCATCCGAACCTTTCTTTTAAATATTTGAGCATTCTTGCTTTTTCATAATCGCTTAAGTCATGCCTTTGAATGTTCTCGGTTAACTGAGTCAAATAAGCTTCTTCATCATCCATTTCGCGGATGATGCAGGGAACTTTGTCTAAGCCGGCTAAAACAGCTGCTTTAACTCGTCTCTGACCCATAACAATCTCGTAGTAGCCTTCGCCTTTAGGTCTAACAGTAATAGGCTGCAAAACACCAAGTTCACGTATGCTTGCCGCCAACTCGTTTAAATTTCCGTCTTCAAGCCTTGCAGAAAAAGGCATACTAAGCAGTTGATTAGTGCTAATCCAAACGACAGCCCCGCCACTTACAGCCGCAGCAGAAGCAGTTTCCGCTGGAAATTTCAAATTAGAAAGAGGCACGAGAAAATGTGAATCTTTGCCTTGACTAACATAGGTGCCTCCATATTCACGGACAACAGCTAAAACATCATTGAATAAGTCGCTGCCTAAATGCTGCCGAGGCTTAACAACCAAATTTTCACCTTTAAAGTCAATTTCAACACTTAAAACATCACTGACAACCCTGCCTAAACGCTTACTTAAAACATCCAAAAAAACCTCAGAACTCATTTTTCAGTCTCCTTTAATACCAGTCTATTGAATGTTGTTTTTCGGGAAATTCGATTCCTTCAAGTGAGAAATTGCCTTGATTAAATCGAGTTTTCAATGTCTGTTTGATTTCTTCAAGTTGTTTTTTGACTTTAATGTAATGTTCAAGTTCCTTCTGTTCTTCCTCTAATTGTTTCTTCAAATCTTTCAAACTACGCCTATCACATGCATGCCTAAGTTTAGCGTCTGGATCGCCTTGCTCAGCAAGCTTAACCAACTCATCAATACTAACCTTCAGCCTCGCAATTTCATGCTGAATACTGCTAATCCTACGCTTTTTACATTCAATGTTTCTCTCAACAATTTCTAAGTCTTCATTAACCCTACGATAACCACTGAGAAAATCCTCAATATCCAAAATCTTCTGGTAAAGCTCCGCCAAAACCACATCCGGATTATCTGTCTCTGAAAGCTCCGCTACAAAACCAAACCTTTCATTATTATACTTCTCAAGACTAAACAGCTTCTCAACCCTAACCTCTCTAATCCTCAACCTAAGAACCAGCCTCCTCTCTGTGCTTTTTAAGAAACTCCTTAATCGCTTCGGTTACAACGTCACTTTTGCTTCTGTATTTTGGCAGCCCAAACTCATCGATTTGGTTTTTCATAAATTCATCGATTGCTTTTAGAATTTCAGTTGGGACTCTTACGGTTGTCCACTTATCTTGATTTTGTGACATCCTAATCACAGAATTTTCTTCTATAATTATTTGCTATATAAAGTTTGTGACCATGATGTTACAAAAATTAGAGTAAAATTATTATAGAAATTGTCACATTTATGTCACATGGCCCTTTTGCACCTTGGCTTTCCAGCTTATACGCATGCCTTTCCACGCCTTTCTATGCCATTTTAAACCTTGTGTTAAGCTTAATTAAAGCTTTATTTTGTAAGTAGAGGGGTTTTATGCCGTGTGTGAGTTAATGGGGAGGGGGCCTCCAGGATCCTCGTATCTAACTCAGAGTGAAGGGGTGCCTCCGCAATTGTTTCCTGGAGGCTCATTCTGAGGTTGAAGGTGCCTCCTATGCCAGGTATTTGCAAAAATTGAGAGGTGAAAATTAACATTTCCAGTAGGCGGGATATTTAGAAAAAATAAAAAAGAGAAATTAGACTTTGTCCCAGCGTTTTCTGATCCATGCTCGATTTCCGCAGCCTGGACATCTAATGTTTTCTCTGGCAAAACTTAGCAGAGCATCAAAAATATCTTCATCATCAGTTGGAAATCCCTGAAATCCTTGATATTTGCGGATTACGGATCGAGGGAAATCATGCTCGTTTAATGTGTAACCACAAACTTTGCAATATATGTATGAAGGTTGCATACACATCACCTTGTCTCAACAATTATTTTCACGGTATATATTATTTCCAGTAGTGGATTGGTTCTTCGATTTTATGCTCGACGGCTTTGATGTGTTTGCATTTTACCCCGCGAAAACGAAAATGCGGACATGTGCATGTTTGTTCGAGGAGATCTGTGAAACAGAGGTTTTGCCTGGAACCGTGAAACTTTCAACTTCAAATAGCATGTTGCCCAAAGATTTGATTTTTGGTTCTGTTATCATTCTTCACGCCCTCCTCAGTATACTATTAAGGGCATAAGCTATATATAAAACTTATGCTTTCAGTATACTGAAGAAGCATGAAAACTAACATTCCGAAATGCTCAAACTGCAAAACTAAAAAAGGCAAACCCTTATCCATGCATAGGCTCTATATTAAAAAAGGAAACAGCTGGAAAACTGTAGGTTGGATTTGTCCTCGATGTAAAACAATAAAGTTAAACAACAATGTTAAACAAGGATTAGAGGGGGACGTATGAAATTAGAAGATTTAATTAAAATAGAAAAAAGGAAAATAAACGATTCGGAAATATGGGAATGTAAATTAGATCTTCAATCGATAGTTTTCCCATTATATCCTGAAGAAATTCCTGAAGAAGCATTACAGCAAATGAGAGAGAATTTAAAATATACGTTTATACGTGAAATGTCTAAATTATGCTTTGAGTTTCTTAAGAGAAAATATTGTGTTAACTATTCTCATAAAGGTTTAAAAATAGTAGTATCTCTTCATGTACCTGAAGACGTAATAATTGTACATCCAAAAAGTTTCAGCATACTGCTAAAAGAGTGGGAAAGAAATAAGAATAGAAATAAAACAATAAAGTTAAACAACGACGTTAAACAATAAGGTTGAATCTCGTTTCTGTTGTAAAGATTTGATTTTTGGTTCCGCCATTAGACTTTACCCCTCGCAGAAAAATTGTTCCTTAGTGCCCTTATATCCAAAAATAACCTTTGCCTTTAAATATAATTCCTCGGCATCTTGAAATCCTTCCAACCATTCTTCCCGATGTGCATGTTGTATATGCATAGCAACTTCAAAGGCATCACCCTTAAATCCACATATCTTACAGCGCCAAACGCCATTACCAACATATTCATCCAATTCTCCCATCATTTTACACCTTTTAATCAGTTATAATCCATCGCCGTGCCCTGCACTTGGGGCACACTACTTCATATCCGTCCCAGTCATTTTCAGGGTCATCGCCAGCACGCTTAAATGCTTGAACGTGGCACCGATAACAATACCAGCCGTGAATTGGATGATAATCTATTGGATTTTCTTCCAGCTTTCTCAGAAATTCCGGCTTGTTTTGGTTTTGACTTACGTTTTCCATATCTTACACCTATATTATATTACGTATAAGTAATATTTAAATCTTACGGTTTAATCGTAAGATTTATAAATGTAAAACAATTAATATCTTATGAAGTGATGTAAGTTGGAGATAATTTGGTTAGGCGGACAAACAAACCAGAAAATCGCAGCTTATTTTAAAGCAAAAGGCTACATAGATGACTACGAAGCAAACCAAGTTTCAACCGTGCTAATAATCAACCGAGAAAAAGTAGTGATACCTTTTGTTGCATTCGAAGATGCCATAGGTAAAATATACCCGAAAGACTATATGTTGCAATTATGGAAAGGGTTGTTTTTAAACATTCGAGGCGGAAAACTTGAAAAAATCGATGAAAACGAAGCTGTTTTAGTCGAAACAGTTGAAAAACGAGTTTTAAGCCTTCGCATCCCAAAAGACCTATACAATAAAATAAAAGAGAAAGCAGAAAAAGAAGGAAAAACAATGACAGATATAGTCTTACAAAAGCTCAACGATATTAAACATCCATGTTAAACATCCATGTTAAACATCCATGTTAAACATTAAAGTTATACACCTGACTATATAGAGTTAACAAAATTGAGAGGGAGTAAAATAATTGCCTAAATGTCCCTTTTGCCTTTCTGCTTTCTGAACTTTCTGAGGCATTATTGCATATTATGAATTCAGTTATTAAAACCATAAATGAGGTAAAAGAGACTATATGAAGGAAATAGCAAGTGAGAAATAATGTTGTCTTATTTCTGTTGTATTAAGAAATTTTAAATAAGCCTTTTTCCTTATTTTTCTTGGCTGTTTTCGTCTCCTGCGATGAAAATTGAGCGGGGTGAAAGATAGCCTGGAGTATTTATTGTTTGAGGGCGAGAAGTAAACGTTTAAAGGATAAGAGGCGTTTTGAGTTTTGGCTTATGCGTAAGTTACAGCGTAGAATGCTTCTGGCTGAAAGTTACTGGGATCCTGAAAGATGCGAACTTGTTGCTTTACGTGATTATCCTTTGCTGCGTATCAGCCGCGGCGAAGTACTGTTTGACCGGCGTGGCTACGTGAATCCCAGCCTGTCGGGGTACAGATAATGAGCCTCCTAAATAAAAGGCGTGTTTGGCTTAAAATAGCTGCTAAAAACAGTTTTAAACGGGCAGTTTTATCTGCCGTAATTGCTTTTTTAAGCGTTTTATTAGCCGGCCTAAAAGACCTCGGCCAGTTCACCATTATCGTTATTGTTTCAGCTCTGCTTTCAGCCTTAATTGAGTTTTTTCGTGTTTATAAGGAGATGCGTGTTTATGGAAAATCAGCCGCAGTCGGAGGCACCTATAGTTGAATTCGCCTTGTTAGGAGAACCATACCCAATAACGGATTATATCCAAGTTAACCATCCGGAATTAAAGCGGATAGCAAATCAGTTCCGCGGAAACCCAAACGAGATAATTGTAAAAGTAGCAAGGTTTGTAGCCAAACACATTAAATATCCTTTTGACCGAAACGGCAAACCTACAGCGCACAGGCATATACGCATTTTCAGGTTTCACGGGCCCCTTTACTTGTTTGACACGGGAGAAGTTGATTACGGATGGCTGTTTCCAATTCAAGTGCTTAAAACAAAACGTGGAATATGCTTTGACACGGCTTGTTTAGCAACAACCTTGCTGCGAATAAAGGGGCTTGAAGCCTACACGGTTTTCGGAGCCCTACTTGAAAATAAAAGCTATAAACTTAAAGGCTTTCATGCCTGGACCGAAACTGTAGATAAAGATGGCCGTAAAGTTGTGATTGAAACCACTGCCCATAAGAAACCAGCTGTTTATTTGGCTGATCATGCTTACGGAGGCAAGCTTCCGCTTGTCTATGATCCCGTAATTTGGTTTAACGAGTGTTTTTGGCGTGAAGACCGTGAGAAAGCCAGAAAATACGTGGAGATGGCTATGAATGTGCTTACAAAAAGAGGAGAAATCCTCAAACCAAAGCATACTGCTTGAAAATTTTCCTTTATTATGGAAATTAGAGGGGCCGAAACAGTTAGCTGTATTTCGCATGCTTGGCGAGGTTAGGTCTGTAAAAGCGGAACAACGAAAAATAAAAAGAATGTTTGAAGTTGAAGTAAAAGGAAAAGAAACAAAGGCTTTTCAAGGCTTTCTACATCGGATCTTAAGAACGGTTAATACGCAACTTGAACGCGAAAAAGCCATTAAAAGAATTAAGGAGCTCATTGAAACAGCACATAAACATGCCATGGATGAAAACCTTTCAGCTGCTGAAAGACAAAAATGGATACGGCTTGAAGCTTACATGCATCAAGTTTTAAACAGCATACTCCGCGAATACGACGAGGCAAAAATAAAAGAAGAAATCAAAAAACTGCGGAAAATGGTTGAAGAACAACTTAAACAAGCTTCTTCGGGAGGCCCAAGCTTCTATCAATGAGCCTCCAGAAAGAACTTGACCGGCTACGCAGACAAATCAACCGAATCAAAGCAGCCAAGGTCCCCCCTCCCCCAAAGGATCCAGTAACCTTCTGCAAACGCATCTTAAAATTTACCCCGACACCATACCAGGCAAGGTTCCTCCGGGATCCCAGCAAACGCATACTGCTTTGCTGGTGTAGACAAAGCGGAAAAAGCACAAGTATAGGGGCAAAAGCCCTACATTTCTGCCTTCACAACCCAAAAAGCACAGTCTTAATTGTGGCTCCGTGCCTCCGACAATCCATGCGAATCAGCGATGTAATCGAAGACTTCCTTGCAAACCTAACCCCTAAACAACAGAAAGCATGGATTTACAAGCAGCAAAGAACCGTAATAACCTTCAAAAACAGAAGTCGCATAGTGGCTTTACCCTGCAGCGAACACCTATTAAGAGGCTATACGGCCCACATGGTAATAACAGACGAAGCCAACTTTTTCGAAGACGACGAAACAATCTTTTACAGCATACTTATCCCAATGCTGGCAACAACAGACGGAACACTAATCGTAAGCAGCACACCCTGGAACAAAGACAGCGTATTCTACCGCTTCTACAACGACCAAACATTCAGTAAGCATATTGTAACCTGGAGAGAAGCCGTTGAAGCCGGCTTAATGAAAAAAGACTTCATCCAGGAAATGAAAGAGCTGCTGCCATTTGAAAGGTTCCAAAGAGAGTTTGAAGCAAAATTCGTTGAAGACATAGATGCTTGGCTGCCTCAAAGCCTAATTGTAAAATGCATAGACAGCACATTAACCCCCTACGATTTCATGGACTCTCCAAAAGGAAACTTTTACGTAGGAGTTGATTTCGGCAAACAACAAGATTATAGCGTTGTAGTAGTTGTGGAAAGAGTTTCAAGCGAACTATTCAGACTCGTGCACGTCTACAGGTTTCCGCTTGGAACAGCCTACGCTTCAGTGATAGGCTATGTGAAAAGTCTATGCGATCGTTGGCAAAGTGTTTCAGCGGTTTACTGCGACATCACAGGCGTAGGCCAGTACATTGTAGAGGACATGCAGAGGGCCGGAGTTCCAAACGTCACTGGTATAACGTTTACAGTGCGAACGAAAGAGGATATGGCTACGGTTTTGAAGGAGAAAATGAGGCGTGGAGAACTAAAAATACCATACACGCCTGTGAAACATCCAAGTACCGACCTGGACTTAATAAGCGAGCTAAACGTTGAAAAGTTTGAGCTTGCAAAAACTGGGCAT
>Ga0164310_10001641_pt1 | contig 12812 bp, 10 predicted proteins | sample GuaBasSedimGuay1_FD_121795 | JGI IMG/M metagenome (GOLD analysis project Ga0164310, IMG submission 121795) | Subseafloor sediment microbial communities from Guaymas Basin, Gulf of California, Mexico - Guay1, Core 4569-9, 0-3 cm | ecosystem: Environmental > Aquatic > Marine > Hydrothermal vents... | reverse complement strand
TGTTGCCAGAAGCTGCTATGGGAGCCGCGGTGATTGCAGCATCGAGGACATTCTACGAAAACATTGACCAAGCAGTACAGTCGATGATTCGGCATGATTTAGTAGTGGAACCACAAGTAGATTTACACGAAAGATACCAGAAAAGATATGGTGAGTTTAGAAAAATTTGTGCTGAAAGAGGATATGAGTAAGGGTAACCGATCACAGGTTTATTTTAAGGACACAGATTTACACAGATGTTCACAAATTCTTAATGGTTGAGTCATAAAGAGTTTTGGTATGTCACAACGTTAGGTTATGGATTTCAGGAAAAAGTGTATGCCAATGCCTTAGCAATAGAAATCAGAAAATACTGACAGGATACAATACGGGAAGTTCCAATTAAAGTTTACTACGGAAGAGAAATTATCGGTGAATTTTCTGTAGATCCGCTGGTTGAGCGAAAACTGACTGTTGAAACCAAAGCCAAAAGTGAACTCATAGAAGACCACGAAACACAATTGTTGAACTACCTTAAATCGACAATTTACGAAGTTGGCTTACTTGTTAATTTTGGCCCTGAACCGTAAGTCAAACGGAAAGTATATGATCTCAGATTCGGAAAACTTATGAAAAATAAGAAGGACATATTGTTCTTAAAAGGACTTCGAATAAACGGCTGGTCTTATTTGCTACAAATATTTTGGGGATGTATCAAAAGGCATTTTTAACCGCAAAGTTCGCCAAGAAGTCGCAAAGATCGCAAAGGGGTAATTATCTATTTATAAAAATGTTGCCTACTTTGTGCCCCGTGGCGTTCTTTGCTGTTATCTTAAATCATTAGCTTTTGATGCAGTCCCGAGATGTAATTTTTAAACTTACGGAGTCAAACCTTAGCTTATTTGACAGAGGTGCAGATTCTGTCGGGAAATGGAGTTGTTGCCAGTACTGTGGGCTCAGTTCAGATATCTATTTTTGTGGGAGGGTTCTCCAGAGCCCAATTTCATCGGTGTCTGGAGACGCCTCCTACAATCTGGTGGAATGGAGCACGGTTTCTGTGAAATTACCTTTTTCAGCAGAATCTGGGCAAGAGATAGAAAAATCTTTACAGGGATTTTCCGAATCTGGAATGATAAATCACGCAAGGGTTCATTGTCGTGGGTAAAACGATAATGCCAAGATTTCTCAAATGTGGATTCTATTTGATTTTATCAAAAAAGATGTGCTGAAGACAGAACTGATTGTACCGCATACAGAAATTCGATGCCATCGCTACGATGCAAATCAGCGGGAATCGGTGTGAATCTGTGTCCAAAAATGAAATCAGTATTGCAGAAGCGATAACCCTGTGATTAATTACGAGTGAGGAGTTGTTATGAGCATCTTTAAAGCCTGTGATATTCGCGGAAAATTTCCTGTTGAATTGGATGCCTCTCTGGCCTATAGGATTGGTCGGGCGGTGGGAACGAAACTGCGGGGTGGTCCCGTTATTCTCGGTGGTGATTTGCGGCTCAGCACACCGGAGTTGAAAGCTGCAGTGACAAAGGGACTGGTTGAAAGTGGCTGTCAGGTTAAGGATTTGGGCACCGTACCCACGCCAGTTTTTTATTTTGCTCTTCGGCGCCTGACAGGACATGCTGGGGTGATGGTTACTGCCTCGCATAATCCCAAGGAATATAATGGATTCAAACTAGCCCTGGGTCCCATGCCGGTGACCGAAGAAGATATTCAGCAAATCAAACAACTGACAGAGGAAGGAAATTTTATTAATGGAAAAGGTAAACTGGAATCCCTGGAGTTAACTGAAGAGTACTTGCAGGACACTCTGGCAAAAGTTAAACCCGGCAAGGGCTTGAAAGTTGTTATTGATGCTTCCAATGGTTCTGCCTGGAGCATTGCCCCCCATGCTTTTGAACTGATGGGCTACAAAGTAACTACTCTGAATTGTGAACCTGACGGCTCTTTTCCAGGCCACCCACCCAATCCTGCGGTAGCTGAGAATTTACAGGATTTGTGTCGTAAGGTAGTTGAGGAAGAGGCAGATGTGGGAATTGCCTTCGATGGCGATGGCGACCGCGTGGGCTTTGTGGATAATCTGGGCCAGCAAGTCCCTAATGATAAGAATATTGTCATTTTTGTGAAGAAGTTGCTATCGGAACACCATGGCGCCAAGGTGGTTTACGATATCAAGTGTTCCAGCATTGTACCGGAAAGCGTAAGAGACTTGGGGGGAATCCCTCTGATGGAAAAATCCGGTTATACCTTCATTAAGCGGCGGATGCTTGATGAAAAGGCTTTGTTCGGTGGCGAAATTACCGGGCACTTTTTCTATGACCATCTGGGTGGTGGCGATGATGCTTTGTACTCGTCTTTATTAATGGCTCAAATCCTTACTGAATCTATGGAGTCTTTGTCTGATCTGGTCAGGGAAATTCCTACCTATTGTACCACTCCTGATTTGCGAATACCTGTTCCGGGGGAACAAGCCAGGGAGATTTTGACGCAGGTTCAAGGAAAATTGGCAAGGTACAATCCTCAAACGATCGATGGAGTGCGCGTGGAGTTCCCAGAAGGTTGGGGGCTGATGCGAATTTCGGTAACGGAACCATTGCTCACTTTCCGATTTGAAGGCAAAACTCCCTCTGATTTAGAGAAAGTAGTGAATGTTTTCCTCAGTGCTTTACCTGAGGAATTGGGGCAGCAGGTCGAATCTCGGATTAGATCCTTGTACCGCCAGGAGAAGAAAAATCAAATAGCTTGACAAAAGTGATAAGATTCTTTAAATTTATTGTAGTAGCGTGACCGTCACCTTGAAGGAGACGGTCACGTTTGGGGCTTGAGCATTGGTTGAACATTTTGTGTAAAAGGAAGGATTTTCAATGGATTTGTTGAAAGAGACGACTATTGAGACTATAAGACGTTTGCCAGATGGTTGCTCTTTAGAGGACATAATGTACAAGATAAACTTTGTTGCGCAAGTTATTGATGGTCTTAAGGATGCTGAAAATGGAAACTTACTGATCACAGATGAACTTCTCGACAGAGTGGAACAATGGGCGAAATAAGATGGACAGAAAAGGCAAGCAACAATCCACGAGCAATTTATGATTTATTGCAAAAGATTCTCCGACGTACGCTGCTCGGTTTGTAAAATCTCTTATCAATGCGACGAAGAAAACTTGAGGTAATGCCTCGTTGCGGTCGCGTTGTTCCCGAGCTCGAAAATTATGAATTTTGAGAGGTTATTTACCAAATTATAGGATTGTCTATCGAGTTTTAGAGGGAAGTAACAACGTCGAAATACTGGCAATAGTCCATGGTACTCGTGAATTAACAACTGCAATTCGGCATGAATGGGAGTCGTAACTGGAAAGGAAGTTTTCCATGGAGATCAAAAGTGAACTTCTGTATTACGCGAAACTGGTAAAGGAACGGGGATTGGTAGTTGGGCCAGGCGGAAATATTAGTGTGCGATGGCAGGAGGTGATGTATGTTACTCCCAGTGGTCTGGCCTTTGATGAACTCAGCGAAGAAGACCTGGTTGGTGTAGCGATCGAAAGCGGCGAGATTATCGAAGGGCAGAGAAGACCCACCTCTGAGGTGTTGATGCATCTGTTTTGCTATCGCCTGCGGGAAGATGTAGGAGCAGTGGTTCATACCCATCCGCCTTTTGTGATTTCAGCGATTAGTTCTGGGGTGATTCTGCGCCCCATGTTTCCTGACTTTGTGGTCTATTTGGGACACCAGGTTCCCAATATTGGCTATGTTACCCCTACCACTGCAGAGCTGGCTGAAGCGGTCCAAGGAGCTATTGGTAAACATAACGCTGTCACCATGGTTAATCATGGTGCTTTAACAGTGGGCACAAATTTGAAAGAGGCCTACTATCGTACTGAAGTGCTGGAGGAGGGGGCAAAGATTCAACTTTGGGGTCAATTAGTTGGTAATCCCAGGTTTATCGATGAGAAAGAATCTCAGCAGATTCTCAGTCTTGGTTCTGAAAAGTATCGTCAGGAACTACTGCGTGCCATGCGGGCGTAGTCTCTTATTTGAGCGGAAGCGTTGTGTAGCAATGCTGAGAATCTTTTCGTAGAGCAGGAAGCAGAAAGTGGTAAATTGCAATCGTACTTTCAATAAAGTTTAGGAGTAGTAATTGACCAAAGTACTGGGTGTTATTGGATATCCTATCGAACATTCAATCTCACCTCATCTGCACAATTTCATTTTGAAAAAATTAAATCTGGATTATCTCTACCTTGCTTTCAAGGTAAAGCCGCATGATCTTTCTGCCGCTGTTGCTGGAGTGAGAGCTTTGGGAATCGTTGGGATTAATGTAACCATACCCCATAAGGAGCGTGTTCTCCAATATGTTGATGATTTTTCTGAAGAGGTTCGTTTAGTAGGTTCAGCTAATACCATTCATAATGAGGGGGATAAGCTGATTGCTTACAATACCGATGTAGGTGGATTCCTGCGCTCGTTGGAAGTAAATAATGTTGAGCTTTCAGGGAAAAAAGTAGTAGTTTTAGGAGCAGGAGGTGCAGCCAGAGCAATAGTACATGCTCTGGTTAAGGCCGGGGTGGAGCAAATTGTGATTTGCAATCGAACAGTAGAACGGGGACAAAAATTAGCGGCAGATATTGAGGCACGAACAGGATTTAAACACTTTTCGGTTCTCGGCTTAAGTGAAGACCTTGTGGAGTCGAATCTTAGTGAGGCCGACTTGTTGGTTAATACTACTTCGGTTGGTATGTTTCCCAAAGTTGAGGAATCTCCAATAAAGGATAGAAATCTGCTTCATGAAAATTTGATAGTGTACGATTTGGTTTACAATCCTCAAGAGACCACTTTTCTGAGGATGGCAAAGAGTGCAGGAGCAAGAGCAATCAATGGTCTTGAAATGCTGATCTATCAGGGTATCGCTTCTCTGGAAATCTGGACTGGAAGCAAGATTAGTATAGATGAGTTTGTTTTCCAGTTGAAGGATTATTTAAAGGAGAAATTGTAAACCCAAATAGTGAAGCCAACCAGCGAAACGAACAAGTTAAAGAGTTTCATTAACGTGCTGATTATCAGTGTACTTTCCAATTTAGCTAATGTGATTTAAGGAGTATTGTGTGTTCCATTAAGGCTAAAAAACCCATTGTCTATCTAACTGGCTTTATGGGAAGTGGTAAAAGTACCGTGGGATCAAAATTAGCGAAAGCATTAGGAGAACGTTTTTTCGACCTCGATGAAGTTATCGAGCAACGTTTGGGAAAAACGATTCCCCAGATTTTTGAAGAGAAAGGGGAGGAATATTTTCGCCAGGTAGAAAGCGAAACCCTCAAAGAGTTGTCGACTCAACGTCATGCCGTTATTGCTCTCGGTGGTGGTGCGATTTTAGAGGAGGAGAATCTTAACCTGGTTAAGGAAACGGGAGTGTTGATTTGGTTGATGGCGGAACCATCAGAAATTTATCGCCGGGTTGGCAATTCTGACAAACGCCCACTTTTGCAAGGCAAAGATGGTAATACTCTATCCCAGGAAGAAGTTTATCGCCGCATTGAATGGCTGCTTCAAATTCGTCAACCTTATTACGAACAAGCCAATCTCTCCGTAGAAACAACAGGAAAAAGTGTGGAAGAAATTGTGGAAGAAATCATAGAGAAATTAAAAGATTAGTACACGTTTTATTATGAACCAGATAAAAGTAGAATTGGGAGAGCGGAGCTATCCGATTTTCATAGGAACAGGAATTCTTCCTAAGCTCAAGGAAATGCTTGACTCTATCGGCCTTGGTCGCTCTGTTGCTGTTATTACTAATACCACTGTTGACAAGCTCTATGGCAGCCAACTTCGAGCAATCTTGCAACTTTCAGCAGAGGGGGAGAGATTCATTGTCATTCCAGATGGTGAACGGTATAAAGTTCTCAAAACAGTGGAGGGAATTTACACCCGTTTGCTGGAAGTGGGATGTGAGCGAAACACTACTATTTTGGCTTTTGGTGGGGGAGTAGTAGGTGACATAGCGGGTTTTGCAGCGGCAACTTTCCTTCGGGGGGTGCCGTATGTCCAAGTGCCGACGACGTTATTGGCTCAGGTAGATTCCAGCGTGGGTGGCAAAGTGGGGGTCAACCATCCCAAAGGCAAGAATTTAATCGGGGCTTTTTATCAGCCTCGATTAGTTTGCATTGATGTGTCTGTTCTTCAAACCTTGCCTGAACGTGAATTGATGGCTGGGTTGGCTGAAGTTGTTAAATATGGTGTGATTTGGGATGCTGATTTTTTCAATTTCCTTGCAGAAAATTTTCCGAAGTTAGTAGGTTTAGAATTCGCTATGATGGAAAAGGTGGTACAACGATGCTGCGAAATCAAATCGGAGGTAGTGGCACAAGATGAGCGAGAGAAGAATTTGCGAATGATCCTCAATTTTGGACACACTGTTGGCCATGCATTGGAAGCGGTAACCGGTTACAAACGCTTTCGCCATGGAGAGGCTGTGGCTTTGGGAATGCGTAGCGAAGCTAAAATGGCATTGGCACGTGGGTTTTTGAGTAGGACTGAGTTTGAAAAATTAGAAAACTTATTGAATCAAATAAAAATTAAAGCCACACTGCAAGGTATTGAAACTGACGCATTACACAGTGCCATGAAATTGGATAAAAAGGTCCGAGATGGCAAATTGCGAATTGTGCTGCCGAAGAAATTGGGGCAAGTGGTTATTTGTGATGATGTTGAAAAGCCGATCATTATGGTTGGGTTGCGGTATTTAGTAGGAGACAGAAGATCATGAAAAAAATTCTTATTATTCACGGGGTGAATCTGAATTTGTTAGGAACACGGGAAAGGCATATTTATGGCGACAAAACGTTGAAGGATATCGATAACCATCTCTCCAGTGTTTTTCCTGAGGTGACATTCGAGTTCTTCCAATCAAACCACGAAGGTGCCATTATCGACAAACTTCATCAGGCTCGGGACAGCTTTGATGGCATTGTGCTCAATGCCGGAGCTTATACTCATTACTCTATTGCCATTCGAGATGCTATTGCCAGCATCTCTGTGCCTGTAGTTGAAGTCCATTTGTCTAATATCTTTGCCCGAGAGGAGTTTCGACATAAATCTGTCATCTCTGCGGTTTGTAAAGGTGTGATTTCCGGTTTCGGAATTGAAAGTTATGTACTGGGAGTAAAAGCTCTCTTGGGGGAATAAACTTGTTAATGAATTATCCATAGGACATTGAAATGAGAGAAATAATGAGGTTTGGTAACAAGAAGTACTTTGCCCTTCTTTTATTTCTTTGTCTCTTCGCATGCGGAAAGAGCAGTGATCACCATCAGGTTTCTGAAGAGAAGAAAAAGGAAGCTTCATTATGTTTTCAGCGAGGAGTAACTTACCTTGGGCAAGAGCAATACTATCTTGCCGCCACGCAGTTTCGAAAGGCATTGGAAATAGATCCCTATTTTCTTAAAGCTCGTAAGAAACTGGCTTTGGCGTATCTAAAAGGAGCTCAACTGGACAGTGCCAGGGTGGAGTATTTGCGAATATTAGAAAAAGACCCCAACTTTGCGGAAGCATATTGTAATTTGGGGTACATTTATATGGAAAAAAATAAATTTCCGGAAGCAATCAAGGTTTACAAGAAAGCTGTAAGTGTTGATCCTGGTAAGCCTTTTTTTCATAATAATCTTGGTACAGTCTATATGAACGTTGGAAAGTACGCCGAGGCTTTAGAAGAGTTCAAGAAAGCTGTGGCTCTCGATTCTAATTACACCCTCGGCTACAAAGGGATGGGACTGGTTTACATGCGGGAAAATAAAAATGCTGAGGCAGAGGCAGTATTTAAGAAAGCTCTGGAGATAGACCCAAACCAACGTGATATCTATTACAATCTTGGCCAGATTTATCTGAACACTGGTCGATACCAAAAAGCTGTTCAGGCTTATTTAGAAACTTTGAAAATTGACCCCGAGTTTGCCGATGCGTATTCTAACTTGAGCACTGCCTACTTAAAATTGGGCAAGTCAGAAGAAAGCAAAAAAGCATTAGCCCGTTTTCGTGAGTTGAAAGCAAAAGCTGAACAGAAACAAAAGAAAGATATCTTCTCTTCGTATTACAACAAAGGGATTTCTTACTTTAGACGCCGTGAATTTGACCAGGCGGTGGGAGAATTGATTAAAGCTGTTCAGATTGAACCTGATCATGTCGACGCTTTACAGTGGTTGGGACTTGCTTTTGCTGAGGAAGGTAAATACGATGAGGCATTGTTTCATTTACAGAGAGCAGCCAAACTTAATCCTCAGAACCCCAGGGTCTTCATAAATCTTGGCTATGTACACACTAAGCTGAGACAATTGGATGATGCTATCAAAGATTACCAACAGGCTATCGAACTTCAACCTGAAAATGCTACCCTCTATATGAACCTGGGGCAAATTTATGCAATGAAGATGATGTTTAATCAGGCCATCCGAGAATATCACAAAGCCAGTCAGTTGAACCCTAATTCCGAGGACGCCTATTTGGCTCTCGGAACTATCTATTGGCGGAAAGGAATGTTTGAGAAAGCCATCGACCAATTCAAGAAGGCATTAGAAATAAATCCAAATTCCATAGCTGCCCACGGTAAGTTGGGAGTACTTTATCAGCAACTCGGGCATCTGGATGATGCCATTAGGGAGTTTAAACAAATTTTAACTCTCGATCCCAGTTTAGCACTGGCACATCGCAGCCTTGGGGAGGTTTATTACAAAAAGGGAATGATTGCAGAAGCCAAAGCGGAATTTCAGAAGGCCAGAGAGCTTGATCGTCAAAAGAGATCGTCTAATTCCGTTTCTGGGAGTTCAAGTGATTATGAGGCAGATAAGAAGCTTGGGGAAAGGTGAACTTAATAAAGAGAGGTAGCTATTGATGAAAATTTGGAGAGTGCTAATATCCTCCAAAATTCGCATCAAGTTATTAATCGCTTTCATCCTGGTGGTAATAATTCCTTTAATAACAGTAGGGCTCTATAGTATTCATTCTACCTCGAACGCTTTGGAAAAGATTGCCCTCAGTTCTGCGAGTGAAAAGATTTTTCTAAAAGCGAAAAAGATAGAGAAGTTTCTTAATGATGCTCGTTTCGATATTTGCTTTTTGAGTCAATCTCCTACTCTTCTGAGTTTAATAGATGCTCTGGAATCGAAAGATGATTCCAAAATTGCCTTTTGGCGGAAACGCTTGGCGCAGGAGTTTTTGGCTTTCTCCCAAAACAAGAGAATTTACTATCAGATTGGTCTGATTGATAAAAAAGGTCAGGAAATAGTGCGAGTGGATTCCTATGGTACCCTTCCCTGGATTGCTAGCAAGGATCAACTTCGCAACCGCAAAGGCGAGCCTAATTTCGTAGAGGCTTTTGGGCTTTCGGCTGATCAGGTTTTTGTCTCTGATATGAGCTTAGGGGGAGAAGACATGCAAACCTCCGGCTTGTTGATGATTGAATACGCAGTCCCGGTCTTGGATAGACAATTCAATAAAAGAGGAGTAGTTTTTACCAGTATCTCTGCCGAAAACCTACTTGATATTGTCAAAGAAGAAAAAAATGTAACTGGTGGTGAAACCTTTCTCATTGATAAAACTGGCCGTTATCTCTCTTATCCTGAACGCATCAAGCAATGGGGGGAGACTGCCGCGCATGAGACAAACAGCAATATTAAAGCAGATTACCCGACAGAAATTGCTTCTCAATTACTCAGCGGGAGCCCGGGTACTATTACTGAAGCATCCGATGCTATTATTTCCTACACTCCTATTTTTCCAAAGATTAGTGCAAAGGAGGATTTTTGGGTTTTAGTTAATGTTGAGCCTAAAAGAGCACTTTTCTCCTCTGTGGTTGCCTATCGAAAAATATTTGCGGTTGTTGTTTTTGTGGCATTATTGGCTGCTTTTGGTCTTAGTATTGGACTCGCGCGCCATCTAAGTGCTCCTCTGGTTAAGCTTCGCGATGGTGCTAACCTGATTGCTCAGGGAAACTTGAAGCATCGGTTGGATATTCGTACTGGCGATGAAATTCAGCAGTTGGCTGATGAGTTTAACAAGATGGCTGAGGCTCTTAATAAGTCGTATTCTAATCTGGAAGCTAAGGTTCAGGAAAAGACTGCTCAATTACAGAAAGCCTACGATCAACTCCAAAGTCAACAGCAGGAACTCAAATCGGCGTATGAACAACTAAAAACAACTCATCAGCAGCTTCAGGAATCGGAAGAAAAATACAGCGATATTGTGGAAAACGCTTATGATATGATCAATACTCTTGATGCTGAGGGTAATATAACTAGTGCCAACAAAAGACAATTGGAAACTTTAGGTTATCGTGAAGATGAAATTATCGGACTGAATATTGAAAATATTATTGCCCCTAATTATCTCCAGGTTACTCGTGAAGCCATAAGAAAAGTGATGACCGAAGGTTCTATTTCCGATTTTGAAACAGCGTTGATTACAAAGACGGGGAAAGTTATTCCAGTGGAGGTTAATGCATCAGCAATTTTGAAAGATGGAAAGTATGTTGGATTGAGGTCTATTACTCGCGATATTACTCGCCGCAAGGAATTAGAGGCTCAACTGCTGCAGTCAGAGAAATTGTCTTCCATAGGGCGGTTGGCTGCCGGGGTAGCCCATGAGATTAATAATCCCATCGGTGTAATATCGATGTTTATTCAAATGTTGTTGGAGGAAAAAAGGAAACGTGGTGAATTAGAAGATTCTGAATTTAATAAATTGAAAGTAATCGAAAGTCAGGCAGAGCAAATTTCCGAAATTACAAAAAATCTGTTAGAATTCTCTCGTCAGAGCGAACCACATTTGAGGCCAGTAAACATTAATGATGCTATTGAGGAGACGCTTGCGGTAGTAGAACCGCAAGTTTCAAGACAAAAGATAAAGGTATCGCGAAGTTTTCAGTCCCCTTTACCACAGGTAATGGCAGATAATGGGCAATTAAAACAAGTGTTTATGAATGTAATTCTGAACGCCTGCGATGCAATGCCAGAAGGAGGCGAACTTACCGTTACAACTGCTACCAGGCGTAAGAAGGCTTCCAATGGAGAACTCCGTGATTTTGTTGAAATTAGGTTTGCTGATACCGGCTGTGGTATTTCGCAAGAACACCTTAGTAAGGTATTCGAGCCATTCTTTAGTACCAAGGGACCTGGAGAAGGAACCGGGTTAGGTTTGGCAGTGAGCTATGGAATAGTGAAAAACCACAAAGGTAGTTTTGAAGTTGAAAGCAAAGAGGGAGTTGGTACTACGTTTATTATAAGTTTCCCGATATCAATTTGTTAGCGATTATGAGAAAGAAAGCTCACATTCTTGTCGTCGATGATGAAAAGGCTATGTGTCTGGGATTGTCAGAGATTCTGACTTCTGAAGGATACGAAGTTGAGATTACCTGCAGCAGTGATGAAGCGTTGAAAAAAATAAATGATGAAGATTTTGACCTGGTAATTACTGATCTTAAAATGCCAGGTATTAGTGGCATGGAAGTGTTGGAGAAGGTCAAACAAATAACTCCAGATACAATTGTCATTGTTCTTACTGCCTATGCTACAGTAGGCTCTGCTGTTGAAGCTATGAAAAAAGGTGCTTATGATTACATTCCCAAGCCATTTAAAATAGATGAGATTCGATTCATTGTTCGTCGCGCAATAGAACAAAAACGACTTGCTGATGAGAACAAATATTTGCGGAGTCGGTTAGAAAAGGGCGTTGAGTTCGGAAATATGGTAGGAAAAAGTAAGGCTATGCAAGAAGTGTTTGAATTAGTTAGAAAGGTTGCTCCTACTTCCAGTACTGTACTTATTCAAGGAGAGACTGGCACAGGCAAAGAGTTGGTAGCAAGGGCAATTCACCAGCAAAGTCCAAGGCGGGATCAGCCGTTTGTTACGATCAACTCCGGAGCACTTCCGGAAACTTTATTGGAGAGCGAACTCTTTGGACATGCAAAGGGAGCTTTCACCGGCGCCTCACGGGCAAAAGAGGGCCTATTCGAGGCTGCGGATGGGGGGACCTTTTTTCTCGATGAGATCAGTGGAATCGGTGCGGCAATGCAGGTTAGGCTTTTGCGTGTCGTTCAGGAACAAGAAGTTCAACGCATCGGGGAAACTAAAACCAGAAAAGTGGATGTACGTATTATTGCAGCTACCAATTGCGATTTAAAAAACGAAGTTAAAGAAGGCAAATTTAGAGAAGACCTTTATTACAGATTGAACGTGGTTTCTATCGTTCTACCGCCATTGCGCCAAAGAAAGGAAGATATTCCTTTATTAGCTAATCACTTTTTGAAAAAATATGCAAGTGAACTAAACAAACCAATTGAAAAAATTTCCTCTCAGGCTATGGATAAGCTGATGAGTTATCACTGGCCAGGTAATGTTAGAGAACTGGAAAACGCTATTGAACGAGCAGTTATTTTGGGAACCACAGATACAATTCAACTTGAGGACCTGCCCAGCGACATGTGGGGAGAACCATCGGTTTCCCTTATTACTCAAGACTCCCCAAGGCGCTCGCTGGAGGAAATAGAAAAAGCTTATATTATGCAGATATTAAAGGAAACTAATTTCCACTATCTTCGCACTGCCGAAATTTTGGGCATAAACCGTAAGACACTGTACAGGAAAATAAAAAAATACAATCTACAAGTGCTGTTGAAAACCTCACCAATTCAATAATCCCAGATTCGGAAAAAACCCCTTTAAAGATTGTTCTACCTCTTGCCCAGATTCTGCTGAAAAATGGCAATTTTACAGAAAACGTGCTCCCTTCTACCTTGTAGGAGGCATCTCCTGACGCTGATGGAATCGGGCTCTGGA